>Ga0209656_10000889_pt1 | contig 19276 bp, 19 predicted proteins | sample BogFormECP12_OM2_FD_188239 | JGI IMG/M metagenome (GOLD analysis project Ga0209656, IMG submission 188239) | Bog forest soil microbial communities from Calvert Island, British Columbia, Canada - ECP12_OM2 (SPAdes) (version 2) | ecosystem: Environmental > Aquatic > Freshwater > Wetlands > Bog ... | reverse complement strand
CTGTTCGCGCTCGGGTTCGGTCTCGGCGGTCCGGCGTTCTTCTTCACCTGGCCGATCGTGTTCATCTGCCAGTTCTGTGTGTGCCTGGTGTTCGCCGAACTGTCCGGCAAGTTCCCCGTCGCCGGTGCCATCTATCAGTGGTCGCGCCGGCTGGCCGGCAATGCCGTCGGCTGGTTCGCGGGCTGGTTCATGCTGATCGGCTACATCGTCAGCGTCTCGGCGCTGGCGATGGCGATGCAGAGCGTGCTCCCGTCGGTCTGGAGCGGTTTCCAACTGGTCGGCGGCGATCCGGCGCTGACGTCGGTCAGCGGCGCCACGAACGGCATCATCCTCGGCTCGATCACGATCGTCCTGTGCACGATCGTCAGCGGCGTCGGCGTGTCATTCATGGGCAGGATCACAGTCACGGGCGTGACGATCGAGATCATCGGCGTAATCCTGATCGTCGTCGCGATGTTCATCAAGGCCGAACGCAGCCCCGCCGCGATTGTCGACACCGGTGGTCACGGCCACGGACTGGGATACCTCCCCGGCTTCCTTGCGTCGATGCTGATGGCCGCCTACGTGATGTACGGATTCGATAGCGCCGCAGAGCTTTCCGAGGAGACGAGAGATCCGCGCAAGATCGCGCCCAAGGCGATCGTCAACGCGCTGTTGGTGTCGTTCGTCGGCGGCGGGCTGATGATATTGGCGGCACTGTTGGCCGCACCGTCGCTGGGCGACCCGCTGCTGTCAACGGAAGGCATCGCGTGGGTGCTGACAAGTCAGCTGAACACCTGGCTGGGTAAGGCGCTGTTGGTCATTGTCGCGGTCGCGATCTTCTCGGCGACCTTGGCCATCCAGGCGTCGGCGTCGCGGGTGATGTTCTCGATGGCCCGTGACAACCGGCTGCCGTTCGGGTCGCTGCTGGCCCGGGTCAACAAGCGCACCGGCACCCCGCTGATCACCGGTAGCACGGTGAGCGTCCTGGCGATTCTGGTCCTGTTGGTCAACCTGGGCCAGGCGGGCGTCTTCGCCGCGATCACCAGCGTGTCGGTCGTGATTGTGTACCTGGCCTATCTGATGGTGACCGTGCCGGCATTGATCCAGCGGCTGCGCGGCCGGAGCCTCAGCTACGGGCCGCCGATCCTCGACCTCGGCAAGTGGGGCATTCCGATCAACGTGACCGCGGCGGTCATGGGCGCGCTCCTGTGCGTAAACATCGCATGGCCGCGGACCGAGGTGTATGACCCGGACGGCACATCATGGTTCCTGCAGTACTTCGCGCTGATTTTCGTCGCCGTGACGCTCGTGGCCGGATACTTCGCCTACCGGGTGGTCAGGGACCGCGCGGGCGCCACCGGCCGGGTGGACACTCTCGCGGACAGTCAGCGGAACGGATCCTTGCCTTCGGCCACCTGAGAGCCGAGTTCGATGAGCCGGGTGGCGCACGCATGCAGGCGCTCACCGACTTCACGCGTCACCTGCCCGGCCAGCATGCGCACCCAGCTGCCCTCCAACACGACGCCGAGCTTGAAACAGGCAAGCGCCTCATACCAATCCAGGCGCACGGTCGACCGACCTCCCGCGGCAACGTAGGCGTCCAGGAGTTCTTGGCGAGTGGCCAGGCCACCCAGCGAGGCAAGCGGTTCGCCGACGCCCAGCGGGTCGGGTTCGACGGGCCAGCAGATCAGCAGCCACGCCAGATCGAGCAATGGGTCGCCGACGGTACACATTTCCCAGTCGACGAACGCCGTCACCTCGGGGCGATCCCGTCGCAGTGACACGTTGTTGAGATGAACGTCGCCGTGGATGATTCCGGGGACCGCGTCAGGCGGGCGGTTGGTCTCCAGCCAGTCGCCCAGGTCGTCGACGCCTGGTAGTGAGTCGGCCTCGTAGCTCTCGTGTTGGCGATACGCGTCGAGCGCGCCCCGCCACTGCGGAACCTGGTGCGCCAGAAAGGATCCCGGCCGTTTGATGGCAGCTGGTTCGCTGCCCTCCCAGGGCGCATTGCCGAGCAGCGCAAGGCTTTCCGCGAAATGCAGGCCGACGCGGTGGCGCAGCTTCTCGTCACTGGCGTAGGCCCCGGACACCTCGTTTCCGGGATTGAATCCGTCGATCTCGGCCATCAGATAGAAGACGACGCCGAGCAACTCGAGATCGTCGCAGCCGGCAATGAATTCGGGATGCGGGACGGCGGTTCCGGCCAGCGTGCGCAACACCGCGATCTCCCGCAGCATCGTCTTGTCGCTCGTCGGCCTGGGATGGGCGGGCGGCCGTCGCAACACCACCGGCCGGCCGTCGATGCGCAGCCGCACCACGATGTTCTGGGTCCCGCCGGCAAGTGGCGTGATATCGGTGAGCTTCGAACCGATCCCCTTTGCGCGCCCAGTCCCGAAGCGCGACCACGTCTTGGTTGCTCAGCGTCTCGGTCACGCGACGATCGTAGGCCCGTTGTGCCCGGCGGAACGCCGTTCTATGGTGGGCGATATCGAGCCGAAGCGGAGCAGAGTTGCACGAGATGGCGATCACGCAGAGTGTTGTCGATGCGGTGTGCGAGCACGCCGCAGGCCGCCGCGTGCACAGCGTCCGGCTTCAGGTCGGCGCGCTCTGCGGGGTCGTGCCCGACTCGATGCAGTTCTGCTTCGAGTTGGCGACCGAAGGCACTGTCGCCGACCGTGCACGTCTCGATCTTGATGTGGAGCCGGGTTCTGCTCGCTGCCGCTCCTGCGGCGACGAGTTCGTGTTGCCTGATCTGATCCTGCTGTGCCCGTGCGGCAGTGCCGACGTCGAGGTGCTCGCCGGCCGCGAACTGCGGATCCTGTCGATGGAAGTGAGCTGACCATGTGCGCAACCTGCGGCTGCGGCGATGACGGTGCCGTGATCACCCTCGCCGATGAAACCGGCCAGACCCACGCCGACGGTCACCACCACCACCATGATCATGATCACGGCCACGATCACCCGCCCGCCACCGAGACCATCTCGCTCGAACAGAAGGTGCTCGCAAAGAACGACCTGCTGGCCCAACAGAACCGCAGGTGGTTGGCAGAACGCAACATCCTCGCCTTCAACGTCACCAGCTCGCCGGGAGCGGGCAAGACGACGCTGCTGGAACGAACCATCCGGGAACTCGGCGTCGACCGGCCCGTCGCTGTCATCGAGGGCGACCAGGAGACGCTCCTGGACGCCCAGCGGATCGCGGCGACCGGCTGCCGGGTCGTACAAGTCAACACCGGCGCGGGATGCCACCTCGACGCCGACATGATCCACCGCGCACTGGAGACGCTCGACCCCCAACCCGATTCGCTGCTGTTCGTCGAGAACGTCGGAAACCTGGTCTGCCCGGCCCTGTTCGATCTCGGCGAGCAAACAAAGGTGGTAGTCATCTCCGTGACCGAGGGGGCCGACAAACCGCTGAAGTATCCGCACATGTTCGCGGCCGCGGGTCTGGTGCTGATCAACAAGACCGATCTGCTGCCATATGTCGACTTTGACCTGGATATCTGCGCCCGCCACGCCCGCTCGATCAACCCGAAGGTTGAGATTCTTCCGCTGTCGGCGACCACGGGCGAAGGAGTCGAACGGTGGTACGCGTGGATTGACGCGCGCGCAAACGATTTTGTTGAACTGGTCATTGACAAGTCGGTGGGGTGGGAGTAGACCCGGAAACTAGCGCCGCGCAAGTGGGCCGAGGGTCGACTCCGGCGGTGTAGGGACGGAGCCGGTCCCGGGAAGAGCTCGGTTATGCCATCTGAGGCAGCAGTCAGGGCAGAGGATACGTTGATTCATGTTTTGTGGATCAATGCTGGTTTGAGTTGTGACGGTGATTCGGTGGCGTTGACTGCCGCCACGCAGCCCAGTGTGGAGGAGATTGCGCTGGGGGCCCTTCCGGGGTTGCCGAAGGTCGCCGTGCATTGGCCGTTGATTGATTTTGAGTGCGGCCCCACCGGGGGTGCGGACGATTTTTTGGCGTGGTTTTTTAAGGCTGATCGGGGTGAGTTGGAGCCGTTCGTGCTGGTGGTGGAGGGCTCGATTCCCAATGAGGCGCTCCATGATGAGGGGTATTGGTGCGGGTTTGGCAATGATCCGGCCACCGGGCAGCCGATGACGACCAGTGAGTGGTTGGACCGGTTGGCGCCCAAGGCGACCGCGGTGGTTGCGGTGGGCACGTGCGCCACCTATGGCGGGATTCATGCGATGGCGGGTAATCCGACCGGGGCGATGGGGGTGCCCGATTATTTGGGGTGGCAGTGGAAGTCCAAGGCCGGGATTCCGGTGGTGTGTGTGCCGGGGTGTCCGATTCATCCGGATAATTTGTCGGAGACGTTGACGTATTTGTTGTATATGGCCACCGGTCAGGCGCCGATGATTCCCCTCGATGATGCGTTGCGCCCGGCGTGGTTGTTCGGCACTACCGTCCACGAGGGGTGCGACCGGGCCGGCTATTACGAGCAGGGTGATTTCGCCACCGAGTATGGATCACCCAAATGCATTGTCAAGCTTGGCTGTTGGGGTCCGGTCGTGAAGTGCAACGTGCCCAAGCGAGGCTGGATCAACGGGATCGGTGGATGCCCGAACGTGGGCGGGATTTGTATCGGGTGCACGATGCCGGGGTTCCCGGACAAGTTCATGCCGTTTATGGATGAGCCGCCCGGGGGCAAGGTGTCGACCACGGCGGTGGGGTTTTATGGGTCGGTGATCCGCAATCTGCGCCATATCACCGAGCGCACGGTGGACAAGGAGCCCAAGTGGCGCCACCCGGGTACCAAGCTGGAGACCGGAGCGACGCGCACCTGGTAGCTGCGGGTCGTGGCGGCCTGCCCCCGGTGCGTGTGTGTGGTGAACGTGTTGTTGGCCCTGACCCGTAGTCGAGTGGAAAGAGAAGTGCGATGACAGCGATCATTCCCGAGCCCTCGCAGGTGTCGCGTGAGCCCGGCCGGTTGGTGGAGATGGCCTGGGATCCGATCACCCGGATCGTGGGCAGCCTGGGCATCTACACCAAGATCGACTTCGACAACCGTGAGGTGGTGGAGTGCCATTCCACCTCGTCGATCTTTCGTGGGTATTCGATTTTCATGCGCGGCAAAGACCCCCGCGACGCGCATTTCATCACCAGCCGCATCTGCGGGATCTGCGGGGACAACCACGCCACCTGCTCGTGTTACACCCAGAACATGGCCTACGGGGTGCAGCCGCCCCACATCGCCGAATGGATCGTCAACCTCGGTGAGGCCGCCGAGTACATGTTCGACCACAACATCTTCCAGGAGAACCTGGTCGGGGTGGACTTCTGCGAGAAGATGGTCGCCGAGACCAACCCGGGGGTGCTGGCCAAGGCCGAAAACACCCCGGCCCCCCACGCCGACGCCCACGGCTACCGCAGCGTGGCCGACATCATGCGCGCGCTCAACCCGTTCACCGGCGAGTTCTACCGCGAGGCCCTGCAAGTCAGCCGCTGGACCCGCGAGATGTTCTGCCTGATGGAAGGCCGCCACGTGCACCCCTCCACGCTCTACCCCGGCGGGGTCGGCACCAGCGCCACCATCCAGCTGATGACCGACTACATGACCCGGCTGATGCGCTACGTGGAATTCATGAAAAAGGTCGTCCCCATGCACGACGACTTGTTCGACTTCTTCTACGAGGCCCTGCCCGGCTACGACAAGGTCGGCCTGCGGCGCACCCTGCTGGGCTGCTGGGGCTCCTTCCAAGACCCCGAGGTCTGCAACTTCGCCTACAAAGACATGGAAAACTGGGGCCGGGCCATGTTCGTCACCCCCGGCGTGGTGGTCGACGGCAAACTGCTCACCACCAGCCTGGTCGACATCAACCTGGGCATCCGCATCCTGTTGGGCCACTCCTACTACGACGACTGGACCGACCAGGAAATGTTCGTCAAGACCGACCCCCTGGGCAACCCCGTCGACCGGCGCCACCCCTGGAACCAACACACCAACCCGCACCCCCAAAAACGCGACTTCGACGACAAATACTCCTGGGTGATGGCCCCGCGCTGGTTCGACGGCAAAGACCACCTCGCCCTCGACACCGGCGGTGGCCCACTGGCCCGCCTGTGGGCCACCGCCCTGGCCGGACTCGTCGACATCGGCTACGTCAAAGCCACCGGCCACAGCGTGCAGATCAACCTGCCCAAAACCGCGCTGAAAGGCCCCGTCGAATTCGAATGGAAAATCCCCCCACAAGGCTCCAACACCATCGAACGCGACCGCGCCCGCACCTACTTCCAGGCCTACGCCGCCGCCAGCGCCCTGCACTTCGCCGAAAAAGCCCTCACCGAAATCCGCGCCGGACGCACCAAAACCTGGGAAAAATTCGACGTCCCCGACGAAGGCATCGGCTGCGGATTCACCGAAGCCGTCCGCGGCGTGCTCAGCCACCACATGGTCATCCGCAACGGCAAAATCGCCAACTACCACCCCTACCCCCCCACCCCCTGGAACGCCAACCCCCGCGACAGCTACGGCACCCCAGGACCCTACGAAGACGCCGTCCAAGGCCAACCCATCTTCGAAGAAAACGACCGCGAACACTTCAAAGGCATCGACATCATGCGCACCGTACGCAGCTTCGACCCCTGCCTACCCTGCGGAGTCCACATGTACCTCGGCAACGGCAAAACCATCCAAAAACTCCACACCCCCACCCAATCCCTCACCGGGGAGTAATACATGGCCGACCGCCCGGACGAGGTGGCAGACGACGCGCAGTGGCGCACGGCGGGCGATCGGATCCAAACGTTGCTCGACGCCAGCGCCGCCGGTGGCCCCGTCGCGCACGAGCGCGCCGAGCAACTGGTCCGCGAGGTCACCGACCTGTACGGCGCGGGCCTGGAGCGCATGATGCAGATGGCGGTCGCCGCCAACCCGGACCTGGCCGAGACGTTCGCCGCCGACGACCTCGTCGCCAGCCTCATGCTGGTGCACGGCATCCACCCGCACAGCGTCGAACGGCGGGTCGCCGATGCGCTCGACACCGTGCGCCCGTACCTGGGATCTCATGGTGGGGACGTCCACCTGCTCGAGGTCGCCGGCGAGGCCGACAACTACGACAACTACGACAACTACGACAACTACACGGTCAGGCTGCAGTTCTCCGGGAGCTGCCGCAGCTGCCCGTCGTCGTCGGTGACCCTCGAGCTCGCGGTCGAGGACGCTGTCCGTGCGGCCGCGCCGGAGATATCGGCGATCGAGGTGGTCGCGGCCGAGAAGGATCCGAAGTCCGGGATCATTCCGGCCGAGTCGTTGCTGAGCCGCCTACACGACGATCGACGCCGGCCGGCGGCGTGGGAACCGGTGCCCTACCTCGCCGATCTGGGACCCGGAGAGGTCGGCGGGTTTCGTGTGGCCGGCACCACGTTGGTGGCGTGCCGGGTCGGTGCCGAGCTTTTCGCCTATCGCGACCGGTGTGGCAGCTGCCGGGGTTCACTGGCGGGCGCGGCGCTCCATCGCCAACTCGGCTCGGCCGTTCTGGTGTTGCGATGCCCTCGCTGCCACGCCCACTTCGATGTTGTCCACGCCGGGGCCTGCGTCGATGGAAACGGTGAGGCGGGCACTCACCTCGAGCCGATCCCCCTGTTGGAGCGGGACGGCGTGCTGTCGATGGCCATCGTCGCGCCGGGGGTGGCCTGAGTGGGCGGCGCCTACGACGTGCTGGCGCGCATTCGCGCCGCTCGCTCGGCTCCGCAGCCGGCAGGTGAGCGGTGCGAGATGTGCGCGGAGCCGATCGCCGACGAGCATCAACATGTGGTGAATGTCGAAGGGCGGCAACTGATGTGCGTATGCCGCGCCTGTTATCTGCTCTTCACCGACAGCCATGCCGACCTGCGCTACCGCGCGGTACCGGATCGGTATTTGTCGTTCCCCGACTTCGCGCTGGGGCGCCGCGAATGGGAATTGCTGCAAATCCCGGTCGGTCTCGCGTTCTTCTTCCGCAACTCCGCGCTTGGCCGCACGGTCGCCTTTTACCCGGGTCCGGCCGGCGCGACCGAATCCGAGTTGGACATGGACGCCTGGAACGGCATCCGGGCCGCCGACCCACGTGTCGACATGCTCACCGACGACACGGAAGCGCTGATCGTGCGGGTGCCAGACGACGAGTCGCAGCCGCCGGAATGCCGCCTGGTGCCCATCGACGCGTGCTACGAGTTCGTCGGCCGGCTGCGGATGCTGTGGCACGGCTTCGACGGCGGCCAGCACGTCCGGGCTTACATCGAGGACTTCTTCAACCACGTCCGGGCCCGCAGCGAGGTCATCCCGCCGTGACCGAGGTGACGTTTGCGGTTCTGGACATCGCGCCGGAACCCTACGCGGTGACACCCGTGCTGACAGCACGAGTTGGGGTCGCGGCCGTCGGTGATGAGCCGGTGCACGCGATAGCGCTGCGGTGCCAGGTCCGCATCGAGCCGCTGCGACGCCCTTACTCCGACGAGGAAGCGGCCGGGTTGCTCGACCTGTTCGGCCCCCGGGAGCGCTGGAGCACCACGCAACGCAATTTTCTGTGGCAGCATGCGACCGCGATGGTGCCGGGCTTCACGGGTGACACACAGGTCGACCTGCCGCTGGAGTGCACCTACGACTTCGAGGTGACCGGCGCCAAGTACATGCACGCGCTGCGCGACAGGACCATCCCCCTGCAGTTCCTTTTCAGCGGAACGGTTTTCGTGCAAGGCGAACGGGGTTTCGCGGTTCAGCAGGTGCCGTGGGACCGCGAGGACCGCTATGACTTGCCGGTCGCGTTGTGGCGTGACCTGATTGAGCTGCACTACCCGAACACCGGGTGGGTGCGGCTACGCCGCGACACCCTCGATGCGCTTGCCTCATACAAATCCGGACAGGGGATGCTCGGATTCGACGATGCGATCACGTCGCTGCTGAGCACGAGCACAACCAGAGATGCCCGATGACCGAGTGGGATCGGGTTCGGACCATCGCCGACGCCGTGCTGTACGAGGGGTACCTGCTCTACCCGTACCGGGCGAATTCACGAAAAAACCAGTCGCGCTTCCAGTTCGGGGTGCTGGGGCCAGAGCGGGCCGCCGAGCGCGGCATAGGTGAAGACGACACCATGTCGGCCCAGATCCTTCTGGATCCGAAGGACGATGCCACGCTGACGCTCGTCGTGCGATTCCTCCAGCTGCAGCGCCGAACCGCCGAACGCGATGCCGGCGGAGGAGAATTCGAGCCGGTCGACGAGCTGACCGCCGGCTCGCGGACATGGCTCACCTGGGACGAGGCGGTCGAGCGGGAGCTGTCGTTCGGTCCGTTGGCGTTGACCGAACTGCTGGCGGGGCAGATCATTCCGATCGTCGTCGACGGCGGCATCGACGTCGAAGATGTCGACGGCGGCCGGCTGGTGCGCAGCCGCCGGCACCTCACCAGCGAATTGACCTTGTCCGGCGAACCCGACGGCGGACTGCTGCAGGTCAGCCTCGCGGTCCACAACACCGGCGCCCCGCCCGCCGACAAGGACGACGCGATCGCGGCGTCGATGATCGGCACGCACCTCATCGTCCACGTGGACAACGGTGAGTTCGTCTCGCTCCTTGACCCACCGGCCTCAGCGGTCGATGCGGTCGCCCGCTGCCGCCAGCATCGGTGCTTCCCTGTGCTGGCCGGCCTTGCCGGCGAACGAGACCTGATGCTGGTCTCGCCCATCATCCTCTACGACCACCCCGAGATTGCCGAACAAAGCGAGGGGGCCCTCTATGACTCCACGGAGATCGACGAGATCCTGACGCTGCGGATCATGACGATGACCGACGAGGAGAAGGCCCAAGCCCGGGCGACCGATCCGCTGGCCGCCGAGATCATCGACCGCTGCGACTCGATGTCGCCGGAGGCTTTGCTGAATCTCCATGGTGTGCTGCGGAATCCGCATGCGCTTCCAGCGCAGGAGCCGGGTTTGATCCCGGAGATCCCCGATGGAGCCAACTGGTGGGATCCCATGGCCGACTTGGCGGTGCGGCCCGAGATCGACGCGGTGCTGGTCAACGGCGTGCGGGTGACGCGGGGCAGCCGCGTTCGGCTTCACCCGTCGCGGCGTGCGGACGCGCAGGATATCTTCTTCTCCGGCAGGACCGCTCGCGTCACTTCGGTCCACGAAGACGTCGACGGTAACCAGCACGTCGCGGTCGTCGTCGAAGATGATCCCGCAGCCGACCTGCACGACTGGTACGGCCGCTACCTCTACTTCTCACCCGATGAAGTGGAACCGCTCACCGAAAGGAACTAGAGATGGCCATAGTGGGTTGGGTGGCAATTGCGGTCGTCGCGATCATCGTCCTGGCGGGAATCGTGATCGGCCTGGGTTCGATCCCGGACGCGCGGCGTTATATGCGGATGAGGCGGATGTAGTGGAAATGGGGGTCACATTACGTCTCGGATTCTGGTAGCCGGCATCGGCAACATCTTCCTCAGCGACGACGGTTTCGGTCCTGAGGTGATCAGGCGCGGGTCAGACCGGCTCGCGCAATTTGGTGTGCGCGTCGTCGACTACGGCATTCGCGGCATGCATCTGGCTTACGACCTGCTCGACGGGTGGGACGCGCTGGTGCTCGTGGACGCGGTGCCCGAAAAGCGCTCACCGGGCACCCTGCACGTGTTCGAGGCAGATCATGAAACTCTCGGCGGAACGGCGGCCTTGGACGCGCACAGCATGGATCCCGCCGCGGTGTTCGCCGGCTTGGCCGCACTCGGCGGTAGCGCACCGTACACGGTCGTCGTCGGTTGCGAGGTGGCAACGGTGGACGAGGGCATGGGCCTGAGCGAGCCCGTCGCAGCCGCTGTGAATGGCGCGGTCGCCGCGGTCGAGGAGGTCGTGGCCGGTCTCCTGTCGGGGGCCGGTGTGCCGGCGAGGGAGGGCTGACCTGTGTGCTTGGGAATCCCCGGACAGGTGGTTCAGATGCTGGAGGGCTACGGCGGACAGCTCGCGCTGGTCGACGTCGCCGGCGAACAGCGCAAGGTCAACGTCGGGATGCTGCCCGAGCAGACCTTCGGGCCCGGCGACTGGGTGATCATCCACATGGGTTTCGTCGTCGAGAAGACCGACAAGGACGGCGCCGACGCCGCGCTCGCGGGGCTGGAGCTGATGGGCCGGGGCCGCGACCGGGAATCCTCGCCGTGACCACCCGGCGCCGGCTGTGCATCACGGTGCGCGGCGTCGTGCAGGGCGTCGGCTTCAGGCCGTTCGTATACACCACCGCGGCCGCGCTCGGGCTCGCCGGATCCGTGCGCAACGACAGTTCGGGCGCGATCATCGAGGTCGAGGGAACTGACGACGACATCGGCGAGTTCCTCCACCGGCTCCGCCACCAAGCGCCGCCGCTCGCCATTATCGACTCCGTTGATGGACAAGACGTCCCCCGTGTCGGCGGCACCGGCTTCGTGATCGCCGACACGTCGCGCTCCGGCGGCGGCCGCACCCTGGCTTCTCCGGACGTCGCGATGTGCGCCGAGTGCGCCGCCGAACTGCGCAACCCGGCCGACCGGCGCTTCCGGCACCCGTTCATCAACTGCACCAACTGCGGTCCACGCTTCACGATCATCACGTCGCTCCCCTACGACCGGCCGACTACCACGATGGCGGCGTTCGACATGTGCCCGCGGTGCGCGCGCGAATACGCCGACCCGGCCGACCGACGCTTCCATGCGCAGCCGATCTGCTGTCCGGATTGTGGCCCGACCCTGCGATACCGACGGCCGGGCGCTGAGGTCCTGGCCGGCGAGCCGGCACTGACCTCGGCCCGCGCGTTGCTGCGTTCTGGCGGTGTGCTGGCGGTCAAGGGCTTGGGCGGCTACCACCTTGCCTGCGACGCACGCAACGCGGCGGCTGTGGCAGAACTGCGTACGCGAAAGCGCCGCGGAGACAAGCCTTTTGCGGTCATGGTGCCCGACCTCGACACCGCGCGCAAAATCGCCATCGTGGATGACGCGGCCGCTCGGGTGCTGTGCGGAGCGCAGCGCCCTATCGTGCTGCTTCCCCGGCTGCCCGCTACGGGGATCGCCGACACGGTGGCACCGCGCAACCCCGACCTCGGCATCATGCTCGCGTACACCCCCCTGCACGTGCTGCTGTTCGGCATGCCTGGCGATGCGCCCGGGCCGCAGGTGCTGGTGATGACATCGGGCAACCTGGGCGGTGAGCCGATCTGCTTCGCCGACGAGGACGCGCTCGAACGCCTGTCCGGGCTTGCCGACGGCTGGCTGATGCACAACCGGGACATCCTGGTGCCCTGCGACGACTCGGTGGTGCGCCTGCTCGACGGCGCAGAGTTGCCGATCCGCCGCTCGCGCGGGTATGCGCCGCTGCCGGTGGCGCTGCCGGTGGCGGTGCCGCCGACGCTGGCCGTGGGCGCCGATCTGAAGAACACGATGGCAGTGGCCGAGGGCAAGTACGCGTGGCTCAGCCAGCACATCGGCGACATGGACGACATCGCCACCCTGTCGGCGTTCGACGCCGCCCAGCGGCACCTCCGCGCACTGACAGGCGTGTCACCGACAGTGCTTGTCGCGGATGCGCATCCGCGCTACCGATCAGCCGACTGGGCGAACCGCAACGCCGGTGAACGGCCGGTGCGCACGGTGCAGCACCACCACGCCCATATCGCCGCGGTGATGGCCGAGCACGGCTGCGACGGCTCCGAGCAGGTGATCGGCTTCGCGTTCGACGGCACCGGCTACGGGTCCGACGGGGCGGTCTGGGGTGGCGAACTACTGCTTGCCGACTACAAGGGCTACCGCAGGCTTGCCCACCTGAAGTATGTGCCGCTGGCCGGGGGCGACGTCAGCGTGCTGCGGCCGTACCGGATGGCGCTGGCCCACCTCTGGGCGGCCGGAATCGACTGGGATACCAACCTGCCGCCGGTGGTCGCGTGCCCTCCCGGCGAACGCAAGGTACTCGCACATCAACTCGAGACCGGGCTCGGCTGCGCGCAGACGTCGAGCATGGGGCGGCTGTTCGACGCGGTGTCCGCGCTGGCCGGGGTCCGCCAGGTGGTGGCATACGAGGCCCAGGCCGCGATCGAGTTGGAGGGCCTGTCGCGCGGCGTCGACACCGCCGGCGTTCAGTACGCATTCGACGTCCAGGACGGCGCGCCGGTCATCATCGATCCGGCGCCGGTTCTGCACGCGATCGTGAGCGACCGACGTCAAGGTGTTGCGGCGGAGGTCGTCGGCGCGCGGTTCCACATCGCGGTGGCCGTGCTGATCGTCCGGCTCGCGGAGCGGGCCCGCGAGACGACCGCCGCGCGCACCATTGCGCTGTCCGGCGGGGTGTTCCAGAACACACTGCTTCTGCAGCAAGCGCACAATCTGCTGCGCGGCAGAGGCTTCAGCGTGATAACTCATCGGCGCGTGCCACCCAACGACGGTGGCATCGCGCTGGGCCAACTACTGGTCGGGAATTCGGTATGAGAAGGGAGTACGCCGATGTGCTTGGCGGTGCCGGGGAAGATAATTAGCCTTCAGGACCGGGACGGGACGCTGATGTCGATCGTGGATTTCGGCGGCATCAAGAAGGACGTCTGCCTGCAGTACATCCCAGACGCGGTCGTCGGGGAGTACGTCGTCGTTCATGTCGGGTTCGCGATCCAGCGCCTGGACGAGGAATCGGCGATGCGGACATTGGCCGAATTCGAACACCTCGGCGTGATGAAGGAGGAGTTCGGCGACGCGTTCGAAATCGCCGCCAAGCAGGCCGGCGTGCCGGTGCCGACGCCGCAGCCCGATGGAGCAACCGAGGTGAAGTCATGAAGTACCTGGACGAATTCAGCGACCCGGAGCTGGCGGGCAAGCTCGTCGGTCAGATCAAGGCGGCGACCACCCAGCGCTGGTCGATTATGGAAGTCTGTGGCGGCCAGACGCATTCGATCATCCGCCACGGCATCGACCAGCTGCTGCCCGACCACATCGAAATGATCCACGGGCCCGGCTGCCCGGTTTGCGTCACACCGCTGGAGATCATCGACAAGGCACTCGCGATCGCGTCGCGCCCCGGCGTGATCTTCTGCTCGTTCGGCGACATGCTGCGCGTGCCCGGCAGCGAGAAGGACCTGTTCCGCATCAAGAGCGAGGGTGGCGATGTCCGGGTCGTCTACTCGCCGCTCGACGCGCTGAACATCGCCCGGGAGAACCCCGATCGGCAGGTGGTGTTCTTCGGTATCGGGTTCGAAACAACGGCGCCCGCGAACGCGATGACGGTGTACCAGGCCAAACGACTTGGCATTGAAAACTTCTCGCTGCTGGTATCGCATGTGTTGGTGCCGCCGGCGATCTCGGCGATCATGGACTCTCCCACCTGCAGGGTGCAGGCCTTCCTGGCCGCGGGCCACGTGTGCAGCGTCATGGGCATCGGCGAATACCCCGCGCTCACCGAGAAGTACGAGATTCCGATCGTGGTCACCGGGTTCGAGCCGTTGGACATCCTCGAAGGCATCCGCCGGACGGTGCTGCAGCTGGAAGCGGGCAAACACGAACTCGAGAACGCATACCCGCGCGCTGTCCGCGCGGAAGGCAACGTCGCGGCCAAGGCCATGTTGCATGACGTTTTCGAGGTGACCGACCGAAACTGGCGGGGCATCGGGATGATCCCGAACAGCGGTTGGCGCCTTTCCCCCGCCTTCCGTGACTACGACGCCGAGCACCGCTTCTCGGTCACCGACATCCACACCTCCGAGTCCGCGATCTGCCGGTCCGGAGAGGTGCTGCAGGGGCTGATCAAACCGCACGAATGCGCGGCGTTCGGGACAACCTGCACGCCGCGCAATCCGCTTGGCGCGACGATGGTTTCGTCGGAGGGCGCGTGTGCGGCCTACTACCTTTACCGGCGACTCGGGGTGACGCATGCCTGAGGCACATGTCAGCCCCAACGGGTCAGGCGCGATCATCGACATGGAGTCCTGGGTGTGCCCGGCCCCGCTGCGCGACGTGCCCAACATCGTGATGGGCCACGGCGGCGGCGGTGCGATGTCGGCCGAGCTGATCGAGCATCTGTTTCTGCCCGCGTTTGGTCCGGCGGCCGACGCGAACATGGGCGACTCGGCGGTGGTCGAGGTCGGAGGTTCGCGCCTGGCGTTCTCCACCGACTCGTTCGTCGTCAAGCCGCTGGTGTTCCCGGGCGGATCCATCGGCGACCTCGCGGTCAACGGCACGGTCAACGACCTCGCGATGGCCGGGGCCCGCCCGATCATGATGTCGACCGCGTTCATCCTCGAGGAGGGCACCGCGCTCGACGAACTCGCCCGCGTCGCGAGGGCGCTCGGCACCGCCGCGCTGGCAGCCGGTGTGAAGCTGGTGACCGGCGACACAAAGGTCGTCGACACCGGCCACGGCGACGGAGTGTTCATTAACACCGCGGGCGTCGGGCTGGTGGACGAACGGGCCGACATCCGGCCGCAGCGCGCACAGCCGGGCGACGTGGTGATCGTCAGCGGCGACATCGGTGTGCACGGGGTGGCCGTGATGAGCTGTCGCGAGGGGCTGGAGTTCGGCACCACGATCGCCAGCGACACCGCGCCGCTGAACGGCTTGGTGGCCGCGATGATCGATACCGGTGCGGACCTCCACGTGCTGCGGGACCCGACGCGCGGCGGAATGGCGGCCGCGCTCAACGAGATCGCCAAGGCGGCCAAGGTGGGCGTCTCGCTCGACGAACGCGCGCTGCCCGTGCCCGCCGAGGTACGTGACGCGTGCAGCATGCTTGGTCTGGACCCGCTGTACGTGGCCAACGAGGGCAAGCTGGTCGCGTTCGTGCCGCCACAGGACGCCGATCGAGTGCTGGCCGCGATGCGCGAGCACCCCCTCGGCGCGTGTGCGGCGGTGATCGGCACCTGCGTGGCCGAACACCCTGGCATCGTCGTCGCGAGAACGGCGCTCGGCGGCACACGGGTTGTCGACCTGCCGATCGGCGAGCAACTGCCGCGGATCTGCTGAATGAGTGCACTCCCCGAACACCAGCTACCGCCAGGCTACGCACTGTTCGCCAGGTACGCGTTCCCGCCGAACGAACTCGGTTATTGCGGTCCGGCCCACGTGGGAGTGTTGCGTAGCGACGATCCATTCGGAATTGCCGCGCACGCCAGGGAATTCGACGGAGCATGGCCCTATTTGCGCGCCATTGCCGAAGCGATCGGCGTCGATGACGCGCTCGACGCCGACGTCGTACGCAGCTACTGGGTCGGAGGGACGCAGCTGGACCGGGTTGACCCTGCGCCGCTGGTTGACCGTCTGCGCGCTTCCTTCAAAGGACAAGTCACCGGTCTGCTCAGTGACCTGACGAACCCCGCAGGAGCTCTGGCGCACCACAGTTTCCACGTTTTCGTGGTATATCCGTGGGTGCGGTTCCTGGACCGCGATCCGACCACGCCGCTTCAGGTGATGCAAGACTGCCGAATACGCTGGGGGACAGTGCAATCCGTCGATGGAGAGCATGCCAGCGTCCTCTCTCGGCCGCTGACGTTCGACGGCGGGGCGCTTCGGCTGGGTGAACCCGCGCCCGAGCGGGTGCGCTGGAGCAAGGACGCCATGTCACTGATCGCCGCGCCGTCGCCTGGGGATACGGTTTCGGCACACTGGGACTGGATCTGCGGCGTCCTCGACGAGACGGAAACCATCGCACTCGCCAAGGCCACGCAGGCGACGCTCGATCTCGTCAACACCACACGCTGAGATCCGCAACTTTCCGGTCGGCAACCCGTAGCCCGGCGGCCTGACCGTTGTCAACGGCCTTCCCGCCCCTGTCCTGCTCGTCCACTTCATCGTGGTCCTCGCGCCGCTCACCGCGGTGCCGGAGATCGTTTGCCGCGTCATCGCCGGCGTCGTGGTCGCGCTCCTCGCGCTGGCCGTCGGAGGTGCGTCGATTATTCAGGTCTACCGCGTCGGTGATGCGGACGCGCAGTCGGTCTGGGGCCACCAACTCACAGCGTCCCGTTGACCGCTGCCAACAATGGCCAGTGCGCTGAGGGCTGTCGCCGATAACCCGCCGGGAGCGACAACGCTGCTTTTTGGGCACTGCTGCCTGATCACCCGGCCCGCTCTTGGGTGGGCGGCGCGGCCCGGCGTGATCGCTTCAGTTTGCGTCCGCGCGACGTGGCGAATCCAGCGCGCGAACGCCCGGGGTCGGATGTCGAAAATCTAAGGCGCAGAAGGAAGTTCTTCTTCCACCCGAGCGCTCGGCGAGCGACAATGATGTCTTGCAACAGATTGATCGGCGCACGATGTTGTGCGCCATTGCGGCCGGCGTGCTCGCGGCGCTAAGCCGTGCCCCGGAAGCCGGCGGTGCACCCATCCGGTGGATGATCCCGCTGGGACGGGTACCCGCGCCGGCCGGTATCCTCGCCCGGCTGCCGGGAAACGGCAATCAACTGGCGCTCACCGTAGACGACGGCACCAGTATCCCGGTGGTGGGCGCGTTCGCGCAGTTTTGCCACGACACCGGCACCCGTCTGACCTTCTTTGTCGACGGCGCCAACAGTTCGTGGTCGGTCAACGTTCCCGCACTGCGACCCATGGTCGATTCGGGGCAGGTCCAGATGGCCAACCACACCTGGTCGCACCCATACCTCAACCGCATCGGACTGGGCGCGGTGGCCGATCAGATCCGCCGCAACGCCGACTTCCTGAGGAACACCTACGGCACGGACGGCACCCCGCATTTCCGTCCTCCCTTTGGCGTTCACAACGCGGACATCGACAGGGTGGCCGCCGATCAGGGTTACACCACGATCACGATGTGGAGCGGCGACGTAGGCGATTCAGTGCCCGAGACCGAAAAAAGCCTCGTCGACCACGCGGCCCTGTCGTTCCAGCCGCAGCAGATCGTGCTGATCCACGCCAACCTGCCGACGGTCACCCTCTGCTACCCCCAGCTGATCGATCTCATCCGAACCCGCAACCTGCAAACCGTCACCCTCAACGACGTCTTCGCATGACACCGGCAACCGGAGGTCAGTCCAGGATCCTGCGCGCGACGTTGGTGGTGACGAGGTCGAGCAGTTCGTCGGCCCGGCCGGCCAGAATCGTCCGGATCGCGTACAGCGTGAAGCCCTTCGCCTGCTCGGCGGAAATTGCCGGCGGGATCGACAGCTCCTGCCGCGCGACCACGACGTCGACCAGCGCGGGGCCGTCGTGGGCGAACGCGGCCGCCAGCGCCTGCTCGAGGTCGCCGGGTTGCTCGACACGGCGCCCGAAGATGCCCACCGCCTCGGCGACCGCGGCGAAGTTCGGGTTGTGCAGGTCGGTGCCGAAATTCACGATGCCCGCGGCCTTCATCTCCAGTTCGACGAAGTTGAGCGACGAGTTGTTGAACACCACGATCTTCACCGGCAGGTTGTTCTGTACCAGGGTGAGCAGCTCGCCGAATAGCATCGTCAGGCCGCCGTCGCCGGCCAGCGCGACGACTTGGCGCTGGCGGTTGGCGGTCTGGGCGCCCACCGCGTGGGGCACCGCACAGGCCATCGTGCCGTGCGTGAAGGATCCGCTCAGCCTGCGGCGGCCGTTCATCGTCAGGTAGCGCGCCGCCCAGATCGTCGGGGCTCCGACATCGAACGTGAAAACGGCATCGTCGCTGGCGAGCCGATCTACCAGTCCTGCAACGTATTCCGGGCGGATAGGCATGCGGTCGCGGTCATTGACCGCCAGCGAGTCCAGAGATTTGCGGGTTCGCAGGTAGTGGTTGAGCGACCGGTCGAGGTGGTCGCGATCGTCCTTGGCGGCCAGCAGCGGCAGGAGCGCGTCGATCGTGTCTTTTACCGTGCCGACAAGGCCAAGGTTGATCGGCGCACGCCGCCCGAGGTGGCTGCCGCGGATGTCGACCTGAATCACTTCCGCCTCGTCTGGATAGAACTGCGTATAGGGGAAGTCGGTCCCGAGCATGAGCAACACGTCGGCTTCCTTGATCGCCTTGTACCCGGAGGCATAACCCAGCAGACCCGTCATTCCGACGTCGTAGCGGTTGTCGTATTCGATGTGCTCCTTGCCCCGGAAGGCGTGTACGATCGGCGACTGCAGTGTGCCGGCCAGCCGGATCAACTCGTCGTGCGCCCCTGCCGCACCGGCGCCACCGAGGATCGTGACGCGGCTTGCCGCGTTGAGGATGTCGGCCGCCCGCCGCAGCGAGTCGTCGTCTGGGCGCACGACCGACCGGCTCGCGAGAATGGGCCGCGAGGTCCACGGGTCGTCGCCGAGGCGGCCAAAGAAGACCTCGCCGGGTATCACCACCACCGCGACACCGCTCTCCTCGACCGCGGCCCTCATCGCCATCCCCACGATCCGCGGCGCCA
>Ga0209656_10000888_pt1 | contig 19288 bp, 24 predicted proteins | sample BogFormECP12_OM2_FD_188239 | JGI IMG/M metagenome (GOLD analysis project Ga0209656, IMG submission 188239) | Bog forest soil microbial communities from Calvert Island, British Columbia, Canada - ECP12_OM2 (SPAdes) (version 2) | ecosystem: Environmental > Aquatic > Freshwater > Wetlands > Bog ... | reverse complement strand
GCCGCACCACCTCCACGCCCTCGATCTCGGGGTCGGTCGCAGCGGACACGACCGCCTCGAACATCTCCTGAGTGTGTGGCGACGGCGTGTGGTGGACGATCAGCGGGCGTGGCACTGTCGACCTCCTAGTTGACCAATGAACACGACACCGATGATGTAAGCACCGCTGCCCGGCTGCACCGGAACGGTGTCGACCCTATTGGGGAGGATCAGGGTATCCGCCACAGAAAGGAAACCAAATGGCCGACCAGAATCCGCATTGGACGGAGATCGAGCCGATCCTGCGCACCCATACCGGCAGCCACTACGGCCAGTCGTTTCTCCGCATGGAGACTCAGTGATGTCGATGTTGGTTGGCGAGATGCGGTGCCGAGCAGCGTGCTCGGTGATCGCCCAGGCGTGTGCAGCGGCGAGGAACCGATAGGTCCATTCATCGGCGAGTTGGCGGGTCTCGCGGAAGCAGCAGATCATCGCTGCTGGGTCGGCGGGTCTGATCGCTTGGTGCGAGTGTGGGCACGGCAGCGGGCTTTGTTGAGGGTGTTGTGCCCCTTACGGTGTGTCTTGCCAGTGCTTCGCAAGGCGGGTGCCAGCGAACTTCTCAAGCATCAAGCGGGAGAACTGCAGCAGCGCGCTGCGTGGCCGGTGGTTCACTACGACGTGCTCGGTCTTCCCGGCGGCGTTGCTGGTGACTACGACGACAACGTAGGTAGGCGTGCCGCGGACCTCGCTGGAGTAGTCCTCGAGGAAGCCGTTGTCGCCAAAGGGGCCGGCGTAGTTGAACTCCTGGTGCTCATACTGTTCGCGGGCAGTGACCAAGATGGAACGGACGTCCTCGGCGCCGTGCGCGGTGCCGTCCATCGCCGCGGCCTCCAAGGTGACGTCGTCGGCCAAGTTGTCCAGCCACAACGGGTAGTACTCTTTGCCCATATGTGTCATGCGGCGCCTCCCATGGAATCCGGCAGCGAGCCGGCTCGCCGGCGCACGCCCACGATTCGCTGGTCTGTGACCGTGCAAGTATCCTCCCCGGCAGCTCGGGTAGCGGAGAATCTACGGAAATCGTGAAGTTCGAGTCATGGCTACGTCGTCACGACGGCACCGGCCATGCCCCCCGAGCGGGCTACCATCCCCCGCCCGGGCGGGCAAACACCTGCAATCGCTGTCGGCGTTCCTGGCCGAAATCGGTGTCAAGACAGGACCCGTGGAAGTGCGCTCAGGGATGTGTTGCGGTTGTCGATAGTCACGGGCGGTGGTGGTCGGCGCGATCCAGGCAGCGCGTGTGGGTGGCTGTGTTGTCGTCGTCGGAGTGATCGGGATATCCGGGGAGAAGGATTGCCGCACAATTGACCCGAACCGCCGGCTCGGGGCACACACTGTTCTCATCGCATGACACGACGAGAGGATGGGCGCCCGTGACGACTATCCGAGCTGCGGCGGTTCAACTGAGCCCCGTGCTCTACAGCCGTGAAGGTACCGTCGAGCAGGTTGTCGCGAAGATCGACGAACTGGCTACGCGGGGAGTGCAGTTCGCGACTTTCCCGGAAACCGTTGTTCCGTATTATCCGTACTTTTCGTTTGTGCAACGCCCTTACGAGATGAGCGACGAGCAAATGCGGTTGCTGGGGCAGGCGGTCACCGTGCCATCGCCGGCGACGCACGCGATCGGCGACGCCGCGCGACGCGCTGGAATGGTGGTCTCCATCGGCGTGAACGAACGTGACGGCGGCTCGCTGTTCAACAGTCAACTGCTTTTCGATGCCGACGGAACGTTGATCCAGCGTCGTCGCAAGATCACCCCCACCTATCACGAACGCATGATTTGGGGCCAGGGCGACGGCAGCGGACTGCGAGCCGTCGACAGCGCGGTGGGTCGCGTCGGTCAGTTGGCCTGTTGGGAGCACTACAACCCGCTGGCTCGATACGCGCTGATCGCCGATGGCGAGCAGATCCATTCGGCGATGTTCCCGGGATCTATTTTCGGCGACTTGTTTTCTCGACAGACCGAGATCCAGGTGCGCAATCACGCGCTCGAGTCAGGCGTCTTCGTGGTTGCTGCGACCGCCTGGCTGGATCCCGATCAGCAGAGGCAGATCATGGCCGACACCGGCTCCCCGCTGGGACCGATCTCGGGTGGCTGCTTTACCGCGATCATCACGCCGCAAGGCGAACTGCTCGGTGAGCCCCGGCGCTCCGGTGAAGGTGAGGTGATCGCGGATCTGGACTTCGCGCTGATCGACAAACGCAAGGCGTTCATGGACTCCAGCGGACACTACAGTCGGCCCGAATTGCTAAGCCTGCTCATCGATCACACGCCCAGCGCCCATGTCCACGAGCGGTTTCCCGGTTCGCCGGTGGTCGCCGATGTCGAGGAGAGCGACCATGTCATCCGCTGATCCTCGGGAAATCCCGTTCGCGGGCATTCGGGTACGGTTCGACAGCAATAGGACATACGAAGAGCTGGTCGCTGCGTTGCTCTCGGATGTTGGCGAAAAGCCCGTACGGATAGGGGATCTCCCGTCAGCGATCTTTCAAGACTGGGAATCGTTCGCCGCGGAGATCACACGTTATCTCGGTCCGAGCGACTTCATGCTGATGGACCTCATCGATCACGGCGGATGGATCAAGACCGCCGGGATAGGCCGAAAGGCGCTGCGTGCCATAGTCGGCAATCCATTGATCGCGATTACGATGCTTCGTCACGACCTGACGGCCGGACTGTTCGCACCTGTCGAGCTTCTGCTCCTGGAAGAGGACCGCGACCGAAGTAGTCTGACCTATCTCAAGCCGTCCTCGCTCATGGTCGTCGACGAGAACACGCCACTGCGTGCAGCCGCGCTGGCACTGGACGCCAAACTCGCCGCACTAGCCACAAAAGTCGCGGCCAATAAGGCCGCCAGACCTTCCCGCAGATCGATCCTCATCAGGAGGGATCAGACCTGATCGGAACTCATCGAGCCCCTGGCCCACGTCCTCGATCGACTTGCTATTCAAGATGGCCATCCACTCTGCGCTGTTCCAGGCGTCGGCAGGTGTCATGCTCCCCGCGCAGTTGTCCACGAACCACCATGCGAACTTGATCCGCGTGGCCTCATCGTTGCTCTTCATCGACGCGGTATTGAGGGCATCGTGGTAGTACGGCGCCTCAGGCTCGGGGGCGTACGGCACCCGACGGAAAACAGTGGTCATGTGTTTGCTCGCTCTCTAGTCGGAGTGACCAAAACCGTACGCTACCAGCGGAAACACGTCGTGGCGATGAGGGAAATCTCACCTGGCCAAGGACCCTGTATTTTGGTGCACGAGCTACGTAAATAGAGATGGGCCTCGGCAACTTTCCGGCTTCAACGCGACGCGCAGCGCAACCCGCGTTCTCGACGCGATCATCCAGGCGGTCCACATAAAAGCCGGGTATCGGGCTAAATAATGCTTGAGCGCGCGCGGGCACCGGATCTGCGGTTGGCGCTGTCATCCTCGACGCCTAGGCTGGCGATGTGATCAAGCGGCTCGGTGATTGACGTCGTCATCGCAGGCGCCGGCCCGAATGGGCTGATGCTGGCCTGCGAACTGGGATTGGCTGGGATCCGGCCGGTGGTGTTGGACCCGATGCCTGGCCCTAACCCGCAGCCGCGGGTCAACCGCATTGTGGGTCAAGCGGCTCGGATTCTTGATCACCGAGGTCTGTACAGCGCACTCACCGGGACGGCAGAGCCGCCAAAACCCGCTCCGCGCTCAATATTCGCGGGCTTTCCATTGGATCTCGCGTCGGTCCCCGGCTCCCAACTGTTCACGGTCCCCGTTCAACAGCGAGGGCTTGTTCACGTGCTTGCCGAGCGGGCCGGCGAATACGACGCGGACATGCGTTGGGGCCACGCCCTGACCGGTTTCGACCAGCACGACGACGGCGTCACCGTACATGTCGCCGGCCCGGACGGAGCCTACGATCTGACCGCCAAGTACTTTGTCGGCGCCGACGGTGGCACCAGCAAGACACGCCACCTCGCCGGCATCGACTTTCCCGGGATGTCGTCCTATGACCTGGTCATCCGGATGGGTTTCGACGTATTGCCGCCAGACGAATGGATGGACCCGGTCAGCGGGGCGCTCGACGTCGCCGGGTCCGGTCCCCTCCCACCCCTGCGGTTCCATCAAACTGAGCAAGGCGTTTTCACCTGCGGCGCGTTGGGGAGCCGGGTGGCGGTGATGACTTACGAACTGGACAGTTCGGCTCGTGAACAACCCAGCGTCGACACCACCGATGAGCCGCCTATGAGCCTGGCCGAGTTGGAGGCCAGCGCCAAGCGTGTGCTTGGCACAGACGTGCCGCTGCGGCCCGCGTCGCCTGGCGCGCCACTTGATCTGCGTCGGCTCTCCGGCATCAACTCAAGGATCGCGTCGCGGTACCAGCTCGGCCGGGTGATTCTGCTCGGCGATGCCGCGCACGTCCACTCGCCAATTGGTGGACCAGGTCTCAATCTGGGTCTGCAGGACGCGGTGAACCTCGGCTGGAAGCTGGCGGCCGTCCTCAACAGGCGCGTGGAGCCCGCGCTGCTCGACACCTATCAGACCGAGCGCAGGCCGGCTGCCGAGCGGGTCATCATGCAAAGCCGGGCCCAACTGGCTCTCCTCCGGCCGGGGCCTGAAGTCACAGCGCTGCGCGAACTCTTCTCCGAACTGATCACCGATCCCGATAATGTTCGTCGCCTCAGTGACCTGCTATCGGGGGCTGAAAACCGCTACACCGTGGGCGCCGATGTGCATCCGCTTGTTGGACGCTGGGTGCCTGACTTCGCTGTGGCGAGTGCCAGCGGAACGCAACGTGTTGCAGAGCTTGCCCGCGATGGACGGCCACTACTTGTTGATCTCACGGAGCGCGGCGCGGTCGCAGCCTCGGTGACCGATATCGGAAACCAGCTCACCGTCGCCGCCGGACGGCCGACCGGTGAGGTGCCCGCCACGGCAGTGCTGGTGCGTCCCGATGGTTATGTGGCCTGGGCGTCGTCACAGGCACGGCCCGACCCGGACGAATTGCGCGAACTGCGTAGAGTGCTCACGCATTGGTTCGGGATTTAGTCGCTGTTTCCGTCGGCACTCAACCGGTAGGACTGCACAACGATGAGCGGCAGCTCCTCAGCCATGCCAGCGGCCGCCCCTAGCCCACTCGCGCCTGCACCGCCTCAAACATCTCGTGGCAGTGCGCGACGGCGTGTGGTGGATGTCAGCAGTTTGGCGGACAGGTGAGCCTCTTAGGTCGTGCTGGGCTGGGACATGAGGTTTCAACGTCACTCCATCAACTGGGCGGCGACCGTCGCGCCGAGGTTCCAACATGCCTCGACATCGGCCCTGGACGGCTTGCCCAACGCCACTACGGTCTCAGCGGCTTTCACCCAGCCCAACCCTGTCGTGATCCTATCGATGCCCCGCTCGGCTCCCTCGGTGCCCTCGTTGCCGTGGATGTAGACCCCGAACGGTCGCCCACGGGTGGAGTCGAGCAGCTGGTAGTAGGACTGGTCGAAGGCGTGCTTCATGGCACCGCTGAGGTACCCGAGGTTGGCCGGTGTGCCCAGCAGATAGCCGTCAGCCTCCAGCATCTCGACCGGCGACACGATGAGCGCCGGTCGGCGCACAACCTCCACGCCCTCGATCTCGGGATCAGTCGCACCGGCCACCACCGCCTCGAACATCTCCTGGCAGTGCGGCGACGGCGTGTGGTGAACGATCAGCAGACGTGGCACTTGCTGGCCCTATGCCTAATAGCGGGGTATTTGAGAAATAAGATAGCGGGGTATTTGACAAATAAGTGCTTGAGCGCGCCGGACATGTAGCCGAAGTTGGCGGTCGTGCCGAACAGGTAGCCGTCGGCATCGAGTACGTCAGGCAACACGGCGGCCAGCGCCGGGCGGACGACGACCTCGACGCCCTCGATGTCGGGATCACGTGTCCCGGACAGCACCGCCTCGAGCAGCTCCCGCGTCGACGGCGACGGAGTGTGGTGCACGACGAGAAGTGTCCTGGTCATGTGTGGTCCTCTGCGGCTTCCATCTCGACCGCTTTGCTCATCGCTTCCCGGGCACGTCGCCTGTCGCCCGCGTAATCGTATGCGCGGGCCAGTCGGTACCAGCGCCGCCAGTTGTCGGGGTCGTTCTCGAGCTCTCGGCGCACGAGGTCGAACAAAGCGTCGGCGGCGTCTCGCCTGACGCGTCCGGACGGCGTGCGCTCCAGTCCGCTGACGTCGAGCTCCATGCCCTCGTCGTGGATGATGCGGGCCAGCCGTTGGTGGGCGAAGCCGGCCCGCAGCGTGCTCACCATCGCCCAGATGCCGATCATTGGCAGGATCAGCAACGCCAGGCCAAGGCCGATCGCCGCCGACTTGCCCGACATGATGAACGCCATCGCGATGCGGCCCAACATCAGGAAGTAGACGATCAGCGCGACGCAGAAGAACGCGATCAGCAGCTGGATGCGCAGAACCGGGTTCACAGCCCCAGCAGCGGCTCGATGCCAACCGTCAGGCCGGGCCGCTCGCGGACATGCCGCACCGCCAGCAGCACACCCGGCACGAACGATCTCCGGTCGATGCTGTCGTGCCGGATGGTCAGCGTCTCACCTTGGGTGCCGAGCAGGACCTCCTGGTGGGCCACCAGACCGGCCAGCCGCACGGAGTGCACGGGTATCCCGTCGACCTCCGCACCCCGTACGCCGGGCAGTGCGGTGCTGGTGGCGTCCGGGTTGGGCGGCATGCCTTTTCGCGCCTCGGCGACCAACCTGGCGGTGCGCACCGCGGTGCCCGATGGCGCGTCGGCCTTGTTCGGGTGGTGCAGTTCGATGATCTCGACTGATTCGAAGAACCGCGCCGCCTGCTGGGCGAAGCGCATCGACAACACCGCCCCGATCGCGAAGTTCGGCGCGATCAGCACGGAAGTGTCGGGGGACTCCGCGAGCCAGGAGCCGACCTGCTCGAGGCGCTCGTCGGTGAAGCCGGTGGTGCCGACGACGGCGTGGATGCCGTTGTCGATCAAGAACTTCAGGTTGTCCATCACGACGTCGGGGTGGGTGAAGTCGATGACCACGTCGGTGCGGCCGTCGACGAACAGGCTCAGCGGGTCACCGGCGTCCACTTCGGCCGACAACGTGAGGTCGTCGGCCGCGTGCACGGCCGCAACCATCGTCGCGCCGACCTTGCCCTTGGCGCCAAGCACCCCGACTCGCATGCGTTGCAGCGTACTGGCCCAGCTCGGGGGATACGGCGTGCCGGCGCGGAAAAGTCATCCCTGCGCACTCGTGACCCGAGCAATCCCCCGGATACCGATGGTGCCGCGCACCTTTCAGTTCATTTTTCGAAACATCTCGACCACCGGTGCCAGCTCGGCGGCGTTGGTGATCAGATCCACGTGTCCGCCGGAGTGAAGGTGCAGGGTGGAGCTGGGCAGCAGCCGATGCATGATCCTGGCGTTCGCCACCGGGACGATGGGGTCATCGAGCCCGGCGACGACCAAAGTTCGCTGCCGGATCAGCGGCAGGGCGAAGATGCTCGTCCACACCGAGCCGGCGAGCAATTGGTGAAAATACCCGACGCGGGAGCCGGCCATCAGCTGCCGGTCGAACAAATGCTGGACCATTGAGCTATCGGTGCGGGCGGTCCCGCCGTAGAGATCCCCGGCGATCGAGGCGGCGTACCGGTGGTCGAGAAACCGGCGTGGCGTCAACATTTTGGTCAGGACTGCCGGCCTGCCGGGCACCATGACGATGCCGGTCCCGGTCGACACCAGGATCAGCCGCCGACAATAGCGTGGATTCTGAAAGGCGAACTGCTGAGCAAGCGCGCCACCCCACGACAATCCGAGCACATCGACCGCCCGGCTGTGAAGGCCGAGCTTCTTCAGGAGTTGTCGCAATACCGCGGCGAGGTAGGGAAACCCATAGGGCAGCGGCGAATCCGGCGAACCGCCGGTGCCCGGTACGTCGAACCGCACCACCGTGGTGTCCGGGTCGAGGCGCGCCACCAGTGGATCCAGCACCTCCAGACTCGCGCCGATGCCGTTACACAACACCAGCGGCACCCCGGTCCCGGCGCGGACGTCGACCCGAATCTGCTGCCCCAACACCGGGAGAAGGCGTTCCACGCTGATCCTGTCCGCCGCTGACGCGCTCATGGGTACAGCACGACGACGTCGGCAACGCAGGCCGGGCGCTTCTCACCGTCGATCTCGTAGGTCAGCTCGAACACCGACTCGACACCTGAGGTCGTCTGGTGAGCGCTCCTCACCGAGATGGTCGCGCGGATCTGTGAACCCACGCGCAGCGGTGACGGAAACCGCACTCTGTCCAGCCCGTAGCTCAACGCCGTAGTGAGTTCGCGGATCTTCAAGACCTCCGAGATGACCACAGGAGCGAGGGAAAGGGTGAGGTATCCGTGCGCGACCGTCCCCCCGAAGGGGCCGATGGCGGCCCGTTGCGCGTCGGTGTGGATCCACTGGTGGTCCCCGGTGGCGTCGGCGAACAGGTCTACCTGCTGCTGAGTGATTGTCATCCACTCGGTGCTGCCCAACCGCTGACCGACCAGGTCGAGCAGATCTGCTGGCTTCTCGAGATGAACTGTCATAACGGGCCTTTCGCTCTCACGCGGTCAGTGGTCGAGCACGTAGCTGCCGGGTGCCGCCTCCAACGGCAGCATGCCGGCCCCACCGAGCGAGTCCGGTGCGTCCTTCTCTTTGCCACTGCGCTCTGCCAGCCAGCCCACATAGTCTGGCCACCAGGATCCGGTGTGCTGCTCAGCGGCGTCGGCCCAGGCGGCGGGATCGGGCTCCTCGACGCCGCCGCTGCGGTAGCCGGCCTTGGTGTTTCCCGGCGGGTTGACCAGCGCGGCGATGTGTCCGCTGGAGGACAGCACGAATCGGCAGTTCTTGCTGCCGAGCAGCCGGGCGCTGCGGTAACAGGCCTGCCAGGGCGAAATGTGGTCAGCCACTCCTGCCACCACGTACGCATCCAGATCAGCTCTCCGAGGTCCACCGGTGTGCCCAACATGGTGACCCCACCGGGGGTGGCCAGCGAATTGTGCACCCCCATCGTCACCATGTCGCGATGCAGCCCAGCCGCCATCCGGGTGGTGTCGGCGTTCCAGAACAACACATCAAAGGCCGCAGGCGACTTGCCCTGCACATAGTTGTTCACCCAGTACCGCCACACCAGATCGGTCGGCCGAAGCCACGCGAACACCTCCGCCAACGACCGGCCGTCCAGATATCCCTTCCTGGCCGACAACGCGATGGCGATGTTGGCCACCTCCTCGTCGATGGCGGCGGCGGCAACACCGGCCTTGCGCTGATCGAGCACGGTCACCATCAACGTCAAGCCGGCAAGCCGATCACCCTCACCGGTCGCGGTGAGATGTTGGGCGGTCATCGCCGCAAGGATCCCGCCCGAGCAGGACGCCTGCAGGTGCGTGCGATCGCATCCGGCAATCTTCTCGACCGCGTCCAGCGCGCTCAGGATGGCGCGGCCATAGGTGTCAAACCCCCAATTCCGCTGCTCGGCGGTGGGATTGCGCCACGAGATCGCGAAGACCTGCACGCCCTGGCGCACAAAGTACTCGATCATGCTGCGGCCAGGCGAGATGTCGAGGATGTAGAACTTGTTGATCACCGGCGGGACCATCAGCAGCGGGACCGACCACACCCGCTCCGTCTGCGGCGCGTACTGGATCAGCTCGAACACCTCATTGCGGAAGACCACAACACCGGCGGTGGCAGCGATGTTGTCCCCCAACGTGAACGCATCGGGTTCCACCATCGACGGCACCCGCGGCGCCGACATCATGTCAGAAACGAAATGCCGCAAACCCCGCACCGCGCTGAGCCCGCCGGTATCGATCAACGCCTTGTATCCCAGCGGATTCAGCAGCGGATTATTGCTCGGTGAAAACCCCTCGATGATCACATCCAGAGCGAACCGGATCCGCTCGCCGTCCCGCCAACCCAGATGAGCATCCGAAAACAGCTGGTCCACCGTCGTGGCGGCGGCCAGATATGCCTGCATCGTCCGCCTGAGCAATGGATTGCCCTGCCATGCTGCATCGGCGAAACGCTTGTCGCCCTTTGCCGGTGCCAGGTCCGAGCGGCCTTCGGCGATCGATACCAATTGCCGGCCCAGGCTCGTGCCGCGGGATGCCACCGTTTTCGGCTGCCGGGCCAGGTTGAGAGCGAACCTGCTCCACGACGTGTTGGGCATCATCCGCTCGGCGATACCGACCGCCGAACTGGTCAACAGTAGGTCCAACGGCGCCGCTAACTCGTCGCCGCCGGCGTTGTTCGTAGCTACCACGGTTTCATGCCTCCTCCCATACCGGGGTCTGACGTGCGGGCGCAGAAGTCTTCCCGTGGGACCAGTCGGAAGGCCGTCCACGAACCACGTCCGGCGGGGCGTACTTGCAGGCGGCGACACGATCCTTGACACGATAGCTCTCCATCACAGCAGTAAGGTGCACACCGAATTTTCTCGATTGTCGCGGTCGCCGTCGTTGTCGCGAAGAACAATCCATACGCGGTGATGGTGTGGTCGCGAACATCGCACGGGGGTGTTCCGGAACCTTAGGAGGGCATCGGGCGACACGTTCGGGACGCGAGCCCAGTCCGGCGCGGTGGGCGGTGGGCAGTGTGGGCAATGTTCAATAGAACATCATCGCGGCGACGATGTTGTATCCCCGCACAACACAGAGGCATTGCATCCTGGCAAACAATGAACTGCTGTCGGGCGGCGGCAGTCCCGGGTCTCCCACACCGCGCACCGCGACGCGGGTGCGCAAATCAACACATCGCAGGGAGCAGCTTTGAGTATCACCAGCACCGTTTCGACGACACGTTCCGGTTGGCTTCTCGGGTGCCCGGCGCGGCTGTCGCGGCCATTTCCTCCGAAGCATCCATGGCGAGGTCGCAGCGCTGGAAAGATAAAACAGGCGTCGTTAGTGCGTCTGCGCCGCTGCAAAGGTCTGTCGAAGGAACGAGTCACCACCTCCGCGCCTAATTGAGTTATCCCCATAACGTCCGACACCGCGGGAGACAGCGTTGGCAAGACCCGGAAAGCGCCGACCCAGCCTTCACGGGGCGTTGTCCGCGGCGTTGCACAAGCAGATTGCCGCTCGTCGCGCCACCGCCGACCAGACGATCTCGCTCGCCCACCTGATCGGACGCCGCGCCCTCAACGACGCGGGAAGCCGAATCGGCAAGGTCAGCGACGTGGTCGTCCGTTGGGACGCCGGCGTCACTTACCCCCCGGTCGTCGGGGTTCTCGTCGGCGTCGGCAGCGGGCTCGCGCTGCTTGATCTGCAAGACGTGACGTTGACCCAAACAGGGATACGCGTGCGTCCCGGGCGTCACCTGGTGTCGCGACCGGTTCGTGGTGAAGGGGACGTCGCCCTGGCCCGTGACGTGCTCGACCGTCAGCTCGTCGACATCGCCGGGGTGCAGGTCGTGCGGGCGGCGGATGTGTATTTGGTCAACGGGCCCAGGGGCTGGGAGCTGGCCGGCATCGACGTCGGCGTCCGGTCGTTCAGCCGGCGCCTTCTCCGCAAGCGCCGACTCTGTCCGCCGCCCGATCGGGTCATCGACTGGGCCGAGCTGCAAGCGTTCGTTCCCCGTTTCACCGATGGCGTCCCGCAGGGGAAGAAGGGGCCTGCAGCGGCGGCCGGCATCATCGGGGGTGGCGTGCAGCTCGGACGTCCGGCAGCTGACCTCAAAGAGCTCCGGGCCAGCGATGTGGCCGCGATCCTGGCTGAGCTGGGCCGCGGCCAGCAGGCGCAGGTGGCCGCTCTCGCGGCACCCTCGGCAGCCGTCGAGGCGCTTCGCCAGCTCACTCCTGCTCAGCGGGATGCCGTGCTCGGCGAGCTGAGCGAACCGGACAGGGCCCGGCTGCAGGCACTGCTGGAAGGCGGCGAGACTCCGTGACCGAAGCCCAGGCCGCCCAAACCCCGCCGCGCAGCCGTCGTCCCTGGATGGTCCGGCTCCTCGCCGTGCTGGCCATCCTCGGACCCGGCCTGATCGCCGCCAATGCGGGCAATGACGCCGGGGGGATCCTGACCTACGCGAGCGCCGGGGCGCAATTCGCCTACCGGACGCTGTTTTTGATGGTTCTGGTCACCGTGGCGCTGGTTGTGGTGCAGGAGATGTGCTCTCGCCTCGGGGTCTACACCGGCGAGGGGCTCGGCGGTTTGATCCGCGAACAGTTCTCGGCCCGCAGCACATTCGTGGCGATGGCGCTGCTGCTCATCGCCAACGCCGGCCTGACCGTCAGCGAGTTCGCCGGTGTCGGGGCGGCCATGGAGATCTTCGGGGTTTCGCCGCGCATCTCGGTGCCGATCACCGCGGTATTCGTGTGGGCGCTGACGGTCCTGGGCTCCTACTCCCGCGCCGAGCGGCTCTTCCTCGTGTTGACGCTGGCCTTCCTGGCCTACCCGATCGCCGCCTTCCTGGGTCACCCCAACCGCAAGGAGGTCCTCAGCAACCTGGTGTGGCCGCATTTTCTGGCCACCCACGAGTTCCTGGTGCTCGCGGTCGCCCTGATCGGCACCACGATCACGCCCTACATGCAGTTCTACGCCGCCTCTGCGTGCGTGGACAAAGGCATCAAACCCGCCGACTACCGCGGGGAACGCATCGACGCGGTCACCGGCGCCATCTGGAGCGACGTGATCAGCATCTTCATCATCATCGCCACAGCGGCCGCGATCGGTGGCAGCGGTCCGCTCCAGTCGGCGCAACAGGCGGCGGAGGCGTTAAAGCCAGTGGTGGGTGCATTTGCGCCGCAGCTGTTCGCCTTCGGCCTGCTCGGGGCGTCGCTGCTCGCCGCCTCGGTAGTGCCACTGTCAACCTCGTATGCGATCGCCGACGCGACGGGGGCCCCGCGTTCGGTGTCGAGGAGCTTTCGTGAGGCGCCCCTCTTCTACGGCATCTTCACGCTGCAGGTCGTGATCGGCGCGGCGGTCGCCCTCGCCCCGGGTAATCTTGTCGCCCTGGTCGTCAACGCCCAAGTGCTGAACGGGATCATCACGCCGATGCTGCTGACCTACGTGCTGATCCTGGCCAACCGCTCAGACGTGCTTGGCACGGCGAAGAACGGCCCGATCTTCAAGGCCGTCGCCACTGTATGCGTCGCCGTGGTCGGAATCCTCTCGTTTGTCGTTCTCGTCGAAACCGTCTTCGGCCTTGGTTGACAACTCCGGGATGCTCGCGCCGCAGGCGCCGACGCAGTTAACGGTTGAGCAGCGGCAGGTGCTGAGTAGGTCGGCGCGGATGCAGCTGCCGCGGGCGTCGCGGCGCAGCGACATTGTTCGCAGATATACCGATCGAGGCCCGACGTTGTCCCCGGCGCCATCGACGAAGGCTCGCCGGGGCGAAACACTTCGGGCATGACTAACATCGCTCCTCCGAAGCTTTTCTCCCGTCTGTGGACATCGGTGCTGGTGTCCGGGGTGTTTGCGGTGATCCTGGGCGTTCTGGTGCTGGTGTGGCCCGGAATATCGATCCTGGTGGCCGCAGTCCTTTTCGGTGTGTACCTGGTGGTCAGCGGCGTCGCGATGGTGATCTTCGCGCTCAGCCTGCCTGTCTCGGCGGGCACGCGGATCCTGATGTTCCTCAGCGGTGCCGCATCATTGGTCCTGGCCGTGCTGGCGTTCCGCCACTTCGGTCAGGGATACGCAGTTCTCTTGCTGGCCATATGGATCGCAGTCGGGTTCATCTTCCAGGGCGTCGCGACCACGGGAACAGCAATCAGTGAACCGGGCATTCCCGGGCGCGGGTGGGCGATCTTCGTCGGGGTCATGAGCATCATCGCCGGCGTCGTCGTGCTCGCGTGGCCGTTCGATTCCATCGTCGTATTGGCTCTCGTTGTCGGGATCTGGCTGATCGTGATCGGGGTCCTCGAGATCGTGTCGGCGTTCCGGATCCGGTCGGCAGCCAAGAACATCGAGGGCGCCTGGCATGGGGGCGACGGCGGCCAGGCCGTCCACGCCGCCTAGGCCCGCATACGACGGAGCGAACGCCATGAGTTCACCCGGCTACCGCGGAGTCGGAGAGACCGACCGCACGCGTACCCTCTTCGGCCAGGTCATGTGGTACGTGGCCGCGACAGCCGGCATGTTCGCGCTCGGCAGCTATCTGGGCCGCAATCTCGGCAACGGCTGGGCGTTCGTGTTCTTCATCCTCGCGTTCGGCTGCCTGATCGGCATGCGGTTCGCCGTCCGCAGCTCCCCTGGCCTGGGCATCGCACTGCTGTTCGGTGTGGGGCTGCTGCTGGGACTGGCCATGTCGCCCACGCTGGTCTACTACGCCAACGCGGACCCCCAGGCGCTGTGGGAGGCCGGCGGTGCGACGGCGCTGTTCATCGCCGGCTGCGGCGCCTTCGGCTACGCCACCCGCACCGACCTGTCAGGCATCGCCCGCGTCGGCTTCTGGGCGCTGCTTGCGCTCATCGGATTCGGCATCGTATTGATCTTCGTGCACATTCCCGGCGGTGCGGTCATCTACTCGATCCTCGGTCTGGTCATCTTCGCGGGTCTCACCATGGCCGACTTCCAGCGGCTGCGGCGATCGACCGATTTGGACTCGGCACCACTCATCGCCGTATCGATCTTCCTGGATGCGCTCAACGTGTTCTCGCTCTTCCTGCAGCTGTTCGGGGGCAGGAACCGGGACTGACCACCGGCTTACCCGCACGGGCCCCCGAGACGGCCACCGGCTTTCCTCCACGCCCGAAGCGATGGAGCACAGTCAACGAGATTGCGGCACAGGCTTTCCCGTCACATGAGCCGGCGGTGCACCTCGAACGCCAGGCACAGTTCAGCGACATCGCGCGGCCGCGACAGGCTGCGACCGGTGTAGTGCTCGATCCGGTGCAGCCGATATCGGACCGTGTTTGGATGGCAGAACAAGACTTCGCCGGTGGTGCGGAGCGACCCGTCGTGTTCCATCCACACCCGAAATGTTTCGAACAGGATCTCCCGCTCGTTTTCCGCCAGCTGCGTGAAGCTCTGCAGCATCGGTGCGACAAGTTTGGTCATCACATCGGGCGCACTCACGGCCGCGGTGGCCAGTATCGAGGCGTCGAATACCGAGACCAGCGGGCCGGGGTCTGGCCGACCGCGTAGCGTCACCCGCGCGCACCGGAACGCCTGGGCGGTTTCGCGCAGATCGTCGAAGCGCGCGCTGACCCCGACATGGGTGGTGGTGATCCGCGAGAGCAGCGCCAGCACATCGTCCAGGGTGTCATCGGTGCGGAAGTGCACGACGCCGACTTGGGCTTCTGGGAGCAAGCACCATGCCGAGAGGACATCCAGGCTGCGCAGCTTTGATTCGATGTCGGGCAACGCCGCGGTGCCCACCTGTGGTAGTTCCACGGCGATCACCACAAAAGGGCCGCAAGTCGGCAACCGAAGACAATCCGCCACTTCCCATAGGCTCCACTGATCGATCAGCCGGCCATGGACCAGTGCGTCGACAAAGCTCGATCGCTCCGAGTCGTCACCAAATTTAGGCAGGTTGTGCTCCTCGCGGTCTGTGCGGGCCAGCGCAGCCGCAAACACCTCCTGCGCGGTAAGCATCTTCGCGGTCTGCCCAGACGCTTTACCGTTCACCGGTGGTCGGACCGCCGATTCCTCAACCATCGCCTGCCACCCGGCGGAATCCGACCCGGTACGCGTCCACCACCGACGGCAGCTGCACACCGCCATCGGTGAGCCCGACGACGGACCTGATCCGGGTCATCGCCAATCCCTTGATGCCAGCACGGGCTCATCACCGAAGCACCGCGCGAACCCTCAGCCGCCAAGCTATTTGCCGCGACCACCCCGACACTAGGGACCAAAGTCCCGGAGTCAACATCATTGCGTCTTCTCTATGTGCCGCTGAGGCCCGCATCGGCGGCCGCCAGCAAACCGAGTGCGGACCAGTCAAGATCGCTCCAGCCGCGTGCCACCATCTCGACAAGACGCTCATGGACGAGGCTCGCGGCCGGCATCGGCACGGCTTCGTGTTCGGCTTCCGCCAGGGCGAGACGCAGGTCCTTGGTCGCGAGCGGCACCGCCATCCCCGCCGGGCGGAACCGGCCGTCGACGATCTTGCCACCGTAGGCCTTGTGGACACGGGAATCGAAGAGCGAGTTCGTCAGCACGCCGAAGGCGAGGTGCCCATCGATCCCGCCCTTTTCCAACAGCGCCAACACTTCGCCCATGCCTTCGAGCGTGGTCGCGGTCAGCGTGTTGGCGCCAAGCTTCATCAGGTTCGCCCGTCCCGGGTCCTCGCCGATCACAAACAGGCGCCGGCCGAGACGCTGCAGCAGCGGACCAACGCTCTCCAGAGCGGCGTGCGGGCCGCCGGCCAGCACGAATAGCTTTCGCTCGCGGGCAAAATCGGGGTTCCCGAGCATCGGTGCGGCGACGTAACCCTGTTGGCGGCGGGTGTGCTCCGCGGCGACGCGGCGCGAAATGCCGGGGCTGACGGTACTGGTCGAAATGTGGACCGCACCGGGGGTGAGAACATCGACCAGCCCGCCGGCCGATAGCGCCACCGCGGCAAGCGCGTCGTCGTCGGGAAGGGACGTCAGCACCACCTCACAGGAGGCCAGATCGGCCAGCTCTGCGGCGGCTCGCGCGCCGGTCAATGCCGCTGCGCGCTGGGGGTCGCGGTCGTAGGCCAGCACCTGATAACCGTCTTGGACCAGGTTGGCGGCAAAGGCATGTCCCATATGGCCGAGACCGACCACACCGACGCGTCTGAGACCCGATCCGCTGGCTGCTTGGCTCTGCGGTTCATCAAGCATGCGCAGTCTCCTTCACGTACCGCACAGCATCCGATGTCAATGGCTCAACTTACGCGCGGCGGGAAATTCCGCGCGGTCTTTGACAGCCTGCGGGGGCAGTCGTCAGCCGACCGGCTCAACTGACGGAGGGGGTGGCGCTTTGCCTGCGGGCGAGCCTAGAGCCCGGGCCCGTCGACGTGCAGGGACGTCAAGAAGGTCAGTGCCGCTTCGTAGGCATCGGCGACGAGCATGTCGGTGTGGCCGAAGTCGAGGGGCGATACGTGGTGCAGCGCCGGGCCGGGCAGGTAGACGACTGGCACCTTGGCGGCGGCCAGCGGTGCTTCGAGCACCGCCTGTGACCGCATGGTGATGATCGCGGCGAACAGCAGCGCCTCGGCCAACGTGTCCGGCGGGTCGGGGAGGTGGCCGGGGAAGGCGCAGTCGAGGACGACCAGGGAACGGGCTCCCATGCTCAGCGCCTGGCGGAGTGGAACGTTGGCGACCACACCGCCGTCATAGAGGCGCCGGCCGTCGTGCTCGACGGGCGGGAAGATGCCTGGGATAGCGGCGCTGGCCATCAGCGCGGGCAGCAGCGGACCGGCTTGGATCATGTAAGGGGGGTGGCCGTGGCGACGTCGGTGGTGATCGCCGCGAACGGGAGGACGAGGTCGGCGAAGCAGGTGGCCGGGCCCAGGAAATCGCCGATCATGGAGGCGAGCCCGGTGTTGGGGAACAGGGGGTGCCGCTCTGGCGCAGGGTGCGGACCTGGGCGAGCAGGCCGCCCGGGAAGACCTGCTTACGGGTCGTTCGCGCCCAGCAGTGCGACAGCCGGTTCGCAGCGCCCTTCGGGTCGCGGGCGACGACGACACCGTTGATCGACCCGACCGACGTGCCGACAGCCAGGTCGGCGGTGATGCCCCGCTCCGCGAGGGCCTGCAGCATCCCGACCTGGATGGCACCCAGGCTGCCGCCACCACCGAGCACGAAACCGACCGGCCGGGGCAGCGGCATCGCGTCCATCGTCGTCCTCACAGTCGGTGTGTCGTTGGCCTCAGACGACTTAGTCTGTCGCACCCGGCTGACCCGAGTTCGAGGTTGCGACAACTGACCCGCCCTGGCTACGTCTTTTGAACCGCCCGAGGATGCCAGCGACCGTCGAGGACATCCCGCCTGGGTGCGTAGAGCCGCATAGTCACTCCGAGCGGTCCCCGCGGTGCAGGCAGCCAGTTCGACTCGCGCGCTGCGCCAGGGTTGGTGTGCTGAAGGTAAAGGTCCAGCGAGCCGTCGGTGTTGTACATCAACGGATCACGGTCGCCGATGGCGAAGCGGTTGAGTTCGTTGGCCATCTGAAAACCTTCGGCGTCGTACATCGTGACCGACCAAAAGGCATCGACGGGCGGTAGCTCATCGGCGTCGAAATGGATGACGTAGTCGTGCTCACCGGTGACCGGGTTCCCGTCGGAGTCGGCCGTCAGGGCGGGATAGACCGCGTCTTCGGGCGGGTTGGCACCCAGGCCCATCAGCGCGACGACCGCCCGTTTGAAGTAGTAGTTGCCGTAGACACCCATCGTCTCGGTGGCCATAGTCCAGCCGTTAACGCGGGTGCCCAGAGTACCGAGCCCCGCCAGCATGTCCCGCAGCGCAGCGGCCCGCCCGGCGTCGATCTCAGTGCGTTCCGCCGTGTTGAACCGGCCGGGGTTGAACGGTTTGCCAGCCTCGATCCCCAGGTTGGCGAGGCGGGCCAGCTGCGAAAAATCCGTTGAATGTGGCGGATTTACATCCAGCAGCCTCGCCGCGTAGACGAGGAAGTCCACCGCGCTCATGCCGTTGACGATGTTCATCACTTCGGTGCTGGTGTCATAGTCCCTGTTGAGGACATGGCGGAGCGTCTTGGCAACCGGGGTGATGTGGTAACCGTCCTGGACCTTGTGGACCGCGTCATAGTCGGCCGGTCCGTTGGTCTGTGTGCGGCCGATGACCCAGACATACGGCGTGGGTGCGTTGATAACAGGAAAGCCCTCGGGTAGTTCGCCGGCATATCCGGGGCCGGTCACGACGAAGTCCCGGGCATCGGTGCCGGTGGTGCGCTTGCCGGGGTTGGCGAACACGTCGGTCCACATGTCAAGCAGCGGGAGCATGTAATAGCGGTCATCGGTATCCGGTGTGTGCAGGATCACCGGACCCGCAGTCAGATCGAGCCACGCCGAGGAGTAGAGCGTATCGAAGTTCGGCCGGACCACAGTGCGAAAGTCAGCGGTCGGAAATGCCCTCAGGTGATGAAACTCGTTGGGTGGCCCGGTTCCCGGATTGGTCCCGGGCGCACTGTTGCCGCCTGCAGCCGGGTGACGTCCATCGTGACCAGCGGGTGAAAGTAGAGCGTCGCTTCCGGAAGCTGTCAACCTGAATGAGGCACCGTCGAGCGGTATTTACTGAGTGGCCTCCTCTGGCTGGTCGGGTGGGTTAATCCACGAGCCGGTGGGCAGGTGTGGCGGCTCTGGCGGTTTGCGGATGA
>Ga0209656_10000886_pt1 | contig 19347 bp, 11 predicted proteins | sample BogFormECP12_OM2_FD_188239 | JGI IMG/M metagenome (GOLD analysis project Ga0209656, IMG submission 188239) | Bog forest soil microbial communities from Calvert Island, British Columbia, Canada - ECP12_OM2 (SPAdes) (version 2) | ecosystem: Environmental > Aquatic > Freshwater > Wetlands > Bog ... | reverse complement strand
CCGCGCCCGGAACAGATCGTTCTGCCCGCTGTCCCGCCGCTCCCTGGGCCGCATCGAATCACCCTCCACCAAGCCGACGGAGAGACAGAATCACGATCAAACGACCCGATCAATGTGCAAGAAAAGAAATCAACAGCGGCCGCTTTCTTGCAAACGAAATAACTTAACGATCCTCGGAGGCGCTTCAAAAATCAGGCGACTCCGGATTGTTCACGGACGACGGATGACCAACCGGCGTTAAACCACACGTGAAAAAGCCCGGCACGACTGTCGCAGGAGATATTATTTCAGGGACTATCTCTCAATGCCGCTGCCGGAATCACGCCGGTCGCCACTGCGACGCCTACGGCGTGGGTCAAATTTATGCAGTGCAGCTTGTGGCGCGCGGTATCCAAGTGCGTCTTCACGCTCCCCAAGCTTAAACCCAATATATCGGCCGTTTCCTGGTAGGTTTTTCCCCGCGCCACCCAGACTAGACATTGCTCCTCTCGCTGCGACAGCTGAACGGGGCTCGGAGGCTGTTTTGCGGCGATGCTCGCTGCGGAATCGATCAAGGCGGACAACTGTTGGAGGTAAGTCATATTCAGCTTTTTGAATATCTCCCATTCGTGTCTTGGAGTATCGCAGCTAAACGATACCAGAGAATGGCTGTTCTTTCGATTTCGCACGGGAATTGACAGTCCGTTGCGCCCGACGCCGTGACGCACGGCGTCGGCAAAGAAACTTTGAGCCGCCGGATCCTCTCGATCGAGGGTGTCCCAATCGAACGGCAGGATCGCCGCGCTGCCGCGCCTGATGACCGGGTCGGTCAAGCCATATCGTTTTATAAAGTATCGAGCCTGCCAAATTTTAGAATAAGTGACGACAGCGGTAAGCAAGCTGACGTCCCAACTCCTGTTGGAGGCAAAACGTACATATGAAATATGAGATACGCCGACTTCCGAAGCAACTGCTCTCAGGATCCCAGCCAAGTCGTCTGAATTGTAACCGAGTATTTTATCAGTTAATCTGGTGGCCGCCGAGCCAACGCCTGCTGTTCCAGCCCAGCCAGGGCTTGGGACGCGCAAATCGAAAGCGGCGAACGGTGGCGAAAGCGAGTCCTGCGAGCTTTCCATTGCAACATCCTACGCTATCAACGACGTTAACGCAACATCCATTACATTGACCCAGACGTCGGAAGGCGACGATCCAAGGGAATGCGTTCTGGCGCCGGCACGGAAATTTCGGGCTGGCGCACTTCACATGTATTCCCCGTATTGTCCATTTTTGATCACGTTATGATCTAGCCAGATTTGGGTCTTGGCAACGATAGGTCGCTTGTTTACCCTGATCGCTGTAAGCGGTGCCTCAAGTTAAGGCGAAGCGAGGAGCCCGTGTCAAGGTCGGAGATGCTAGAGTTAATTGAAATAGAATTGAGCAGAGCGCGTAACATGGCCGAGCATCCCGGTGATGACGTTCTCCGTTATCTGATCGACATGGCTATTTTAGAGGCAAGAAGCAAGAATCGTTCTCAAGGCGCGGGCAGAAACGATAGAAAGGAGTTCTCAAAACGGATCGATCGCAACAGAGCGAGTTGACATGGGAACCGGGCTATCCATTTTTTTGGAGTCGTGACAGCTCTGCAACGAACTTGATGATTGCGTCCCGTACCTCAGGTTGCCTGATATCCAAAAAAGCATGCATCAGCCGAAGACCCTCTTCCGGCTTCGGCCTGGAAGAGATTGCGGTCCTGTCGCCTTGTTCGTCGTGAGCCGACACATTGTCATTTCCAGTCGAATATGCATCTTTCTTCGCCATCGCGGCCGCCCTGACTTACCAGAAGTTACATAGCTAGTACGACTAATGTCAAGCGCAGCCCATACAGGCTGTCCTGTGGGACAACGTGGTGTTCGCAGGCAGTACGCTCCGCATTCAAACACGGATCAAAGTTTCGCGCTACTGACCAAACGGAAGCGCGGACGCCGGCGACCACGCCGGCAAGAGTTCTCGTTCCAATGGACGGGTACGCCTGAGCCGTCAAGCCGTCGAGCGGGTCAGTTCGCGCAAAAGAAGGCTGCCATCGAGATAGTCTTTGGTTCGCACTCCTTCGGTGAACCAGTCGTGGACCGGCTTCAGGACCGCCACGGCCTCGTCGCGGTCGCCCCGCTCCGTCAGCAGGCGCGCGAGGGTTGTGGCGGCGCGAAGCTCCCAGGATTTGGCATGCTGACCACGCGCCACGTCGATCGCTTTGCGCAGCGTCGCCTCCGCGGCCTTGGGGTCGCCCTTCTGGATCGAAAGCCAACCGCTGAGGCGAAGCACCTCGGCATGATGCGCGCGCTCCTCGCCCTCCTCGATTCTGGCGACCGACTCTTCCATCAGCGCTGAGGCCTTATCGAGGTCGCCAGTCCGCGCCAGGCCTTCCGCCTGCAGCGCCCGGAGGTACCAGATCCAGATGCGATGGCCCGTTTGGCTCAGAAGCTCGATCGCTTCTCCGAGCTGCTCGGCCCCGTCGGCCGTATGGCCGGCTCCGAGCCAGGCGACGCCGCGGGTGATCTCGGCCATGATCTCGCCGAGCAGGGTGATGCCATGCTCCTTGCCGATGCGCTCGGCCTCCTGGGAGCGGCGGAACAAGGCGTCGTATTCGTGCAAATAGGCATAGAGCTGCGCCCCGAGCGTGAGCGCAAAGGCGAGGTCGAACGGATGGTCCCGGCGTCGCGCATTGGCTTCCGTCGCCTCGTTCGCCGCCTTCGCCTGGTCGGGGTACCCCAGAATCCAGAGAAACTGGGAGCGGTAGATGCCTTCGCCGGTGAACGGGTCGCTGTTGGTGAGCAGCGCCAGCCGCCAGTGGCGCTCGGCATCATAAAGCTCGTGGATCCGATCGCCCGAGCGGCGCGCAGCGAGGAAATCGCCGCGCCAATAATTGGTCGCGACGGCCGAACGATGCCCGACGATTTCGAGACTGTCGTCGCCGGTCTCCGCCGCGGCCTTCAGGAGCTCGTCGGCGCGGCGCAGCGACTCCTTGAGCGCGCCCGCCGACATATAGTGCACGGCGAGCGAGCTCAGGATCGGCAAATAGGCCGGGAGATGCTTGCGCGCCTGGGCGCGCCTCCAGGCTGGCTCGAGGACCTCTCTCACTTCGGTGTGCGCCCACCCCTGCTGCGCCACCAGCGCGGGTCCGAGCGCCGTCCTGAGCGAGAGCTCCATCAGATCGCGGGTTTTCGACGGCCGAAATTTGCTCAGCGTCGACATGCCTGTCTTGAGATGGGTGATTCCTTCCGACAAGGCGAAGCGCTGAATCGCGATCTCGCCGGCGCGCAGCCAAAGCGGCGCCGCGAGACTGTGCTGTTCTGCCGCGGTATGATGATATGCGAGCAACTCGGGCGCGGCGTCGCGCGTCTCGGGCCACCGCTCGTTCAACAGGCGCGCGATGTCGGCGTGCAACTGCTTGCGTCGGCTCTTCAGGATCGAATCGTAGGCCGCATCCTGGACCAGCGCATGCGAGAACGCGTAGACCGCGTTGGGGATTTCGCCGTTGGAGGTCGCGATCCCCGACGCGGTCAAGAGCCTGAGCGCCATGCCGAGCGATTCCTCGCCCATCAGATCGAGACCCGCGATCAACTCGTACATGAATTCGCGGCCGATGACCGAACCGACCTGGGCGACCTCTTTGGCCGCCGGGACGCGATCGAGGCGAGCCATCAGCGAGTCGCGCAGGGTTTCGGGGATGGAGACGTTGGCCGCCGGACCGGCGTAACGGAAGCGATCCCCGTCGACGACCAGGTCGCCCGATTCCAGGATCGTCTTGGTCAGTTCCTCGACGAACAGAGGCACGCCGTCGGTTCGCGCGATGATCTGCGCCGCGAGGCCGTCCGGCAGCGATTTGCCGCCGGCGACCCTGTCGAGCAGCGACCGGGTTTGCATGGGCGTGAACCTCGCCAGCTGGATTTCGCTGACGGCGGGTCCCTGTTTCCAGGGCGGCTTGAATTCAGGCCGCGCGGTGACCACCAGCAGCGCCGGGATGTTGGCGAGCTTGTCGACGATGCGTGCGAACACGTCGAGAGTGGATGGGTCGGCCCAATGGGCGTCTTCGAACAGCACCAGCGTCGGCTCCGCGCGCGCCTGGGCGCGCACGACCTCTACCAGCGTTCGCATCGTGTCTTCTCTGGCGAGCTTGGGCGAAATCAGGATAGCCCCATAGCGCTCGTGGAACGGGATCGACAGCATCGCAGCGATGAAGCGCAAATCGTCCTTGGCGAGTCCGAGCTTGTCGACAATCAGCGCCTCGAGCTTGTCGAGGCGCGCGTTGGCGTCCTCGTCCTGACCGAGGCCCAATGTTCGCTCGAACCAGATCCGGATCGGATAGAACGCGCTGTTGACAAAAAAAGGCGAGCCCTGAAACAGCGGCGTCCGGCTGACCTCCGGCCCGAGACGCTCGCGCAGCGTATCGACGATCCGGCTCTTGCCGATGCCGGGCTCGCCGCGCAGAAGCACGACCCGTCCGGCGCCGCCTTCTCGCACGCTTTTCCAGGCCTCGAGAAGCGTTCCGACCTCGGCGTCGCGTCCGACCAGCGGCGTCAGGCCGCGCTGGACCGCGGCGTCGAACCGGCTTTCCGCTTCGGTGACGCCAATGACGCGATAGACATGCGTCGGAGTGTTGACGCCTTTGAGCTCTCGCTCGCCGAGGTCCTCGTATTCGAACAGGCCGTCCGCCAGCCGTCTCGCGCGCTCGCTGACTATCACCGTGCCCGGTTTCGCGATCGTCTGCAGGCGGGACGCGAGATTCATCGTCTCCCCGACCGCGTTGCGCTCGCCGGAGGCGACCACGACCATGCCGGTGGCGATCCCGATGCGGACATGCAGCCGGCCGGCGTCGCGGATCTGAAGAGCGGCCAGGGCCTCGATGATGTCCAGTCCGGCGCGAATGGCCCGCTCCGCCTCGCCTTCATGGGCCAGCGGATAGCCGAAGAAGGCGACGACCCCGTCTCCCAGGGTCGTGAAAACATAGCCGTCGTAGCGATTGACGCAGGTTGCGCAGGCGTCCTCATAGGCGCGGACGACGACCTGGAGCGTCTCCGGATCGAGCCTGTGCGCGAGCTTGGTGAAGCCGACCATGTCGCAAAACAGCACGGTCAACTGGCGCCTTTCGCCGGCCGGAGTCCCAGCGGCGGCGGACGGCGGAGACGACTTTTCGCGTTGCCGCTCCTCGGCGAGCCGGCTGAGGATTCGCTTGCGCGGCCCAAAGGGCAGTCCCAGCTCCTTCAGATCGTCGTCGGTCAGGAGCCGCAGCGTCTGCAGATCGACTTCGTTCTGCTCGAACAGCGAAGCGAAGCGCTCGAGCCCGTGAACCTTCAGCCACTCGGCCAGCGTCGAGATCAGCACGGCCGGCCTCCATCCATTTCCGCCGTTCTCACCAGCACGCCGTGATTGATGAGCCAGCCTGCGATGGCAAGGCCGGATTCGAGCGGCATCCGGATCGACCACGCGCGCGCGATCTGCAATGGCGTGCGGCCCGGAGGCAAATCCTTAAGCAGCGGCGCCAACGCCCGACCCGCAAGATAGGCGACCGGGGTCTCGAGGCGCGGGTGACGCAGGGCCGGAGCGACGCCGACGAATTCGCCATCGAGACAGGGCGTCTCGACAAACGCCGCTTCCGGCGAAACCTCGACCGAGACGGCCGCCATCGCGCGGGCGTCAACGGGCTCGAAAGCTGGGGCAGATTCCGCGGCCTCACGCCCTTTGGAGCGCTCCGTCCAGAACTGGCCGCCGCGGTTCGCGGCGATTGTTCCGTAGTGATCCGCCGCCCACCGGCGATGCCGCTCCGAGGCGTCGCTCAACTGGTCACGATAAAATCTCATCGCGAGATCGGCCGCATAAGGCCGGCGAAGCAGGGTGTTGGCGACTATGGCGCCCGAGAGCGCGCTCTGAATCGCTTTTTGAACGCCGCTCGAGGAGATCGGGTCGATGGACAGCGCCGCGTCTCCCAGGCGGATCGCGTTTGCACCGATGCAGTCGCCCGCAAGATAGGGGGTCGCGTCGATCGCCCGCACTGGTCCGATGCGCTCGGCGTCGCGGCAATCGTCCAGGACGAGGGATCCCGCGAGCCGCTCGAGGAACCGGCGCTCGAGCGCCCCGGGCGCGGCCCGGAACGCCTTGGGATCGACGAAGGCGAGCGCATTGTAGGTTCCGTTCGGCAGCGGCACGCCCCAGAACCAGGCCTCCTCTGCGGCTTCGATCCGCGGCGTCGCCGGCAGGCGCGCCCCTCGCCAATAGGCGTGGACCGCGAGCGTCGCCGCTCCCGTTTGGACGCGCGGCCTCCCGGAATCGGCGCTCCGTCCGCCGGCGTCGGCCAGAAAGTCGGCCTCGAGCGTTTCCCTGCGCCCCTCGATGTCGAGGGTGAGACGCCAGCGTCCGCCGAACTGCCGCCGGTCGACGACGCGCGCCGGCTGCAGGACCTTGACGCTGTGGGAGCGCGCGCCTTCGACAAGGGCGAGATCGAAAGCGCCGCGGTCGACGATCAGTCCCTGCTCGCGCGGGTCTTCGCGCAGTCGCGGTCCGTCCGCCCAGTTGACCCAGACGTTGCGCACCCGGGTGACTCCCCGCGTCTCGAGCGCCGTTTCTAGGCGCGCCGATTTGAGCAGCGGTTCGACGCCTGGACTCAAGGACTCGCCGAGGCGGCTGCGCGGAAAGCGCGCCTGTTCGATCAGCCGGACCTGGTGCCCGAGCTGCGCCATCCGCGCCGCAAACACCGAGCCCGCTGGACCGGCGCCGACCACGCAGACCTCAGCCATACGACGTCCCGATCGAATCGAGTGCATTCTCGACCGGCTGCGGCGAGAGCCTCAGATAGGCTTCGAGGCAATAGTGCAGCCAGCCCCGGATATAATCGCAGGCCGGCCGCCCGCGCCGCAAGACCTCATGGTGGCAGCCGCCGCCGCAGAGGTAGCGCGCCCAGCAGGACCGGCACGGCTCCTGCCGGTGCACATGGCGCTCGGTCAGCCATTGCGCCTGGCGCGTCCGGTCGACGCCTTCCGCGAGCGAGCCCATCGCCCCGTCCTCGTCGCCGACGAAGCGGTGGCAGGCGGACAGTTCGCCGTCCGCCGACACGCCGAGATAGCCCGCGCCGGCCCCGCAGGGATAAGGCCGGTGCGTGCCCCGGTGGATCTCCCGCATGGCGTTGACCATGTTGGCGAAGGGATAGCGCTCGCCGAGCCTCGAGCGGCGCTCGTATTCGCGTCCGCAGTCGATCATCTCGCCCAGCATGAGTTCAAGGTCGCCCGATTGCAGTTCGCCTTGACCGGCTGGCGAGCTCAGCATGGGCGAAAAGCCGACGCTATGAAAACCTGCCGCGACGAATGTGTCCAGCGTTCGCCGCAGCGACAGGTTCGTCGGCGTGACCGTCACGCGCGCCGAAACCTGCATCTTGTGCTGCAGGCGCAGAAGGGGAGCCGCGCGCCGCATAATGGCGTCGAAACTGCCGGCCCCGCCCTTGTATGGCCTCAGCGCGTCGTGGACCTCGCGGGGGCCGTCCAGGCTGATGGTGACGGCGAAGCCGAACTCCTCGAAGAAGCGTGCGTCGTCTTCGGTCAGCAATGTGCCGTTGGTGGTGATCGAATAGTTGACGGTCGCGCCGCGCGTCTCCGCAAGCTCACGCGCGCGCCGGGCGGCGGCCCGCAGCGTCGGCCGGTTGACAAGCGGCTCACCGCCGAGGAACGCGAGATTGAGGCGCTCGCCCGGCTCCGCCTCGCCAACCAGCAACTCGACGGCGGAGAGCGCGTCGGCCAACGACATGTTCTTCGCCGGCGCTCCGAATTCGCCCTGCTGGGCGTAGCAATAGGCGCAGCCGAGATTGCATTTCTGCGCGATCGCGAGCGACAGCGCGCGAATCTTTGGCGGCGGGAGCGGCGTGTCGTCGATCATTGGCGGGCCGTCGACGCCCGCCTGTTGCAACAGGTCCTCGATCTCGTCGCTGTCGCCGCGGGCCATTGCGGCGCCGCAGCGCCGGAAGAGTTCCGCCTCTGTGTCGAACAGCCGGCTGCCGTCGACGACAAAGAGATGGAGCCCGAGCGAGCTTTCGATCAAATGGGCTTGCGGCGCCCTCGGCGCCGAGACGCTTACGTACCGCTGTGCGTCGTGAAGGCTCACACGTCCCGTCCCCCGATCTGGAACTTCAGCAGCTCTTCCCAGCCGCGGAACAGTTCGTCATACATGACAAGGCGAGCGTCGGCGTAATCGTCGGGGACATAGGAACCGGTCCGTTTCTTCTGGAACCAGTTGTCGCCCTTGCTCAATCCGCCGGCGTCGATCTCGACGTTGACAAAGTCCGGGCGGGCCGACGCCCAATAGTAGCACGAGCACTCGCGATAGTCGTTCTGCCAGGGAGAGCAGAGGCCCTGCGTGAGTTCGCCCGCTTCCGCCAAAGCCCTCGATATGACCGCCGTGTCCTCCTCGAAAAACGGGCGCACCTCGAACTCGATGCTGACGTAATTCGCGGGTTTCTCGCTGAGTGGCTGTTGCTGGTCCCAACCGTCTTTCGTGCTGAAGTCGCAGCGTACCATCTTGCCCGCGTGAGGGAGGACATACGCAAGGGCGTTCGACCACTCCAGCGGCGCCAGCCCTGCGGGATTCATGTTCGTCGTCAGTTCAATGCGACCGTCGGGATCTGAGGAAGCGGGTCCGTAGATGTTCGTCATCATGCGGTATTCTTTGCCGCCAACCCACACGCGCAGCAGCCGTTTTCCCTGAAGCCCAGCGACCGTGGGTTCGTCGCTATCGACGCGAACGACGAGATTGTCGTATTCGCGCAGCTCGATTCCCTTGAACAGCCGCCGCCAGACGGCGCGGAAGTCCACCTCGAGGCCCGGACAGCAATTTGCGACTGAGGTTATCGGATGCGAGCTGATCGGGTTTCCCTTCGCCTCATGATGAATCTGGGCCGAGAGGTTGCGCGGGGTCAGCCGATGCGAAACGGCTGCGGGTTTGCTCTCAGCGCTCGGCGGCGGATCGCTCGCGGCCTTTTCGATGGTGTGGATCTGGCGCCACGTGAGGGCGAGATAATTGTTGTCGGCGCCGCACATCAGCGCCGGCATCTTGCGCCGCCCGCGGTCGGTGAAGTCTGCGGCTTCGTCGGGCCGACGCAGCAGCTGCTTAAACCATGGCGCCGTCCCCGCCCGAAGAGCCGCGTAAGCCTGCTGATGCAACGCCGTAATTGCTTTGGTGTCGACGGCGCCGGGGTGCATCACCGGGCGGATGGCGCGTTCGGTGTCAGCGGCTTCCTCCTCGGGCATGGAATCGAGCGACAGAGCGGGCCTGCCCTTGAAGGCATTGCCGTTCATCACGGCCACGTTCATGAAACGGACAGTCTCGAAAGCGCGCCGGACGATATCCTGGGCGCGAGCCCGTGTGATTTCGGCAGGTTCCTCCTCGGTTGACTCCTCCTTGCGCACCTCTGGGCCGAACAGCACCTGATCGAGATCATCGGCAAGCGAGCGCACGAACAGCGAGTCCGGGGCCATGGCCGGCGGCCCCAAGCAGATTCGCGCCGTCGCTCTCAGCGTGTTTTGGTCGGGATCCTCGCCAGGCCGCGCAATCCGTACCTCAACGAAACCGTCGCAAGCGTCATCGAGATAGCCACGACTGATTGCCACGTTGTCGTAGAGCCACGACGGCGCCGGCGGATTAATCGCAAAGAGCCCCGGAGGGAGGGTTTCGTTGTCGAAATCCCGGCTCCAGTTGTTGTCGTCCCAGATCCTGTTGCGCCTCGGCTTCCAGTCCTTAAGCTTGGCGTCGTCTTTATCGCAGGGCTCGGGGTGTTCCGAGACGTCCTGATAACCTGCCCAGATTCCTTTCTCCGGGTCGTAGATATCCTGGTTCGCCGGTATCGCGTAGAGCGGGGGACCATGGTTGGAGGCCTCAGAATCAGAAGGTCGCCGTCCCGGCTTCGACGTGGGCCCATAGATGAGGCCCCGCGCAGGAGTGAAACGCAGGCGAATCTCGGAATGCTTCGCGTTTGGCTTGATGAAGCGCACCTGCCCGAACACAATGAAGTTCTCGTGGGCGGACTCGAAGTTGTTACAATACCCATGCAGGGTCTTGATGTCGTGATCGGCGACGACCACTTTTTGGACCACTTTGTCTTCGGCGCGCACGTCATTTCTGCCGACGGGTTGGCCTGTCTTCTTGTTGACCTCTCTATCAGTGGTGACCACGTCGTTCTTGTCGCCAGTTCGCCGCGCCACCTTGCGATTGGCGACGGTGATCGTCCAGGACACATCCTTCACGCTGAAGTCGTTGTGGTCCAGGAGGTCGACCGTCAACGGCACAAGCCCGTCCTCTTTCTTGTCGTTTTCGACGATGGCGAAGACTTCGAGGAACGGCGCCACCGGTCGGATCTTGTCGCCGATCTTGAATTGGAGAGGCAGCGTCGGGATTCGCACCGCTTCGATCTCGCCGGAGCGCTCGCCGACGATAAGCGTCGGGAGGGGCTTCAGCGCGCGATAGCCGAGCGGCCGGTCCTGGTTGGCCGGCGCATCGAGTTCGATTGTGTAATTGTCCATCGGCTCGTCGGCTGAACCCAGCCGTGCGATGGCGAACGGCGGCAGGATTCTGAGGCCTTTGATCGTTCGCGTCATGATCGAGCCGCCCCTTTTGGGCCCTCACCGGCGAGGATCGCTTCGAACCAAGCCTGGGTTTGAAGATCAAGATCCTGCAGCGCGCGCAGATAAGATTCGGCGCCGGTCGCGGCGGCGAGGTGATCCTTCACTCTGCGGCCGCCTGGACCGGGGTCTGAAGCAGCGTTGAACAGTTTCCTGCAGGCCTCGAGCGACGTCCCGATCAATTCGCGGTGCTGGCGCCAGACGTCGACGTCCGCGTCCGGCAGGGTGAAGGAGTACGGCATTTCAAACGGAGGCCCCGCCCACCCGTCCTTGGGATCGTCGGTGCGCGGCGTGCGCACAAGCAGCCCCGCGAGCGTTTTGAGGTTGTACATCTCGCCGAAGACACGATGCATGAGCAGCGACCGAATGTTCGGCCGGTCGACGGGCTGGGTCTTGGCGAGTTGGAAAATGTGGCCAAGATAGTTGAGCAGCAGGCGGTATCGGATGTTGAACATCTGGCCGAGACGCTTGGCGACCACGGACTGGAGTTGGTGATCTCCGGCTGCGAGCGGCGGCGGGGGCTGACGGGTTGTAGGATTCGAACAGACGTCCTTCGCGGGCGACCATCCGGGGTTCCCGTCGATCTCCTCCTTCAGTTCCCTATACGCCGCCATAAACCGGTCGAAATGGGAGAGCTCGTCGGAACTCTTCAGGTGCTTCGTCACACTGAGATGCGGCGCCTCCCCCTGTTTCGCGATCCAATCGAGGGCCTTCAACGCTTCCGTTCGGGTCGCAGCCCTGTCGACGCGCACGAAGGACTCAGCGACCATTTGCGATGGTTTCCAGTCTACCCGGGCGACTAACGGGGCGGCGCCGCCGCTCACTTTGATCCGGCGTTCCTTGGCGACGTCGGAATCGTCGTTCGAATCGCCATCGTCATCGACTGGGTCGTCCTCGTCCTCGACCCGGTTGCCCTCGGCGTCAAGGTCATGAGGGGTCGGCTTGTAGCCGCGGCCCCATTCGTCCCATGACGCCTGAAATTCATAGCTCGCCTCGTCGAACGCTTCGTCCGGGATTTTGTCATGATCCCGGAGCACGGTCGTGATTTCCTGGTAGAGTTGCCCGACCCGGTGCACGTCGAGGGGCATCGTACCGTCGGGGCGGCGAAACGCCTCTTTGTCAAATCTCTCTCTTACCCTTCTTACGACGTCCTCCAACGATTCGCTCAGATCCGGATCCATCGAGTCCCTGAACGGACGATGCACTTCCGGCATTTCCGCGTAGACAAAACAGGCAAGCGTATCGAGGGTGAGGGGGTCAAGCGAGAACGGGTAGGGGTAATAATTCTGTGCCCAGACTGAGCTGTCGCGGCCGAGCGCGGCCGGCGCTCCGAGAAGGAGGAGTAAATTCTGGACGGTCAGGAGGTGGCCCATCTCCTCACGCGCGACCGCGAGAATGTTGTAGCGCCAATTTTCGATCTTCTGACGGCGGTCCGGCGGATCATTGGTCTCAACCTTGAGGGAATATGCGGCGTAGAGATATTGCACCATCAGGCAATGCTCTGCGGTGGCGCCGAAGGTCAGCAACATCACCAGATGGTCGCGCCAGGACATGTCCGGGCGCTTCTTGTGTGGCTGGTCTTCAAGGTCGCCCGGAGCGGCCAGGGCGCTGCCCGCGTCCCTGTGCGTATATGTCTTGTTGACGATCTTCCAGGCGCCGTCGATCCGCGACAGCGAGAAGATGTCGACGAACGAAACGTTATCCTCCCAGCAGCCGTCTTCCTCGACGACGGCGACTGCCGACGGCCCCATCTGCTTTACCGAGACTAGTCGCGCCCTGTAGTTGCCGCCCTTATTTAGCGGCTCCGCGGCTTGCATCTTGAAATATTCGTCCCTGTCCAGATCCCAGCGCTTCCCCTTCGGAGGCCCTTCGCCGAATAAGCGCGCCTTCTCATGAAAGATCGGGAACAAGAGCCCCACATCACCGGTCTTGGCGGCCTGGATGTAGGCTTCGATGACCTTGTCGATCGCGTCATAGTCGTCGGTGGCGGCCATTATTGCACTCTGAGCTGGCGTGTTCCGCCCACTTGCGATTGATCGAAACGCGTCTTGGAACCGATCGGGTCACCCCCCGCCGCCGGTCCAGGTGTAAGTCTTGTTGGCGATCTTCCATTGGCCGTTGATCTGCGACAGCGAGAAGATGTCGACGAACGACACGTCGCCCCAGCAGCCGTCTTCCTCGACGATGGCGATCGCTGACGGCCCCAATTGCTGCACCGACACTAGGCGCGCCCTGTATTTGCCGCCCTGGTTCAGCGGCTCCTCCTGCTGCTTCTGGAAGTAAGTATCCCTGTCCAGATCGTATCGCGTTCCCTTCGGAGGCCCTTCGCCGAACAATCGCGCCTTCTCATGAAAAATCTGGAACAGAAGGCCGATGTCCCCCTTCGCCGCGCCCTTGATGTACTGATCGATGACCTTGGCGATCGCGTCATAGTCGTCAATTTCGGCCATCGTTGCGCTCCCAGCCTGAGTTTTCTTGCCCGCCCAGAATCGCATCAAAACACGTCTCTCTCTCGCCGTAAACGACAAGTTCGATTCGAAGCGTCATTGTAAGGGGGTCCAGGCGGGCGCTCGGACTCTTGGTTCAGTATTTGTGCGCAACCCAGCTGTTGACGACCGCGCCGGCGTCGGTCGGCGCGAGATAGACGTCAAGCTGGTTATTGCCGAACACGCCGAACTTCATGAGTTCGCATGGGAAGCCGTAGCCCGCCAGGATGCCGCAGGTCGTGACCTCGGACGAAACCGGCGTCCATCCCACGCGCAGGATCGCCACGTCGCGCGGCATTCCGACCGCCAGCCTCATGCCGGCCTGAAACGCATCGAAAGGAGGCGGCGACGCGCCCTGGACGGCGGGAAAACCTCCGGCGCTGGATCCCGCAACGAGCCATGCGGCGGCCAGGCTCAGGACCAGAGAACGCATCGTGTCACCCCCGGCAAAGTGAGCGGCGACGAGGCCGCGCCGGCGGCCACCGCGTTCTTGGCTTCGCCGACAATCCGGAAAACCGGTTATTGCCCGGTTAAGCGAGACGGCCCCAGGGGGAATAGTGTTCTATTCGCTGCTCGCCACTCCCCATCGAACCAGGCCTCGAAGGCTCGGCGCTCGGCCGGGGTCAGGCGCAAATAGTGCTTCGTGCGCCGCTCGAGAACGTCCTCCGCCGTGACCGCGAATTCTTGCGATGCGAGAAATCTCGCCTCTCGCTCGTAGAACCTCCCCCCAAAACACCGGCCGAGGTCGTCAAGCGTCGTCGCGCCAAGCAGGAGTTCATCGGCCCGCGTCCCGTATCGTCTGGCGTAATCGGAGGCGATCGGGGCCGGCAGCCACGGGAAGCGGGTTTCGAGCGCGCGGACAAAGCCTGAAGAATCCAGCCCCTCGGGCGCGCCGCCTGGCAGCGCGGCGCCGTTCGTCCAGGCGGGCTTCATCACCGGGAAGAACCGCCGAAGGCGGTCGAGCGCCTGCTCGGCAAGACAACGATAGGTGGTGATCTTGCCGCCGAAGATCGTGAGCAGCGGCGCGGCGCCGTGAGAAGCGTCCAGATCTAACGCATAGTCGCGCGTGACCGCGCTCGCATCATCCGTTCCGTCGTCGAACAGGGGCCGAACGCCGGAAACGCTGTAGAGGATGTCGGACCGCGCCGGTGCGCGGGAGAAATAGCGGCCGACGACGCCGATAAGGTCGTCGATCTCGGCCTCGTCGATTGCAGCGTCCTCGGGCGCTCCCGCGAAGGGAACGTCGGTCGTGCCGATCAGGGCGAAATCGTCTTCGTAGGGACTGACGAAGACGACCCGCCTGTCGACATTTTGCAGGAGATACGCCTGCTCGCCCTCCCAGAACTTGCGGGTGATGAGATGGCTGCCCTTGACGAGCCGGACGCGCTTTGTCGAACTCGCGCCGGCGGCCCCCAAAACCGTCTCCACCCAAGGACCTGAAGCATTGATGAGCGCGCGGGCGCGGGCCCTGTTCTCGCCGCCGCCACGGAACGCGAGGTCCCAGAGGCCGTCGTCGCGGCGCGCGCCGACGAGCGCGGTGCGGGCGAGCGCGCGGGCGCCGAGCCGGCTCGCATCGAGGACATTGAGGATAACGAGACGCGCATCGTCGACCCAGCAGTCTGAATAGACGAAGCCGCGCGAGAATTCGTGGCGAAGCGGCGAGCCCTCCGGCGCGCGCCTGAGATCGAGCGACCGGCTTGGCGGCAGAAGCTCGCGTCCGCCGAGATGGTCGTAGAGGAGGAGGCCGAGCCGGATCAGCCAGGCCGGGCGCTGCTCGGGGCTGTGCGGCAACACGAAGCGCATGGGCCTAACGATGTGCGGCGCGGCCCTGAAGAGGACCTCCCGCTCGATCAGCGCTTCGCGGACCAGCCGGAACTTATAGTGCTCGAGATAGCGTAAGCCCCCGTGGACGAGCTTGCTGGAGCGCGACGACGTCCCTTGCGCAAAATCGTCCTTTTCGACCAGCAGGACCGAAAGTCCCCGCCCGGCCGCGTCGCGGGCGATTCCAGCGCCATTGACGCCGCCGCCAACGACCGCGAGGTCGAAGTCTCCGAGGTCCGTCATGACGAGGGCCTCGCTAGTCGACGGCGACGGACGAAGAGCCGGATGAAGCGGACGGGAAGTCGTTCTTCAGTCAAGGCGCGGGAACGCAAGGGTTGAGCGGACCTTCGCCCGACAGATAACGCCGCACTTCCTCTGCGGCCGCGTCCGCCGCGTGCCGAATGGTCTTGAGCGACGCGCCGGCGATATGCGGCGTCAAGGTGACGTTTTCGAGCCGCAGCAGTTCGAGATCAGCAGGCGTCGGCTCGGCCGCGAATGTCTCGAGCGCCGCGCCTCTCAGATGGCCGGATTTCAGCGCTTCCGTCAGCGCGTCGTAGTCGACCATCGGGCCGCGGGCCGTGTTGACGAAAGTGGCGCCCTTGCGCATCGCCGCGAATTCGGCGCGCCCGATGAAGCCGCGCGTCTCGGACGTCACGCGCGCATGCAGCGTCACGACGTCACTTTCGCGGAGCAGCGTATTGAGCGTCACGTGCCGCACGCCATCGCGCGCGTCGGCGGCCGAGAGCTCGACATAGGGGTCGGCGACCAGGACATGGCAGCCGAACGCCTTGAGCAGGCTGACGACCTTCGTCCCGATATGGCCATAGCCGATGACGCCGACCGCAAGCTCGGAGAGTTCCCGGCCGACGAGATCGGCGCGATAGAGGTCGCCCCGCCAGCGGCCCTTTCGCAAGGCGTCGTGCCCGCGCGTGATGAGCCTCATCTCCGCGAGGATGACGCCGATCGTGAACTCGGCGACCGCCGAGGCGTTTCGTCCGGGCGAGTTGACGACGAGAATCTCTCGTCTGCGCGCGGCGGCCAAGTCGATGTTCACTGGACCGCCGCGGGCGACGACAATCAGTTTGAGCTTCGGCATGCGCTCGAGCATCGTGGCGGAAAACGGCGCGAGCTGCGTGACCACGATCTCCGCATCTGCAACCCAGCGGACAATTGCGTCCGGGTCGCCCTGGTATTCCTTCAGTCCCTCCATGCCGGGCTCGCAATAGCCGTGGCGCATCGCCTCGTCGGGCCACGGCAGTTCGACCGTTTCGATGTCGAGGACGTCGCCGCAGGCTGTGCGAACGGCCGCCTCGAACACAGGCGGCGATAAGAAGCGATCGCCGATGATAACGAGCTTTGGCCTTCGATCGGGCAACTTCACTCGCGTGCCGCCTCGGCGATCCAGACCTGCATCGAACCCGGCTCGCGATTGGCCCAAAGATGATAAGGGACCGCAGTCAGCTGAGCCTCTCGAGTCGTCGGCGGCGTCGTCGAATAGAGCGCCTCCTCGCTGTCGCCTGGAGCAAGTCGCTTCGCGCTTGCGGTCAAGGCCATGACGCCGCCGAAGAGATCCTCGCGCCACTCGGCCTCGATTGACGCCGAGCGGGGCAATGCGAGGGTCTGGACCGGATCGCCGGGATTGTCGGCCTCCTCGAGGCAGTAGATGAGCGGGCCCCGCCGTAGCGCGACTCGCCCGACGTCCATCCGCACGCTCGGATGGGCGAAGAGGCGTTCGGCCGGCATCGGCAGACCAAGCGCAGCGACATCGCCCTTGCTCCAGATTCGATGGACCGTCGCATAGCCGCGCGTAAGGTGAAGCGCGACCGGCTGGCCATTGACCGCAACTGTCGCGCCTTTCGCCCAGCCGGGAATGCGCAGCTTCAGATCGAAGGCCGCCGGTCTTTCGGGGTCGATCGCAATCCGGATGTCGCCGGACCACGGATAGTCGCTGGTCTCGCGGATTCTGACCTTCTGATCGCCGATCGCGACCGTGGCTTCAATGCCGCCGTAGAGGTGGACGGCGAGGCCGTCTCCGCGCGCCGACAGAAAGTACCCGCCGGTGGACGCGACGAGGCGCGAGACATTCATGGTGCAGCAGGGGCAGACGTGCCAGGCCCAGCGCCGGTGTTGGCCCCGGCTCTCGAGCGGATTCGAGTAGAAGTAGTGCGAGCCTTCGCGCGACAGACCGCTAAGCGCCCCATTGTAGAGCGCGCGCTCCATCACGTCGGCGTAGCTCGCGTCGAGATCGAGATGCAGCATGCGGTGGGCCCAGAACGCAAGGGCGACCGAAGCGCAGGTCTCCGCGTAGGCCGTTTCGTTCGGCAGATCGTATGGCTCGGTGAAACCCTCATTCGTCTCCTTGGGTCCAAGACCCGCCGTCACGTACATTTGCGCCGTCGTCACGTCGCGCCAGAGAGACTCGCAGGCGCTCTTGAGGGCGTCGTCGTGAAGTTCGGCCGCAAGATCGGCCATGGCCGAGGCCATGTACATCGCGCGCACCGCGTGCCCGACCATTTTCGTCTGCTCGCGCACCGGGATGTGCGACTGGTTATATTCATAAGTGCCGGCCCAATAGCTCGCTGGATCCTCGCCGCGAGCGAGCGCTTCCTGAGTGAAATAGTGCGGCTGACGGCCGCGCTCGTCGATGAAATAGGCGGCAAGATCGAGGCGGCGGCGGTCGCCTGTGAGGCGGTAGAGCTTGATCAGCGCCAGTTCGATTTCCTGGTGTCCGGGATAGCCGCGCTTCTGTCCCGGCGCTGGGCCGAAGGTTGCACCGATATGATCGACATATCGCTCCATGGCGTCGAGCAGCCGCCGCCGGCCGGTCGCGCGAAAGTAAGCGACCGCCCCTTCGAGCAGATGCCCCGCGTTATAGAGTTCGTGGTTGTCGCGCAGGTTCGTCCAGCGGTTTCCCGGCTCGCGGCCATTGTACCAGCAGTTCAGATAGCCGTCCGGCGATTGCGCTCTGACGAGATCGTCGACAATAGCTTCGATCTTCGATTCGATGTCGGGGTCGCGCCGGTGCGACAGCGCGTAGCTCGCCGCCTCGATCCACTTGCCGACGTCGGAGTCCCAGAACACCTGCATCGTGAAGCCGTGCGAGTTTCGCGGAATCCTCAGCGGCGGCGGCGGCTGCGGCAACTTCATCGAATCGAGGATCCCGGCGTCGGCAAGCTTGACACGCTGGCTCGGAATCGTGCGCTTGAGCACGACCTCGAGGCGCTCGCGCCAGAACGCGCCGGTGACCTTGACGTCGGCGAAGGACACGGCGGAATACGAGCGCCCATTCATATCTGACTCTCACTCGAATGCCGCCGCCCCGCGCCGCACGAGTCCCGAACGATCAGCGAACACGGCAGGCGGCGAACCCCGGCGATGACGCGGCCGGCCATCATGTCGAGCAGGCACGCTCCCGCCTCGCGCCCGAGCGCGTCGAGATTCATGTCGACGCTGGTGAGCGGCGGCCGCGCCCCTTTGACCATGACTTCCCAGTTGTCGAAACCCACCACGGCCACATCCGCCGGTACGGCGCGGCCCATGTCACGCAAGGCGTCGAGCGCGCCGCGGGCGATCTGATCGTTGCCGCAGAAGAGCGCATCAGGAGCGGCGCGCCTCCGCGAGAACAGGTCCTGGGCGGCCTCGCGTCCCCAAGCCTCCGACCAGTGCCCAGGTCGATAGTCGCCCGGCCGGGCCGCGAGCCCAGCCTCCGCCAGCGCCGCGCGATAGCCGGCCTCGCGCAGGCGCACCGCTTCGAAACGCTCGGGGCCGGTGATATGAGCGATCCGCCGTCGCCCGAGCGCGGCGAGGTGCCTGACGACAAGCGCAGCGCCGCCCTTGTCGTCGGGCAGCAGGCAAAGCGCGTTCGGATTCTCCACGCGCGAGAACACGTAGATCACCGGCAGACCGCGCGCAGCTGGCTCGATCGGCTCGCGCCGGTCGGCGCGGCGCGCAGTGACGACGAGCCCGTCAATGCGCTTGCCGAGCAATTGATCGATATGCCGGCGCTCGCGCGAGGGATCGTCGGTAGCGTTGCACATGAAGACCGCGATGCCCTGATCGGAAAGACGCCGTTCAAGCGCTTCGACGATCGGGAATGTGAAGCGGCCGAAACTGTCGTTCGACAGAATGCCGACCGTCATCGAGCGCGCGCGATGCAGGCTCTGCGCGAGATCGTTTGGGCGATATTCGATTTCTCTTGCGATCCTGAGGATCTTCGCTCGCGTTTCGGCGCTAAGCCGACCGCCTGCGTTCAGCGCCTTGGAGGCCGTTCCAATCGAAACGCCGGCGAGCCGGGCGACGTCGCGGATGGTGCGGGGGCCCTGCGGGAGGCGTTCGTCCGCGGATTCGACGTCGTCGCGGATGAGATCGGTCATTTGACTGCGCCGGAGAGCAGGCCGGAAATGACCGAT
>Ga0209656_10000885_pt1 | contig 19351 bp, 18 predicted proteins | sample BogFormECP12_OM2_FD_188239 | JGI IMG/M metagenome (GOLD analysis project Ga0209656, IMG submission 188239) | Bog forest soil microbial communities from Calvert Island, British Columbia, Canada - ECP12_OM2 (SPAdes) (version 2) | ecosystem: Environmental > Aquatic > Freshwater > Wetlands > Bog ... | reverse complement strand
GCGTCCTCAAGAAGGCACATACCCCACTCTCAACCTGATTGCCTATACAGACGATCCGGGATTTTTCGTTTCGTCTGGCGCCGCGGATGCCGATTTCCCAGGCAAGGATCGATTCTTTCCGACGTTGCATTCGTTTGAGTTCTCGTTTGGAATCAGCAAGAACGACCTGACCATTATTGACACCGAAGTTTTCAACCGGTGGCTGAGCGAAGAGAATAGGTTTGCCTCGCTGATCGGGCGATAATAGAGAGGCTCCCCCCGTAACTGTTGCAACATCCCCATTACACTCATTGACCCCTGCCTAGGGGTTTTGAGTGTAATCGCCTGATAGCTTCAGTTAACACTCCGAAAAAGGGCACAAACGTAACGCACTCTCGCTCCGGGATGCGCCTAAAATCCTCTATAGACGCTTGGTTGTATGTTCCATCGAGAGATCAAATTCATGCGGCTTTACGGGAGAGTTTGCCTTTCCATTTCACTCCTCGCTTTTATTGGCCAAGCCACGCTCGCGCAGTGTCCCCATTCGACGACGCTGACACCAGAACAGAGGGAATTGGAGGATCGCTCGGTTCTGTTGACGTTGAAGCTGAGCAAGGGAGGGGCCGTCCGCGATGCGACAGTGCTCAGAGGGCCGGAAGCGCTGCGAGGACCCGCTATTAAGGCTGCAAGGGCGCGAAAGTACAAGCACCGCGTTGTGTATAGTTTCCCGGATCCTCGCGAGATGATGGTCGAAGTGGATTTTCCTAAGGACGGGAGCGGAACGCCTGATATCCGGCAGGCACTACCCGCCGGTGTATCGAGTTGTGTGTATGCCACAACCGTGCGAGTCTCGCCAGAAGTCATGCAGTCCCGTCTCCTGAAGCGCGTCGAACCCGAGTTTCCATCAGGCGTGCAGCAGGTGGAAGGCACACTCGTTCTCCGATTGTGGATTGACAAAGACGGAGATGTATACCAAGCGGAGAAGGTTAGCGGCCCCGATGCCCTTGTCGCACCCGTCAGCGAAGCGGTCAAGGAATGGAAGTACCAACCGTTCGTGCTCAATGGTGGTCCTGTCGAGGTGGTAACAACGGTAGAGTTGAAGTTCCCGAACTAATTCCTCGTTGGCGAAACATCCCGATTACACTCATTCACATCGGTCTGACCAGCCGACCAAACCTCAATGAGTGTAAACGCCTGGTTACAACATAAACGTGCGTGCATCATCGAATCTGGATTGCTACACTGGTAGCGTGTTCTTTTGGGTCAAAACGATTTTTCTCTACGCCGTAGCAGCCGTATTCGCATTCCTGCTGTCGCTGGTTGTATCGTTCGGCGCTGTGCGCGCGTGGGCCGGATCGGATGACGATTCGCCTGTGCTCGGGATGTTGTGGATTCTCCTATTTGTGGCTGTGTCCGGTCTGCTCCTGCCCTTATGCCTCGGCTTCACCGCCGAACTGGTGCAGGGCAAAATTCTCTCACGCCGATTTAGTTGGTTGAGGGGCCTGCTGAGGGTCCTCTTGGCTTTGCCCGTGAGCCTTGGGACTGTGTACGCATGGTGGGTTCTTCTGATGCGCCGCGAAGATGCCCGACCCGCACACTGGCTGCCGAGTTTGATCGTGCTTCTCTGCGTATCCACAGTATTCGCATACCTGGCGTTGCGCATCAGGAAGGCAGTCGACGCAAACCATAGTGTGATAGGGCGCTCATAGTTGGTGAAACATCCCGATTACGCTCATCATCCCGCTAAGGCGAGTCCCACTCGTCGGCTTCGATTACCCGGTCCTCTGGCGAAAAGGATACGATGTAGTACTCAGGAACGAGCGGCGCGAACGGATGGGAATACACTTATTCCACCGCACAATTCTTATCCGGGAAATGGATCACGCCACATTTCCCCTCGTGATAGTTTGGCTTTCGATCCTCCCGAGAAGGGACGCACGAGAGTCCCCGATTTGCACTGACGCGAACGACTTTTCCGCTTTTGTATAGCGGCTAAAAGCGATAGCGGTCTTGGCGGCGATCACGAGCAGAAGGCACAGGCCAGATTGGTGACTGACTTCCCGGATGCCACTTCTGGCCCGTAAAGGTATCCGCTTTCGATTCTGAGTTCAAATGTCGCCAAATGTATTCAACAATGCTGCGCAGGGCCAGCGCTGACAGGCCGCAAAATTCTTGACGCGCGCGGCGTTCCCATCGGAAACTTGAATCTCGCAAATGCATAATCAGCCCGGAGCCCGGTATCATTGCATGGCCCAGAGCAATGGTTCTTGATAATCAGTCGGTGGCAGTTCCGCTGTTTCCGATTGATCTTATTGCTGATCGCGAGGAGATTATCTGCTTGACGTTGGAAACCACAAGTACAGTTGATTTACCCGGCTCGAAGGACTGCGACCGGCGATTCTTTTCAATCTGCAATAAAAGGACACAACAATGCCACATCATAAATGGATTCTAGCCCTCGCAGTCGCATTCCTAACCGTTGCCGTCGTGGCGCAGGAAGCTCCGGATCTCAAGACTGAAAAAGAAAAATTGAGTTATGCCCTGGGCATGCAGGTAGGCGCCGATTTCCGCAAACAGGTCCTCGATCTCGATCTCGCCACCTTGACGAAGGGCCTTCAGGAAGCGTTCAACGGCGGCAAGACCATGCTGACCGAGGACGAAATGCGCGCCATTCTTGCTACCGAGAAAGAGGAGTATCAGAAGAAGCAAGCCGCACTACGCGAGGAGAAGGCTGAAGCGACGCTTAAGGAAGGCGAGAACTTTCTTGCTGAGAATAAGAGTAAAGAGGGCGTCGTCACGTTGCCGACCGGGCTGCAATACAAGATTCTCAAGCAGGGCAAGGGAGACAGGGCCGCAATCAACCAACACGTGGTTTGCAATTATCGAGGAATGCTGCTTGACGGCACCGAGTTCGACAGTTCGACCAAACACAATGGCCCAGTCACCTTTCCGGTTCGAGGTGTGATCAAAGGTTGGGAACAGGCGCTCCTGATGATGCCTGAAGGATCGAAGTGGCAACTCTTTGTTCCTCCGCAACTCGCTTATGGAAAAGCCGGCGCTCCCCCCATGAAGGTGCCACCGAATGCCACGCTGATCTTCGAGCTGGAACTCGTCGACGTTAAGGAGGGCGGAGCAGAAGAGCGAGACCGCGAATAGTTACCCAAAATGACAACTCCGTAATCTACTCTCCCAAGTCAGCGGCTGCCGTTGCGCAAATCTACGATGGGTTCCCAGTTATCCATTAGTCTTTCTCACAATTCATCTAGCATTAATAAAAATTTATTGTCCGATTAACACCGATGCTGTGTAATTCGCCCCGTCCGTGTCTGGACTACTTTTTTCATCCCTAAAATCCGAATAGCCGCTGCGAGAGGTGACTAGTGAACTCTGAAAGAATCTCCGCTACCTCGGTCCCTACAGGGCATTCCGTTAAACATTGCTCTACGGTTGGTCTAAGCCGCATCGCATTATGCTTATTCATTTCGGTTGTGCTGGGCGGCTTGGCCGCCGCGCAGGTAGCGACCTGCCCGCTAAGCTCTCCCGGCGGCAGCATCACCCACATTGTCTACATTCAGTTCGACAACCTGCATTATGAGCGCGATAACCCGAATGTTCCATCGGATCTGGAGCAAATGCCCAATCTGTACAACTTCCTGACGGGCAACGGAACTCTGTTTACGAATCACCACACCCCGCTGATCTCGCACACTGCGGACGACATTCTGACGTCGTTGACGGGCGTTTACCCGGATCGTCACGGTCAGGCTGTGGCCAACAGCTTCGTCTCGCAAAACCTGCCTTCCAACAAGTTTTGGGATGAATTCCCGAGCTCGTTCACCTATTGGACCGATCAGGTTGAAACCAATACGACCGAGGACACGGCCTACAGCATGATTACTGCAGCGGGCCAGAACGCCCCGGCTCCGTGGGTTCCTTTTACCCGCGCGGGTTGTAACGTGGGCGCGGTCTCCATCGCCAACATGGAAATGGAGAACGTAACTTCGGATCTCGTGAAGATCTATGGCGAGTGCACCAACGGCACAACCACCTGCACTTCGTCCGGGTGGACCCCACAGTACGCGGAATATAAGAGCAGTAGCAGCCAAGCGGCGTCCGACTTTGAAGGCATCGCCATCCATTGCGCTGCAAGCAGTTCGGTGTGCAGCACGGCGGGTAACGTGGTTGCAGAGCCCGATGTGCTACCCCAAGAACCCAACGGCTATACCGGGTATTCCGCTTTGTATGGCCACAAGTACGTGGCACCTGCTATCAACAACGGCAATAACTACATCCTTGACCTCAACGGAAACCAGATAACCGGCTTCCCCGGCTTCGGTCCCATCTCCCCTGCGCAGGCGCTCGCCTACGACGCGCAGATGCTGGAAAACGGGATCCCTATTGTCTACACCTACATCTCCGACGCCCACGACTGTCACACGGCTCTGCCGACCTGCACACTCAGCGACGGGTTTTTCCGCGCGTTGGGTCCGGGCGAGGCCAGTTATGAGTCGCAACTGCAGGCCTACAACGCGGCCTTCGGATTATTCTTCCAGCGCCTGGCCAATGACGGCATCGACGCCTCGAACACTCTGTTCATCGTTAGCGCGGATGAGCAGGATCACTTTGTCGCAGGCCCGGCATCGCCAGCTGGCTGCGACGGCGTCACCACTCCTTGCAATTATGTTTATCCCAACGGCTACACTCCCGTCGGCAACGACAGTCCCAGCGGCCTCAACTTGAGCATAGGAGAAGTGGAAGGAGACCTTACCCAACTCTACCAGCAGCAATTCCCCAGCTTGGTTCCCCCATCCGTATCGGACAGCAAGGGCCCCAACAGCGGCCTGAACGCCTCGGGCGTTTTCGATTTCCACTACGACATGGCGCCGGCAGTTTCCCTGAATCCTTATCTTTCGTCAAATACCCCTAGCTTTGCGCGCCAGTTGGAACGGGCGACGTCGCAACTTACAGCGCCCAACCCTATTACCGGCAACACCGATCACCTCACGAATTACTTGGTGGACAACGCCGGCCTGAACGCGCTCCACATGATTACAGGCGATCCCGCCAGAACGCCCACCTTCGTGATGTTCGGCAACACCGATTGGTACTTCCAGGAACAGGCAGAGGGCACGATTGTTGAGCAGCCACAGGATTACGCGTATAACCACGGTGGCGTGGCGCCAGAGATCAACACGACCTGGGTTGGATTTGTGGGACCCGGAGTCCAAGACAACGGCGTAGACAGCACAACCTGGTCTGACCACACCGACATCCGTCCTACGATCTTGTATTTGACGGGTCTGACGGACGACTACCAAAGTGACGGTCGAGTGTTGGTGGAGGACTTGGTGCCCAGCGCACTGCCTGCAAACCTGCAGTCCAACCTCCAGTCCTTCGAGCAACTCGCCGCTGCATACAAGCAGATGAACGCGCCGGTGGGCGCTTTTGGGCAGGCCGCGCTACAGGGTTCGACAGTGGCGCTTGCCTCTGGAACCACCGGCAGCGATTCGCAATACACCGCGTATGAAAACAATTTGAATCAACTGACCGCTCAGCGCAACTCTCTCGCGACTCAAATCAAGTCGCAGTTGAATGCGGTCGAATTTCAGGGCGCGGCGTGGAACCCCACAACTGCCAGCAATCTAACCGCGCAGGCGCACAGCGTCAGCGTGCAAGCGCAGTTGGCAGTGTTGAACCAGAATGTATCCTCCGCGACTTTTGGACAGGTGAACGTGGGCACTGCGGCTCCGGTGCAGACGCTTACCTATAACTTCAGCAGCCCGGCAACCCTGTCGGCGGTAAGCATACTTACTGCCGGCCAGTCGCAATTGGATTACACCGACGGCGGCAGCAGCACTTGCACGGCGGGAACGGCGTATACAGCCGGCCAGAGCTGCATGGTGACAGTGGCGTTCACGCCATCTGCGCCAGGACTCCGCTCCGGTGCCGTCTCACTATTTGAGCAGGGCAACAATCTGCCGTTAACGATCTGGTACCTGAACGGAATTGGTCAGTCGAGCGCAGCTACGATCGATCCCGGCACACAAACGACGCTGACAAGTCTGGCCAGCAACGGTCAAGCTTATGGCTCTGTAGTCGATGGCGCCGGCAACGTTTACGTAGTAGACAATGCCAACAGCCAGGTCATCAAGCTGGCCGCGGGCACATTCACGCCAAGCACAGTCGTCGCCTCCGGTCTGTCAAATCCGACGGCGTTAGCGCTGGATGGAGCGGGGAATCTGTATATCTCCGACACAGGTAACAGCCGCGTCGTTCTGGTGCCGAACGAACAAGGCACTTTGAACAGCGCAGATATATCCACTGTAAGCATTACTGGGTTAGGTTCACCGAGCGGTCTGGCGATTGACGGCAGCGGAAACCTCTATGTCGCGGATACCACCAATGGCGATGTGGTAGAGGTCCCCACAGGCGGCGGAGCACCGGTAACGGTGGCCTCCGGGTTGACGGGCCCACACGCAGTCGCCGTGGACGCCGCCGCTAACGTGTACGTTAGCACTAACAATCAGGTCACCGAATACCCAGTGGGCGGCGGAACGCCGGTTCCGGAGGGTAGCGGCTTCAGCAACCCCGGCAGCCTGGCTGTGGATGCCTCCGGCGCAGTCTATGTGGCCGACTCGGGTAACTCGAGGATCGTACGCGTTGCTCCGGGAGGCGCTTCGCAAGCCGTTCTAGCTACCGCGGGCGTTACGAATCCGCAGGGCGTCGGCCTCGATTCGTCCGCCAATGTGTATGTCACGGCAGCCGGCAGCGTGTATGAACTCAATCGCACTACGCAACCAGCTGCTTTAACTTTTGCTAACACCAACGTTGGCTCGACGAGCGCTCCGCAGACTGCGACAGTTTCCGATTCGGGCAACCAGCAGTTGAATGTGTCGAACGTTGCGGCCTCGACAAACTTCACGGTTGTGCCTTCCGGCGGCACGGATTGCACTTCCAGCACCCAGCTTGCTTCCGGCCTGCAATGTCTGGTGGCAGTGGAGTTTGCTCCCTCGGTTAGCGGTGCGCTGACGGGCACGCTCACGCTCACCGACAACGCACTCAACAACCCGGCGAGCACTCAGGCGGTGCAGTTGTCCGGCGGTGGCTTGCAAGTTGCGCAAACTATCACCTTCCCAAGCATTCCCACTCAGACCTATGGCGGACCAGCCGTTACCTTAAACGCAACCGCCAGTTCGGGTCTGACCGTCAGTTACACGGTGACTGCGGGTTCGGCGACCGTCAGCGGGAACATACTGACGGTCACGGGCGCGGGTTCTGTAACGGTGCAGGCGAGCCAGGCAGGAAGCGCCGAATACGCTGCGGCGACTCCGGTCTCTCGGACCTTCACAGTGAATCCGGCCAGTCAGAGTATCTCCTTCACGACTCCGGCTCCGGCGACCGCCGTGTATAACACATCGTTCACGGTCGCCGCCAGCTCTACTTCTGGTCTGGCGATCAACTACACCAGCTCCGGATCCTGCACGAACTCCGGGCCCACCTACACCATCACCAGCGGCACCGGTACCTGCAAGGTGACGGCCTCGCAACCAGGTAATTCCAACTATCTTGCAGCGCCGTCGAAGTCCGAATCGACCGGTGTTCTCTCCGCCACCCCCACTGTCACCTTCACCGGCGCCCCTGCCACGGCACAATACGGCAGCATGTTCACGCTGGTGGCCACCACCAATTCCACGGCCTCGGTGATTATCACAGCCACCGACCCAACCACCTGCTCTCTCTCGGGATCGTCCTCACCGGCAACGGTCACGATCCTCAAGGGTTCCGGCACGTGCATCTTTACGGCTTCGTGGCCAGCAGATGGCAACTACAGTTTCGCCACCCTCAGTCAAACCACCGCCGCAACCAGGCAACCCTCGGTGATCACCTGGGCAACTCCGGCTCCTATCACTTACGGTATGGCTCTCAGCTCAACTCAGCTCGACGCCACGGCGAGCACAGCGGGCAATTTCACCTACTCACCCGCCGTTGGAAGGATCGAGAGCGTTGGAACCAGTACGCTGAAAGTGACCTTTACCCCGAGCAGCACCAATTACGCAACCGCGTCTGACACCGTAATGCTGCAGGTGGCCATGCAGCCTACTACCACCTCGATCACTTCGGCGAGTTCCACCACGATCACCCTGAACAGGAATGGCGTTGCAACTTCGGTGGTGGATTTCAGTGTGGCTGCTTACAAGCCCACGGGCGCGGTCTCATTGGCGGCTAGCACCGGTGAGGTCTGTTCGGGGAGCGTAAGCGCCGCCACTGGGGACGGAAGCTGCAAGCTGACGTTCACAACTACTGGGCCACGGACGATCACCGCTACTTACGGAGGAGACCTCAACCACACCGGCAGCAACTCGTCCGGACAGACCCCGGCAGTTACTGTCACCGTGAATCCTGACTGACGGGGCGCGGAAGTTAAAGCGAAAGTAAACGAACTGAGGCCGGCTCCATTACAAGAGCCGGCCTTATCGTTTCATGCTGTGGATATCGATGCCTCGGATAACCCGATGAGTGCACCCGTTGCCCCCAGCTATGGGGTCAACAGCGACTGGAAGACCTGTTTTCGCTTTGCGCTCGCCGACCACCACAGCACGTAGTTCAGAGCATTGTCCGAGAAGTTTCGGCTCTTGGAATGGGGAGCGGTCCGCAGGTTGAAACGTGAGGGGCATCGCCAGGACTGGTCTCTGCGAGCCGGTTTTGCGCTATGGGTGCAGTGGTGTAGTCCGATGCCAGCCGGCGCGCAACCGCCGCCGAAATCGGTTGCCCGGTGTTCGCCTCGTAGTAACTGAACGCAGGACTGGGATTGACTTCGAAACAGTAGACATCGTCCTGCGGCGTCACCTTTAGATCAATTCCGGCAAACTCCAATTCGAGGGCTTGCGAAAGCCGGAGGCACTTTTCCGACAGCTCGCTCGATAGCGTCACCTCGCGCAATTCGGCCGGCTCGCCTGCCTGCCGCGCTGCATACCTGTAATCGGTAGCCTCGCTTCGCACCGCCGTGGCGAATGCTTCGCCCCCAACGGTATGTACCCGCAAGTTCGTTCCTTCCACAAACCCCTGAAATTGTGTCGGACACCAGCGGATGCGATCCAGTCGCTCTTCGTCTTCATCGCTGAGTTCCTGCACAATCGACCGCACGGCACTGATCGACTTATAAATCACACGGCCATGCTTCGCCCGAAACTCGCGGACTGAGTCGGGATCATTGGTGATGAGCGTCTCGGGCACAAGAAATCCGTGCTCGCGAATCAACTGTGCCTGATAGGGTTTTGAAGAATTGCTGGCCATCGGCGCGCAGCGGTTGATTACCAGCGCCGGCGCGATCTCCATCCACCTCATCAGCGTATCGTGAAAAGACCGGCAATATTTGCGCAAACTCGAATCTGGCGGCTCATTTGATAACTCCGGCAGAAACCGGTCATCCATCAACCGCGGATAAACGGCCGTGAACTCCTGCAACTGGTAAGTTCGTTCGGCAACCTGTAATTCCCCGATAGTCTCCCCGCCCTTCACTTCGAACCAAAGCTGGCATTTTGGAAACTCGCGCTGACTTAGCAACGTGAACTCCGCCCCCATTCTTTCTAGGTTGGAGGTCACCATTCGCAAGGGTGTTTCCGAGGGAATTCCACATACCAGAATCATGACGTTGCTCCTTGAGTGAGTGCTTCCGCCAGGCTGCGCAGCAGGGGCATGCCGCCGACCGAGAGACTCGGATACGGGGTCGCACTCGCGAACGTCCACTCCCCGTTTTGGCTAGCGTACAACTCGACTCCCAGCAGCTCGGTTCTCGCCTCTTGGGCAAGTCTCGCGCAAGCACGTGCGACGGGCTCAGCTACGCGCCCGCCATAAACCTCGCCTCGAAATGCGATCAGGTTTACCGTCGTTGTGCCCTCGGGAGCTAGCGAGGCATCGCCGCGGGCTGCTGTGTCCTGCGCGCTCTGCCGATAAACTGGCGCCTTCAAACCGGCTCGACTGGCGCGAGATACCCACTCCGAGATGTGATACCAAGGCCCGCACAACCCTACTGCGCCAGGCCGGTTAATCACTACACCAGGCAAACCGTGCAGCCAACTTAGATAAAACGCGTGTAACTCCGCCTGAGCATATTCCCGATCGGAAATAGCCGCTTGCTGGTCGATTCCCGGAGCTGGTGCCACCACGCGGTTGATCGCTCCGCGAATCCTTGAACTGCACAACATGCGCCCGTCCGGGAGGGTGACTCTAAGTTGCGTGGCGCTGCCATCCAACCGATGTTCCCACCGGCTGCCAAAAGCTAACGACTCTGAGAGCACTAACTCCATTGGCCCGACGCCCAACTGGCGGAGACCGTGGTAGACCCATAGCCCCGAAGTATCCGAGGAAGAACACAATACGAGCCACATTTCCGTTCCCTCCAAGAAGAAGAGGGCAAGCATGCAGCCTGCCCTCTGTCCACGATTAGACTTTGCCTTTTCCTTGAGGTTCCTTGGCTTCTGGCGCTTTTGCCGTCCCCGCGGCGCCCTGCTTGGCCGCGTCGGGCTCCTGCTTCAGCGCGCCCTGACTCAAATCGGGCCGCAGGTGTTCCGGGATGAAGTGCAGAAGCTGCGTCACCGCGGCTTCCAGAGCGGCAAGTCGTTGCTCCACTGGCCCGCCCGGCGCACCGTAGCCCGGACCGTAACCAATAAGGTGGTCGTATTCGAGCTTCTCAAACTTCTCGTGCTTGTATTCTTTGAACTCGATCTTCTCTTTGATCTCAATCTTCTCGGGCTTCTCTTTCGAAGACTTTTCGAGATTGGTGAACTTGTCGATGAGAGCCTTGTGCACGACGGTGGCCGGTGCAGCCGCGGGAAGTTGCGCCTGGGGATAAACCTCGTGTCCTTCGGTTTTCGGAATTTTCTCCAAGAAGCTTTCTTTCCCCTCGAGTTTGTGTTCCTTCTCCTTGTCCTTGTGTTCTTTTTCCTTCTCCTTTTCCAGTTTGTCTTTCTCCTTCTCCTTTTCCTTATGGGATTCCTTATCCTTGTGTTCCTTGCCTCCGATGGCCTCCTTCTCCGATTTCAAGTTGTCTTTCTCAACCTTCAAAGACTGTTTATCCTGCAAAGACTCCTTGGGAAGATCCTTCTCCACAGCTTGCTTCTCTTCGAACTGTCTCGAGCCCATGGCTGTTCTCCTTCTCTTCATTTGCCGGTCGCGCCGGTGCGAGTCGCCGCAACTTGCGATTTGACTTTCAATGGGAATAGTGAGAGCGGAGGAGAAAGCGTTTCACCAAAGCCCCGGGGTGCGGCGAACAGTACTTCGGAGGTTTCCCGACGGAACGATTTCGCAATGCTACGAATTTATGCACTCTTTGTACCGCGAGGTCTTCCAGCAACGACAGTCGTTAGGCAGACACGCCAGAATGGATATGGCCGCCACCGTTGCAGACTTGGGCACATCTTGAAGAGAGCAACTACTCGGGAAAACTGATCGTTAAGCCAGATTCACAGTCCTGCGATATGCGACCTACACGACTCTACCGCCCGGCGGGTACAGAACCCGGATGCGAACACTCGCTTTCGCCGGCTGGGAGGAAAAGAGCTGCGCGGACTCCCGGAAGACAAGCTGGAATCTAACCGGTCTTAAGCCATTGTTCTGGCGAAGCTGGATAAAGTGGCCTGAGATGGGGCAAAGGGGAAGCTGCCTTCCTGCAGGTCTTGCGTCAGGCGCAGGCTGTTAACATTTTTGCGTCTGTGGACGTTTCGTTCGTCCGGTAAATCCAGGTCAGTGGAAGTGTGTGCAATCAAAGTGCCCCCTGCCTGGCACAAGCCTGCCCGTCTGGAGGCGCATTTTAGCCCCTCGCGGAATTACACTCCGCGTTCTCCACCGGACCCTCCAGACTGTTATCGGGTGACGAATTCCCGCCTTCATCAATTCCTTCGGCAGCGACAGAAGTTCTTTGATCCAAGACACAGAGTTGGTACTAAGGTTGCAAGTAAGAGCCGAACCAGACTGGGGGACTTGATTTGGACTGCGGGAGCGAGGTTATTGTAGGAGTGCGATTTTGCGACGGATGGCAGCACGAGCTTCTTTCTCGAAGAAGTTTGGCTTGGAGACGAATTGTTCCGGCAGTTTTGTCTTGCGGGAGAGTGGAATTGTCCGCCCGAGGATTGAACCATCCAGTCTTTGTTGCTGCGTCAGCCTGTCTCTTGATCTAGGGTGCCACCTGCCTGTCTTGGAGGTTCCAGAGGGAGGGAATCCTGCAGCTTGTCCGAATCGTAAGAAGCACTGGACTGATTGGTTTGGTCGCCGCGTCCCTGCTGCTCTGCTTCGCCCACACTTTTCAGCCGGCGCCGAAACTGTATCGCGCCAAGCCGGAAGACGTGCCGCCTTGGGCTGAGCAAGGGAATTTTCGTTTCATCCGCGTCGACGGCGGACGAATCGAGAGCTGGAAGGCCGAACGAACATGGTGGGGCAACAAGTTCACGGCCGAACAGAAGGACGTGCTGACCCACATCTATGACCGCGATTTCGACCAAATGCTCGGCTTGCTCAAGCATGCGGAGTTCAACTGGATCTGGGTCACCTGGAGCAGCGGCTGGTCGCTGAAGGACGAGGACGAGAACCGCGAGAACTTGAAAAAGGTAATCGCCCGTTGCCATCAGAATGGCATCCACGTCTCGGCTTACCTGTCGGCTTCCAACATGTTTCGCAGTAGTGCCTTCCGCCACGACCCGGAAACAAAGAAATACGGCCTGCGCATGTATGGTATCCCCATGTTCTATGCTGGCCCGACCACAACCGATCTGCAGATTTCCTGGGACCGCCGTCTCGCCGACGCGCGCAAGCCCGGCTGGCGGGCTTATCTCATGAACAAGGCGGAGTTGGCGGTGGACGCGGGCGTGGATGCAATCGTCTGGGACAACATGATCGGTTACAACAGCGGCCTGGCCCAGTTGCTCGATGAAACCCAACGTATGGCGGAGCGGAAGGCGCGGGAGACCGGCCGGCCCAAGGTCATGGTGGAAGCGAATATCCATATTCCGCCGGATCGGTTTGCGATGAACGACATGAACGAGGCAATCTGGGAGGAGGACGGCAAGGACACTCCCGGGGTGTGGAACGGTCATTGGCAGGTCGACAACGCACGCAAGATCAAATTCCTGAATGGCGAGAAGCAGCCTTGGCAGCCCCTGATGTATGAGAACGATCTCTACCATTGCGGCCCGCGCGAGAGTTGCATTCCCAGCCCGTCCGAGCAGAAGCTTTCCATCGCCGAGGCTTATACGTTCGGCGCGGCCACCTCGCGCAACATCGAGGGCCGATTCCTCTCCGCCCTGATCCACGGCGAGCCGGAGGGCCAGGAGGCTTGGACGGCCATCGCTCAATACAACCATTTCCTGGCCGAGCATCGGGAACTGTATCACCAGGCAGAGCCGGCGGCGCGGATCGCCTTGATCTCCACAGAGCCGCACAACCCGCTGGCTGATGAATTCCTCAAGCAGAGCGTTTTTTTCGAGACCAAAGTGCTCGCGCACCTGGACAAGGGAGTTCCGCTTGACCGTTTCAAGGTGCTGGTGATGCCCGCTAAACTGCCCAAGCTCAGCGCCGAGCAAAAGGCCCGGTTGAATACGTTCACCGCCGGCGGGGGCGTCATCATCAGGGCCGGAAAGTCTGCGTCAGGAATCGTGGCACACGCCGAAGCCGCAACCGGAGGGCCTCGCCTCACCTTGGAGCCGCGCGGTTACGTGCTCGGCCAGCTAACTCGGAAACCCGACGGTCGGACTTTGATTCTCCACTTGCTCAACTACGACGATCAGGCCCCGGCACAGAACGTGAAAGTCCGGCTGGAGCTGAGCGGGCTGGCCCAGGACTTGAGCCGCTGGGAGATGAAAGTCCTTTCGCCCGACGCAGCCCAGCCTCAGTTCACTGACCTATCTCTGCATGGCAGCGTCTGCGAGTTCACCCTGGACCGGATCGAACACTATACTGTGGTGACTCTCTCGGCCACGCTGGGGCCCTAGTTGCGGGAGACGACGGCCTACGCCGGAGACGAGGATTTTGTCTTCGCTTCCGACCGGCTCAAGGGCAAGCAGCCACGCGTGCCGAACATGCTGGTGGAAAATCATCTCCGACCGGCAGCCAAGCAGGTGATCGAGATTCCAGACGGCCACCGTTTCGGCTTCCACAACCTTCGCCATGCGTTAACCTCGTTCCTGGTAGAGATCGGGACCGACTCCAAGACTATTCAGGACATGCTGCGTTGGGCGGATCCTTCAATCCCTGCTCAAGGTCTACGCGCATTCGCGCATGGACAAGCGCATGGAGGCTCAAGCAAAGATGATCGAAGCGATGGGTCTGAACGAGGAAACCGCTCAAGGGTTCATCCAGTAGGCGTCGGTGATCGACCGTGGGTGATTTTGCCAGTCTTTTGTCGCCAGATTTCCACTAAGTTCTTTGGAATGATGGTGGCCAGGGACGGAGTTGAACCGCCGACGCCAGCCTTTTCAGGGCTGTAGTCACCCGGACCTAAGTAGTTGCAATCCTTACCTTTATCGTCGTTTGCACCCCCATTTTGACCGAAGTTATTGGACCCATAACGGACCCAACAATCAGACCCATGCGGATTCCGGAGTTCGCCCAGATTCTGATCGCGCAAACGGGAGCTTGGTTGTGAAGAGGCTATGAAGAAGTTGTCTCGGTGTCTGCTGTATTCAGGTCGAGGCGTACGCGGCAATGTGTTCCGTCTACGACGACGTGGAATTGCTCGATTGGCTTCGCTGGGCTGAGGGAGACGGCCCCAGTTTCCTTAGGACGATAGCGGAAGCGGCGTTCACGGCCGACCTGAATGATTACAACTTGCTTCGGCCTTGCTTGAACTCAAGAGGGAATGGCTGAAACCAACCCGAGGGACTCTATGTGCGGGCGCTATCGACTTTCGCGGAGATTGTTCTTTCAGCGTTGTGAGAGGGATACAATTCCGAGCCGGAGGGAAGAATGAGCAGTCAGACAGGACGTAATGATCCATGCGCGTGTGGCTCGGGGAAGAAGTACAAAAACTGTTGTGGAACGCCGCAACTCGAAGTTACGAGCGTACGCGTGAAGGATGTTAAAGACGTCGAATTGACACCCGGACTGGCGGAAGCGTTCACCGCCTCTCTGGACGCCTCGTATCTGGAATACTTCGCCGCTGCCTGCTCAGGAATGAGCACGAAGGAAGCTGAAAGACAGATTGCAGCCATACCCGAGGGCGAACGTTACCTCACGCGGGTGCTTGACTCGCTGGACAACGCATTTGCGGACTTCGATACTGAGACCGCGAAGCTGGACCTGCCTAATATGCAGAACCGCAAACCTGAAGCCATCAAACGTTATCTTGAGTTCCGCCTACAGCAATTCAAAATGCTGCTCGATGCGGTTGAGGATTACGTTGAAGAGAAATACCCTGCGACAGGCGGACATTCTTAGCCCCTTCTATCCCGTGACCGCCCGGATCAACCGCCTCGCTGAGAAACTGGCTAATGTGATCTTGACTTGAATCCTCCATACGTCAGGTAGACTCCGAGGGCGAGCGAAATAGCTCCGTACAAGTAAAACAATTGCTGGTAGTGAAGCTGCTGAAGAAAGAGTCTTGTTCCCATCTCGGGGGGCAGGAACAAGAAGAATAGGCTCTTCACGAGCGCCACCCAGCCGACAAGGGTGACCACGACGACGAGCGTACCTCCCGACCAGATATTGTGAGCAAGAACCATTGCCAGCCCAGCCGCCAGCGTGATTACGCCGAGGATCAACGTCATCGATGGGTTCTGAAGAAGGGCGGTCACCGTCTCCACAGTCGCTTGGCTGTGAGCCATCATGGATAGCCCGACGAGAATGCAGTACAGCCCGATCAACCTGCTGAGAAAAAGTGTACGCGGCGACATGGTGACCTCCAGCCGTTGTGACCTATCCTAACTTAGCTGTTTCGAGCGAATCGGCCAATCGAATAGCGGAATAGCAGAGGTCCTACTCTATTTCTTTTTCAGACGCCAAACGATAGTGAGCGGGTCTCGACCCTTGCCGGGGCTGATGAGTCCGCGCTGTTCCATCGCTTTGATGGTATTGCGATTGGCGGACAGAGGGCGTATTTCTTCATTATCTTTCAACCGCCGCAGAACTGGGTTGCCGCCGAGCGAATCAGTTTCAAGCTGGTATCCGTCTTGGATGTGCGACAGCAGGTCTTGTTCGACCTCAGTGAGTTTTGGCGGGAGATTAGCAGTTTTCTTCTTCACTTTGTTCATGTCTATTCGCAATGAGGTTAGCTGTCCGATTCCCCTAGTCGAAGTACTGGGGGCTCGGTTCGGCAGCAGACCCCATACCGTTGCCAAAGCTGAAACCACGGGCTATGTGCGAGCATTTCATCGTGCCTGCGATTGGCAGCAGAGATGTCGCTTGCGCTGAGTGGCCTAATATCCGGCGCTTCGAACATTTCCTGTAGCTGCTCAATCTCGTCAATGGTGCGTTCAACGTCCATGCGTCACAATCATCTAAGAGAAGGCGCGGAGCGGTCAACCTGAAGCGGCAACTGGCCTGAAATCCCTCGGTTTGTGACCAGATAACCACCGCAAAGCCGTCCCAGCCAATGACCGCCCTTGCACTCCGACGCTAGAATGTGGATTGATGTTCAAGGTCGCTAGCTGGAATTTGAATTCTGTTCGCTCTCGGCTGACCCATGTCACGGCATGGCTGAAAGTTCGCGAACCGGATGTGTTGTTGCTGCAAGAATTGAAGGGGACGGAGTTCCCGTCCGAAGCCTTCAAGTCGCTCGGCTATGAGAGTGTAGCGGTGACGCAGAAGGCCTATAACGGGGTTGCGATTCTGTCGCGACATCCGATGAAGACGATTGCTAAGGCTCTCGTCGGAGACGATTCCGACAGTCATGCGCGGTTCTTGGAGGTAATCATCAGGGACATCCGCATCGTCAATATTTATGTTCCCAATGGCAATCCGGTAGGGAGTGACAAGTTTGCGTACAAGTTAGCTTGGATGGATCGACTGACTCAGCAAATGATTAGATGGAAGCAGGACGATGTGCCGACGCTAATAGGCGGCGACTTCAACGTGATTCCTGAGGACATCGACTGTCACAAGCCGTCTTCGTGGGAGCACGATGCTTTGTTTCAGCCGGAGCCGCGAGCCCGCTATCGTGCGATGTTAGGTATTGGCTATACGGATGCTTTCCGGTCGTTGCACGTGGGCGAAATAGGACATTTCACATTTTGGGATTACTTTCGGCAGGCGTTCCAAAACAACCGAGGTATACGAATCGATCACTTCTTGTTATCTCCAACGCTGGCAGATCGACTGGAAAGCTGCGAAATCGATAAGGGACCTCGGAGGCAGGAAAAGCCCTCTGACCACACCCCCATAATCGTCACGCTATCCGATCTGCCATAATCTTCTTCATCATGTGCGGACGCTATCGACTATCGAGGAGGAAGCAGCTTGTCGAGGAATATTTCGACTGCTCCTCCGACGAATCAGACTGGAGTCCTCGCTACAACATTGCCCCCACCCAGCCGATCCCCGTGATCCGCCAGCATCCTAAGGAGCCCATCCGCGAACTGTCGCGGATGCGATGGGGGCTCATTCCGTCTTGGGCAAAAGACCCGTCTGCCGCCGCCCAGATGATTAATGCCAGATCAGAAACGGCAGCCACCAAGCCCGCGTTCCGCGATCCTCTGAAATTCCGCAGGTGCCTCATTCCTGCGGACGGGTTCTACGAGTGGGCGAAAACGGGGAAAGCCAAGCAGCCCTACTGCTTCGAAATCAATGAAGGGGAGTTGTTCGCGTTCGCAGGAATCTGGGATCGCTGGAAAGACCCGAGTGGCAACTGGATCAAGACCTGCTCGATTTTGACCACGACCCCGAACGCCGTGACCTTGCCCGTCCACGACAGAATGCCTGTCATCCTCGATCCAGACAGCTATGATCTGTGGCTCGATCCGGGCATGACCGACGCGGGCGCGGCGTCCGAGTTGTTGAAGCCCTGCGACGCCCGGCTGATGCGGTGCTACCCGGTGAGCACGCGGATCAACCACGTCGCAAACGATGACGAGGAATGCTCCGCACCCATCAAACTCGCTGAGATTCAGGATCGGCTTTTCGCCTAGCTGGACTGCGAGGCTAGACACCTCTCTGTGCGTTGGGTCACAGCATTTTGTGGCACAAGACGGGCAAAATAGTTAACAAGCGAGGGAATAGGTATGGCAACCAAACGTACCAAAGCCGACAAATTGGAACGGCAGACTGAACAACTGGGGAAAAAAGTAGATCGCCATCCAGACGAGATCGAGAAAAAGCCACTGACACTCGCACCAAAGTCCGACGAGCCGACCATCCTGATCCCGATTGAGCAGCAGATTCAGCAACGCGCCTACGAACTTTACGAGCGGCGCGGAAGGACGGATGGGCACGATTTGGAGGATTGGCTTCAAGCCGAGTGCGAGATAAAGGCCACGCACGCGAACGCGGCAGCGGCATAGCTTCTGACAGTCCTCAAGAGCGGTTGGTCAAGTGGATGGGGATAAATTTAACGGAAAATTAACGCAGACGGGGTAGAGTCTAGCTCAAAATCAACGTTCGGGCTCCATATCGGCCAAAAATGTCGTTGAGGTTCCCACGATGACAACTCCAGCCAGTGCCATCAAAGATGAAGTCCGCCTGCTGATTGACGTTCAAATCGAGACATTCGGACAACCAGCACCCTTAACAAATTCTCAACTTCGCGAATTTCACTATCGCTCTGAGGAGATCAGTTCGCTTTGCCAAGAACTGAATCGGATCGGTGCGAGGAGCGTCATAGAACGGCGGTTGGAGAGAGCATCTTAGCTCCGGGTATAGTCCTGCGATGCCCGCTTGATGCGTTGCTGCCCCGTGAGCACGCGGCTCAACGATGTGGCGAACAACGTGGAATGCTCGCGAGTGTGGAATTCGCCCCCGTTCAAAATCAGCTATTCTCATAGCACGATGTCCAACGACGAACGCATGCAACGAGAGTCAAGCCTGATTGCTACCATTAGAAAGAGGCTTCCTGAGTTCGCGAGAGCGTGCGCGGATGACCTGGAACTGGTGTTACTTCACCAAGATGCCTTTGCCGCCGACTACCAAGAGGACGAATACACGCTCCTCGGCATGGCGATCAAGTACGCAGGTCTGCGTGGCAAGGAAGTGCGCGTGATCGGTAAGAACCGAAGCACACTCGGCGAAGAAGAGAAAATCCAGTAAGAACGTAAACGTCAGGGCAAACACACCATTGACAGATTTAATCCGCAGTGGGTTTGCCGCTTTCACTACGATAGATGGAATGCCGACCGTGCCCGCTTCCTTGCGGATCGGCTTGGGTGCCAAATGGAAGAACTCTGAAGGCGCCCGT
>Ga0209656_10000884_pt1 | contig 19369 bp, 20 predicted proteins | sample BogFormECP12_OM2_FD_188239 | JGI IMG/M metagenome (GOLD analysis project Ga0209656, IMG submission 188239) | Bog forest soil microbial communities from Calvert Island, British Columbia, Canada - ECP12_OM2 (SPAdes) (version 2) | ecosystem: Environmental > Aquatic > Freshwater > Wetlands > Bog ... | reverse complement strand
AGCCGGCCGGCGCCCAGCCCGCCACGGGACAGGACGGCACCGCGCAGCCGCCTAAGCCGCCCGCGGGCGCCGCGGCCCCGGCCGGCCCGGTCACGCCGGCCGTCAAGACGATGGTCACCGGCGCCCAGGCCCTCGTCATGGCTCTGGAACAGGTGGGCGTCGAGGTGGTATTCGGCATTCCCGGCGGGGCCGTGCTGCCCGCCTATGACCCGCTGCTCGACTCAGAGCGGATCCGGCACATCCTCGTCAGGCACGAGCAGGGCGCCGGGCACGCGGCGACCGGGTACGCGCAGGCGACCGGGCGTACCGGCGTCTGCATGGCGACCAGCGGCCCCGGCGCCACGAACCTGGTCACGCCGCTGGCGGACGCGTACATGGACTCCGTGCCGGTGGTGGCGATCACCGGCCAGGTGTCCACGAACCTGATCGGCACCGACGGGTTCCAGGAGGCGGACATCTCCGGGATCACGCTGCCCATCACCAAGCACAACTTCCTGGTCACCAAGCCGGAGGACATCGCGCGGACGATCGGCGAGGCCTTCCACCTGGCGAGCACCGGCCGTCCCGGCCCCGTCCTGGTGGACGTCGCCAAGGACGCGATGCAGGCGACGACCGAGTTCACCTGGCCGGTCCCGTTCGACCTGCCCGGCTACCACCCGGTGACCAGGCCGCACTCGCGGCAGGTGCGCGAGGCGGCGCGGATGATCAGCGACGCGAAACGGCCGGTGCTTTACGTCGGCGGCGGGGTGATCAAGGCCGAGGCCTCAGATGAGCTGCGGCAACTGGCCGAGCTGACGGGCGCCCCGGTGGTCACCACGCTGATGGCCCGCGGCGCGTTCCCGGACAGCCACCCGCAGCACCTGGGCATGCCCGGCATGCACGGCACGGTCGCCGCGGTCGGCGCCCTGCAGCGGGCGGACTTGGTCGTCTGCCTCGGTGCCCGGTTCGACGACCGGGTGACCGGGAAGCTGGACACGTTCGCGCCCGACGCGCTCATCGTGCACGCGGACATCGATCCGGCGGAGATCTCCAAGAACCGCCGCGCGGACGTGCCGATCGTGGGTGACTGCAAGGAAGTGATCGCCGACCTCATCGTCGCCGTCGCGGCCGAGCACGCGCACGGTCGCAAGGGCGATCACGCGGGGTGGTGGGCCCAGCTCGACCAGTGGCGGCAGAAGTACCCCCTCGGCTACGACGAGCCGGCCGACGGCAGCCTGGCGCCGCAGTACGTGATCGAGCGGATCGGCAAGCTGGCCGGGCCGGACGCGATCTACCTGGCGGGCGTCGGTCAGCACCAGATGTGGGCGGCGCAGTTCATCGGGTACGAGCGGCCGCGGACCTGGATCAACTCCGGCGGGGCCGGCACGATGGGGTTCGCGGTCCCGGCCGCGATGGGCGCGAAGGTCGGCATGCCGGACGCCATGGTGTGGGCGATCGACGGGGACGGCTGCTTCCAGATGACGAACCAGGAGCTGGCCACCTGCGCGATCGAGGGCATCCCGGTCAAGATCGCCGTCATCAACAACGGCAGCCTCGGCATGGTGCGGCAGTGGCAGACGCTCTTCTACGGCGAGCGGTACTCCAACACCAACCTGGGCGACAAGAAGGCCGAGGTCGCCGGCACCCGGATCCCGGACTTCGTGAAGCTGGCCGAGGCCTACGGCTGCATCGGCCTGCGCTGCGAGACGAAGGAAGACGTCGACGCGGTCATCGAGCAGGCCATGGCGATCAACGACCAGCCGGTCGTGATCGACTTCATCGTCCACAAGGACGCGATGGTGTGGCCGATGGTCGCGGCCGGTACCAGCAACGATGACATCAAGCACGCCCGCGGCATGGCGCCCGACTGGGAATCAAGGGACGAATAGGAGCGGCACCATGAGTCAGCACACCCTCTCCGTGCTGGTGGAGAACAAGCCGGGGGTCTTGGTCCGCATCGCGGGGCTGTTCTCCCGGCGCGGCTTCAACATCGACTCGCTCGCGGTCGGACCGACCGAGCACGAGGAGATCTCCCGGATGACGATCGTGGTGAACTGCGACGAACACCCCCTCGAGCAGGTCACCAAGCAGCTCAACAAGCTGGTCAACGTGCTCAAGATCGTCGAGCTCGAGCCGTTGCAGGCGGTGCAGCGCGAGCTCCTCCTGGTCAAGGTCCGCGCCGACGCCGATACCCGGTCGAAGGTGCTGGAGACCGTGGAGCTGTTCCGCGCGCACGTCGTGGACGTGGCGCTGGACGCGGTCACCGTCGAGGCGACAGGCAGCCATGACAAGCTAGAGGCACTCGTCCGGGTCCTCGAGCCGTTCGGCATCAAGGAACTGGTCAAGTCCGGCACGATCGCAGTCGGCCGCGGCGGGCGGTCCATCACCGACCGGACGCTGCGCCCCGCTAGAGCGCTCCGCATAATCGGGGGGCACGGGGGCCAGGGGGGATGGGGGCGGGAGCCCCCCATGCCGGAAAGCAGTCCCCCCCGGGGCTAGCAGCGCCTAAATCACCTACAGACCAAGAAAGAGACAATTCCAGTGGCAGAGATCTTCTACGACGACAGCGCCGACCTCTCGCTCATCCAGCGGCGCCACGTCGCCGTCCTCGGATACGGCAGCCAGGGACACGCGCACGCGCTGTCGCTGCGCGACTCCGGCGTGGACGTCCGCGTGGGCCTGCAGGCAGGCTCGAAGAGCCGGGAGAAGGCCGAGAGCGACGGCCTGCGCGTCCTCACCCCCGCCGAGGCGTGCGAGGAAGCCGACCTGGTGATGGTGCTGATCCCGGACGACCTGCAGCGCCAGGTGTACGCCGAGGCGATCGCGCCGGCCCTGGTCGAAGGCGACGCGCTGTTCTTCGCGCACGGCCTGAACATCCGCTACGGCCTGATCAAGCCCCCGGCGGACGTGGACGTGTGCATGGTCGCGCCGAAGGGACCGGGTCACCTGGTCCGCCGCCAGTTCACCGAGGGCCGTGGCGTCCCGGTGCTCGTCGCCGTCGAGCAGGACGCGAGCGGCAATGCCTGGCCCCTTACCCTCGCCTACGCCAAGGCCATCGGCGGCACCCGGGCGGCGGCCCTCAAGACGACGTTCACCGAGGAGACGGAGACCGACCTGTTCGGCGAGCAAGCGGTGCTCTGCGGCGGCGTCTCCGAGCTGATCAAGGCCGGTTTCGCGACGCTCGTCGAGGCCGGGTACCAGCCGGAGGCGGCGTACTTCGAGTGCCTGCACGAGATGAAGCTGATCGTGGACCTCATGTACGAGGGCGGCATCTCCAAGATGTACTGGTCCTGCTCCGATACCGCGGAATACGGCGGCTACACCCGCGGCCCGCGCGTCATCACCGACGCGACCCGCGCCGAGATGCGCAAGATCCTCGGCGAGATCCAGGACGGGGCGTTCGCCCGCGAACTGGTCGAGGAGTTCGACGCCGGCAAGCCCAACTTCCTCAAGCGGCGCGAGGCCGAGCACGCCGAGCAGATCGAGCAGGTCGGCGCCAAGCTTCGCCCGCTGATGAGCTGGCTGGGCGACGAGGAGTAAGCCGCGGCCGTTCAGATTAAGGTCTTTGACATGGCATCAATTACGAGACTCGCGGTCATCGGCGGGGACGGCATCGGGCCGGAGGTGACGGCCGAGGCGCTGAAGGTGCTCCGGGTCGCCGCGTCAGACGTCACGTTCGAGACGACCGACTACGACCTGGGCGCGCGGCGTTGGCATCGCACGGGTGAGACGCTGCCGGACGCGGTCCTTGAGGAGATCCGCGCGCACGACGCGATCATGCTCGGCGCGGTCGGCGACCCGTCCGTGCCCAGCGGGGTGCTCGAGCGCGGGCTGCTGCTCCGGCTGCGGTTCGAGCTCGACCATTACGTCAACCTGCGGCCGGTCCGGCTGTACCCGGGCGTGTCGTCGCCGCTGGCGAAGGGGTCGGCGGAGACCATCGACATGGTGGTTGTGCGCGAGGGCACCGAGGGACCGTACACCGGGGCCGGCGGCGTGATGCGGCGCGGCACGCCGGAGGAGATCGCGACCCAGGAGAGCTACAACACCCGGTTCGGCGTGGACCGGGTGGCACGGTACGCGTTCGGGCAGGCCATGGCGCGGCCGCGGAAGAAGCTCACCCTGGTGCACAAGACCAACGTGCTGACCTACGCGGGCGACCTGTGGCAGCGCGCGGTCGACTCCCTGGCCAAGGAGTACCCCGAGGTCTCGGTGGACTACCAGCACGTGGACGCGGCGTCGATGTTCTTCGTCACCCAGCCGGAGCGGTTCGACGTGATCGTGACCGACAACCTGTTCGGCGACATCCTGACCGACCTCGGCGCGGCGATCGCGGGCGGCATCGGGCTGGCGGCGAGCGGGAACATCAACCCCACCCGGCGGTTCCCGTCGATGTTCGAGCCGGTGCACGGCAGCGCGCCGGACATCGCCGGGCAGTCCAAGGCCGATCCGACCGCGGCGATCCTGTCCGCGGCGATGTTGTGCGCGCACCTCGGCCTGCCGGCCGCGGCCGCGAAGATCGAGCAGGCGGTCGCGGATGATCTCATCGAGCGCCAGGGCGAACGGGCAGCACGGACTACCGTGGAGATAGGCGAACACATCGCCGCCCGAGTATCCGGATAGCGGCGGTTTTATCCAAATCACCACATATCCGTATACGCCCGAAGAGAGGACCCGATCCGACATGACCGCTAGCCCCGACACCGAGATCGCCTTCGAGATCCACCCATCCCAAGCCAGGGTGCCAGCCGCCGAACGAGAGCGGATACTGGCGGCGCCGGGGTTTGGTCAGGTCTTCACCGATCACATGATCACGCTGCGCTGGTCGGCCGAGCGCGGCTGGCACGACGGCAAGCTCGAGCCGTACGGCCCGTTCGCGCTTGACCCCGCCACCGCGGTGTTCCACTACGCGCAGGAACTGTTCGAGGGCCTGAAGGCCTACCGGCAGGACAGCGGCTCGATCGTGATGTTCCGCCCGCAGGCCAACGCGGCCCGGTTCAGCGCCGGCGCCCGCCGCATGGCGATGCCCGAACTCCCGGAGGAGACGTTCCTGCGGGCGCTCGAGCTCTTGGTCACCCAGGACAAGGAATGGATACCGCAGGGCGAGGGGAACAGCCTCTACCTGCGGCCGTTCGTGATCGCGACGCAGCGCGGGCTCGGCGTCAACCACCCGTCGGACTCGTTCCTGTTCTGCGTGATCGCGTCGCCCGCCGCGGCCTACTTCGGCGCGACCAAGACCGTCAAGGTCTGGCTGTCCGAGGACTACACGCGGGCTGCGCCCGGCGGCACCGGCGCGGTCAAGTGCGGCGGCAACTACGCCGCGGCGTTCGCCGCGCAGCAGCAAGCCGTCGAGAAGGGCTGCGACCAGGTGGTCTGGCTGGACGCGGCCGAGCACCGGTGGGTTGAGGAAATGGGCGGCATGAACCTGTACTTCGTCTACGGTTCGGGTGCGGACGCCCGGATCGTGACGCCCGCCCTGACCGGCACGCTGCTGCCAGGGGTAACGCGGGACTCGCTGCTCAAGCTCGCCCCCACGCTGGGTATCCAGGCCGCCGAGGGCCGCATCTCGGTGCCCGACTGGCGTAGCGGGTGCGCGTCCGGCGAGCTCACCGAGGTGTTCGCGTGCGGCACCGCCGCCGTGGTGACACCGGTCGGCGCGGTTGACGGCGCGTCCGGCGGGTGGGTGGTCGCCGACGGGAACCCGGGCCCGGTCACGTCGCGGCTGCGGGAAGAGCTCATCGGCATCCAGTACGGCCACCGTCCGGACCCCTTCGGCTGGATTTACAAGGTCGCCTAGGCGATCCAGCGACGGCCCGGCGAATCGTCACTCTCCGCGATGAGATGCCGGGCCGGGGAGGTCCGGGCTTCCAGGCCGGCTCCGACCCTGCTAGTCGACCCCCGCGGGCGTGTTTCGGCCACCGCCGGCGCCCCCAAGCCCAGCCGCGGCCGCTTGGCGGCCGCGTGGTGCCGGAATGTGCGTTGGCCGAAGGGCGTTGATAGCGGTATGGTCGTACGTGGCGGGCACGCCTCGCGCGTCCGGCCTACAACTGAACATGGGGGTGAACGGTTTCGACTTCGGTGGTTGATCCAGGAGAAGCGAGCCGAGGGTGACGGTTGTGACCTCGTTAATCACGCGACCGTAAACCAATAAGTGCCAACTCAAAGAGCACTGTCACCGCCAACACCTTCGCTCTCGCAGCGTAAGGACTGGTAAGGGACTGTCAGCCCGGGAACGCCTTCGGCCCGGTGTCTGGCATCAGCTAGGAGGCTCAACCAGCCGGCCCGGTCACGGGGCAGGCTGGGAAATCAAACAGTGACTGAGCCCGTCGGCGTCTTGCCTGCGTGATCGCCGGGGCTGAGAAAAGCAAAGCAGGCTGCGCTCGGAGAAGCCCTGGTGAGGTACTGGAGGACGCGGGTTCGATTCCCGCCACCTCCAAGAGTGCTCAGTGGAGACCCTGAGCATTGTTGGAGGTGTCAGGTTTCCCCTGACAAGCGCGCCGACGGCTGCCTTCGCCGCTCGGCGCGTTCTGCTGTCCTGGCCGGCAGCGCCTTGCGAGGGGTAAACCGCCCCTACAGGGACGCTGTTGGCGGCCCGGGAACGCTGATGAGTCGCCGGTCATTGAGCCGGATCCCCGAGCGTGCATCCGGGCACGCGTGCCCGGCGCGGGACCGTGTGGTGACACGTGTGCGTCTGCCGGGGCTGTTGATGCACGGATCTCGTTATCTCGAAGACTTTTCGAACGTATAGTTCGATTTCTTTACGTCTAGAAATAAGTCTTCGTAATCCTGGGCTTGAAGTGGCTTGCGGGGAGGCTGTTGCCCGCTGCGGGGGGGTGACGCCCGCGCCAGAGATAACCGCCTCACCATCGGTTACATGGCCTTGCCGGGAAGGCCGGCTAACAGGATATGCACCCCCATGAGGCGGTTTTCGGTCGCGCTGCTGTCGGTGGGGGAACGACGTTCGTTACCGTCACGCTATATGGAACACGTCCGAAAGATTTGTAAGCCTATAGTGATAATTTATTTATGCTAAAGGAAAAGTCTTCGTGATAAGAGGAGGCATGTTAGGCGGCATTCGGGGCCGTGCCGGGCTGGCGGTCGGCCGCTGGCGCCTGGTGTCCCGGGCGCTTGACGCGTCCTTCAGGAACTTTCCAGGCCGTCTGCGGCGAAGTCCCGGCCGGCTGGCCAGGTTCAACTGTGCTGCGCCGGATGGGCGGGTTGGGCGGTTAGCGGGCGGCGGACGGCCCGGAAGGGGCGCGAAGACAAGTAACTAGCGCGGCGCGCGTAGCCGATCATTACCATTCTGCGTCCGAACACGGGATAATAGGGCGACGGATCGACACGGTTGTTGCTGACCGGTTCCGCGGCAGGCGGGGACTTGTCAGGTGCGGCCCGCGCGATGCGGTCGTCGCTCATTGTGCCCTGCGGGGCGCGAGCGCGGCTCCGCGGGGGACCGCTGGTGTGATGCGCTGGCGCGCTAGGAAGGGGATGCGGAATGGCGGCGATGAAGCCGCGGACGGGCGATGGCCCGCTCGAGGTGACCAAGGAGGGCCGCGGCATCGTGATGCGTGTGCCATTGGAGGGCGGCGGCAGGCTCGTTGTGGAGCTGTCTGTCGACGAGGCCGCGAAGCTCGGTGACGCCCTGGAGGCGGCCGTCGGGTAGCTCCGCCGTCACCGTTGAGAAGTCGCTGGAGATTGCCTACTTCTTGATGGCCGCGAGCAGGCCGCCCGCGATAGGAAGCAGCAGCGGGACCAGCCGTTCGTCGATCCTGATCATGTCGGCGAGTTCGCGTACGCCATCTTCGGCCGGGCCTGGTCCGGCGGACAGCGCTTCATTGAAGACCACCATGCCGCCAGAGCGGAGCAGCCGCAGGCCCGCGGTCAGGTACTCCGGGTAGGAAGCCGGATCCGCGTCGCAGAACACCAGGTCGTAGGCCCCGTCGGAAAGCCTTGGGAGCACGTCGAGCGCACGGCCGAGAATGAGCCTGGCCTGGTTGGTCGCGAAGCCGGCCTGCGTAAACGCCTTCCGTGCTAGCCGGTGGTACTCCGGCTCGGTGTCCACGCTGGTCAGCACGCCGCCAGGGCGCATGCCCCGGAGCAGCCAGATCCCGGAACTGCCGCAGCCTGTGCCGATCTCCACCACTGAGCGCGCCGCGATGGCGGTCGCGAAGAACCGCAGCGCGGCACCGGCGGCGGGTGCCACCGGCTCCGTCCCGCCGAGATCCTCGGCGTTGGCGCGGGCGGTAAGCAGCGGTTCGTCCTCTACCGCGTACTCCGCCTCGTCATACTCGATGACTGCCCCCTTCGTGACGGTCTCCTTGGCCGTGAGCCTAGCCAATTTCGCTGGTCCTTGGAACCTAAAGGCAGGGGCGAGCGTTAGTCAGTCGATGAGCGAGACCCTCTTCCGGGTGGCATAGCGGAAGAATTCAGTGCAGGATGGTCATGATCGCCGCGATGCGTTACGCGGCCGGCGAACCGGTGGAGGAGGCCGTGGGGCCCGAACCAGCGCAGCCGCAGCTACCCCAGTGGGAACTTCCCAGCTGGGAAGAGATCGTGCGAGCACACTCCACGCGCGTGTTCCGGCTCGCCTACCGGCTCACCGGGAATCAGCACGACGCGGAGGACCTCACGCAGGAAGTTTTCGTTCGCGTGTTCCGCTCCCTGTCCAGCTACACGCCGGGGACGTTCGAGGGTTGGCTGCACCGGATCACCACCAACCTGTTCCTGGACGGGGCACGGCGCCGGCAGCGGATCCGCTTCGAGGGCCTCGGCGATGACGTCGCGCAGCGCCTGCCCGGCACCGACCTGACTCCCGCGCAGGTGTGGGATGAGCGTCATTTCGACGGCGACATCCAGGAGGCGCTGCGTGCCCTCCCGCCGGACTACCGTGCCGCGGTCGTGCTCTGCGACATCGAAGGCTTCTCCTACGAGGAGATCGCGGCCACCATGGGCGTGAAGCTAGGCACGGTGCGCAGCCGTATTCACCGCGGGCGAGCGCAGCTGCGGGCCGCGCTCGCGCACCGGGAACGCGGCACACGATCGCCATCCCGGCCAGGCAGGCGGGTGGGTGAGTCGTGAGTCATCTGGGAGAGCAGATCTCCGCCCTCGTGGACGGTGAGCTGAACGGCGCAGAGCTAGACCGTGCGAACGCGCACTTGGCGACCTGCGAGCAGTGCCGTGCGGAAGCCGCGGAACTGCGCCAGCTCAAGCGGGAGCTGCGCGCCCTGGCGGCCCCGCCCGCCGCTGGCAAGGCGGATGGCCACGCCTCGCCGGCCGAGGCGGCCGATGCCCTGACCCGGCGGCTGCTCGCGATGGCCGGCCCTGGCGGCCCGGTGCCGTCGCGCGGGCTCCGCCGCGAGCAGCACGCGCGGGATCGCCACCACGGCAAGCTGCCACGTGGCGGCCGTCCGCCGCGCGGCCGCACGGGCATGCGGGCCAGCGAGCGGCCGCCAGCCGACGGGCAGCCGTATTCCCGGCGCCGGCCCGGAGGAACGTCCGGCGAGACGCGTCGGCGCGGCCGCTACATGCTGTGGAGCGCGGTCTCGATCGTGGTCGTGGGGATCGGTGCCGCCGCGTTCAGCATGGGCGGCTCCACCGCCGAGCCCGGGCCGAAGATCACGCCGCAGCTGGAGATGTTCAGCGTCGAGCACGCGCTCACCTTCGGTGACGTCCCGTTCCCCGATCCGACGCAGGTGCCCGCGGGGGCGACGAAGCCGTGATACTCACGATGTCCCTGTTGCGGCGCCCGGGGCTACTCCTGAGCGCCGCCGTGACCCTCACCGTGCCTGGCGTGCTCGCCGCGCTCGCGGTGCTCGGCCACGAGCACGCGGCCTTTGAGGCGCGCTCCGAGGCGGTGTCCCTGGGCAGCAGCGCTCCGCCCGCCTCGATGCCGGTCGAGTCGCTGTCCGCGGCCGCGGTGCCGGCGAAGCCCGCGGCGGGCTCGGCGGCGATCCAGAAAGTGGCGGCCGAGATGGAGAAGATCTCGGGAGTGCACGCGGCCGCCTTCGGTGCCGCGGTTAACCCGCAGCAAGCACTCGGCATGCGCCTGCTCAGCAAGTCGGCGGCGGCCGGACTTACCACGTCTTACCAGGGTGTCGAGCTCATCGCCCAGTCGGGCGTGGACGGGGCCGTCACCATGATCTCGGACGTCTGGCACCAGGGCAGGGGCTTGACCGTCACCCAGACATCCGACGCCGGGATGGTCAGCAGCAGCCAGCCGTACGTCTCCTACGACGTTGACAACCACTCTCCGGAGGGCGTCTTCGGGGTCACCAAGACGCTGGTCGCGCTGCTCGGCAAGCACTACGCCGCGGCCTACCGGGGCACGGGTGTCGCCCTCGGCAGGCCGGCCCTGGTGGTCGAGTTGGACCGGGCCAACGGGAGCCTGGCGGCCCGGTTCTGGCTGGACAGGCAGACGCTGGTACCGCTGCGCCGTGACGTCTACGACACGTCCGCACGGCTGGTCAGCGAAGACGCGTTCGTGCAGGTCCAATTCGGCGCGCTGACCGCGCCCCCGGCCGGGGCCGCGGCGGCCAGCGCCAGCGCGCCGGCCCGATCCGCATGGTCCAAGGTCACGGTTCCGGCGAGCTTGCTGGCGCAAGTCAACGGACAAGGCTGGCGCCTGCCCGGCGCTCTGCCGGGGGGCCTGTCGCTGTACGCGGCGGCACAGGGCAAGACGAGCGCCGGCGAGGTGGCCGACCTTGGCTACTCGGACGGGCTTTCCGTCATCTCGCTCTTCGTGCAGCGCGGCACGCTGGCGCCCAAGATGTCCGGCTGGCAGGCGGTCAACGTGAGCGGGCACCTCGTCTACGTGGCGGGGCACTCGATCACGTGGGCCGGGCGCGGACTCGTCTACACCATGATCGCCGACGCTCCGCCCCAGACCGTGCAGGCGGTCGTCGCGGCGCTGCCGGGGAACACCGCGCCCGGGTTCCTCGTCCGGATCGGACGGGGGCTGGACCGTCTTGCTACCCTCGTCAATCCCTTCCGCTGACAACGACGGTTTAAAGTGGATGTATAACCGGTCGTCCGGCGTGCGATCAACAGGTGACGGAGCTGAGCGTGTTTGATCTGTCCTTGACCAAAATCCTGGTCCTCGCGGTGATCGCGCTCGTGGTCTTCGGGCCGAACGAGCTGCCCAAGGTAGCCGCCCAGGCGGGCCGGGCGCTGCGTGACCTGCGCCGGATAGCCGAGGGTGCGAAGGAAGACCTCAGGGAGGGCCTGGGCCCGGAGTTCCAGGACTTCGACTTCGAAGACTTGAACCCCCGGCGCTTCGTCCAGAAACACCTGCTTGACGAGCCTGACAGGACCTCATCCGCGGTCGGCGGCGGCACGGCGACCATGGGCAGCGCCAACGGGGTAAACGGCGCGGCCAGCGGGCCCGCGATCCTGAAGGATGGCGAAGACCCGCCATTCGACGTCGAGGCGACCTGAGCGGCTCAGCGCGGGCTGAGGCCCAGCGGCCGGCCGGCCAGGCCGCGGCCGCGGCTGGCTATCGATTCGGCGATCTTCACGAGCTGCAGCGCGGCGGGTGACGAGGGGTCGGCGAGCACTAGCGGCGAGCCGTTGTCGCCGCCCTCGCGGAGCCTCGTGTCGATCGGCACCTGGCCGAGCAGGGGAACGGTGGTCCCGGTCAGCTGGGTGAGCTTGGTCGCGACCGCCTCGCCGCCGCCCGAGCCGAAGATGTCCATCTGCTCGCCGCAGTGCGGGCAGATCAGGTACGACATGTTCTCGATAACGCCGGTGATCCGCTGCCTGGTCTGGGTGACGAGCGCGCCGGCCCGCTCCGCCACCTCGGCGGCCGCCACCTGCGGCGTGGTCACGACGAGCAGCTCGGCGTTCGGCAGCAGCTGCGCGAGCGAGATGGCCACGTCCCCGGTGCCGGGCGGCAGGTCGAGCAGGAGGTAGTCGAGGTCGCCCCAGAACACGTCGGCGAGGAACTGCTGCATCGCCCGGTGCAGCATCGGGCCACGCCACACGATGGGCGTGTTGCCCTTGGTGAACATGCCCATCGAGATCACCTTCACGTCGTGCGCCGACGGAGGCATGATCATGTTCTCGACGGGGGTGGGACGGCCGGTCACGCCGAGCATCCGCGGAACGGAGTGCCCGTAGACGTCGGCGTCGATGACCCCGACCTTATGGCCAGAGGCCGCCAGCGCGGCCGCCAGGTTGACGGTGACCGAGGACTTGCCGACACCGCCCTTGCCGCTGGCGACCGCGTACACCTTAGTCAGCGACGACGGCTGGGCGAACGGGATGACCGGCTCGGGACGTCCGCCGCGGAGCTGGCCCTGCAGTGCCTTCCGCTGCTCCTCGCTCATCACGTCGAGCTCGACGCGCACGCCGGACACGCCAGGCAGGGCCGCCACCGCGTCGGTGACGCTCTTGGTGATGGCGTCGCGCATCGGGCAGCCCGCCACGGTCAGGTAGACGCCGACGCGAACGACTCCGCCGTCGGCGATCTCGACGGACTTGACCATGCCGAGCTCGGTGATCGGCCGGCCGATCTCGGGGTCCTTGACGCCGGCGAGCGCGGACGTGACCTGGTCAGTGGTGGGCAGCGGGGAGTTCATGCCCTCATGCTACGTGCCGGGGGCACGCGGCTGTTGCCGCGTGCCCCCGGGGTTGTTACTGCCAGCGGGCGGCGGGCTGGCCCGTCACCGGGCTGAGGATGAACGGCTTCCCGTTCTCCGGGTGGGTGAGGCGGTGATGGTAGGAGTAGAACTGGAACATGTCGTTGATGCTGCCGGTGATGGCGTCGACGCTGCCGGGGATGCGCGGCAGGAACCAGTTGTCCTCGACGAACTTGATGATCGACGTCTGGCTGGTCAGCGTGTTCGAGACATAGTTCTTCTTCGCCCACGGCGAGATGACCAGCAGCGGCAGCCGCGGGCCGTAGCCGCAGCGGCCGTTCTGGCCGGCCAGCGGGGTACCGGTGCCGCACATGCCGGTGCCGGTGAGCGCGTCTGCGACCGAGGTGGACGGGTTGGTCACCCCGGAGAACGCGTGGTCGTACCAGCCGTCGGAGTCATCGTAGGAGACGATCACCGCGGTGCTCTTCCAGTCCGGGGTCTTCTGCAGCGCGTTGATCGTGTCCACGATGAACTTCTGCGCGTCGAGCGGGTTGGAGTACCCGGCGTGCTCGTCCTGGAAGCCGGGAGCCTTCAGGAAGCTCACCGCGGGCAGGTCCGACGCAGGCAGCCAGCCCTTGCTGATCGCCGCGACGAGCTGGTTGAAGTCGGTGATGTCGTACTGGTGGTTAGGCGTGTCGAACTGCGGCGCGCCGTTGACGTAGGACTGGGTGTCGTGGCCGATCTGACGCAGCCCGGCGAGCGTGTCCTGCCCGGTGGCGCCGGTCGGGATCGTCAGGTGGTGCGGGTTCGCGGTCGAGGCGTAGTACTGGAACGGCTCGTGGTGCGGAATGTAGTCGTTCTTCCAGCCGTACTGCCCGGTGCCCGGGGTGAGCGGGCTGGTCAGCCCCGCGCCCACGGCCGTGACGGCGTTGCAGATCCCCTCGTTGGTGGCGTTCGGCACGGACTTGTAGAACCCGGCCTTGGCGAACTGATTGGGGATGAAGGTCGACGTCGGCTGCCCCGACTTGCCGATCGCGGCGAGCGCGTCGGTAAAGCTCGTCGTCGGCCGGAAGCCGCCCTGGAACCAGCCCCAGGACAGCCCGGCCGCGTTGAGCTCGTCGCCTATGTTGGTGCCGGACATCGCGACCGCGTCCCGGGTGGAGCAGTCATCCCAGTACGGCTGCGCGTCGCTGGTCAGCGAGAACCCGCCCTTCCCGTCCGCGGTGATGTCGCCGTTCGGCGCGGCCGGGGTCGAGACCGTCGGGTCGTTGGCCGTGTGCTTGGTGTCCACGCCGCCGGTGTTACCGGACACGAGGTTGATCGCGCCGGGCGACGACGGGCCGAACGTGGTGCCGTAGGAGTTGTCGCTCATCGCGTAGCGCTGGGCGTAGTTCCACAGCGCCGTGACGGTGTTGCCGTCGTAGTAGTTCATCACGTCGCCGGCCTTGCACGGGACGCCGGTGGGGGACGTGCCCGTAGCGGTGCCGAGGGTCGCGACGAACTTGTCCATCTTGCCGCCGTTGAAGGCCACCTGCTCGTCGTGGTAGTCGTGGTCCTGGTCGCAGGTCAGTACGTCGTTGATGTTCGCCGGGTCGTACCGGCGCGGGTTGACGCCGTTCGGGTTCGCGGTCAGCAGCGCCGGCGTCAGCCCGTTCACCGCGGGCGTGCCCTGCTTGGCGTGGAACGTCTGTCCCGAGGTGTTGGCGGCGTTCGGGTAAGTGCCGAAGTAGTGGTCGAAGGAGATGTTCTCCTGGAAGATGACCACGACGTGCTTGATCGGCGTCGATGTTTTATGGACCCACTCGAAGTGGGCGGGCGCCTTGGGCGCCGCCGTGGCGGCTTCGGCCGCCGTCGCGGCAGCACCGCCTGTAACTAGAGCGGCGGCCGCTGCCAATGCGGACGCTCTACGCAGGGACAAATGCATCGTTCCTCCAGTGCGCGCTGTTACGACGCGAGGGTGATGATGCCGACGATTGCGGTGCCAGGAGCCTTTTTGGTGAACGAATCGTGTCGCGAGTTCAAATTCGCACGGAACACAAGCAGCAAGCGACCTGAGCGGCACCTCTAGGATGCCCAGCAGGGTCTAGAGGGGAAGGGCGCGGCCGCCGGCCTGCCCCGCCCGGCGGATCGATGACAAGCTGTCCATATGACGGACCACAAGCCAGAGCCCACCGCCGCGGAAAAGGTAACGGCGGCGATGGATGAGTTCATGGCCACGGTGCTGCGCCATCTGCGCACCGGGCAGGGCAGTCCCTTGGAGGAGCTGGGCCTGGACAAGTCGAGGGAGGAGTTGCAGTACTGGCGGCCGGATGTCCCAGGCGCGGGAGCAGAACCGGAATAGGCAGCGTCCTACACGACCCCCCAGGACCGGAGCGCCTCGAGCAAGGGCCGCCATCTCGGCGGGTCCCGCCCACGTCGCTTCGTCCGCGTCATCCCCGGGCGCGAGGGTCCCGCCGGTCACGGTCGCGGCGTAGTCGCGGATGTCGAACTCGTTTCCCGCGCCCGCCGGGCGGCGCACCGCGCCGATCAGCGGGCCGGCGGCGACGACCAGGCCGGTTTCCTCACGGACCTCCCGGACCACCGCGTCCGCGTCCGATTCGCCCGCCTCGACGCGCCCGCCGGGTATCGACCACAGCCCCTTGCCCGGCTCGTGGCCGCGCTTGATGAGCAGCAGCCGCCCCGAGCCGTCCTTGATCACGGCGCCCACGCAGGATATGACGTGTGTGGTCACGACCCTAAGGGTAGGTATGCGGTGGCGTGGTGGTGAAAGCGGTATGCCCGCGTTGCGGCAATCAAGTGCACGCGCCGACGGCATGGTCCAGCGCGTGGCGCTGTGATTTGCATGGCGAAATCTACCCGCTGGCTCCGGCCCGGATGCCGTCCAAGGACGGCCTCGACAGCCTGCTGAAGCACGCCGAGGTGCCGGTCCTGCTGCCATGGCCGCTGCCACAGGGCTGGCTGGTCAGCGGGTTCACCGGAGCCGGCGACGAGCGAAGCGGCATACGCGCCTCGGCCGTCGCGCTGTCCGGTCCCAACCCGCTCGGCGGTCCCGCCGACCTGCTGATCGTCGCCGAAGAGCCCGGCGTCGGCCTCGGCGCCGGCCTGGCGCACCTGCCCGGCCCGGACCCGGGCGCCGGCTTCGCGGCAGGCCAGCCGAACGCCATCGTGGAGGTGGCGAACCACGACGCGCCGCTGTGGCTGGTGGAGTCCGACGGCGCCGCCGTGTTCGCGGGCGAGGTGGCCGGCAACTGGCTGTGGGTCCTGCTGTGGCCGGACATCGCGGGGGTGATGCTCCTGGAGCCGCTGCCGCTGCGCGACCTGCGGGACCCCGATCAGGACCTGGACCTGCCGTTCGGTGCCCTGTCCCTGCGCTTGCCCGCCTGACGCCGCGGGCGGCCGACCGCTACGATTGCCGCCGTGCGCATCGACCTGCACGTGCACAGCAGCGCCTCCGACGGCACGGACCCGCCAGCGGAGGTGATCCAGCGCGCCGCGATAGCCGGCCTGGACGTCGTGGCGCTCACCGACCACGACACCGTGGCCGGCCTCGACGAGGCCCGGGCCGCACTGCCGCCGAGCGTGACCCTGGTGCCCGGCATGGAGCTGTCCTGCCTGCTCAACGGCTCCGTTACGCCGGAGGGGTTTGGGGGGCCGGGGGGGATGGGGGGCGGGAGTCCCCTATACGAGAAGGCTGCCCCCCCGGGCCAGCAGAGCCTGCACATGCTCGGCTACCTCTTCGACCCGGAAGACCCCGCGCTCAGCGCGGAGACGGCCCTGATCCGCGACGACAGGATCCACCGCGCCAGGGCCATGGTCGACAGGCTGGCCGGACTGGGCGCCCCAGTCACCTGGGAGCGGGTCACCGGCATCGCCGGCGACGCGGTCGTCGGCAGGCCGCACATCGCCCGCGCCATGGCCGAAGCCGGCGTGGTGGAAACCCCGGCGGGCGCGTTCACCAGCGAGTGGATCGGCGACGGCGGCCGCGCGCACGTCGGGCGCTACGCTCCAGACCCCGCCCGCGCGATCGCGCTGGTCCGCGCCGCGGGCGGCGTGCCGGTGCTCGCGCACCCCCGCTCGCCCGGATACGAGATCAGCGATGAGGTCATCACCAGGCTGGCCGCCGTAGGCCTCGCTGGGGTCGAGGTGTTCCATCCCGACCACGATGATTCCGAACGACAGCGGCTGACTGCCCTGGCCAGATCGCTTGACCTCGCGATCACGGGCGGCAGTGACGACCACGGCTCCTTCAGCGGCAGCGGTCTCGGCAGCGAGACGACGCCCCCCGAGGAGTACGAACGGCTGCTCAGCCAGGCGAGGACGAGGTGACCGCCGCGTCCCTTCCCGAAGACGGTCCCGCCGAGGTCGCGGGCGTGTCGCTCCCAGTCGGGCAGCGGATCTACGGCTGGATGGACGACGACGCGGACCTCGAGATCCCCGCCGCGTGGGTGACGTCACAGCTCATGGCGGACGCCGCCGAGCACCTCGCGTTCGCCGACGAGTACGGCAGGTACTCGGGCCAGCCGATCAGCGAGCTGGCGGCGGATCTTGCGGGCGCGCCGGTCTGGCACTTCTGGTGGGACTGACCGAGGGGAAGCCGTGAAGTTCTTCTGGGAGGCCTTCGTCACGCTCTTCGTGATCATCGACCCGCCGGGAATCGTGCCGGTGTTCCTCGGGCTGACCAGGGGCCGGTCCGCGCGCACGCGCCGGAAGCTGGCCTACACCGGCGTCGGGCTGCCCGCGCTCGAGGGCGCCGGCGGCCTGCTCCTGCTGCTGGTCTCGCTGCAGCTGCTGACCGGCCAGTCCGAAGAGCCCACCTCCACACAGCGGGCCAAGGCCAACGTGGCGTTCGTACCGCTCGGCACGCCGCTGCTGGCCGGACCTGGCGCGATCGTGGCGACCATGCTGTACGTGCAGCGCGTCAATGGCGTGCTGCAGGGGCTCACGCTGGCGCTCGCCATCGTGGCGGTCGCGGTGAGCGCCTGGCTCGTGATGCGCTTCGCCGAGGTGATCCACCGGGTGCTCACCGACAACGGCGTGGAGCTGCTGACCCGGATCGCCGGCCTGCTGCTTTCAGCGATCGCGATCCAGCTGGTGGCCGCGTCCGCGATCGCCTTCGCCGCCCAGGCGCACTAACCGTCATAGACGGGGCGGGAGATAGCGCCGCGCGCACGTACCGGGCGCACTAAAGTACGCGCATGGAAGCGCGCATCGAGCACGTAGACGAGACGCCGGCCTGGATTATCGGTGACGACGAGGAGGCCATCGTCATCGATCCGGGCGAGGACGCCGCCGGGGTGCTCGAGCTGGTGGGGGATCGCGAGATCCTCGCGGTGATCTGCACGCACGGGCACGCCGGTCATGTCGCCGCCGCCATCGAGGTGGCCGAGCGGGACGAGGCGCCGGTGGCGCTGCACCGGGCGGACCGGCTGTACTGGCAGACGTCGTATCCCGAGGAGGACCCCGAGATCGAGATGGCCGACGCCGGCCGGTTCGACGTCGCGGACGTGTACCTCGAGGTCATCCACACGGCGGGCCACACACCCGGTTCGGTCAGCCTGTACTGCCCGGACCTGGATGTCGTCTTCACGGGGGACGCGCTGCTCGCCAGCGGGCCGGGACCGCACGAGGGGGAGTTTCCCGACTTCCCCGGGCAGCTCACCGCGATCGGCGAGCGGCTGCTCGGCCTCCCGCCCGACACCAGGGTGCTGCCCGGCCACGGCGAGGAATCCAGCATCGCCGCCGCGACGAAGCGGTTCGATAGCTGGGTGTCGGCCGGCCCGGGCGGGGATCTGGGCTGACGCGGGGGAGTCAGCCGCGTCCGTTCGGGCATAAAAAAGGGGTGTTTGTGGTGGAGCAGCTCGGTTTCGAGGGAATGCCGAGGCGGCTTTACTCATGCACGCCGACCAGGCTGACCACCTGGCTGGACTGTCCGCGGCGGTACCGGATGAGCTACCTCGACCGGCCGGTCCCCCCGAAGGGAGCGCCGTGGGCGCACAACAGCCTCGGCGCGAGCGTGCACAACGCGCTGGCCGCCTGGTGGCGGCTCCCGCTCGCGCGGCGCACGGTGGAAGCGGCTGGGGCGCTGCTCGACCAGGGCTGGATCAACGAAGGGTACGCGAGCGACGCGCAGTCGGCGCGGTACCGGGACTGGGCGCGGCAGCTGGTGGAGGCGTATGTCGCCGGGCTCGACCCGGCCGACGAGCCGGTCGGGGTGGAGCGCACTGTGGCGACGCGGACCGACGTGATCGCGGTCTCCGGGCGGATCGACCGGCTGGACTCGCGTCCGAAACCCGACAGCGAAGGTACCGAGCTGGTCGTGATCGACTACAAGACCGGCCGCCACGTGCTGAGCGTGGACAACGCGCGCAGTTCGCTCGCGCTCGCGCTATACGCGATCGCGGCGGCCCGCTCGCTGCGGCGTGACTGCCGGCGGGTGGAGCTGCACCACCTGCCCAGCGGGCAGGTGCTCGCGTGGGAGCACACGGAGGAGTCGCTGAAACGGCACCTGCGGCGGGCCGAGGATATCGCCGCCGAGTGCGCCGAGGCCGACGAGCGAATGCGCGCGCCGCTGCCGCCCGGCAAGTACGATGAGGTCTTCCCGCCCCGGCCGAGTCCGGCCTGCGGGTGGTGCGACTACCTGCGGCACTGCGCGGAAGGTCAGGCCGCCGCGGTCTCCCGGCGGCCATGGGACGGGCTAGCGGAGCTGTGAGGTTTCTTCGGCGGCGCGGGCGGTGATTCCCTCGACCGCGATCCGCCGCGTTCCGGGCGGCAGGTCCAGCGAGGTCAGGGTGGACACGATCAGGAAGCCTGCTGGCTGC
>Ga0209656_10000882_pt1 | contig 19374 bp, 20 predicted proteins | sample BogFormECP12_OM2_FD_188239 | JGI IMG/M metagenome (GOLD analysis project Ga0209656, IMG submission 188239) | Bog forest soil microbial communities from Calvert Island, British Columbia, Canada - ECP12_OM2 (SPAdes) (version 2) | ecosystem: Environmental > Aquatic > Freshwater > Wetlands > Bog ... | reverse complement strand
CCTCTCGTTCTGGGACTATCTCGGCGCCCGGCTCGGTGCCGCCGGCGCCCCGGCGGTGCCCCGCCTCGCCGACCTCATCCGCTGCCGCGGCCAGCCCGCCTGAACGGGACGCCGCCCGGGGTTCTGCCCCGATTACGGTTCCCCGCGTCGGCGGTGTCCTCAGCTTCCGGCCCGGCCTTCGCATGCCGCTGGGGCACGTCGCGGTCGTCACCCGCGTCCTCGGCAAGCGCCTGATCGAGATCGACCACGCGAACTGGTCCTTCCCCGGGGCGATCACCCGCGGCGTGGAGGTGGTGGACGTCTCCGACCACAACGACTGGACCGCGGTTCACGTCGAACTGGGCAGGAGCGACTGGTTCGGCAGCCTGTACGCCACCAACGGCTTCATCTACGGCCGGCCCGTCGAACTGGGGCCGCAGATCATCGACGTGGCGCAGGCGCTGCGGGGGACGGTGACGACCCCGTACGTGATCCACGTCGCCGACGCCCTTCAGCGGGACAATCACCCGCAGGTGGTCAACGTCGCCGAGTATCTCCGCACCCACCCCGCCGGCGAGGCGGCGACCCTGCGAAGCGGCACGATGGTGCGGCTCACCAGCATCGGTCGCTGACGCCGCCGGGCCGGCAGCCGCAGTTCCCGACGTCGGATCGCCGATGCGCAGCCCATGGGTTGCGCGGTCGTCGCCGCGATTGGCCCGACCCCGCCGCAAGCGCCATCGGCGCTATCAGTTGACAATATATGAAAACGTATTCTATACGACGATCCAACCAAGGGGAACGTCATGTCGCGCAGCTTTGCCTGGCATATCGCCGCGCGCTGGACGGCGTGCCGGTGAGCGGACCGGCCACGCCGGATGCGGCCACGCCGCGGCTGCCGCGCATCGGCGAACCGGCGATTCCATTCCGGCTGCGCACAACGCTCGGCGAACGCAGCCTCGACGACTACCGCGGCCGGTGGCTGATGCTGTTCTCGCATCCGGCCGACTTCACGCCGGTCTGCACGTCCGAATTCATCGCCTTCGCCAAGGCCTACGACCGCTTCCAGGCGCTCCGCTGCGACCTGCTCGGCCTGTCGGTCGACAGCCTGTTCGCGCATCTCGGCTGGATCCGCAGCATCCGTGACCAGTTCGGCGTCGAGGTGCCGTTTCCGATCGGCGAGGACATCTCGATGGCGGTCGCCACCGCGTACGGGATGATGCACCCGGCCGACACCGATACCGCCGCCGTTCGCGCGACGTTCCTGATCGATACCGCCGGCATCGTTCGCCTCGTCAGCTACTACCCGATGACGACGGGGCGCAGCGTCGCGGAACTGCTTCGGGCCCTGGCGGCCTTGCAGGAGACCGACGCGTCGGGCCTGTCGACGCTCGCGGACTGGCAGCCGGGCGAGCCGGGCGTGCTGGCGCCGCCGCTCACGCTGGCCGAGGCGGACGAGCGCGACGCCGCCGGCGCGACGGCGTGGTACTACCTGCCGCAGCCCTCACACCGATGAGCCGCCGCTCGCTGCCCGCGCGAACCGACACCTGCGATCCGCGACAGGCGGCGGACCTGCTGCGCGCGCTCGCCCATCCCATGCGGTTGCAGATTCTCTGCCGCTTGCTGGAGGGCGAGCTCGCCGTCAGCGGCTTCGAGGCCGAACTGGGGCTCCGGCAGCCCAGCCTGTCGCAACAGCTCGGGCAGCTGCGCGAGGCGGGGCTCGTCGCCACACGGCGCGAGGCGAAGTCCGTCGTCTATCGCCTCGCCGATCCGCGCGTGCGCCTGATCATCGACGCGCTGCATCAGGCCTTGGTCGACAAGCCGGCGCCGCAACCCGCGACGCCCTCCGAGCCGCCGCCGCGCCGGGGCGAGGCCGCCGCGTGCGGCGTCTTTTCGCAGGCGGGCTGGCCGGGCGGCGCGAACCGGGGCGGACGTTGACGGAGCTGCTGGCCATCGGCTCGGGCGTGTTCGTCGGCTTCACGCTCGGGCTGATCGGCGGCGGCGGATCGATCGTGGCGACCCCGCTGCTGCTGTATCTGGTCGGCATGCCGCCGCATGTCGCGATCGGCACCGGCGCGCTCGCCGTCTCCGCCAATGCCTTCGTCAACTTCGCGGGCCACGCGCGCGCCGGCAACGTCCGCTGGGCGACGGCGGCGATCTTCGCGTCGGCGGGCACGGTCGGCGCGCTGGTCGGCTCGACGGTCGGCAAGGCGTTCGACGGCCACCGGCTGATCTTCCTGTTCGCGCTGATGATGATCGTCGTCGGCATCCTGATGCTGCGCCCGCGGCGCGGCGTCGGCCGCGCGCCCGCGCCGATCACGCCGTGGACGGCGGCGAAGATCGTCGGCATCGGCCTGTGCGTCGGCCTGCTGTCCGGCTTCTTCGGCATCGGCGGCGGTTTCCTGATCGTGCCGGGACTGATCCTCGCGACGGGCATGCCGATGATCAACGCGATCGGCACGTCGCTGTTCGCCGTCGGCGTGTTCGGCCTCACCACGGCGCTCAACTACGCCGCATCGGGGCTGGTGGATTGGATCGTCGCCGCCGAGTTCGTCGTCGGCGGCCTCGTCGGCGGGTGGCTCGGCCTGCGCACCGCCTGCCGTCTCGCCGCGCAGCGTAACACGCTCACCCGCATGTTCGCGGCCGTGGTCTTCGCGGTCGCGGCCTACATCATCTGGCGCTCGACCGGGAGCGCCTGACGGCCGCCGCAACAAGGAGGGACGCATGAACGCCGTGCCGCATCCTGTCGATCTTTCCGTCAAGTCGGACGTCACGGCGTTCTTCGACGCCGACACCAACACGATCAGCTACGTCGTGAAGGACCCCGGATCGACCGTCTGCGCGGTGGTCGACAGCGTGCTCGACTTCGACTACGCGGCGGGGCGCACCGGTACAAAGTCGGCCGACGCCATCATCCGGCACATCCGCGACCATGGCCTGACGCTCGCCTGGCATCTGGAGACGCACGTGCACGCCGATCACCTGTCGGCCGCGCCGTATATCCAGGGTGCGCTCGGCGGCAAGCTCGGCATCGGCGAGAACATCACCGTCGTGCAGGACACGTTCGCCAAGGTGTTCAACGAGGGCACCGAGTTCCGGCGCGACGGCAGCCAGTTCGACCACCTGTTCACCGACGGCGACACGTTCGAGATCGGCGGCATGCGTGGCTTCGCGATGCACACGCCGGGGCATACGCCCGCCTGCATGACCTTCGTGATCGGCGACGCCGCGTTCGTCGGCGACACGCTGTTCATGCCGGACGGCGGCACGGCGCGGGCTGACTTCCCGGGCGGCGATGCGCATGTGCTGTTCCGCTCGATCAAGCGCGTGCTGTCGCTGCCGCCCGGGATGCGCCTGTTCATGTGTCACGACTACGGGCCGAACGGCCGCGAGATAAGGTGGGAGACCACGGTCGCCGAGGAGCGCGCCAACAACATCCACGTGCGCGACGGCGTCGACGAGGACACGTTCGTCGCCATGCGCGAAGCGCGCGACCGCACGCTCGGCATGCCGCGCCTCATCATCCCGTCGATCCAGGTGAACATGCGCGCGGGCCGTCTGCCGCCGCCCGCGCCCACCGGCCAGCACTTTCTGAAAATCCCGGTGAACGCCCTGTGATGCGCGACACCGCACCGGGGCTGGCGACGCCGGAGCCGACCAGCCCGCCGCCGGTCGGCGCGGGTGCGACGCGATGACCGGCTTCACGCCCCTCAGCAGCCTTGCCGGCGGCGCGCTGATCGGCCTGGCGGCCGCGCTGCTGTGGCTCGGGGCAGGGCGCATCGCCGGCATCAGCGGCATCGTCGCCGGTGCTGCGACAGGCGAGGCCAGCGAACGGTCCTGGCGGCTCGCCTTTCTGGCCGGGCTCGTTGGCGCGCTGCTGTTGTATCAGGCGGCGGTGGCGCGGCCGGCGGTCGACATCGCGGCCGGTCCGATGACGCTGGCCGTCGCGGGCTTGCTCGTGGGCTTCGGCACGCGTCTCGGGATGGGCTGCACGAGCGGCCACGGCGTGTGCGGGATTGCGCGGCTGTCGCGACGCTCGCTCGTGGCGACCTGCGTGTTCACGGCGGCGGGTGCGGCCACCGTGTTCGTCGTCCGCCACGTCGTCGGGGTCTGACTATGCAGGCGGTCGGTTTGCTCTCGGGCCTGCTGTTCGGGCTCGGCCTTGTCGTGTCTGGCATGATCAGTCCGGCGAAGGTGCTCGCCTTCCTCGACGTCGCCGGGGCTTGGGACCCCAGCCTTGCGCTGGTCATGGCGGCGGCGGTGTCGGTGGCGGGCGTCGGGTTCGCGATCGGCCGCCGGTTGCGCAAGCCGCTTGCCGCCACGGCGTTCGCCGGTCCGACGCGGCGCGACATCGACGCCAATCTGATCGCGGGCGCGCTGCTGTTCGGCATCGGCTGGGGGCTGGCGGGGTTCTGTCCGGGTCCGGCGCTGGCGTCGCTGTCGGTGGCGGGCAGCCGGTCGGCGGTGTTCGTCATCGCCATGCTGGCCGGCATGGGCGGCGAGGCGCTGTTCAGCCGCTTCGCGAACCGGCGGCCCCGCCCGGCCTAGTGTCCCGATTCCGAAGTTCGTCGAACTTCGGAATCAGAGTGGGACACTAGAAAATCAAAGTCTTAGTGGCCTGCTTATCCCAGAAGTTCGCGAGCGAACTTCTGGGGCAGGACACTAGGCCCGCTTGACCTGCATCATGCGGGAGATGGCGCAAATGGCGCTAGCTGCCGCAAGATGCCGGGCGGCGGCCGCGGCCGGATGCGAGGACCTGCGATGTGCGACCAATGCGGATGCGCGGCGACGGCCGGCGCGGTGTACGTTTCCGATCACCGGGGCCCGGTTTCGATCCGCCCGGTTGCGACGGAAACCGTCGAGCTGCTCGCCGGCATCCTGAGCGAGAACGATCGCGAAGCGGCGCACAACCGCGAGCACCTGGACGTTCACGGCATCCTTGCCGTGAACCTGATGTCCTCGCCGGGTTCGGGTAAGACGAGCCTGCTGGAGGCGACGATCGACGCCATCGGGGATCGCGTCCGCATCGCGGTGATCGAGGGCGATCTGGAAACCGAGAACGACGCCACGCGCATCCGCGCCAGGGGCGTGCCCGCGGTGCAGATCACCACCGGGCAGACCTGCCACCTCGACGCGCACATGGTGCACGACGCGCTGCATGCGCTCGACCTTGATGCGATCGACATCCTGTTCATCGAGAACGTCGGCAACCTTGTCTGTCCGGCGAGCTTCGACCTCGGACAGCATGCGAACGTCACGCTGCTGGCGGTGACCGAAGGCGACGACAAGCCGGCGAAATACCCGGTGATGTTCCGCGCCGCCGGTCTGGTGCTGCTGACCAAGACCGACCTGCTGCCGTTCCTGGACGACTTCTCGCCGGCGCAGGCCGAGCGCCATCTGCGCGCGCTCGCCAACCCGGCCGAGGTGATCGCGCTGTCCGCTCGCCGGCCCGATACGCTGGGGCCGTGGATCGACTGGCTGGAAGCGCGGCTCGCGGCGTGCCGCAGGCCGGTTGCCGCGTTGTGACGGCAGGGACCGCCGCCGCGGCGCGCGCCCGGGCGTGGCTCGATCGCATTCGCGACCTGCGCCTGCCCGGACGGGTGCGCGTGATGAACGTCTGCGGCGGGCATGAGCGGTCGATCTCGATGGCCGGGCTGCGCGGCGCGTTGCCGCCGGAGATCGAGCTGATCCCGGGGCCGGGGTGCCCGGTCTGCGTCTGCCCGGAGGAGGACGTGTTCGCCGCGATCCAACTCGCGCTGCGGCCGCAGGTGATCGTCGTTGCGTTTGGCGACATGCTGCGGGTGCCGGCCAATGTGCCGAAGGGCGAGCCAAGATCGCTGGAACAGGCGCGCGCCGCCGGCGGCGACGTGCGGCCGATCGCCTCGCCGCAAGAGGCGGCGAAGGTCGCGCGCGCATATCCGGATCGGGACGTGGTGTTCTTCGCGGCGGGGTTCGAGACGACGACAGCGCCGGTCGCCGCGTTGCTCGCGGAGGGCGTGCCGGCGAACCTGTCGGTCCTGCTGTCGGGGCGACTGACCTGGCCCGCGGTCGCGATGCTGCTGGAGAGCGAGGCGCCGGGCTTCGACGCGTTGGTGGCGCCCGGCCACGTCTCGACCGTCATGGGGCCGGAGGAGTGGGCGTTCGTGCCCGAGGCGCACGGCATTCCCGCCGCCGTTGCCGGGTTCGAATCCGAGAGCCTGCTGGCCGCGCTCTATTCGGTGCTGCGCCAGCACATCGAGGGCCGGGCGTTTCTCGACAACTGCTATGCCGGAGTGGCAAAGACCGGCGGCAATCCGACGGCACGCCGTCTGATGCAACAGATGCTCGATGTGGTCGATGCGAACTGGCGCGGCATCGGCGTGATCCCGCGCTCGGGGTTCGCGTTGAAGCGCGAGCTCGCGGATGCCGACGCGGCGCGGCGCTTCGGCCTGGATGCGGAGGCGGGGCGGAAACGGGCGGGCGAGATGCCGCCGGGCTGCGACTGTGCCCGCGTGGTGCTCGGCAAGATCTATCCGAACGAGTGCGCGCTGTACGGCAAGGCGTGTACGCCGCGCAATCCGATCGGTCCGTGCATGGTGTCGGACGAAGGCGCTTGCCGCATCTGGTGGAGTGCGGGCGCCGGGCGGCCGGGCGCGCACGGGGCGCCGGCGCGCTACTGACGTGGCGGTCGCCGCGCAACGGCTGATCGTCAGCGGCCGTGTGCAGGGCGTCGGCTTCCGGCCGTTCGTCTATCGCGTGGCGCACCGCTTCGGTCTGCGCGGATGGGTGCTCAACGGCACGGGCCGCGTGGTGATCCACCTGGAGGGCGAACCGGCGGACATCGCGCGCTTCGAAGCGGCGCTCACCGCCGATGCGCCGCCGCTGGCGAGGCCGACCGTCGACGCGTCGATGGCGACGGTGCCGGAGGGAGCCGCCGATTTCCGCATCCGCCACAGCGAGGATGCCGATGCGCCGGACGTGCATCTTCCCGCCGACCTGTTCTGTTGCGACGCCTGCCTGGCGGAGCTGAAAGACCCGTCCGCACGTCGCTTTCGCTACCCGTTCACCAACTGCACGCAGTGCGGGCCGCGCTACACGATCATCGAGGGGCTGCCGTACGACCGAGCGCGCACGTCGATGGCCGGGTTCGTGCTGTGCCCGGCATGCCAAGCGGAGTTCGAGGACCCGCTCGATCGCCGGTTTCATGCGCAACCGCTGGCCTGTCCGGAGTGCGGGCCTCGGCTGACCTTTCGTGCCGATGGCGCCCCGGTCGAAGGCGAGGCGGCGCTTGCGGCAGCGATCGCCGCCTTGCGCGAGGGGCTGACCGTCGCGGTGAAGGGCGTGGGCGGTTATCACCTGATGTGCGATCCCGCCGCCGACGCGGCGGTCGCACGGCTGCGGGCGCGCAAGCGCAGGCCGGACAAGCCGCTCGCAGTGATGTTTCCGCAGACCGGCGCCGACGGACTCGATGCCGTGCGCGACTGCGTCGTCCTGTCGGAGGCCGAGGCGCAGGCCTGCGCCGACCCGGTGCGGCCGATCGTGCTCGCTCGCCGCCCGTCCTGCCATCTCAGCGGCCTGCTTGCGCCGGGACTGGCCGAGCTTGGCGTGTTCCTGCCGTACAGCCCGCTGCACCACCTGCTGCTCGGGACGTATGGCGGCCCGCTGATCGCGACGTCCGGCAACGTCAGCGGCGAGCCGGTGATCACGGAGAATGCCGAAGCGGAGCGGCGGCTGGGCGGCATCGCCGACGCATTCCTGCATCACGACCGACCGATCCTGCGTCCTGCCGACGACTCCGTGCTGCGCGTCATCCACGGCCGGGCGCGAGCGATCCGGGTCGGGCGTGGCCTCGCGCCGCTGGAGGTCGAGCTGCCGGCGCCGCTGCGCGTGCCGACGCTGGCCGTCGGCGGGCACATGAAGGGTGCGGTGGCGCTCGGCTGGGGGCGGCGCGTCGTGGTGTCGCCGCATATCGGCGAGCTCGACAGCCCGCGCGCCATGCACGTCTTCGCGCAGGTGATCGCGGACTTGCAGGCTTTGCACGGCGTGGCTGCCGAGCGGATCGTCTGCGACGCGCACCCGGACTATGCCAGCACACGCTGGGCGGTGGCGCAGACGCTGCCTGTCGTGCGCGTGCTGCATCATGCGGCGCATGCGTCGGCGCTGGCCGGCGAGCAGCCCGACGTCGCGCGCTGGCTGGTGTTCACCTGGGACGGCGTCGGCCTGGGGGAGGACGGCGAGCTGTGGGGCGGCGAAGCGCTGCTCGGCGCGCCGGGGGAATGGCGGCGCGTGGCCAGCATGCGGCCGTTCCTACTCACCGGGGGCGACCGTGTTGCGCGCGAGCCCTGGCGCTCGGCCGGCGCGCTGATGTGGGAGTGCGGCCTGGAATGGTCGCCGGAGATCGACGGGGCGGAGCTGGTCGCGCAGGCGTGGCGCAAACGGGTCGCGACGGCGCGCAGCTCCTCGGTCGGCCGCCTGTTCGATGCGGCTGCCGCACTCGTGCTCGGCCTGGAGATCGCGAGCTTCGAGGGGCAGGGGCCGATGATGCTGGAGAGTATCGCCGAGGCGGGAACCGACGCGGTGACGCTGCCGCTACGCGACGAGGGCGGCGTGTGGCGGACGGACTGGCGGCCGTTGGTGCCGGTCCTGGCGGACGCGACCGTTCCCGTCGCGACCCGCGCGGGCATGCTGCACGAGACGCTCGCTCACGCGTTGGCGGAGCAGGCAGCCGTGATCGTCGCGCGCGAAACGGTCGATGGCGTCGGGCTGGCCGGCGGCGTGTTCCAGAACCGGATGCTGGCCGAGCGCGTGATCGCGCTGATGACGGAGCGGGGCATCCCGGTGCGGCTGCCGGCGGCGGTGCCGGCCAATGACGGCGGGCTGGCGTTCGGCCAGCTGGTCGAGGCGCTCGCGTGCGAGGATCGGCGGTGATCGAGGATCGCCACGTCACGCTGGCGCACGGCAACGGCGGCCGGTTCATGCGCGAACTGATCGCCGGGATTTTCGCCCGCCACCTCGGCAATCCGGCGCTCGACACCAGACTCGATGCGGCGCCCCTCGATCTGCCGCCCGGCATGGTGCCGTTGATCACCACCGACGCCTTCACCGTGCAGCCGCTCGAGTTTCCCGGCGGCGACATCGGCTCGCTTGCGGTGAACGGCACGGTCAACGATCTGGCGGTCAGCGGCGCGCAGCCGCGGTTCCTGACGCTCAACGCGATCATCGAGGAAGGCCTGGAGGTCGCGTGCCTGGAGCGGATCGTGCGCAGCCTCGGCGTGGCGGCGCACGAGGCCGGGGTGTGCGTCGTTGCGGGCGATACCAAGGTGGTGCCGCGCGGACAGGGCGGCGGGCACTATCTGGCGACCACGGGTGTCGGGCTGCGTGCAGCGGAGTGCCGGCTGGGGCTGGATCTGATCCGTCCCGGCGATGCGCTGCTGGTCAGCGGGCCGGTCGGCGATCACGGCATCGCGGTGATGCTTGCGCGTGAGTCGTTCGACATCTCCGGCGCGGTGCGGTCGGACTGTGCGCCGGTCACGAAGCTGACCGCGCCGCTGGCCGGTCTGCCGGGTGTGCGCTTCATGCGCGATCCGACGCGGGGCGGACTGGCGACGGTCGCGCACGAGATCGCCGCGGCGACGGGGCTGGGCGTCCGGTTGGTCGAGATGCGCGTTCCGGTGCGCGAGGCGGTGCGCTCGTTCTGTCACATGCTCGGCTATGACCCGTATTATCTGGCCTGCGAGGGGCGCGTGGTCGCGGTGGTCGCGCCTGAGATCGCCGAGGCGGTGCTGTCGACGTGGCGAGCGCTGCCGGGCGGCGCGGAGGCGAGCGCGATCGGAACGGTGGGCGAGGGCGCCGGCCGCGTAGTCCTGGAGACCGAGATCGGCGGCGAGCGGTTCGTCGAGGAACTCGAAGACGACCCGCTGCCGCGCATCTGCTGACCGCGACGGACCGCGTTCGAGCGTAACATACGGTAATAACGGCGCGGACAGGTCGGTCGCTTGCGGCAGGCGGGGCGGAAAGCGTGGCGCTTTCCGCCCCGGTCCGGTCAGGTGATCGCGTGCGCCAGGACGCCCGACAACGACTGGTGACCGGAGTCGCAGAACACCGCCACACGGTGAAAGGCCTGCGTCGTCGTATCGCGGGCCAACAGCTCAACCGACCCCCCGTTTCCGACGGTTTTGACCTTGAAATAGTCGTGCAGCGTGCTGGCCGAACCGTTCCACGACGTGGCAGCCAGCAACGGCCGCAGGTCGATCGTGTCGATGAGGCTGCCCACGCCTGCGAAGATCTCGTCGAAGCCCGCGCCGGCGTCGGGCATCACCAGGGTGTTGCCGCTGCCGGTGTCGGTGATGATGTTGTGGCCCCCGCCGGCATTCACCACGTTGCCCGTTCCCGAGATCTCGATGGTGTTGTTGCCGCCGCTGGTGGTGATGGTGGTGTTGCCCATGTAAGCCTGCACCGTCTCGCTACCGCCGGACAGAGTGGCCACGTCGCCGGTGCCGCCGATGAACAGGTAGTACGAGCCGGTGCCGGTGATGGTCACGTTGGACAGGTTGACCATCGGGTTGGGGTCGGAGCTTGTCAGCGTGACGGTGCTGCTCGTTGTCATTGGTCCTTATCCTTGCTGCGCTATCGGTTGCGCCGGTGCCGCCGGCGGACCCGCCGCAAGCTCCCTGGCGAGCGGAGGATCGTTTTCGAGAACTGCATCAAAATTGCACGCACCCTCTAAGAAAGGGTGAAACGTCCGGACCTTTTGCACGCGCCAGTCGCATCGCCCCTGTAGGGGGCGTGACAGCGGTGATGAGTCGACGCGATCCGTGCGCTGATGCGATGGTGAGGAAGCGGCCGGCCGGGAGGGGCGCGGCTACGCCTTGCAGGCGTTCACTCCGCGTGAAACTTTCTGGTAACGTACGTTACCATTCGACGGCCCCTGCCGACCGTCGTCGCTCTCGGCGTCGCGCCCTACAGCACCGGCACGAAACGCCCGGCCAGCACACGGCTCGCGGGCAGGGCGAGGATCACCCGGCTGCCCACCTTGGGGGCTGCGTCGACCTCCAGCCGGCCGCCATGCGTCTCCAGCAGCGTGCGGGCGAGCGCCAGTCCCAGGCCGAGGCCGCGGCTGCCGAGCGCGCGGCCGCCGGCGCTGGCCGGGGCGGCGATGCCGGCGCCCTCGTCCTCGACGCACAGCAGCAGCTCGCGCTCGCCGATGGTGGCGACGACGTCGATGAAGTCGTCGTGCGCCGTCCAGCGTGCCGCGTTGGACAGCACACGCACCAGGACGTGCCAGATCGCGCGGCGGTCGGCGCGGATGACGACGGACTCGATCGACGGATGCAGCCGCCAGTTGCGCCAGCTCGGGCCGAGCGTCGCGGCGACGGTGTCGACCGCCTGACGCATCAGCGGCTCGAGCGCGATGTCCTCCTCGGCCAGCGTGCGGTCGCCGCTGTTCGGCACGGCGTGGTCCTGCAGGTCGTCGGCAAGCGCCAGCAGGTGCGTGGCGACGGCGACGATCGGCGGCACATGGCTGGCCGGCGGATCGCCGAGCCGGAGCCGCTCGGCATGGCCCGACAGCAGCAGCGCGTTCTCGGTCAGCTCGCGCGCGGTCAGCCGCAGCAGCCGCACGGCCTCCGCCTCGGTCGCCAGGGCGCGGTCGCGGCTGGCGCGCAGGTCGTGGGCGGAGCGGTCGAGGGCGCGGGCGCGCAACACGGTTGCAACGCCACAGCCGGTCGCCAGCAGCGCCACACCGGAAAGTGCAAGAACTTCGAGCACCGGCCCACTGTGGGCCGGGGGTCTTAAGCGGCGGTTACGCGGCCGGCGGGTTCGGGATCGAGGCCGCGTCCTGCTTGACTCGGGCGCGGGCGATGCGGCGCTTGAGCGCCTGTGCCTCCTCGGGCAGCCGCCGTGCGGGGGTCGAGAGCAGGAAGGCGTCGAGGCCGCCGTTGTGCTCGATGGTGCGCAGGGCCCGCGTCGACAGGCGCAGCCGGACGTGCTGGCCGAGCGCGTCGGACAGCAGCGAGGCGTCCTGCAGATTGGGCAGGAAGCGGCGGCGGGTCCGGTTGTTGGCGTGGCTGACGTTGTTGCCGGTCAGCACACCCTTGCCCGTGATCTGGCAGCGGCGTGACATGGTGTCCTCAGGCGGTCTGCGGAGAGCGGCGGCTTATGGCCGAGACGCTCCCCTGGGTCAAGGCGTGGCGCTCCCGCTGGGCTGGCGGAGGTCGCCATTGCGCACGCCGCGGGCGGCGTTGTCGAGCACGCGCAGGATCGACTCGTCGCTCATCTCGCGGGCCAGCAGGCCGAGCGCGCCGCCGAGCAGCGCCGAGGCGACCGCGACCGGCGGCAGCTTCTTGTCGAGCAGGAACGCGATCGCCTTGTCGATCACCGCGCCGGCCTGGTTCAGTTCGTCCTGGCTCCGCATGGGGTCCATCGGTTCAGTCCGCCGCCTCCCGCTCCGCCTCTTGCTCGGCCTGCAGGGCCCACATGCGGGCATAGAGGCCGCCCTTGGCCAGCAGTCCTGCATGGCTGCCGTGCTCGGCGATCTTGCCGTCCTGCAGGACGATGATCTCGTCGGCGTCCACCACCGTCGACAGCCGGTGCGCGATCACCAGCGTGGTACGGTCCGTCGCGACCGCGCGCAGGGCCGACTGGATGTCCTGCTCGGTGCCGGTGTCGAGCGCGCTGGTCGCCTCGTCGAGGATCAGGATGCGCGGGTCCTTCAGGATCGTGCGTGCAATCGCCACCCGCTGCTTCTCGCCGCCCGACAGCTTCAGCCCGCGTTCGCCGACACGCGTCTCGTAGCCGTCCGGCAGGCGCAGGACGAAGTCGTGCACCTGCGCGAATTTTGCCGCTTGTTCGACTTCCTCGCGCGAGGCGCTCGGGCGGCCATAGGCGATGTTGTAGCGGATGGTGTCGTTGAACAGCACGGTGTCCTGCGGCACCACGCCGATCGCGGCGCGCAGGCTGTCCTGTGTGACGTCGCGCACGTCCTGGCCGTCGACCAGCACGCGGCCCTCGGTGACGTCGTAGAAGCGGAACAGCAGGCGGCTGATCGTGCTCTTGCCCGCGCCCGTCGGGCCGACGATGGCGAGCTTGCGGCCGGCGGGGATGGTGAAGCTGACGCCCTTGAGGATCTCGCGGTCGGGACGGTAGCCGAAGCGGACGTCCTCGAACCGGACCTCGCAGGCCGCGCCGTCGTGCAGCGACGCGAGCAGCGGGCGGGCGCCGGGGCTGTCGGTGATCTCCTCGTTGACGTGCAGCAGGCGGAACATCTGCTCCATGTCCACCAGCCCCTGCTTGATCGTCATGTAGACGAAGCCGAGGAAATTGAGCGGCTGATACAGTTGCATCAGATACGTGTTGACCAGGACGAACTTGCCGACGGTCATCGAGCCGTCCTGCACGCCCTGGGCGGCCATGACCATCATGCCGGCCAAGGCCGCGGAGATGATCGCCGCCTGACCGAGGTTGAGCATATTCAGCGTGACCTGCACTTTGACGGCGGCGCGCTCGTAGCGCGCCTGGGCGTTGTCGAAGCGGCGGGCCTCGTGCGCCTCGTTGCCGAAATACTTGACCGTCTCGTAGTTCAGCAGGCTGTCGAGCGCCTTGGTGCGGCTTTCGTTGTCGATGTCGTTCATCTCGCGCCGCACCTTCACGCGGAACGCGGCGAAGCCGGCGGTGAAGGCGATGTAGGACGTCACGGCCAGCAGCGTGATCACCGCGTAGCGCCAGTCGAACAGGCCCCACATCACCGCCGCGACCATCGCCAGCTCGAGGATGGTCGGGATGACGTTGAACACGGCCAGTCGCAGCACCGACTGCATGCCCGCGGTGCCGCGTTCGATGGCGGCCGACATGCCGCCGGTTTGCCGGTCGAGGTGGAAGCGCAGCGACAGCCGGTGCAGGTGCTTGAAGGTGCGCAGCGCCACCCGGCGTACCGCGCGCTGCTGCACGGCGGCGAACACCGCGTCGCGCAGCTCGCCGAAGCCGGCGGAGGCGAGGCGGAGCAGGCCGTAGCCGATGATCAGCGCCAGCGGCACCGCGACGATGGCGCGGCCGTCCTTCGGCGCGATCACGTCGACCGCGCGCGCATAGGCGATCGGCACCAGCACCGTCGCGACCTTGGCCAGGATCAGGCAGCCGAAGGCGACGAGGACGCGCAGCTTCGCGACGCGGTCGTCCTTGGGCCAGATGTAGGGAAGGAGGGAGCGGAGCGTCTGCCAGGCCGAGCGGTTCGGCATTCCGTCGCCCGGCGCGAGCGGGACCCCGTGCGTCCCCGCGTGGTGCCTCATGGCTCCGGATGTGGCATGGCCAACCCGTCATGGAAAGAAGAGCCGGTCAGATGGACAGCCCGTTCCTGCGCCATATCAGGGCCGTGCATACCGCCGTGCTGCCCGGGCGGCGGCTGCCCCTGACGTTGGGGGGCGCCCTGGTCGGCTACGTGGAGCCGGGGTTCGCCGACCTTCTGGCCGGGTTCCCGGCGTTCCGGCTTCTGGCCGCCGAGGTCGCCTGCGACGACGGCCATGCTTTGCAGACCGCCGCCCGGCTTCTGGCCGATGCCGGCGTGCTGGTCTGGCGTGGCGAGGCGTTCGACGTCCGCGCCGATCCCGACCGGCCGTCGCTCGCCAGGCTGGACCGTGGCGCGCTGCCGAAGTTCGGCGTTTTCGCCAGCGGGGTGCATCTGAACGGGCTGGTCCGCCGCGACGGCGGGCTGCATGTCTGGGTCGGGTATCGCGGGGCCGACCGGCTGCTCGATCCCGGCAAGCTCGACCACATCGTCGCCGGCGGCGTGTCGGCCGGCTACGATCCGCGCGGCACGCTGGTCAAGGAGGCGGAGGAGGAGGCGGCGATCCCGGCGTCCCTGACCGAGCGCGCGGTCGAGGTCGGGCGCATCGCCTACGCGATGGAGCGGCCCGAGGGCCTGCGGCGCGACAGGCTGCATTGCTACGACCTGGAGCTGCCGGAGGAGTTCGAGCCCTATTCGACGGACCACGAGGTCGAGCGCTTCGAGCTGTGGCCGGCGGCGCGCGTCGTCGAGCGCGTCCGCGAGACCGACGACTTCAAGTTCAACGTCAACCTGGTGCTGATCGACCTGTTCATCCGGCACGGATTGCTGCCCGACGACGAGGCGGCGGTGCTGCGCGAGGCGCTGGACCGCGGTTGCGTCTGAACCGGACCGGGGTTGGGTGCCGGGGCGCGGGATCGTCGGCCGGGCGGCGCCGATCTTGATGATGGTCGTGTCGCCGGGCGGATACGGGATGCGGGCGATTTTCGGCCGCGCGGGAGTCGCGGGTTCCGGGGCGCTGTCCGGCGTTGCCGGCGCAGGTGCGGGCGCAGCGGGCGGCGGCGCGGCTTCGGCCTGCGGCGCGGATGAGCTGGCCGCGGGCGCTTCGTCATTCGGCGTCGCGGCTTCGGGCGGCGCGGCTTCGGACGGCGGGTCCGATGGCGCGGCCGCGTGTGCCTCGTCATTGCGAGCCGCCGCTTGGCGGCGTGGCAATCCAGGGCCGCGCGACAGACGTTTGTCACGTTGCCCTGGATCGCCACGTCGCTTCGCTCCTCGCGATGACGAGGGAATGGTTCCGTGCGTGACCTTCTCGTCCGGCCCAGGAACGCGGTCCGGCGACTGTTCCGCAGCGTGCACGTGACGGTGCGCGGCCTCGCGCGCGACTTCGCGGTCGCGCCGACGGGCGCGGCTGCGCTGGGTCATGCGTTGCAGCGTGCGGGTGTGGGCGCGTACGAGCTTGGCCTCGGCTTCGCGGCGCTCGACGATGAACCAGCGCTCGGTTGCGGGAGGGTATTCGCGGCGTCGGTCGCGCCAGCGCTTCCAGCCGAGCATGACCCAGATCACCGGCGGCGGCCCCGGCTCCGGGGTGCGGGCGGCGCGCTGGCGGCGGCGGGTCTCGGCCCAGGCGCGGCGCTCGGCGAGCAGGCGCATGGAGGCTCGCGTCGCGAGGCGGTGCAGGCGGCATTCGGCCTGCCAGTCGCCCTCGTTGGCGCGTTTGTAGAGCGCGCGGGTTTCGGTGCAGTGGGCGCAGCGGTGGCGGGTGGTGGGGTAGCGGGAGGCCTCGAGGTCGCACCAGGAATAGAGGTCGCGATGGCCGGACGGCTTGCGGAACAGGCGCTGGGGCCTGGGCCGGCGTTCGCAGAAGGCGTCCTGGATGATCTCGACGCGGAACATGCGCTCGCGCATGGACACGGCGATCTCGGGTTCGGGCTCCGGTGTTTCGCGCACGCGGGTGCCGCGGGCGTAGGGGACCCGGAGCCTGCGATAGAGCCGCTTGAGGAAGGGCGGCAGGAAGTCGAACATTGCCCCTCCTTTCGTGGCGGGCGTCAAAACCGGCCACCAGAATAGGACCAAGTTCCCAGCATGTCAAGGATTTTATTCTGGAAAGTCCCGACGCGGAATTGACGCTTTTTCGGCCTTGGGGCGGATGTCAAGAAAGGCGTGGGTGCCGGGCCGGCGCCCGGCACCGAAAGGCTCGGATTCGACAGGCCTTGCCACAGGAGAGAAGACGAGATGTCAGCGGTCATCGAGCAGGCGCCGTGTTCGGATTCCCGAGCCGCGGCCCCTGTCAGCATGAACGGCGTTTCGGTTGACCGCCCCCTGCCGCGCAGGCCTGCGTACGATCCTTCACCGATCCGGCGGCATCGGCCCTTGCGACCGACCCGCGGATGAGGCGCTGACGTTGAGCGGCCCAGTTCTGAGCGGCGTGACCCGGACATCCACAACCCGCGGCCTGTGGATGCTGCCGGAGACCTCTCGGGCGGCCGGAGCCGAGGCTGAAACGGGCCGAAAGGGCGAGTTGATCGCGTTCCTGGCGGATGTCGACGGCGTTCGGCATGTCGAGGCGGCGAATGCCGTGAGCGAGGCGGTTGCTGCCGGCAAGCTATGTTGGATCGATATCGTCGCGGCGGACCCTGCCGTCCGGGCGACGCTGGTGCAGGCGCTGCAGCTCGATGCGGTCGACGAGGGCTGGATTCTGCGCTTCGACCAGGCGGGCCGCATGGGCCTCGCCCCGAAAAGACTGCGCGCCGTCACTTGGCTGTCTGACCGTCCGCTTGGCCTGTCGGAAGTTCATCTGTTTCACACGCGCAGGATGATCGTGACGGTGTGGACCGGCGATGCCGCGGCGCTCGACAGCATACGACGACAATTCGTGGATCGGGCCTGTGCGCTGGAGCGGAGCCCGCTGGAGGCGACGGCGATCGTTCTACAGTTGTTGCTCGCCACGGTTCATAACGCCGTCGGCGACATCGATGCAACCCTGGAGAGGGTTTTGCAGCAGCGTGAGAAAAGCGGCCCGGGCGCCGTCAAGCTTACCACCCTGACCGACGGGCTTCACCAGTTGAGATCGGTGCTGTTCAGCATCGATCGGTACGGAAGCTCGGTTCGCCTCGCGGTCGCCGGAGTCGAGGCCTTGCCGGGCATCGACCCGCGCGCGACCGAGGAGCTGAACGACTATGCCGACCAGGTCGACGACGTCGTCCAGCGCCTGCAGCAGCGAAACAGTTGGGCCTCGGATATCACGCAGGATTATGTCGAGGCGATCGCCGAACGCCAGGGCGAGCAGATTGCCAGACTGACGATCGTCTCGATCGTTTTCCTGCCGATCACATTCCTGACCGGCTTCTTCGGTATGAACTTCACTTGGATGACGAATGGCCTCGACGGCCCCCTCACATTCCTGCTCCTGGGCGTTCTCCTGCCGGTCGCCATCGTTGCGCTCACGGTGCTGTGGTTCAAGCGCCGCGGTCTGATCTAGAACGGTTTCACATGAACCGTATCAACACGTCATGGCCCGCCCCCGGGCTGCGCCGAAGGCGCACTCGCGGACAGGCTCCGGCGGGCCATCCCGGCAAAGGCGTGGATGGTCCGCCTTCGCGGACCATGACGAGACTGAGATGAGTGCAATCACACTCAGGTTGAAGAAGCGGCCCGGAGCGGCGTAGGCTGTCATGTGAAAGTCCAGGACGTTCGTCCAAGGAATGGCGGGTCCGCCATCCCGAACGGACCGATATTCCGAAAAGACCGGCGCCGCGCGGGCAGGGAGGACGAACATGGGCGCCGATGACGCACAACGCGCGTGGGTCAAGAGCGTGCTGGGGGTGACGTTCGCCGCCACGGACGAGGGGGCGGCCCGGCAGGACGGCGCTGATCCTGCAAGAGAATTGCGTGACCGGCTCGCACGTCTGCGGACCGACGGGCAAAACCTGCAGGATTCCCAGATCGTGGCTCAGATCGCGAGCTTTGCCGCGCGTGCGGAGGCGGCCATCGACTCCGGTCGCTTCCCGAGAGCGGAACAATTGCTGGGCGCGCTCGCACAGGCGATTGCAGATGGCACCGAGACACCGCCCACGCCGCAGGCCGTCCAGACGTCGGAACATGCGGCCGAGGCGGCTGACACGAACGCGCCCGGGACCGCCACGGCGATGACGAACGCGCTCGAGAGCGCGCGGCAGCGTTGGGACGGCGCGCTTGCCGAGGCGCGCGACGGCGCGAGTGAACAACGCGCCGAACTAGAGGCCTATTTCCCGGAGCAGGCGGAGGCCTTCGAGCGCAAGCTCGATGGCTACTGGCAGAGTCTGGCTGACGCCCTGAATGCGGCGCAGGCGCAGGATGGCGCCGCAGATGTCGATCAGGTGCTGTGGACGGCGACCGAGCTGCGCGCACAGATCATGGCCGACGACGTGTTCGACTTCCTGGACAGCAACGGCGTGCCCGTGCGGCCCGCGTTCACCGCGGCGCTCGATGAGGTGGACCAATTGCTGGGGTCCTGACCCGGATCGATGTTTCGCCGTCGCGGCTCGTCACAGCGAGGAGTTGAAGATGCCGACCGAGTATCTTTGCCGGGCCTGCAACGAGTGGGGGATCAACGACGTCCAGTGCCAGTTCTGCAAGAAGCCGCTGAAGAACCCGGATAGCCGCGAGGTGCAACAGGCGCCGAACCCGCAGCCTTGGCAGGCTGGGCAAGGCGTCGGCGGGGGTCAGCCCCTGCCCCAAGGGCAACGCCTCGGTGGGCAGCGTGTCGGCCAGCCCATGCCCGCACGGCAACACTTCGACGATCCGGCTCAGGCCCAGCCCCAGCCACGACCCCAAGCGCAAGGCGTCGGCGGCCCGGGTCAGGGCCAGCCCCCGCTCCCCTTACGGCAAGGCGGCGGCGGGCAGGGTGCGGGCCAGCCCTGGGGTGGAGTGCCGCAGGGGCAGCCCGGCGGCCAGTTCGGCCAGCCCCGGGGTGGAGTGCCGCAGGGGCAGCCCGGCGGCCCGTTCGGCCAGCCCCGGGGTGGAGTGCCGCAGGGGCAGCTCGGCGGCCCGTTCGGCCAGCCCCGGGTTGGAGTGCCGCAGGGGCAGCCCGGCGGCCCGTTCGGCCAGCCCCGGGGTGGAGTGCCGCAGGGGCAGCCCGGCGGCCCGTTCGGCCAGCCCCGGGGTGG
>Ga0209656_10000879_pt1 | contig 19431 bp, 14 predicted proteins | sample BogFormECP12_OM2_FD_188239 | JGI IMG/M metagenome (GOLD analysis project Ga0209656, IMG submission 188239) | Bog forest soil microbial communities from Calvert Island, British Columbia, Canada - ECP12_OM2 (SPAdes) (version 2) | ecosystem: Environmental > Aquatic > Freshwater > Wetlands > Bog ... | reverse complement strand
AAACCTGCTGGCGAATGGGAATTTTGCTGGCGGCACGCACATAAGCAACGGCTATCTCGACATCCCGATCGACTGGACGTACGTCAACCCCAACCCCACCACCAGCAATGTCTTTGTCGCCGGGGGCTGGAGCAAGTTCTGCGCCGGAGGCGGCAAGTGTTGGAGTGACGGGACCACGGGAGGCTACGACGAGCTCAGCCAGTCAGTGGTTGTGAATAGTCAAGATTCCTATCGGATTTCGTTCGATGCGACCGTGAACGGCGTTGCCCCGCCGCCGCCGGGAGTTGAGGAATCGACTGCGACCTGGTCGCGTTACAGTACGAACGCCGCCACGGGTTTCAGCGCCAACGCCGCGGACATTCTTGCGTACATTGGACCGGTCGGAGGGTTCACCGAAGCGCCTCCTCCGCCGCCGCCTTGCTGCGAACCTATCCCCGAACCCTCGACCTGGGCGATGATGCTGCTGGGCTTCGCGGGTCTCGCGTTCGTCGGATATCGGCGCGCGTCAGCGTCGGCCGCCTGAACCCGACCTCGGGGCGCGGGGCCGAGCCTATCCGCTGAAGATGACCGTCTTGCCGCGGTTCAGGAGCACCCGGTCGTCAAGCACGTTGGCGACCGCGCGGGCAAGCACGCGGCGCTCGATGTCGCGTCCCTTGCGCACCAGGACCTCGGGCGTGTCGCGGTGGCTGATCCGCTCGACGTCCTGCTCGATGATGGGGCCCTCGTCGAGATCGGAGGTCACGAAATGCGCGGTCGCGCCGATCAGCTTGACCCCGCGCTCATGCGCCTGGTGGTAGGGCTTGGCCCCCTTGAAGCCGGGAAGGAAGGAGTGGTGGATGTTGACGCAGCGTCCCTGCAGCTTGGCGGCAAGACCGTCCGACAGAATCTGCATGTAGCGCGCAAGCACGACAAGGTCGGCCCTGGCGGATTTGATCGTCTCCCACACCAGCGCTTCCTGCTCCATTCTGGTTTGCCTGGTGATCGGCAGATAATGAAACGGGATGTCGCCGAAATCGATGTGCGCGTAACTCTCGCGGGGATAGTTGGCGATGATCGCCACCGGCTCCATCGGCATCTCGCCGCTGCGCCAGCGATAAAGAAGGTCGACGAGGCAATGGTCGAATCGCGACACCATCAGCGCGACCCGCTTGCGCTGATCGGACGGGCGGATTGTCCAGGCCATCCCGAGATCGGCCGCCATCGTCTTGAAGGCTTCGCGCAGAGCCTCGATGTCGGCCTCCGCCTTGGCGGCGTTGAACTCGACCCGCATGAAGAAATTGCCGGTCTCCGTGTCGTCGAACTGCTGCGCGTCGAGGATGTTGAAGCCGCCGTCGAACAGCGCCGCCGAAACCCGGGCGACGATCCCGGGCCTGTTGGCGCAGGACAGGGTGAGAATGTGGCGCACGCTCGACATCAAAGCCCCTGGGACGCGCCTCCGTGATTGGACGCAGCAAGGCGGCTAGTTACGGCAAGCCGCTGCTCAAGCGCAAGGGCGCACGGAGAAGACAACGGTTTTCGCTCAGGATTTGGCGCGGCGGAGGAGATCCTCCACCGAAGGCAGGATCCGGTTCACGATGACCGCCGCGCCCGCCGCGGTCGGGTGCAGGCCGTCCGGCTGGTTCAGCTCAGGGTCGCCAGCGACGCCATCAAGAAAGAACGGATAAAGGAGCGCGCCGGAGGCGCCGGCGAGCGCCGGATAGATGGCGTCGAATGCGTGAACGTATTCGGGCCCCAGATTCGGCGCTGCGCGCATTCCGGCGATGAGCGTCGGCAAATGCGCGGCTTTTGCCTTGTCGAGAATGGCCGCCAGCGCTGTCTCTGTTCCTTCCGGAGGCAGGCCGCGCAGCATGTCGTTCGCGCCGAGTTCGACGATCAGCGCGTCCGCGTCCGTCGGGACCGCCCAATCGTAGCGCGCGAGCCCGTCCTTCGCGGTGTCGCCCGAGACGCCCGCGTTGATGACCTTCACGTCCCAACCCCTGGCGCCGAGCGCCGCCTGGAGCTGGTTGGGAAACGCCTTTCCCGGCGGCAGGCCGTACCCCGCGGTGAGGCTGTCGCCGAGGACGATGAGGCTCAGCGTGCGCGCCGAAGCGCGCTCGCTGACCCCCAGAGCCAGAACGGCGGCGAGGGCCAGCGCCTGGACGATGGCGCGCCAATGCCCATATGAGGGCGACCCCGCCTTCAGGACTCCCGACACGATGACCCTTCCCGCAGTCGCGATGCGCGGCGTCGATCTCAGCCTCGGCCGGGGCGCCGCGCGCGTGCATATCTTGCGCAACGTCAGTCTGACAATCGCAAAGGGCGAGGCGGTCGGCATCGTCGGCGCCTCCGGCTCCGGCAAGTCCACGCTGCTCATGATTATGGCGGGACTCGAGCGCCCCGACAAAGGCGAGGTCCGGATCGACGGCGTCGGGCTCGGAGACCTCAGCGAAGACGCGCTCGCCAGGTTTCGCGGCGCGCGCGTGGGCATCGTCTTTCAGTCCTTCCACCTCATCCCGACCATGACCGCGCTCGAGAACGTCGCCGCCCCGCTCGAGCTCGCTGGCGCCGGCGATGCATTGGCGCGCGCCCGCGCCGAGCTCGAGCAGATGGGGCTCGGCGAGCGCCTCGACCATTATCCGGCGCAGCTTTCCGGAGGCGAGCAGCAGCGCGTGGCGCTCGCGCGCGCTCTCTCCCCGCGGCCGTCTCTGCTGATTGCCGACGAGCCGACTGGCAACCTCGACGAGGCGACCGGCCGCGCGATCATGGACCTCATGTTCGACCCTTCCGCGCGCCGCGGCGCGACGCTCGCGCTCGTCACCCACGATCCTGCCTTGGCGGAACGCTGCGACCGCGTGATCCGAATGCGCTCCGGCGCAATCGAGGCCGCTGCGCCCGTCTCCATACCGGCATGAATGCGCCCGCGGCGATTTCGACCGCGCGCGGCCGGCCGCCGATGGCGCGCTTTGCGCTGCGCGACCTTCGAGGCGGAGTGGCGGGCCTGCGCATCTTCTGTCTCTGCATCGCGCTCGGGGTCGCGGCGATCGTCGGGGTCGATAGCCTGGCGAAGGCGCTTAACGACGGACTGGGTCGGCAGGGGCGCGTGATTCTCGGCGGGGACGCCTCGTTCTCGCTCATCCATCGTCGTCTGTCGCCCGACGAGCAGGCCTTCCTCGAGCGCTACGGCTCGCTGTCGACGATCGCAACGATGCGCGGGATGATTCGAACCGGGAGCGGCGATGCGGCTCTGGCGGAGATCAAGGCCGTCGAGCCGTCGTGGCCGCGGATCGGCGCGGCCGCCCTTGACCCACAGATGACGCCGGCGGAGGCGCTGGCGGAAAAGGACGGGAGCTTCGGCGCGGCGGCGGAGGAAACTTTGCTCGCCCGGCTCAACCTGAAGATCGGCGATGCCTTTCAGCTGGGGCAGACCCGGTTCGTTCTCGGCACCGTCCTCAGGAGCGAGCCCGACCGCCTGGCGGTTGGCGTCGGCCTTGGGCCGCGCGTGCTGATCTCGCAACAGGCGCTCGACGCGACCGGACTCGTGCAGCCGGGATCGCTCGTGCGCTGGACGACGCGCGTAATCATGGACGGCCCGAACGGCGCGCCGAACGAAGCGGCCGTGCAGGCCCTGCTGGCCGCCGCGGCCCGGACTTTTCCGCAAGCCGGCTGGGAGGCACACTCGCGCCTCAATGTCTCGCCCGACTTCACCCGCGACCTCGACCGGTTCGCCGAGTTCCTGACGCTCTCGGGCCTGTTGTCGCTGGTCGTCGGCGGGGTCGGCGTCGCCAATGCGGCGCAGGGCTTCGTCGAGCGAAAGCGCGCTTCGCTGGCGATCCTGAAAGCGATCGGCGCGACAGGAACGGGCGTCGTTATGCTCGGGCTCTTCGAGTTCCTTATCGTCGCTTTCGCCGGCGCTTCCGCCGGCGCCGCGCTCGGCGCAGCCATCCCGTTCGCCGTCAACTGGCTCTTTGCCGACCTCCTGCCGATCCCGCTCGCGCCGTCAGTCGACCCGGACGTCGTCGCGCTCGGCATGGCTTACGGCCTTCTCACTGCGCTCGCCTTTTCGATCGTTCCCCTGGGTCGGGCGCACGACCTGCCGGTCACCACCCTCATTCGCGACCTCGCCGAGGAGCGCCAGGGTTGGCCGCGCGTCCGTTACGTCGTCGGCGCCGCTCTCACTGGCGTCGCGCTTGTCGGGCTCGCCATTGCGACAAGCCCTCAGCGTTCCGTCGCGACCGCCGTCGCCGCCGCGACGCTGGCGGCCTTCCTCGTCCTAAGACTCGTCGCGTTCGGCATTGCTTTCGCCGTAAGGCGCGCTCCGGCTTCGCGCGCCGTTGAGCTCCGCATGGCGCTTGCGGCGATCCACCGGCCGGGCGCGCTGACGGCCTCGGTCGTGTTGTCGCTGGGTCTCGGGCTCGCGGCTCTCGTCGCGCTGACCCTGATCGACTTCAATATGCGCGCCGAACTGCGTGACTCCCAGCCTGGCGTGACGCCGAGTTTCTTCTTCCTCGACGTTCGCAGCGCGGACGCGGCGTCGTTCCTGGATTTTTTGAAGAAACAGGCGCCCGGCGCCGCGTTCAGCGAAGTGCCGATGATGCGCGGCCGGTTCGTCAAGATCGGCGATACGCCGGTCGAGGCGGTCAAGGCGCGGGAGGATGTCGCCTGGGCGCTGGAAGGCGACCGCGGCGTGACCTTCGCGGCGAAGCCGCCCGAAGGCTCGGAGGTCGTCGCCGGCGCATGGTGGCCGAGCGATTATTCCGGTCCCCCGCTCGTCTCGATGGAGAAGCAGGTCGCCGACGGCCTTGGCCTCAAGGTCGGCGACGCGGTTGTCGTCAACGTGCTCGGGCGCGACATCACGGCCAAGGTCGCCAATCTCCGGAAGGTCAACTGGCGCAGCTTTGCGATCAATTTCGTCCTCGTCTATTCGCCGAACACGTTCAAGGGCGCGCCGTATAGCGAGCTCGTCTCGGCCGCACTGCCCGCGGACGACGGTCCGGCCCAGGAAATCGCACTTCTGCGCGCGGCGGCGCATGACTTCCCGGAGGTCGCCAGCGTCAGGGTTCGCGACGCGCTCGAGACGGTCGAGGCGCTGGTGGCGAAGCTTGCGCTGGCGATCCGCGCCGCAACCGGCGTCGCGCTTCTGACCTCGGTCCTGGTGCTCGCCGGCGCGCTCGCCGCCAATCGTCGGGCGCGGCTCGCCGACGCAACGATCCTGAAGATCCTCGGGGCGACGCGAACCCGGCTGACCTCGATGTTCCTGATCGAATACGCCATTCTCGGGGCGACGACCGCGGCCTTCGGCGTCGGCGCCGGCGCGCTGACGGCCTGGCTCGTGGTCAAGCGGATCATGCTGTCCGACTTCGTCTTCGACTGGACCTCCGCGCTCGCCCCGGCGGGAGGCGGCCTAGCCTTCACCATCGGGCTCGGCATGATCGGCGCATGGCGAATTCTCGGCCAAAAGCCCGCCGCCTTCCTGCGCGAATTGTGATAGGCACGAGCGGCCTAGGGCGCGCAGGCCGCACGATCTGCGGACGTAAGACGCGGGGCCGGCTGAGGGGAAACGGGAGGATCGCCATGGAGCCATTGACGCAATCCTATGTGCACGGCGCCAGTTCGACGCCGCTCATCGGCGAAACCGTCGGCGCGCTGCTGCGGCGCGTGACGGCGGAAGGCCCGGACCGGCTTGCGCTCGTGACGCGCCATCAAAACGTGCGCTGGACCTATGCCGATCTGCTGCGAAGGTCAGAAGACCTTGCGATCGGCCTCATGGCTCTCGGCCTCAAGACAGGCGACCGCATCGGCATCTGGTCGGCTAACCGGAGCGAATGGGTGCTCGCGCAATTCGGCACCGCGCTCGCGGGACTGATCCTCGTCAACATCAATCCGGCCTATCGCGCACACGAGTTCGACTATGCGATCAAGAAATCGGGCTGCAGGGCGCTCATCCTGAGCCCCGGCCACAAGAACAACGACTATTTCGCCTCCCTGCGGTCGAGCGCGCCCGAGATCGACACGGCGGAGCCCGGCAAGCTCGCCTCGAAGGGGCTTCCGAAACTCGAGATCGTCGTCCGGCTCGGAGCGGAGACGACGCCGGGCATGCTCAATTTCGACGAGGTCGCGAAGCCCGCGACGGACGAGGAGCGCAAGGCGCTCGCCGCCTTCGGGGCGAAGCTGCAGTTCGATGATCCGATCAACATCCAGTTCACCTCCGGCACCACAGGCGCGCCGAAAGGCGCGACCCTCACGCATCACAATATCGTCAACAACGGCTTCTTCATCGGCGAAGCAATGCGGCTGACGCCCGACGACCGGCTCTGCATCCCGGTGCCCTACTATCACTGTTTCGGGATGGTGCTGGGCAACCTCGCCTGCGTCACCCATGGCGCCGCGATGGTCAGCCCCTCCGAAGGATTCGATCCGATTGCTACCCTGGAGGCGGTCGAGGCCGAAGGATGCACCGGCCTGCACGGCGTGCCGACGATGTTCATCGCCATGCTCGATCACCCCGACTTCGGCCGCTTCGATCCGCGCACTCTCAGAACCGGAATCATGGCGGGCTCCCCATGCCCGGTGGAAGTGATGCGGCGGGTCGTCGAGCGCATGCACATGCGCGAGGTGACGATCGCCTATGGGATGACGGAAACGAGTCCGGTCAGCTTTCAGAGCGCCCACGATGATCCGCTCGAGCGGCGCGTTTCGACCGTCGGACGAATCCAGCCGCATATCGAAGTCAAGATCGTCGACACGGAGGGACGGATCGTGCCGCCTGGGCAGCGGGGCGAGCTCCTGACCCGCGGCTACAGCGTCATGCGCGGCTATTGGGACGAGCCGGCAGCGACCGCCGCGGCCATCGACGAGGCCCGATTCATGCATACCGGCGATCTCGCGATTATCGACACGGAGGGCTATTGCAACATCGTCGGCCGGCTGAAAGACATGATCATCCGGGGCGGCGAAAACATTTATCCGCGCGAGATCGAGGAGTTCCTTTACACCCACCCAGCCGTCGCAGACGTCCAAGCATTCGGCATTCCCGATCATCGTTACGGCGAGGAGCTCTGCGTGTGGATCCGCCGGCGCGAGGGCGCGAGCCTGAACGAGAACGAGGTGATCGCCTTCTGCCGCGCCTCGATGGCGCACTACAAGACGCCGCGCTACGTGCGCTTCGTCGACGCTTTTCCGATGACGGTGACCGGAAAAGCGCAAAAATTCCTGATGCGGCAGGCGATGATGCAAGAATTGTCGCTCGTCGAGGAGAAAACGGCCTGACTCTTCTGCGCCGCAACACGTCGCTAAAAGCGCCAGCGCCGCCAAAACGCTGCATTTGAGGCTTTCACTTTGAATTGAGAGAACCCGTGTTCTCTTGGCAATTCGATGACCTGCGCTTAAATGGGTGGAGAGGACAGGACCGACAGAGGCTGGAGAATTCCCTGCCCCACGGTCGTCACGGGAAGACGATGAACGCGAATTACCGGAATTTCGCCCTCTGGGTGATCATTTTCCTGCTGGTCCTGGCCTTGGTGACCTTGTTCCAGAGCCCGGGCCAGAAGGCGCCGAACAGCGAGATCACGTTCAGTCAGTTGCTGAGCGACGCCGATGCAGGCAACGTTCGCGACGTCACCATCGCCGGTCCGGAAATCTCCGGCCACATGAAGGATGGACGCTCGTTCCAGACCTACGCGCCGAACGATCCGAGCCTGGTCCAGACGCTCTACAAGAAGGACGTGACGATCACCGCCAAGCCGCCGTCGGACGGCAACAACTGGCTTCTGACAATCGTCTCGAGCGTCCTGCCGGTTCTCCTGTTCCTGGGGCTATGGGTCTACATGACCCGTCAGATGCAGGGCGGCGCCGGCAAGGCGATGGGCTTCGGCAAGTCGAAAGCCAAGCTTCTGACCGAAGCGCAGGGACGCGTCACTTTCGACGACGTCGCCGGCGTCGACGAGGCCAAGGAGGACCTACAGGAGATCGTCGAATTCCTGCGCGACCCGCAGAAGTTCCAGAAGCTCGGCGGACGGATCCCGCGCGGCGTTCTGCTCGTCGGTCCCCCCGGCACCGGCAAGACGCTCACGGCGCGCGCGGTGGCGGGCGAGGCCAATGTGCCCTTCTTCACCATTTCGGGCTCGGACTTCGTTGAAATGTTCGTCGGCGTCGGCGCAAGCCGCGTGCGCGACATGTTCGAGCAGGCCAAGAAGAATGCGCCCTGCATCATCTTCATCGACGAAATCGACGCGGTCGGGCGCCATCGCGGCGCGGGCCTCGGCGGCGGCAACGACGAGCGCGAGCAGACGCTCAATCAGTTGCTGGTCGAGATGGATGGCTTCGAGCAGAACGAAGGCATCATCATCATCGCTGCGACCAACCGGCCCGACGTGCTCGACCCCGCCCTTTTGAGGCCCGGCCGCTTCGACCGGCAGATCGTGATCTCCAACCCCGATTTCATCGGCCGCGAGAAGATCCTCAAGGTCCACGTGCGCAAGGTGCCGCTCGCGCCCGACGTCGACCTCAAGGTCGTCGCCCGCGGCACGCCAGGCTTCTCCGGCGCGGATCTCATGAACCTCGTCAACGAAGCGGCGCTGCTCGCCGCCCGCCGGGGCAAGCGGGTCGTGACCCGTCAGGAGTTCGAGGACTCGCGCGACAAGATCATGATGGGCGCCGAGCGGCGCACGCTGATCATGACCGAGGAGGAGAAGCGGCTGACCGCCTTTCACGAGGCGGGACACGCGCTTGTCTCCGTGTCGATGCCGGCCTCGACCCCGATCCACAAGGCGACCATCATTCCGCGCGGGCGCGCGCTCGGCATGGTTCAATCGCTCCCCGAGCGCGACCAGATTTCGCAGAGCTATGAGCAGCTGATCGCGATGCTGGCGATGTCGATGGGCGGGCGCGTCGCCGAGGAACTGGTGTTCGGCAAGGACAAGGTGACGTCGGGCGCGGCAGGCGACATCCAGCAGGTGACCAAGATCGCCAGAGCGATGGTGACCCGCCTCGGCTTTTCCGACAAGCTCGGCACCGTCATGTACGGCGAGAACCAGGACGAAGTGTTTCTCGGCTATTCTCTCGGTCGCCAGCAGAACATCTCCGAGGCGACCGCCGAGACCATCGACCAGGAGGTTCGGCGTCTGGTGTTGGAAGCCCACGACACCGCGACCCGCATCCTGACCGAACGGCGGGCCGATCTTGAAACGCTCGCCAGCGGCCTGATGGAGTTCGAGACGCTGACCGGCGACGAGATCGTCGGCCTGTTGCAGGGAGTGAGGCCGCTGCGCGAATCGGCGTCGGACCGCGAGCCCCCCGCGGCGCCTCGCGCTGCGGTGCCCTCGACGGGCAAGCCGCGGCCGATCGGCCCGGAAGCCGGGGGCCTCGAGCCCCAACCGCAGACCTGAGGATAGGGCGGCGGGCGAACCGCGCCCGGCGGCGGCATGGGGGCTTGCCGGCGACGCTCTCGAGAATGTCGACTCGACGATCGTGAGGCGAGGTCCGCGCTTGCGTAGTCGCAACCGCGTCCCTTTCGCGAAAGCGAAGCGCTGCCATCAGCCGAACCGACGAGCGGGAGCGAATTTCAGATCACGAGGCGCCGTCGAGTTCCTGAGGTTGCGCGCCCGGGCGGCGCGGGACATGCTGGGTTGACGCTTTGGCCAGCAAACCCACGGACCCGATGCCTCGCCGCGCGCATGACGCCATTGCTCTTGGCCCGCCCAGCGTGCTCTCGACCTGGGCGTTCGATCTACTGCGCGAGGTGTGCGCTCTCATTCCCGACCGTGCGGCGGCCCGGACCATCGACCGCGAGGACCCGCTCGAACCGGACGGCGACCGCGCTCCGCTGATCTATCTCTCGCATTTCCCGAGCCCGCCGCTTCAGGCGGAATGCGGCAAAGGAACCGCTCCCATTCTCTTGTGTCTCGACGATCCGGCCGACAGCGTAAGATATCTCCAGCGAGGGGGAACCGGCAGCGTCGTGGAAGCGCTTCGGCTCCAAACGGCCGCGGCGGCATTTTATGCGCAATTGCGCGGCAATCCCCGGCTTCTCATCCTCCACCGTCTGGCAGACGCCCCTGCCGGGGAACTCCTCGATGCGATCCTCGATCATTTCGGACTCGAGCTTGCTCCGGAACACTATCAGGCGCTTCGCCAGAAGCGGCTCGGGCCAAACGGAAAGGACTCGGATCTCGAATCCTCGCTGCAATTCCGCGTCGACAGGTATGAGCCGCTGGACGAGGCTCAAACCCGGTTTGCGCCCAAGGAAATTGCAATGATTGGCGGCGTGCTGTCGCCGCTCATCCAGATGAGCTTCAGCGAAAGCGCCGGGCCGGTCGTATGGCCGACCGAAGCGTTTCTGTCCGGCGACCGCCCCGATACGCCGGCTTCAGTGGTCGCTGAATTGACCGGGGGCGCGCGAATCTTGTACTACGGCCCCTACTTCTATTTGCCGGCGGGCTCGTGGAGCGCGCGCATGATGGTAGGCTTCTCCGCCGGCGCGAGACGGACGCCATTTTCCGTTGAGGTGGTCGGCGGGCAGTTGCTGGCGCATGCGACGATGGTTCCGGAAGCCAAGGGCGTCTATCACGCGTCCTTTGGCTTCACTCATCACGACGCGTCGCAGCCCGTCGCGGTTCGCGTTCGCACCGATCGCGGAGCGATCGAGGGCCGTCTCGCATTTGGAAACGTCGAGTTTTCACTTGACCGGTTCGCCGGTTAGCGCCCGCCCTGGCAGCCGACCGCCGCTTCAATCGCCGTGTCGGCGCGAGGGGCGATGAACGAGGGTTCTCGACGCCGCGATTTCGGCGCCGCCACAAAGGACAGACCTACGCTTGCGTATCCTGCCGGGGCCAATGCGCGATCTCTTTGACATCATCTCCCTCGAAGAGCTGGCCACCACGGATCGTTTTGCCCTCGAGCGTCAATGTCGCGCCCAAACCCAGGCGGTTTATCTTGGCGACTACACGGCGCTGTGCAGGATTCTCGGTCGCTACAAATTTTACGTCGACACGCGCGATCAGGGCTTTGGCTCAAACATTCTGCTGGATGGATTCTGGGAGATGTGGCTGACCATCGCCATTTGCCGGCGCCTGAAGCCGGGGATGATCGCGATCGATGTCGGCGCCAACTTTGGCTACTATTCGCTGCTCATGGCGGATCTCGTCGGCCCCGAGGGCCGGCTCGTCGCTGTCGAACCAAAATCCGCGTGTTGTCCCGAAGTTGCGGGCTTCCGTCGCCCTCAATGGCTTCAGCGGACGAACCCAGATCGTCGAAGCGGCGGCGGGCGCGGCGGCTGAAGGTTCGGTCAATCTTTACGCAACCCTGTCGGAGCCGAAAAACGCGACGATTGTACGAAAGGATTTCACGGCGGACCCGCAGATCGCCACGATATCGACTGTGCCGCTTTGGACTGCGGATGCGGTCGAGCGCGAATACGGAAGAGTCGACTTCCTGAAAATCGACGCGGAAGGCGCCGAGGAAGATATTATCTTCGGGCTGCGTCCGATCCTGGCCAGACATGCCCCCGATCTCGTCCTTGAATTCAACGCAGCGCGCTACAAGGACGCCGATCGATTTCTGACCGAAGTCAGCTCGTTTTATGGGTCGATGTCTTGCGTTGAGCATTCCGGCCAACTCGCGCCGATCAGTTCCAAGGCGATACTGACGAAGCATGTCGGCGAGGATTGGCTACTTTTCTTTCATGGAAAGCATTCGGACTGACGGTCACAACGCCGCAAGAAACCGGTCCACCTCTTCGAAGTAGCCCGCCCAGACCGGCGGTTCGAACTTCGCAGCCTCCGCGCGCTTTTCGGCGGCGCAGTCCTCATCGCCCGCCAGTCGTTCGATGACGTCCCGCCACGCCTCGCCGTTGAGCGGCGAGAGGAAAGTCGCGCGTTCCTGCGTCACTTCGTGGAAGACCGCAATGTCGGACGCGACGACAGGCGTGCCGGTCGAAAGCGCCTCGACCAAGGGCAACCCGTAGCCTTCGTCGAAGGAGGGCATGAGCAAGGCGCGGGCGCCGCGCAAGAGGTCGATCAGGTCGGGAGACGACAGTCCGCTCAGCTCCAGGATGTGCCCGCGCAACGCGGCGCTGCGGTCGAGCAGGTCGGCGACCTGCTCGGTCTCCCAGCCCCTCGCGCCGACTATGACGAGACGCGGGGCTCGAGGGTTTTCGATAACGAGCTGCCGCCACGCGTGGAGCAAGAGCAGATGGTTTTTGCGGGGCTCGACGGTTCCAAGCATCACGAAATACGGATGGCCCAGCCAGACCATGTCAGCCTGCGATGCGCGCCCGCTGCCTTCCAGGGGCGAGGGAAACGGCAGCACATGCACAGGTCTCGGACGGGACCGTTGACGACGAAGCTCCTCCTCGAGGCGTCGCTTGACCGACCGTGTCGAGACGATGAAGGCGCTCGCGTGGAGAAATGCGGTCGAAAGACGCCGGCGAAAGATGTCGAGGTTGGCGGGGGAAAAAAACTCCGGATAGTCCATAGACAGAAGATCATGAATCATGAACACGTTGCAGAGATCGTCTCGCCGCTTGAGCCACTGGAAAAAGATCGGGTGCTCGAACAGGTGTTGCGCGACATTGAGGTAGGCTGCGCGATCTGGAACGCTGAGCGCCCTATTGTTGAGGATGCGGCCTCTCAACTGGTGAAGCCGCCTCAATCGACCGGAGGCGGCAGTCGCGGGCATATGCCCGCCCGGCTTTCGCAAGCCGGGATCAGGGGGCGATTCGAGCCAGCGCAGAACCGCCGAGAAGGCCGCCTCATTTGCGTGGCCGGCTTCAGACCACAATGACCCTGACAGGGCGACGAACTCCCAAGCCTGTTCGACGGAAAGGAGATGCGGCCGCCGAAGTCCGTAATGCACTCCAGCCGCCATGGCGCCGGGCCGCGCGAAATGTGAGGCGTAGGCCAAATCGATCCTGTCGATCCCGGTCGAAGCCAGTTTCGGCAGTCGCGAAACCACATGGGTGACGTCGAAGACTATTGGCCTCTGCCCAATGGTCGATGCGGTCGGCATGCAATTCTAGAGAGCGCCAACGCCGTCGATCATATGGCCGTCGTTTGCAAACTCATGACAGGGGCGCTCGGCGCCTCAACCGGAACGGGTCCGACGCCGAGTTTCGAATAGAGGTTCGCCAGGCGGTCTTGGTACGCCTGAGGTTCGAAAAAGGCCGCTCTTTTCCGCCCCTTGAGCGAGAGGTCCTGGCGCAGGCCGTCGTCGTGATCGAAAGCGCGAATCGCTCTGGTCAGCGAAACGACGTCAGTCGGATCGATGAGAAAAGCCGCCCCTGCGCTGACTTCAGGCAATGAGGCCACGTTCGAGGTGATCACCGGCGTTCCGAGCGCCATGGCCTCAAGCACGGGCAGCCCAAAACCCTCGTAGAGCGATGGAAAAAGGACGCCACGCGCGCCCTTCACCAGCGTCATGAGCTGTGAAAACGGCAGATAGGGGATCCGCTGGACTCGTCGACTGGGGACAATGCGATCCGCCTCCTGGCGATAATTAAGAAATCGATCGTCCTTGATCTTCTCGACATCGTCTTCGTACTGCCATCCGAGTCCGCCGACGATGATCAGCGGAAACGCGCTGCCGGACGCGGCATAGGCGTCGATCATGCGGGAAACGTTCTTCTTGGGCTCAATGGCGCCGTAAAACATGTAGTAACTTCGGAAATCGAGACCGAACGCGTGAGCCACCTCGTTGGCGACCTCATCATCGCTTTTCTTGCTGATTACGGCCGGCAGATGCACGCTTTGGTAGGTGTTTGTGATTCTATTTTCCGAGATCCCGACAAACCGAATGATGTCCTGCCGCGAGAACTCAGAAACAGTCACAATGTGATCCGCCTTGCGGCAGAGATGGCGGACAAGCCGCAAGAACTGCTTCTTGTTGTCCAAAGTCGTCTGAGGCAGACGCAGCGGGACAATATCGTGGATAGTATAGATGTTGGGGCATCCCCGCGTTCTGAGCGGAGTCGGAAACGTCATGTGAAAAAGCGAGGGCGCGCTGGACAGCTTCACTTCGGCGCGCACGCCATATCGGTGAAAATGGGACTGGCCCACCTCAAACAGGCTCGGAGCGACGTGCATTCTGTCGAAGCCGTCCAGACTCGACATGACGCCGTTGAGGACAGCGCCGGCGCGGGAGAATTCGGCCGACCTCACGCCGAGTGGCTTGCCCCAAAGGCTGGCGAGAAACCGCTCCAGACGCAATTTGGGCGAGGGTTTGAGAGCGGTGAGCGCATCAAACAGGACAATTTCGCTGAGCTGCGGGTCCTTCCTGTCAACCGACGCGTTGCCGCCCAGTAGGATTTCTGGTTTGAACCCGATCCTCGCCGCAGTCGCGGCGAGTGTCCGCGCGTAGGTTCCGATCCCGGTCGATTTTGACAGGGTGAGATTGTGTCCGTCATAGAGGACGCTGGCGTCCATTGAGCCCCCCGCGGCGCGCCTGTCGAGCGTCGCTGCAACAAGATTGTCAAAACCGCAGATTCGCGTCTACTGCTCGTTATATTGAACATGCTCCTGCACGCCCGTGCGCAGAAGCCACACAACCATCAAAGCGATGAAATTGAGCGCGAGCACCGTGAAGAACGTCGCGAGGCTGGCGGGCCTCAGAGGATAGTCGGGCAGTTGCGGGCTCACGATTCGTTCCAGAAACAATTGCTGGCGCCGAGCATCGGCGCGCGCCAGATCGAGGGCGTCCAATGACCGCGTCAGCGCCGCCTGCGCGAAATCGCGCTCCATCGTGAGGCGCTCATAAGCAGAGAGCTTGTCCGCCAGGCCGGTCGTGTCGTCGGCGATCTTGCCCCGCTCCGCTTGAATCTGACTTTGCAGCGCCGCAGCTTTCTGTCGAAGCGCTGGAAGACCAGGATCTTCCGGCGAACCGCTCGCCTTTTCCCGGGCCAAAGATTGCGTTTGGGCGAGATCCTCGCCGAGACGGCCGATCAATTCGCTCAGGATAATCGAGTTCCTGTTGGGGTCGATCATCATTTCCCGGTTTCGGAACGACGTCACTTTCACCATCGCGTCCGATAGCCGCGCCTCCGAGCGCTGCACTTCCCCATTGGCGACCCGAACCGCGTCGTCCCGAATACGCGCGTTCAGATCGTTCACCTTCCCTTCCGCCAGGGCCAGCATAGCGGAGGCCATCCGGTAGGCGTCTTGCGGCCGAAACGCTTGAACCGTCAGCGCGGTGATTCCGGTCGTGCTGTTGTAGACGACATCAACGAAATTCTGGACGTACTCGTAGAATTCTTCGTTCGTATCCCCATAGCGAAGGGACGGGAAGGCCATCACGAAATCCCGGCCCGAATGCGAAAAGATCTCACGCAACGGAAGTTGTTTGCCGAGTCGATCGACGGCTTCCCGGGAGCGCAGAAAATCCTGAACCGAAAAAACATCGTCGTCCGAACGGGAAAAGCCGACCATCTGCAGCAGAGCCCCAAATCCCGTCGGCCCCGCGGGTTTGGAGGCTGTTCGCACCACGAAGCTCGTGACCGACACGTACCGGTCGGTCGCGAAGGCGGCCAGGTAGACGCCGGTCAGCCAAGTCGGCAGAAGTCCGATGAAGAGAAAGGCATAGGCGCGCCAGTGCGACGTTCGTTGGGGCCTGTACTCTCGCAGGTGCTGCTGATTGCGCCGCGCGAGGGGCCATTGCCGCAGCAGCCGTAAGAATCCGGCCTGCTCACGCGAGGGAAGCGCCTCAATCCGCAGTGCAGGCCTGTCTTCCGTATCCAGCATAGCTTCAGTCTATCATCGCCGCTTCCTCTTCGCCATAGGCCGACCTTCCGTAGCGGAAGCGCATCTGCTATGAGGCGGACGGAGACTTGAGCATTTAGAGTGCGCCAGGATCAACGTATAGTCACCGCTCAACGGATCGAGTTGGTGCGCCTCGGAGTCGACGGCGCCGCTTCGATCCCAGGCTCGGCGAAAGGCCGCTGGAGAGCGCGCATTCGACGTGGCGCGCTGTTTTTTCTGCTGGTCGCCCTGCCTACGCTCGCCTGCGGACTCTATTTCTTTGCTTTCGCCGCGGACCGATACGAATCCGAGGTCAAATTCGTCGTGCGCAGCCCCGCCACGAGCGCGACCAATCAACTCAGCAGCCTCGTACAGGGATAGTCGATCATTCGCTCGTCGGATGACGCCTATATCGTTCGGGAGTACATTCTGTCCCGCGACGCGATGAACGCGCTCACCGAAAGCGCAGGATTGATGGACGCCTTTGAGCGTCCAGAAGCGGATTTCCTGTGGCGATACCCACCCCTCCTGTTCAGGCCGACCGCCGAACGGCTCTTCAAGCCTTATCTGCGATTCGTCTCGGTCGATTACGAGCACAGCACGGGGGTGGCGACGCTGAAGGTGCAGGCCTTTCGACCGCTCGATGCGCAGCGCCTCGCCGAGGCTCTGGTTGAGCGTTCTGAGGCGCTTATCAACAGCCTGAACCAACGCTCGGGCGCCGACGCGATTGCTTCCGCGCTCGACGAGGTCAAGACCGCCGAAAAACGCGCCCATGAGGCACTGGACGCGGTGACTGATTTTCGCAACCGGATGCGCACGATCGACCCGTCCCAGTCGTCCCTGGCGACATTCAACACGATAGCATCGCTGTCGCTCGCCACCGCCGAAACCAATGCAACGCTGACGGACGTCGAAAAGGAGACGCCCGGCGGACCGCAAGTCACCGCCTTGAAGCACAAGATCGACGCGCTGCAGCAGCAGATCGGCGTCGAAAGGCAAAAACTGGCGGGAAGCAGCGATTCGCTGGCGCCGCAAGTCGCGGAATATGAGGGCCTTGTCCTCAATCAGACCTTCGCGGAAAAGGCGTTCATGTCCGCGCTCGCAACCCTGGAAAGCGCGCGCGTCGACGCCTTGAAGCAGCGCGTTTTCGTCGAGCCGATCACCACCGCCAATCTGCCCGACTATCGGGCCTACCCGTACCGCGGATCGTGGACGCTCGGGATCTTCGCCATCGCATTCATGATCTGGCGAATCGTCAGGACGTTCGTCGAGGACACGCTGGCTCACGTCGGAGGCTAGGATGATTCCTGTCAAATCCGCCGCGGGGGACCTCGTGGATCCGGCCGCGGAAGAGCGCGCCGTAACCGCTCTCGATTTGATCCCGCGCCGCACCATCGACGCCATCAACGTGATCAAGGAGTTTCCGACCGAAGGAGGCGGCAGACGACGCGTCCTCGACGGCATTTCGTTCAGCGTGGGGATGGGCGAGCGAATGGCGATCATGGGGCGGAACGGGGCGGGCAAGTCGACCTTGATCAAGATTTTGTCCGGCCTGCAACGCCCCACCCAAGGCCGGATCCACCGCGGCATGAATATGTCCTGGCCCCTCGCCTTCGGCGGCGGTTTCGAAGGCGAACTGACCGGCGCCGACAATGTCCGGTTCATTTCACGCCTCTACAACGCGCCGATCAAGGAAACATTCGATTACGTGGCGGATTTCACGGAGCTTGGCGAGCAACTCAATCTCCAGATGCGATTCTACTCGAATGGCATGCGCATGCGGCTCGCTTTCGCGCTATCATTGGCGATCCAATTCGAATGTTTGCTGATAGATGAGGTCATACTCGTCGGGGACAGGAGATTTCAGCAGAAGTGCCATGATGAGCTTTTTCAAAACAGAAAGAGCTGCGCGATGATTATCGCAATTCATGACATCGGATTTGTCAAAGAATATTGTCAAAAAACTTTAATCCTGATGGATGGTAGGGGCAAGGTCTTTGACAACATCGAACTTACCGAGGCGATTTACACGACACTTTGAACTTGCAAATTTCTCTGCCGGACATTCGTAGCCGCAAACGCCTTATCGCCGCCGCATTCGCCGTGTCACGCCATGCCAACCCATCATGATGCGAAGGCGTTCACGATCGAGGTTTTGGCTCTGTCGTTAAGACCTGTTCGAGAAGCGACCGCTGGTTCGCGGACGCTCGGTTCGGGAAGACGCGGAGTGTCGTCAGAAACGGGGGAATGGCTTGGTGCGGCGCCTGACGGAGGCCGATCGTCAACTTCTCGACCGCGTGGTTCGAGCCCGATCGGGACTGAGCGAAAGCCCTCAGTCCTCGTCGGCGCGTCCCGATAGAGCGAACGATCGCTCGCGCCGGCTCGATTTCGCAACCCTCCCCGGTTACGCGGAACAACAGATGTTGCGGTCAGCCGCGGCGGGTTTGGGACTTCGCGACCCCTATTTTCTCGTTCACGATGCGGACGCGGGCGCGACGACGACCATCGACAACAGGCCGCTGATCAATTTCTCCTCGTACGACTATCTTGGATTCAATCACTGCCCGGCGGTCCGAAGCGCGGCGCAAAGCGCGATTGACCGTTATGGAGTCTCCGCCTCGGCAAGCCGTCTCGTCGCCGGCGAGAGGCCGATCCATGGCGCCCTCGAGAAGGCCCTGGCGAACCACTACCGGCAAGAAGGCTCTCTGACTTACGTGAGCGGACACGCCGCCAATGTCGCGACAATCGCCGCGCTCTTGGGACCGCGAGATCTTATGCTGCATGATGCGCTCGCGCATAACAGCATCGTGATGGGCGCCGTGATGGCGCGTTGCGAGCGGCGCGCCTTCCCGCATAACGACATGGGGGCGCTCGACGCGGCGCTTGCGGCCGTTCGAGGCCAATATGACAGGGTTCTCATCGTCGCCGAGGGACTCTACAGCATGGACGGCGACATCTGCGACTTGCCCGCGCTGATCGAGATCAAGGACCGGCGCGAGGCGTGGCTGATGATCGACGACGCCCATGGCCTCGGGGTGCTCGGTCCCAGCGGCCAGGGGGTCTTTGAGCATTTCGGCGTCGATCCGAAGCGGGTCGACATCTGGATGGGAACGTTGTCGAAGACGCTCGCCGCCTGCGGCGGATTCATCGCGGGACCAAACACACTTGTCGACTACCTCAAGGGCGCGGCCGGCGGCTTCGTCTACAGCGTCGCCATGCCTCCCGCGATTGCAGCCGCGGCGCTCACGGCGCTGGAGCTCTTGGGCAGCGAACCCCAACGCGTCGTCCGGCTGAAGGCGAACTCGCGGCGTTTCAGCGAGGCTGCGCGCGCTGCGGGTCTCGATATCGGCTCGAGCGTCGGGGAGGCGATCACGCCGGTCGTCACGGGAAGCTCGCTCCGCGCCGTCGCGCTCAGTCAGCGGCTGTTTGATCGGGGCGTGAACGTGCAGCCGATTATCCATCCCGCAATCCCCGAGCGGCTCGCGCGGCTACGCTTTTTCATCAGCTCCGAACACAATTTCGAACAGATCGACGCCGCGATCCTGCTCCTGGCCGAGCAACTCCGGGAATTGGGCTCGGCCGTTTCGTCGGCGTCCGCGCGAGCGGACATGCGCTGAATGAACGACCTGAAGGTTGTCCCCGTCGTCGACGGCCGTGGAGTCGAGTGGTTCATTGCCGCAGCGCGCCGCGCCCAGGCGGGAAACCCGCGGTGGATTGAGCCGGTCCATGA
>Ga0209656_10000878_pt1 | contig 19439 bp, 15 predicted proteins | sample BogFormECP12_OM2_FD_188239 | JGI IMG/M metagenome (GOLD analysis project Ga0209656, IMG submission 188239) | Bog forest soil microbial communities from Calvert Island, British Columbia, Canada - ECP12_OM2 (SPAdes) (version 2) | ecosystem: Environmental > Aquatic > Freshwater > Wetlands > Bog ... | reverse complement strand
CGCCAGGCCCGGCTCAAGACGAGGAGGGCACGCGACGTTCCCCGCGTGATCAGAAATACCAGGCAAGGTCCATCCCGCAACGGGACGGACGTCACAACAGGGGGTGATAGCAATGGCTATCTCTACCAATCCCTCTACCAATCCGGTGCGGGCCGACGCGAGCCTGGATCGCCGCGGCTGGACGCCTTCCGGCGGCGGGGCCAAGGCCACTCCAATCTCTGTCCCCCCGCGGGCAAAGACCGTGGATCTGAGGTGGCTGTGGCTGCTCATCGGGTTCGCGCTGCTGCCGTTTACCGCGTACCGGGTGGTCTTTCCGCTGGCCGCGTGGATCGCGCCGGTGTTCTTGCTACGGTTCGAGCGGGTCTCGCGGCGCGGCGGGCCCGCGCTGTGGCTGATCTTTGCCGCGTACATGCTCGCTGGTGTCATCGACCTGATCGGGACCCCGGGACGCGGCCTGGACCTGCTGCTCGGCCTGACGTTGTTGCCGCTGGTCCGTGCCGTGCGGTTCACCTTGCCGTACGTGACTGACCGGCTGCTCGGCGCCCGCCTGGGCACCTGGCCGCGGATGCTGCTGTTCCCGGCCTCCTTCGTGGCCAGCGACTGGCTGATGGGGCTGCTTCACATCACCGGGACGGTCGGCTCGCCTGCCTATTCTCAGTACGGCGTGCTGCCGCTCATGCAGCTGGTCTCGGTGACCGGGATGTACGGCCTGACCTTCCTGGTCATGTGGTTCGCCTCCGCGGTCAACGCCGTGTGGGACCACGGTTTCCGGTGGCGGGCCACGCGGCTGCCGCTGGCCGTCTTCGGCTCGGTGCTGGCCGCGGTCTTCACGTTCGGCTTCGCCCGCCTCAGCCTGGCCGCGCCGACGTCGCCGACGGTCAAGGCGGCCACGATCACCCTCAGCCCGGCGGTTTTCAATCAGGCAAACAACGGCCTGGACTGGGCAACGTTCAACCGGGCCACCAGCGCCCAGCGGGCAGCGTGGCGCCCCAGGTTCACCGCCACCGTCGACCAGATGCTGGCCCGCACCCAGACCGCACTGAGCCAGGGCGCCAAACTCGTGGTCTGGCAGGAGCAGTCGGCGCTGGTGCTGCCCGCGGACCGGCAGAACGCCATCAGCCGGGCCGCAGCGCTGGCCCGCAGCCACGGCGCCTACCTGGAAATCTGGCTCGGCGTCCTCAACCAGACGCAGTCCCTGCCCTACTTCGCCAACCAGGCGATCTTGATCAGCCCGGCCGGGAGCGTCGTGTGGACATATAACAAGACCTACCCTGTCGTCGTCAACGGCGAGTCCGCCATCGACGTCAGGGGCTCGGGCGTGCTGCCCGTGGCAGACACCCCGTACGGCCGGCTGAGCACGGCCATCTGCAACGACGTCGGCTACCCCGGACTGCTGCGCCAGGCCGGACAAAAGGGGGCCGACATCCTGCTGGTACCGACTGATGAGCCGTCTTCGGTCTGGGCCTCCGCCGATGCCGCCCAGGCCACCTACCGCGCCATCGAAAACGGCACCTCGCTGATCCGGCCGGCCGGCGACGGCATCTCGCTGATGACCGACTACCTGGGCCGGGTGATCGCCAGCCAGAACTACTCGGCCAGCAACAACGGCATCATGCTGGGCAGCGTCCCGACCGCTGGCGTATCGACCATCTACAGCCGGATCGGCGATTCCTTCGCCTACCTGTGCACAATCGGCCTGGTGCTGGGAATCCACCTGGCCCGGCGCGCCAAGCGCAGCGAAAAGCGCACCTCCCCTCCCACCGAGGTGAAGGAGCCGCAGGCCGTTTAGGCGATCCAGATCGTTTCGCCTGCGTCCTTACGGGATGACCGAGATGCGGTATCTCGGTCATCCCCGGCCTTCTTCTTGTCCGCGGGCCGCTGTGGGGAAAGGCAAGCACCGCAGACCAGAAGAGCCGATCATCGGCCCGCCGACAACGTAAGCGGACCCGCGCCGTCGACAGGGCGAGCCCGGAGCCTGCCCGCCGACGGGAGACCAAGCACCAGGTTCCCGGTGAGCCGAGCCCGCGCGGGGCCGCCACCGCCGCACGGTACGTATGCCAACTCCGCGCTGCGGGCCTGGGCCGGCCCGTCAGGGCACAAGACCATCATCCAGCGAATCGGCGTCACGCCCGGGGGACTCCTATCGGCGCGATCATCGCCGCCGTGTATGCGATCAAGGCCTTCGGCAAGCAGTCCGAGATCAACGCGGAGCAAACCAGGGTCCTCGAACTCCAGGCAACCGAACTTCGCGAGTCAAATTGACAAGCGTAAGCGGGAAGCATATGAACGCTGCCGCGCCCAGGCCAGCCAGGTCTTCGTCTCGGCTGAGCCTCGCATTCGGGAAGGCGAGCCCATCAGCTCAATCGAGGTCAGCGTCAGGAACACGAGCCAGCAGCCTATCTGGAGAGGTTCACCGGGCAGTGGCCGCGATACGGCCGCGCCTGGTACGGGCAGCGGACCATGGCCAGCGTCTACAGTGCCGGGCAGATCGCCGATGCGCTGCTGGCCGACGCCGAGTTCCGCGCGCTGCGGCTCGGCACCTGGCTGAGCACCCCGTCTGGTGAGCTCCTCGCGGCCGCGGTCACCGCGCTGACGCCGCCGCCGTTCAGCAGGACATTGACCTGCTGATCGCGGCCCTGCAGCTCGCGGCGCAACGGCAGCAGGCCGAGGCACGGCAGAAGATCGCCGTCGGCCTGCTCGGAGGTGCGGCCCTGGCCATCGCCCTCGGCTCATTCCGCCCGCAGCTAGGCCGCTGACCGGATACGCGGCGTCCCGGAACGGTAGTTTCCAGGACGGCGACCAACCGGCAGGCAGCTTGACCACTCCGGCGAGGGCATGTAGCTGCGAGTCAACACAGGCCGTGCAGGAAGGCCCGGGCGCTTCGGCGCGGGGAGCCCGCCCGGCTCATCGGATGAGCCCGGGACCAGGCATAGCTAGAGACCCCGCGCCGCCCGGCGCTGCTTGCTTCTCTCCTCCGGTGCTGCCGGCGAGGGCGGGTTCGAACAGCTGGCGCACGATCCGCAGGCGAAGGACTGCTCCAGCGCGCTGCCCGGCCTCTGCAGTACCGTCTGCAGTACCGGGGGCCGATCACCTGCGCCGTCTAAGCCGAGGGAGACCGTCCCGGGTGGCCGCGCTGCACGCATCGCCCCGGCGGCAGACACTATTTATGCCGTCAACCGCCCGCGCCAGGTGCAGGTGCAACCATTGCCGTCCAACCGCCGGCTGGTCACCGCGGCGATGGGGCCTGCCGTTACGGCCGCGAGGCTGGTGGTGCCGTCAACGGGCGCTGCGCGGCGTTGCGGGCGACGAGGATGACCGGGGGCGGATGTGCCTGCGCGTGGCGGCGGCAGCGCCGTCGCGGTCAGATCCTCGACCGGTGGTGAGAGCGCCTGCTGGCGGGTGGCTCCGCGGCGGCGGCGCGCTCCTCCCCGGCGGCGTATCGGATATCGGGGCAGAGCGATTGCGGCTTGCCGGCCGGGACGGTTCGCGGTGCTCACGGGTTCGTTGTTCCCGGCACCCGGACAGGTTCGGGTGGTGTCGTGGCGCGGGCCGGTCGGCACCGGCGGCCTGTCCGCTGTGTTCCTGCGGGTTTATGGTCGTCCCTGGCGGCGGATGTGACCGCCACGGCGCCCACGGCAGCGCACAGCACCCCGGTCACCACCTCGATGACCAGCACCGTGTCGGTCAGGCTCCAGCCCGATCCGGACAGGCCCGTCCCGAACGTGAGGAAGAGCTCGAGCCCGTCGAAGGCGGCCAGGGAACCTGACCCGACCCAGGCCAGGGCCGCCGGCAGCCAGAACCGGGTCTGGTGTCCCCACCGGCCGGCCAGGCCCAGCAGCCCGGCCACGGCGATGACAGCCCCGGCAACCCCGGACACCTCAAGTGCCCAGGAAGGGTGCGGCTGCGCGCCGGACAGCCCGAACGAGCCGCCAGCCGCCCAGTAACAAAAGACCGCGGCAACCACGACCGCCAGGCCGGCCACGGCCACGGCCATCTCCGCCAGGTGATCCTCCGGCCACGACCGCGCCCGGGCGGTCCGCCTCGCCACGACCTGGCCGGTACGCGCGCCCAGCAGCGGGCCCCACCGGGCCCGGACGTAACAGGCGAACGCGATGGCCAGCGCGGCTCCCTGCCCCGCGAATGACGCATAGACCATCACGAACACCCACGGCTGGATCCCGCCGGTACTCCCGCCGGAGGCGTGCGACGAGGCCGAGGACAGGCCCGCCAGCGCGGCGCCGACGACGACGCGGAACAGCAGCCCGGTCCCCACCCACACCGGGACAAGCAGCAGCCAGGCCGGCCACCTGCGCGCCCACGGCCGGGTCAGGGCCAGCACCAGCAGCAAACCCGCCAGCTCGACCGCAGCCATCAGCGCGTTCGCCGCCGCCCACCCGTGGCCGTGCAGCACGGACCGATCGGTGATACCCACCGGCAGGCCGGCCGTCCAGACCACCTTCAGAACCAGGTAGGGCAGGCAGCAGGCGGCCGAGATCCACGCCGCGGCCGTGCCGAGCCGGCCAACGCCCGCAGCCCGGTCCGGGACCCCGGCGTCCGTCATGCCGGGCACGACACGCCGCCGGCGGCGCCAATAGGCCCGTCGGGTCTTGCGCAGATGTGATACCTCGATGGCGGCCCCGGCTTCGGGAACAAGGCCAGGTCCGGACGCCCGGCCCCGGCGATCCAGGCTCGCGTCGGCCCGCACCGGATTGGTAGAGGGATTGGTAGAGATAGCCATTGCCATCACCCCCTGTTGCGAGATCCGTCCTCTTGCGGGATGGGCCTTGCCTGGTACTTCTGATCACGCGGGGAACGTCGCGCGCCCTGCTCGTCTCGGCCGGCGGCCGCCACGTGACCGCGGGCCGGGGCCTGGCGGCCCTGGCCTCGCGGTCTTGGTGCCCGGCCGGGGCGCCGGCAGGGTCTTACAGCCTGCCCGAGGGAACCGGCTGCCTCGGTTGCCTGGCCGGTCCTTGGGTCGGAGGCGGGGGCGGGATTTCGTGGGAGATCTTGGGCAGCCACTGCAGCCAGCGGGGCAGGTACCAGTTCCACCGGCCGAGCAGCTTCATCGTGGCGGGCAGCAGGCAGGCCCGGACGATGGTCGCGTCGAGCAGCACGGCCACGGCCAGGCCGACGGCCATCTCCTTGAGCTCCACCATCGACATGGTGACGAAGGTGAGGAAGACGAAGACCATGACGACGGCGGCGGCGGTGACCACCCCGGCGCTGATCTTGATGCCGTGCGCCACCGCCTGGCCGGTGTCGCGGGTGCGGTCGTAGCTCTCCCGAATCCGGCTGAGGATGAACACGTGGTAGTCCATGGACAGCCCGAACAGCACCACGAACATGAACAGCGGCAGCCAGCTGGTGATGGAATGCGTGCTGGTGAAGCCGAGCAGGGACTGCCCCCAGCCCCACTGGAACAGCGCGACGATCACGCCGTAGGCCGCGCCGATGGACAGCAGGTTGAGGATCACCGCCGTGATCGGGATGGCGATGGAGCGGAAGGAGATCAGCAGCAGCACGAAGGCGAGCAGCAGGACGAACGCGAAGACCCAGACGGTGCGCTGCTTGAAGACGGTGTTGAAGTCCACGGTAGTGGCCGTTACCCCGGCCACGGCGATCCGGACGCCGGGCACCCGGCCCAGCGTGGCCGGGATGACCGTGTCGCGCAAGGTGGTGAGCGCGTGATCAGATGCCGTGTCGTCCCCGGTGCCGGCCAGCGGCACCTGGATGATCGCGGCGGTGTGCGCGGGGTTGACGATGAACGTGATCGGTTGGTTCATCTGGCCGGTGGCCAGCGCGGCCCGTTCGAAGGCCGTGCCGGCGGCGACCATCGCGGGCGCGGTGACGTCGGGTGCCTCGGCCACGACGAGCGCGGGCGCGGGGCCGCCGGGGAATACCTGCTGGATGTGGTTGTAGGTCTGCACGGCGGGGAGGTTCTGCGGCAGGTCACTGGCGCCCGGCATGGCGGTGTGCATGTGCAGCAGGGGCACCGCGAGCGCGACCAGGGCGCAGACCGAAATCCCGGCGGTCAGCGCCGGGCGGGCCAGGGTCCGGTCCAGGATCGCGGTCCAGAACCGGCTCTGGTCGGCGGGCCGGCGCAGCCGGCTGACCAGCGGCAGCTGGCCCCGGTCCACCCGGTCGCCGAGCAGGGCGAGCAGGGCCGGCAGCAGGGTCAGCGACCCGATGACCGCGCAGGCCACCACCAGCATCGCGGCCGCCGCCATCCCGTAGAAGACCTTGTCGCCGGTCAGGAACATGGCGGACATGGCCACCAGCACGGTCAGGCCGGAGATCAGCACCGAGCGGCCCGAGGTGGCCGCCGCGACCTCGATGGCGTCCAGGACCGGACGCCCGGCGGCGCGTTCCTCGCGCTGCCGCTTGACGTAGAACATCGAGTAGTCCACGCCCACGGCCAGGCCGATCAGCAGCATCAGCGCGCTGGCGGTCTCCGTGGCCCCGGACAGGTGACTGGTGAACGCCAGCAGGCCGGTGGCGGCCAGGATGGCCATCACGGCGAGGCCGAGCGGGAGCAGCGCGGCGACCAGCGCGCCGAAGGCGATCAGCAGGACCACCAGCGTGATCGGGAAGGACAGCATCTCCGCCCGGTGCAGGTCACTGAGCATGGTGTCGTTGACCGCCTTGGCGATGCTGGCATCCCCGGTTTCGGCGATCTGGACCTGCGGATGGGCGGCCGCCGCCGCCTGCACCGCGGCCAGTACCGGCACCACCTGGGTGGCGTCGTCGTTGATGTTGCCGGTGACCTGGAACTGCAGCAGCGCGGCGTGCCGGTTCGCGGAGATCTGGTTGGCGTGCGCCGGGTCGAGCGGCGAATAGACCCGGGTCACCCTCCCGGTGGCCTGGATCCGGGCCAGCACGTCCCGGATCGCGGCCTGATAGGCCGGCGCGCCGACCTTCAGGCTGGGGCTGTCGAACAGCACGTACTCGGTGGCGTGCTGGGGAAAGTCCTGGCTCTTCATCTGCTCGGCCTGCCCGGCCTGGCCCACGTCCTGCTGCGAGTCGGGCAACTGGAATGTCCCGGCCATGTGGCCGGCCACCAGCAGAACCACGACACACCCGAGCCACGCGATAATCGCCGTCCACGGATGCGTCGCGCTCCACCGGCCAGCGGCCCCGGTCAGCCGTCTAGCGCTAGCCATTGCTATCACCCCTTGTTGTGACGTCCGTCCCGTTGCGGGATGGACCTTGCCTGGTATTTCTGATCACGCGGGGAACGTCGCGTGCCCTCCTCGTCTTGAGCCGGGCCTGGCGCAAGTGCGGCCTGTTCGGCGGCGGCCCCGCGCGTCCTCGATGGCCCTGAGCAGCTCGAGGCGGCCCGAGAACGGCAGTGGCGGTTCACCGGGGGCTTGAATTCGTCCCTCGATGTGAGGATCTGCGGTCCTGTCGATGTCCACCACGAGTTTCAGGGTTCTCATGATTGAAGTGTCAGCCGCGGCCGGCGCGATGTCGCCAGTGATGATCCCCGGTTTTCCTGGGGCCTGTCCGCCCTTCCCTAGGGTCGTTCCCCAGGGTCGTTCCCTAGCCCGGCCCCCTGTCGTTTGTGTCGCGGTTCCCGCCACCCTTCGCCGGGGATGACGCCGAGGCCAGCCGCCTGCGCAGCCTCCCAGTCACGTGCAGGGGTGGCCGGCGGGCCGCCGCCGCGGGGGCCGTGTACGGCGGGGAGCTCGCGTGCCCGCGCTGCTCCCTCAGGGCCCGTCCGGGTTCGGGATGGCTGGCCGGCCTGGCAAGGTCTCAGGGGCTCCGTGTCGGTGGGGGCGCTCCCTCATCTGCGGCGCTGAGCGAGCCCTGCTCCGGGTCTTCGAGAAGCCGGGCGAGCTCCCGTCTCGACCGGATGTCGAGCTTCATGTAGATGTGCGAGAGATGGAACTCGATCGTCTTCACGCTTAGATAGAGCTCGTCCGCTGTTTCCTTGTTGGTCAGGCCCCTTCCGACGGCACGTGCCACAGCGAACTCAGCGGTGGTGAGCCCGAGCTCACGAGGCGTTTGGCCGGGCCGCGGCTGGGCTTGGCATCGGGCGAGTTCCTGGTCACAAAGCTGCGCGTAGGGACCCGCCCCCAGGGCAGCGAGGCGGGCGGCGGCCGAGCGCAGGCGCGCGAGCGCTCGCTTGCGCTGTCCGCTGTGGCGAAGGAACCTCGCTTCGTCCATCTCCAGCCGCGCCAGTACGAGCGGAACCCTCAGGCCGCTCGCGTGCTGCCAGGCGGTGGCGAAGGCCCGGGACGCCGCAGCGCGGTCTCCCCGCGCCATCGACAGCAATGCCCGTAGCCGGGCGGTGCTGGCCCGGGCAAGCGGAGAGGCGCCGTCGCCTTGGAGCTGCTCGAGTTCACCCAGGCGCTGACCGGCGAGCTCGGGCTGGGCCAGCGCGACGAGGGCCTCGACCTCCAGCGAACGCCAGTCGAGCAGGCCGGTGATCCCGAACCATTTGCCCTTCCACTCCTCGCGTACCCTGGCCACCGCGTGGAGGGCGTCACCCGGGGCCCCGCGGGCCAGGGCAAGGGCCGCCTCGGCAGTAACCGTGCCAGTGCCAGCCCACGCCCCTCCCAGCGCTGCCGCCGCAGCGTGAGCAGCCTCGATGTGGCGGGCGGCCAGACCGAAGTCCCCCCGGCCGATCGGTACCAGGGTGGCAAAGTGGTGGACGTGGGCGGACAAAATACCGTAGCCGGCGTCGCGCACCAGGGACACCGAAAGCTCGGCGTGGGCCAGCGCGTCGTCCCAGGCACCCAGCAGATACTCCGCACACGCGAGGTAGGTAAGGCACAGGGGCGCGTAGCGAGCCGACGACCCTCCTCTGAGGCGGGCGGCGGCGTGCGACAGGTCCGGGAAGGCGAGTTCCGGGTAACCCGCCCCCAGGCGGGCGGTCCCGCGCAAGATGAGCGCGTCCAGATCGATAGCAGCCAGCTGCTCGCTCGGTCCCGGCAGCTGCTCGAGCAGGGCCAGTGCCTCTGGCACCTGGTAGGTCCAGACCAACGCCTGGGAAAGCAGGCCCCGGGAACGGTGGTGCGCAAGCGGGCTGCTCTCGGCGGCCTCCACGGCTCTCCGGCCCCATAGGACCGCTTCGTCCCCGCGCCCTTGCACGACACAGACGGTGACCTGCTCACACAAGGCCCCGGCCAAGGACGGCTCGGATCGGTCCCCGGCCTGCCATGCCTCAGTGAGGCGCTGCTCCGCGCTCACCAGGCGGCCGGCGAACAGGTCAAGGGTACCGAGCAGGGCACTGCGCCGGGTGCTCGTTGAGGCCCGCTCGACAAGCGGCGCCAGCGCCTCGGCGCCGGCCACGTCGCCTCCGGCCACGTGGGCCTCGAACGCGTCGAACAGGCGGCGCTCCCTCGGGCCGGCCTCGACGCTGGCCGTCGCTGCCTGGGCGAACAGCGAGGCAGCCAGCATCCTCCTACCGCTGCGTTGCGCGCCGCGAGCCGCCTCCTCCAGGTCGGCAGCCAGGGCTTCGTCGGGACCGGCCGCCGCCGCCACCCGGTGAGCGAGGGAACGCTCACCGCCAAGCAGGCCTGCCGCCCGCCGGTGCAGCGCCGCACGCCGTGCCGCACCGAGGTCGTAGTAGACAGCGCTCCTGACCAGAGGGTGCACGAACGAGATGTCATCACCCAGCTCGCCTGGGACCTCAGCCAGAACCGAGGCGCCGACAGCCTGCTCCAGGGCCACCGGCGGGTCGTCGATCCCGGCCAGCTCGCCCGCCAGACGCAGCGGTGATCGTTGCCCGAGCACGGCGGCCGCCATCACCAGGTCCTGGGCAGCAGGATGCAGCCGGGAAACCCTGGCCAGCAGAACGTCGGCCAGGTCCCTCGGCACCCGGGGCGGGCCATGAACCCGGTTCAGCTGCCCGGCCCCCAGCTCCTGGAGCAGCGCAACGCAGTACAGGGGGTTGCCAGCCGTGTGCTCCAGGAGCACATCGGCAGCGCGCTGGGAGAGCTGGCCGGCCCCCAGCTCCAGGCTCAGTTCGACCAGCTCGGCTGTTCCCAGAGGATCAAGCTGAAGACGCGTCGCTCGCTCGTCACCCGCGAAGAAGCGGTACCAGCCCTCCCCGCAGCGGGCAAGCTGCCCCGGCCGTGCCGTCACCACCACAAGAACGCGGTCCGCCAGCAGGCGGCGCAGGCAGAACAGCAGGGCACGTGCCGACAGCGGATCCGACCAGTGCAGATCGTCAACCAGCAACAGCGTCAGCTGGCCCGACCGCCCCAGCGTGTCGAAGACCGACAGCAGTTCGGCCCCCACCGCCAACGGGTCCAGGCTCTCGGCCAGCTCGCCGCTCAACAGCGCCGGCGTGGCCACTCCCAGGCTCCGAGCGGCCGCGGCGACCTGGCAGATGACGCCGTAACTCAGGTCGGACTCGCCTTCATCCCCGCTCGCCCGCAGTACAGCGGTACCGCCAGCCGCCGACACGAACTTGGCGATCAAGCTGGACTTGCCCATCCCCGCGTCGCCCTCGACGAGCACCACCTGAGGCTGGTCGGCGCGCGCCCTGGCCGCCAGTCCTGCAAGCACGGCCAGCTCCCGCTGACGCCCAACGAAGACCTGGCTGGCCATGCTGAACCATCCCGCGTTTCCTGCATACTTCCCTACTTGCAAGGATGGCACGTTCATGCCGGTCAGGTACGACCAGGACACCAAGGACGACCACAGGAAAGAAAACCACGGCTGGCTGCCGCACGGCACCGGCGGGGCCCTGCAGCGCGGCATGGAATGGGTCATGCATACCGCGGCCGGGCTGCTCAGCGGCGCCCCCCGCCCGACGAGCATTCCCGATGCCATCCGAGCCGCACCCCGCCCGCTGCTGATCATCGCCGGCGGGGCCAGCGCCGATGAGCCCGTCGCGGCCCGCTGGTTCCAGGCCGCCTCACCATCCACCGTCCAGGTGCGGGTCGTGCCGCACGCCGGGCACACCCAGGGCCTGGCCACCGCGGCCCCGGGCTTGGGAAGCCCACGTGATCAGCTTCCTGAACGCGGCCCTGAACCCGGCCACCACGCCAGCCGGCCAGGGCGCCGGGCACAACGGCTAGCGCGACAGCCAGAGCCCGCGGCCGGCGGCGGAGAGGATGACCTCGGCCCGGAGAGTTTCTACCTGGTTTCGGGGCGGCTCGCCCGGATGCCGAGCTCGGCATCGGGGAGAACGACATGGTAATCGGACAGCAGCTTCGGTCGCTGGTGACGGCGGACGGCGCGCTCGAATTGTCGATGGTGGCGGTCGAGGTGCCCGAGCCCAGGCCGGACGAGGTGGTCATCCGGGTTGAGGCTGCGCCCATCAATCCGTCTGACATCGGCTTGCTTCTGGCTGGCGCCGATCTGAGCACCGCGAGCGCTTCCGGGACGCCGGAGCAGCCCGTCATCAGGGCTCAGATCCCCGCCCCGGCCTTCCGGGCGGCCGCGGGCCGGCTGGGCCAGTCGCTGCCGGTCGGCAACGAGGGGGCTGGCGCGGTGATCGAAGCCGGGTCCTCGGATCGGGCTCAGTCTCTGGCCGGCCGGACTGTCGCCGTTTCCGGCGGAGGCATGGGCGCCGCAGGGACATCATTCAGCCCGCCGGACTCGCTCCATCCCTGGCGCAGTGCGGACTATCCCAGCTCATCGCGCAAGGCTGCCACAAGCCACGCCGAACGGCGGTTCGCGCACTTGACATGGGAGCACCGCCAGGACGTTCCGTAACGGCGTCGATCGACCGGCCAGCTGGACCTGCCGGGCTTTGCGCCGCCAGTGGCAATCGCGGCGTTAGCGAGAGACGCGCGGGCGCGTTTACGGGCGGCCGGGTATCACCTGGGGGGTGAGCTGTTCGATGTCATGGCGGGCACGCAGCTCGGCGATCGCTGCGGCAAGCGGGCCTGCCGTGCTGGCGACCAGCTCAGCGAGCTCCTTCTGGTAGTGCTCGTGGCCGGAGGGGGAGACCAGGAAGATCATGCGGGCCGGGCCGGGGCCCGGGTTGGCGAACGCGTCCGGGCAGCCGCGCGGGACATACATCATGCTCCCTGGCCCGCCGCGGGCCACCGTGGCCCCGGTGTGCGACTCCCAGCTCTGCCACCCGTCCGGGGTCCGGAACCGCGGTTCGAAGGCAAGCAGGTCGAGCTGGCCCTCCAGAACGTAGAACAGCTCTTCGGCGTTGCGGTGCAGGTGAGCGCCGACGTCGAATCCCGGCCCGATGTCCGCGACCTCGAACATAGACCAGGCCTGCGAGTTCTTGTCGCCCACCTTGAGCGTCATGGCAGGTGAGACCCGTTGGCCCTCGACAGGGCCCATCACGAAACCATCGGTCATGAACCGGATAATCCCACCGGAACAGCCCGCGTCAAGCCGCAGCGGCAACTCGCTCATCTTCAGAGCAAAGGCCTGCCAGACAATCAGACCAGCAGGTTTGACTGCGGGCCGCCTCGAGCGCCTGCTTGAGGGCGCCCATTTCCGCGCGCCTGGAAGCGGCTGGCGAGGGTTGTGGCCTACGGTCTGGGTATGGCTGCCAGCAAGCGGCCTGCACCGCAGGACGCGCTCACCGCCACCTGGATTTTGCTCGACGGGCTGGCCCGCGACGCCGACATCTTCGGGATTGTGAGCGAGCTGGCGCCCTTGCATCCCCGCAACAACACGTTCCCCGGTAGGGTCTTCCTCCGCCTGGGCGCTGACCCGCTGGACTGGTGCGGGGCCAGCCGGGCCGATCCGGTGTCCTTGGCGGGAATGCGGGAGCGGTTCCTGCCCGAGTGCGCGTTCCGTGGCCGGGAGAACCACAAGTTCCGGTTCGCTGTCCTAGCAGTGGCGGCGCTGCGCGGGGGCGCTGAGCCTGACCTGCTCGACGAGGTCGCCTGGTGGCAGACTGACGACTTCTGACAGTACGCCTTGTCCGCAGCCGTTGCCCATATCCGCATCGCCGCCTGACCGCGCGAGCGTGCCGGTGCATCAGGTATGCCGGGAACTGACCCAGCGGCCGGACCCGCGGCACGGCTGACCCGGCTCACGCCGATCCGGCCTCCAGGGCCACTGCCAGCAGGGCAATAGCCTGGAGCACTTACGCTGGCTTACCCGGGCGACAGAACAGCCGGTTCGGGACCCAGTTGAGGCAGTCCCGCGCGGGTCGAGTTCCCGACCATAACGGCGGGTACGCGTGCACCCGAAGCCGCATAGGCTGTTACTCTAAGTGATCGAATTGCTTCCACCTTGCCGAGATGTGCCGAATCGTCTACAGACAATTCGGCCTTCTTAGGTTCAAATAACGAGGTCGGTAACAGCCCGCCAGCCGCGGTGAGCCACGGCCGTAGCCCCCTGCCGCAAGCAGGATGAAAGGGTCGCTGCTTACCCGAGGTGAGCTGTCCCTCTCACGTCCCCCTGGATCACGCTGACCTCCTTCTTCGTAGCGTGGACCACGAATCCGTGCGAGGCTAGCCACGCGCCGCGCTCGGAGGTGGGGAGCGCCTGGTAGATGTCGGCGTACAGGTCCCCGGTGAGCTGCTCTTCCCACCGGTCTGGCTCGGCGGGCAGGGCCTTGAGCCGGTCTCTTTCGGCGCGCAGCCTGCGTACCTGCTCGTCGAACTGCTCATCGGACATGACGTCCGGGTCGAGTGCCCTGATCCGGTAGCTGATCTCTTCCAGCTGGTCCTGGTAGTCGGTGCCCTTGACCAGGATGAGCCTCTTCACCGGGACACGGAACGTCGTGGCCATGATCTCGTCCACCGCGGCGTCGACCACCTCCATCCGCACCATGTTGCCGCACCCCTTGCGGCGGCTCCCCGTGCCGGTGCACCGGTAATAGGTGTAGGTCCCGCCGCCGTGCTTGCTCGACGCCCTGCAGGTGAGCTTGTTCATGGACGAGCCCTCGCAGTGCGGGCACTTGATGGCGCCCTTCAGCATCGCCCGCGTCTGGGGCTCACCCCTCGGGCCGCGCTTCTCCCGGCCCAGCAGAGCCTCATTAGCCAGCCGGAACCGGCGCGCGTCGATCAGCGCCTCGCACGAATGCTCCCACTTCTCCGACCAGACCACCTTCCCTGTCACCGGGTCACGTTCGGCACGGGTCATCCAGTAGTGCCCCCGGTACACCGGGCTCCTGATCAGGTCGGCCAGCCTCGTCGGCCACCACGGGACGTCGATCAGCTCCCCGTCCTTACCGCGCTTCTGCCACAGGTGCAGGGAGTCCAGCCACTCGCAGATGTCCGCGAGGCTGTGCCCGGCGATGACCATGTCGTAGATCTGCGGGATGTACTCCCGTCCCAGGTCAGTGGCGGCCAGCCGCCTGTCGTACTTGGGGCCTTCGGTCACGTATCCCCACGGGATGCGCCCGACGAACTTGTTCTCCCGGCGCAGGGCGTCGGTGGCCCGCACGACGCGCTCGCGGCCCAGTTCCCATTCCCGGCGCGCGGCCATCTTCTCCGCTTGCCACTGCCAGTAGTCCGAATCGAACTTGTCCGCCCGTGCCGGGTACTGCGGGCCGTCCACGATGATCAGCCGTTTGCCGTGCTGCGTGGCCCAGAACTCGATCCGGGTGAAGTCCTCCTGGGTGCCCCGGGACCAGCGGTCGGTCTTGTACGCCACGACCGCGTCGTACATGGCCATCTTCTCGGGCTCGGTGACCCACGGCTTGAGGTTCTTGCGGTCCCACGGCGCGACCGTCCCGGACTTGGTGTCGGCCACCACGTCGATGACCGTCATCCCCTCCCGCTCGCAGAACGCGCGGGACTTCTCATCCTGGGTGTCGATCCCGATGCCCTGCTGCCCGCCACGCTGGAGCTTGCTCAGCCTGGCCGCGATCAGAACCCGCACCGGGCGCTCTCCGGGGTGCACCACCGGATGCGCCGCGGGTGCGTCCTGGGTGCGCGGTTGCGCTGGTGCATCTGATGGGTGCGGCTGCTCCATGTCGCTCGCCTCGCCAAGGTCGGTGCGTCTGCTAGGCTCCCTTTTGTTAGCTTAAATCCGACCTTAACACATGTATCCTAGCCCTCCAGCAAGGTCATAAAGAACCCGAGCGAGACGACCAGCAACACCGCCCAGGGGTTCGCGCGGAACTTCCTCACAACTTCCTCTCCTTGCCAATCGTGCGCACCGGACCAGAGCCCTGGAACCTGCCCGGCAGCCCGGCACGCGCGCCCGCGGGCACATGCCCACCAGAGCGCATACCGATATTCAAGATATATCTTGACTGCGGGATGCCGCTAGCCTCCGCCGACTCGGAATCCATGCCGCCCATCCGGGGTCTCGCGCTGCGCTACCTGTATGTCCCCAAGACTCACCATAAGCACGACTACCGACATTCGGCCGGCCCAGATGCAGCGCGGTACCCTGGGTTTTCGAGTTATGGGCGGCTGCTGCGTGCCATGCCGCCAGGACAGCTTTGGTTTGCTCGGGTGTGGGGGTCTGCGTCGGAACCCCTGCAAATGCGGGCGGTGATCAGGACGCGGCGGAGCTGGGTGAGCCTTCGGCGTGCCCCAGGTGCCCGGATCTCAGTCATGATGCCCGCCCGTGTGCAGGTGGCGGCGCAGCAGCTTGCCGGTGGCGTTGCGGGGCAGCGACGGCACGAACTCCCACTGGGCCGGCACCTTGAAGCCCGCCAGCGCGGCGCGCGCGAAGACCCGCAGTTCCTCGCGGCCGGGCGGGTCGGCCGGATCGGCCGGCACCACGAAGGCCTTGATGGCCTCGCCGAGCAGCCGGTCGGGTACGCCGATCACCGCCACGCCGGCGATCCGGGGGTGCTCGAGCAGGCGGTTCTCGACCTCTTGCGGGTAGACGTTCTCGCCCCCCCGGATGATCATGTCGCCGCGCCGGCCGACCAGGTACAAGTAGCCGTCGTCATCGATCCGGCCCAGGTCACCCGTGTGCAGCCAGCCGTCAGGGTCGGCCGCGAACAAGTGCTTCGCGCGGGCGATCACCTCGCCGGCCCCGGAGTCGTCGCAGTCCGCGAGGCGCACCTCCACGCCCGGCGCCGCGCGGCCCACCGAGGCGAGCAGTTCCTCCCGCCCGGCCGCGGCGAGCCGGTGATCCTCGGGTGATAGCCAGGTGATCGGGCTGCCCTCGGTCTGCCCGTAGAGGGTGAGGAAGCCGGCCCCGGGCAGTTGCCCCATGGCCGTGCGCAGCGTGTCGGGATGGATGGGCGAGGCCCCGTACTGCATGACCCGTAGCGTGCGCAGCGGGAGGGCGCCCTGGCGGAGCAGCATCTCCACCATGGTGGGCACCGCGAGCGCGTGGGTCACGCCCAGTGGTTCAAGCTCGCGCCACGCCGCCACGGTGAAGCGGGGCACCGCGACGGTGGTGGCGCCCGCGGCCAGGGCGACCATGATGTTGCCCAGGCCGGCTATGTGGTGGAACGGCGAGGCCGTGGCGAAGACGCTGCCGGGCCTGAGCTGCTGCAGCGTGGCGTTGAGCCGGCAGCGGCGGGCGAGCCGGTCGTGCCGGTAGCACACCGCCTTGGGGTGGCCGGTGGTCCCGGAGGTATGCAGCACGACGGCGGTCTCGCCCGGCCTGGGTACCGGCAGCGGCCCGGAGGACCCAAGGACCCGGCCGGGCAGCTCGTCCAGGGCCAGCACCTTCAGGCCCAGCTCCGCGGCCACCGCCGCGGCGACGTCCGCGAACGGCGGCTGGGTGACGAGGTAAGGCGCGGCCAGCCGCTGGACGCAGCCGGCCAGTTCGCGCACGGTCAGCCTCGGACCGAGCGGCGCGATCGGCCGCCTGGTGGCGGCGCCCGCCAGTACCAGGGCGAGCGCCTCGGGGCTCGCCTCCAGCAGGGCCGGCACCGGAACCCCCTCCGGCAGCCCGGCCGCGGACAGCCAGCGGACCGCGCCGGCGGCGTGGCCGAGCAGCTCTTCCCCGGACCACGTCGGGCCGGCGGTGATCACCGCGGGAGCCGCAGTGTCCTGCGCGATGCCCACCATGGACACCCAGTCCGGCGATGTCGGCTTCGTCATCGGCGCTGCTCCCTAACAAGACTCAGTACCCGAGCTGGCCCAGCAGCCGCTCGTAGTGACCAGCCGGGTCGCCCAGCCACATCCGCGAGGTGGTGGCCCGCCGGAAGTACAGGTGAGCCGGATGCTCCCAGGTGTAACCGATGCCCCCGTGGACCTGCACGTTCTCCGCGGTGGCCAGGTAGGCGGCCGCGGAGCAGGTGGCCTGGGCGATGCTCGCCACGGCAGGCAGCTCATCCTGCCGCCAGTCTGCGACCCACAGCCCGTACCATGCGGCCGAACGTGCCGCTTCCACCTCGAGCAGCACGTCCGCCAGCTTGTGCTTGACCGCCTGGAACGACCCGATCGGGCGGCCGAACTGCGTCCGCAGCAGGGCGTAGCCGCGGGCCATGTCCAAGGCCCGCTCGGCCACGCCGACCTGTTCGCAGGCCAGCGCCACGCAACCGAGGTCGTAGACGCGCGCGAGCGCGGGTGCGGCGCCGCCGGCCGGGCCGATCAGGGTCGTCGGGGTGGCCGCGAAATCCAGCCGCGCGTACTTGCGGGTCGCGTCGAAGGCCGGTAGCAGCGTCCTGGCCAGCCCCGGCGCGGTGCCGCGGACCGAAAACAGGGCCGCCCCCGCCGGGCTCGCGGCGGGTACCAGCACCAGGTCCGCGACGTGGCCATCCAGGACGAACCCGGCGGTGCCGTCCAGGACCCAGCCCCCGGCCGCATCCAGGTGCGCCGCCACCTCCCGGGAGCTGTCGGCCATCGTTCCCGGGATGGCCACGGTAGCGATCAGCTCACCGGCCGCGATGGCCGGGAGCCAGCGGCGCTGCGCGGCGTCATCCCCCGATTCCAGCAGTGCGGCCGCCGCGAGCACCGCAGTACTAAAAAAAGGCCCGCAGAACAACGCCCGGCCCATTTCCTGGGCCACGATGCCGAGTTCGGTGAAGCCAGCCCCGGCGCCGCCGTACGTCTCCGGGATCGCCAGGCCGAGCAGCCCCAACTCGTCGGCCATCCGGTGCCAGGTGTCGGCGTCGTAGCCGCGTTCGGTGGTCATCAGCCGGCGGACTTCGGTTTCCGGCGACGTCTTGTCCAGGAACTGCCGCATCGTGCGCCGCAGTTCCTCCTGCTCCGGGCTGAACGCGAAGTCCACGTCAGCGCGCGAGCCGGGCGTGAGCGTATCCGGACACGACTTCCCTGCCTTCGCCATTCACAGCCGATAGAGCCACCGTGGACACCGACAACTGGGCCACCGGGCCATCCCCGCCGTCCTCGATCCGTACCACCGAGGTGCGGACCGTCAAGGTGTCGCCCGGCCACACCTGCGCGGTGAACCGCACCCCGAACCGCAGCAGGTTCTCCGCCCCCACCAGCCCAACCAGAGCCTGCCCGGTCAGGCCCATGGTCAGCATCCCGTGCGCGAATACGGACGAATATCCCGCGATCTTGGTGGTGTAGATCTCGTCCGTGTGCAGCGGGTTGTAGTCGCCGGAGGCACCCGCGTACTGGACGATCTGGGTCCGCTTGAGGTCCTCCACCACGACCGTCTCGAACGTCTGGCCAACAGCAAACGCCGTCACGATGCTCCTCCCATCTCCGACCGCAGCACGCTCACGCTGCGGGCGGTCACCACGAGCTCGCCCGCCTCGTCCCGGAACTCGGTGATCTGCTCGCGGAACCGCAGCCGCCCGGAGCGCCCGTGCTTCTCCCACTCCTGGCCCGGCCGGGTGGCGCCGACCAGGACGTCGCCGACCCGGACCGGCCGGTGGTAGACGAAGTGCTGCTCCGCGTGCAGTCCGCCTGCCCCCTCGGTCACCAGCCCGGCGTCGCCGCCCGAACCGTGCCACCGCACCCCCGGCCGTGGCCGCAGCGGGTGCTCGGAATCGAACTGCGCCGCAGCGATAAGAAAGGTAGGCGGCGCGACCTCGCCCGCACCGGGCAACCCGCCCGGGGGATCGTCCGCACCCAGCGCCCGGGCGAAAGCCAGCACGTGCCCGGCCTCGACCGGAAACCGTCGCGCGGCCACCTCAGGCCTCCCGTTCGGTGCCGACCACGGACACGAACGACACGCACTCGCCCGGCCCGCCGCCGAGGTTGTGGGTGAGCGCCAGCGAGCGCCCTTCCCCCACGGTGCGCACCGCACGCTGCTCCGGGGCTTCGCCGCGGAGCTGCAGCCAGGCTTCGAACATCATCCGCAGCCCGGACGCGCCGATCGGGTGCCCGAAGGCCTTCAGCCCGCCGTCCGGGTTCACCGGCAGGTCGCCGTCGAGATCGAAGCGGCCGGACAGCACGTCCTTCCAGCCCTGCCCGCGCTCGGCGAACCCGAGATCCTCCATCAGCACGAGTTCGGTCGGGGTGAAGCAGTCGTGCACCTCGGCCAGGGCGAGCTCACCACGCGGGTCGGTGATCCCCGCCTGCGCATACGCGTCCTGGGCCGACGCGACCACCTCGGGGAACGTGGTGAAGTCGTAGCCGGGATCGGACAACCCGGAGGCCGGCCCGGCCACCAGGGACAGCGCCTTGACATACAACGGCCGGGACGCATAACGATGCGCGTCCGAGGCCCGG
>Ga0209656_10000877_pt1 | contig 19455 bp, 14 predicted proteins | sample BogFormECP12_OM2_FD_188239 | JGI IMG/M metagenome (GOLD analysis project Ga0209656, IMG submission 188239) | Bog forest soil microbial communities from Calvert Island, British Columbia, Canada - ECP12_OM2 (SPAdes) (version 2) | ecosystem: Environmental > Aquatic > Freshwater > Wetlands > Bog ... | reverse complement strand
GCTGCCACGCTTACAACTTAAGCGTGTCGAACAACCGCCTACTGCCCCTGGGCTACCGATCGTGGCATCCCACTGCGGTTCAACACCGTTGCCGGGGGTGCTTTCGATGACCACTCCCGACGCGCCAATCCCTGGCAGATCCGTCGGCCTCGGCCACCCCACCCGCTAAGCGCGCCGACCCCAGCCGGCATCCCGGCCTGAGCCGCAGGGCATCTCGCTGCGGAGCCGCTCCAGCAAATCCAGGCCCTATTCGTACCGGCTCGGATGAGGCCCACGAGGTACCGTGCTGCTGGCCTGCGTTGGCCCCCGCGCTTCAACCACTCCTCACCCTGGAGGGACGACCAATACGACGGAATCGAATACGGCGGGTTACCAGCAGAACCGTGATTATTGCATCAGCTGCAGGATTGAGCCCTCCTCAGCCGGAGTTGACGTGCTGCCCAATTAGCCTATGACCAGGAGTTTCGGGGTTGGATCCGCCCTACTCCTTGGCGCGGCGGCCCCGGCGGTCCGGCGTTCAGCTGTTCCGCGGTTTTGAAACCCGTTCAGACACAGTGGGCTTGCGCAACGCCTGCATCGCCGCTGCTGTATTTCGTCGAACACACCGGCCAGAACACCGTCGGGCGAGGTGCTGTAACGGGGCAACGCCCAACGGCTGATCGTAGCGTCGATCACCGTCGGCCGGCCCGAGCTGATGGCCGCGGCGAACGCCTGCTCGAAGTCGACCAGCGAGTCGACGGAGTATCCGTCGGCGCCGCACGCGCGTAGGCGGCGAAGTCCGGGTTGTCGAACTCGACCCGCGCGGACTCCTGGTAGCTCGCCAGCTGATAGAGCTTGACTATCTTGTACTCGCTTTTGGCATCCTCTTCGCGGCGTACGCATTTCGAGGCCCACGGCAACCAGATCCAAGAGCTGTTTTGGCGCTGGAACCCGCACACTGATCTGCTCGACGGGTGCGGTCCGCTGAGCGGACCGAGGTATTTTCAACGGCCTTGAGCGCGACTTATGTTCACCTCGGATCACCCAGACACCCAAAGGAGGTAGACATATGAGCCCGGAGCGGGAGCGTGAGGAGCGCGAGCGGCGGGAGCGCTGGGAGCGTGAGGAGCGCGAGCGGCGGGAGCGCTGGGAGCATGAGGAGCGCGAGCGGCGGGAGCGCTGGGAGCATGAGCATCACCGCTAAGCCGGCGCGGCCTTAGCCACCGCAGGTGGGCATCGACTGATGGCCGGGCGCCAGCTTTGATGGCCGGGCGCCAGCTTTGCTACTTAGAACTGGCCGCAGTTTGGTGTGTGCCGTCGAACCGGCCCGAACCGGGCCGGCGCCGCCGTCGGGCACCGCCTCGTGCAGCTCGTCGACCGCTGCGGCAAGGGCGCATGCGGGGTCGGCGGACTTGCCGACCAGACGACAGAATTCGGCGCGCTGCTGCGGGCTCGTCGACCGGATGTTCCTGCAGGACCACGAGACTCGAGGACGAGGCGTTAACAGTCCAATCATTCTTCGACGAAAAAAAGCACAGGATTAGAAGGGGGGACCGGTGCCCGCCACGGTTGTTGACAAGGACGCACAGTACGTCCTGAACCTGTGCACGAAATACCTGGCTCGCGACAACACCGAGGAGCGCAGCAACTTCGGGCAGTACGCCGCCGGAGATGCGCGCGGAGCAATCGCCGAGGCCTGGCGGTTCCCCATCGTCGACTCCTACTGGGATAAGAAGTCCGCCGACAGCTCCTACCCGTTTGACGCGGTGACGTTCGTCTTTGACGGTCACCGCCACCCGGCCACCTCGGTCGCGGTCGTGGGCTCATTCACCGAGCTGTTCAATCCGGTTCCCTTGGCGCAGGTGCCCTTCGCCGGCGCGCCGTCGGGGGTCTGGTCGGTCACGGTGCGGGTGCCCAAGGGCCAGGTCCACCGCTATCGATTTCTGGTGGACGGCAACGACGTCGTCGATCCGGTCAACCCGCAGACCACGCAGATGGACAACGGACAGGTGTGGTCGCGATTCTTCACCTCGGCGTGCGCGATTCCGCTAGTCCTATCCCGGCGCGAGCGAGATGTCCTATCGGCGTTGGTGCGCCACATCATGCCGTTTCGCACCGAAGAGAACAGCCTGTTTATCGGTCAGGTGTACAACACCCTCGACCGCGCCAGTCGCGACGCCCAATTCCCGCTGGCCTATGTCCTCGATGAGGACGTCGGCGCCGTCAACTACATCGACAAGGTTCTCGCCCGCGAAGAGATGCATCATGTCATCGACTACCGCATCTGCATCGACATCATCGACAAAATGATGCGCGCGCGACTTGGCGGGTTGGACCCTCTGCACGGCCAGCTGGAGAACTGGGCGGATCTTTACGGTCAGATGGCCGCCGACCAGGTACCCGGCTGGGACTACGGCAGATACCAGAGTCCCGCATACTTTCTGGGGCTTTTGCGTCGTCACGCCATCACCGGCGCCTTTGTGCATCCCCGCCACGGCGGAAACAGCGGAACCGCCGGGTGGCGCTACCTGGAATCGCGCTACGTCGATTCCGGCGGCCAGACCCTGTTCGACTGGGCGAGGGCGATCGAAGCACCGCTGGGCCGCAACGTCGACTATCGAGGATAACACTATGGCGGGCAATGATTTTGATGTGGTGGTGATCGGGAGCGGCGGCGGGGCCGCGCCGCTGGTGAACACCTTGGTGCACGCCGGCAAGAGCGTGCTCGTCCTGGAGAAGGGCCCACTGCTGCGTACGCAATACCAGTCCCCAGACGGTCTGTCGGACTTCAAGCGTGACGAGTTGTTCGGCACCGGATCGGCCAAGACCATCACCAATCAAGGCCTCGCCAATCACGGCCAGGCCTACTATTCCAGCCACGTCGAACCCGACCTCAACGACGAGCCACACATCTACAAGAACGACGACGGCCGCGACTATGCCACGATCGAGGGCTACACCGCGCAGCTCGTCGGCGGCGGCACCCAGCTCTACGGCGGGGTGTCCTTGCGGTTCACCCCAGACGATTTCCGGTTGGCCTCATTCAACGCTGGACGCACCGATCTGGTAGCCGACCCGAACAACGACGTTGTGCGGGAGGCGCGCGACTGGCCGATCAGCTACGCCGACCTCGAGCCGTACTACTGCACCGCTGAACGCCTGGTGGGCATCAACGGTACACGGCAAGGACAGCTGAAGCCGGCCTCGGTGGATAACTACCAGCCGCCGCTGGAGCCCAACCCCATCAGCCAGTTCGCCGCCGCAGGAATGGACGCCCTCGGCATGGCGCGCTACCGGACACCGCTGGCGGTGATCACCCAGGACCACCCGCCCAGTGGCCGCACCGTCCCTGCGGACCGCGATAGCATCAAGACGGCCTTCGTCAACCGCTACGGCGACCCGCTTGGCATCAAATCCAATGCCTGGGTGTCGCTGCTGTGGCCGATCCACGACCGGTCCAACTTTGCGTTGTGGGCCAACTGTGTGGTCACCGAATTGGTCAACCAGGGACCAAAGATCACCCAGGTCAACTACCGCGATCCGATCGGTGCCCACCGCTCGGTGTCAGGCAGTGTGGTCGTCGTCGCGTGCTCGGCCATCGAAAGCGTTCGGCTGCTTAAGCTCTCCGCTGCGCGCGACCCCGACTTCGCGCAGCGCATCAACGGCAACGGCCTGCTCGGCGCCTACTTCTTGACTCACTGCTTCGGCGGTGCGCAATGCCGGGTTCCGCTGCGCACCGACAAGTCCAAAACCCTTGACTCCGACTGGGCTACCGACCACTGCGCCGACCCCGCGTGGATCAAGGCCAACCACCTGTGGGCCGGTGGTGCGATCTACAACAACACCTCCGACGGTGCCCTGCCGATATCGATGGCACGAACGTGGGAGGCGATGGACATGGACAACATGTGGAAGGGCTACCTGTCCGACACCGCCATCGTCGGCGACGGATTCGTTTCCTTCCTCGACGACAACTTCGGCAAGCGCCTGTCGGTGGCGTTCATGGCCAACCAGGTGCCCCAACGGGGCAACAGGATCGACCTGCACCCCACCGTGACGGACAAATGGGGACGCCCTGTCGCCTACATCGAAAAGACCTGGCACAGCCACGACAAGGCGCTGATGGAGACACTGGCCGAGCAATGCCATCAGATCCTCGTGCGCGCCGGCGACACCTCCGATGTGAGCTTCGGCAGTGTCGAAAACTCCGTCGTGCGCATCGCCAACCACATCCTCGGCGGTACGCGATTCGGCACCCACTCGGCTGACTCTGTGCTCGACCCAGATTGCCGGGCATGGAATTTCGACAATCTCTACATCACCGATGGTGGTTTCATGCCCACCTCCGGCGGTGCGAATCCCACGTTGACCATCCAGGCCAATTCGTTCCGTGTCGCTGACACCCTGCTGAAAAGGATCTGACGATGGATAGTCGCTTCGACCAGATCTTCACCCATCCCGAAAACGAGATCTTCCGGGTGGTGTTCTTCCCGGACCGGATCTATCACGCCCGCTACCTGAGCGCGACCCGCAGCTCGCGCTACCGCTACAACGTCACCGAGGTCCGCTCCGGTGCCGATGCGACCGTCCTGAAAGGCGATGTCTACCTCGACGGAAACCGGCTGTGCGGCATGCTGCGCGTGGAATACAGCGGACAGCGGCTCGTCGAAGTGGCTCGCCAGTTCGACCGGCGGCTCGGTACCATCACCCGGGCCTGGCTGCGACTGATACCGGAGGGCGCCGACGCGGCCGAGGCGACCATTGCGCTGCACTGGGACCCGATGATCAACGCCTACGCCGCCGAGGTGTGGGAGACCCTGGAGCCGCCGGCGGGTTTGACCCATGACCACCGGGTCTTGACAAGCATGGGCCGCGACGCCCCCATCACCCGCGTGGCTGCGTTCACACCGATTCTGGCAAACCTGGAGAACCTCCACCAAGTGCTGCTGGCGTTCCGTGAGGACTCGCTGCTGTACCCCACCGGGCAGACGATCGGAAACATACAGTGGGACAACGACTTCCTTCGTTCGCACCAGGAGCCGCGCGATCCAACGCCCAGCTCCGACAAAAACACCGTCGACGACCGCAACTACAACCTGGACTTCCGGCGCAGCTGGTTCATTCCCGATGCCGGAGCGCTGAAGCCCGTGTCCTACGTCAATGCGATGAGCGACCCGGGAAACCCAGACCGGCGCCCCGAAAATATCGTTCAAATGCGGTGGCTGTTCCAGCGCGAACTCGGCAGCGACCTTGTCTTCTTCCACGAGGTCACCGTCCCGCCCGGTGCGGTCGAGGGAACCCATCGCCACATCGGATCCGAAGAGCTCTACTACATCGTCTCAGGCACCGGGCTGGCCTACATCCTCGATGGCGACGACCCGACCACTTTGAACTACCCCCTCGTCACACGCCCGGTCTACGGGCTTGACCCGCTGCCGTGCCGCGAGCTGCCGCTCAAACCGGGCAGTGTCTTGTTCACCAAAAGCGGAGGCGTGCACGGCGTGCGCAATCCCGGAACCGAACCGTTGAAATTCGTTGCCTTCCTCTACCAATCCTCGTAAAAGGAAACACCTGTGGTCGATCTCGTGCACACCGACGCGGTGTTCCGCGTCGAACCCAACACCACGCCGGACTACAACAGCGGCAATTCGCTGGTTAAGCTGCTCGACATCCTCGAGTCGTCGTCGTTGGGCGCCGACCGGGAAGTCTACGAACCCACCTCCCTGCAGTATGTGTTTCCGCTCACCTGGCTGCAGCTGTACGGTCCGTCGGCGCCCAACACCGACCAACTCGACCCCACCAAGCAAGACGTCAAGACCGACTTCCAGAAGCAGAACGTGCGCGACTTCCACCTCGGCGACGTCCAAGCGGTCCGCGGCTGGGCCAACACCGGCGACTGGCGCGGCCCGTTCCTTCGGCTGTCCTACCGAGCCGGGCCGGATAGCGCGCTTGCCCAGGCCGGCGCGCGGCTGTCGGAGTCCATCGGCTGCCGGATCGCCATTCCCAACGGGCCCAGCGCCACAGTGCCAGCGCACTACGACACGGCCAGCGCACGCTACGCCGTCGAACTGTGGGGCCGCAACCAAGACCAGCTGCGGTCCGCGCTGGGGCCGCGCGGGCAGGCCAGTGTCGACCAAGGAGCGCTGGTCGGCCGTCCGGACCTCGTGCGCGGTGGCGGAGGAGATTTCACCCGCGAAGCGATGACAGAGAAAGACATCCGCACGATCGCACCCGATCACGCGATGCACCCCATTGTGCCGTTCTACCTCGATGTCACCTTCACGCAGAATCCCGACGGATCGGGGCCGTCGGATGGTCCCACCCGGGTCGGCTTCGAGATGCGCCTGCGCGGGTGGGACAACTATCTGCGTGTCGGCGCCAGCCCCAACCCGCACGGCGGAGTGGGATTCCTCGAATATCGCAATCTGTTCAGCGACTACTACAACGCTGCCGGAGAGATCGACCGCCGGTTAGAGCCCTGGAACTTCGACGCGTTCGGCCACAAGGGCCACGCCAGCGGTGATGTCGAACCGTTCATGGCGGTCAACTACATGGACCTGCATGTGTTGGAAAGCGCATGCGGGATCGGGCTACACCGCCATCGCGACAACCAAGAGATCTTCATGATGATCGACGGCGAAGGCCTGATGGTCGTCGGCGACTGGGCCGACTCGCACAGCCGTGCGCGGTCATTCGAGATTCGCCACCTGGCGGCAGGCGAACTTGTCCTGCTCAAAGGCGGCAATCTGCACGGGCTGATGAACCCGCTGGCACGGCGCTCGTCGCTGTTCATGTTCGGCGGATACGACTGATGCCCTCGTCCTACCCGCTCGGTGATCCCACCCGGCTGGGAGCACGGTTGCACGGCGCGGCCACCAACGTCGCGGTCTACTCCACGGCAGGTGACTACGGTGGCTCGGTTAGCTTTTGCGTCCTGGACGACGACGGCACCGAACGCCGCTTTCCCTTGTCGACAACACCGGCCGGGATATGGCATGCCCGCATCGACGGGCTATCCCCTGGCCTGCGCTACGGCTTCCGCGCGAGCGGCCCAACAGACCCCGCGCGGCGTATCTACTTCAATCCGGCCACTCTGCTCGTCGATCCGTATGCACTGGCGCTCACCGGAACCGGCACCCCGCGGGGCCGGTACAGCGTTCTTGCTGACACGACGTTCGATTGGGGAAATGACCACCCGCCACGGACACGGTTGGCCGACAGCGTCATCTACGAAACCCATGTCCGCGGATTCACCATGACCCACCCGGACGTCGAGCCGAAGCTGCGGGGAACCTACGCCGGCCTTGCCTCGCCGGTGATCCTGGATTATCTGGTCGGCCTGGGGGTCACCGCGGTCCAATTACTGCCGGTCCACGAATCGCTCACCGAACAACGACTGCTCGACCGCAATCTGACGAACTACTGGGGATACTCCACGATCGGGTACTTCAGCCCCAACAGCCGCTACGCCACGGGCAACCGCGGCCAACAAGTCAATGAGTTCAAGGCCATGGTGAAAGCGCTGCACGCCGCCGGGCTGGAAGTCATCCTCGATGTGGTCTACAACCACACGGCCGAAGGCCCCATCGACCAACCCGCGCTGGCGTGGCGGGGACTGGCCAACGACGCCTACTATCGCTTCGACCCCAACAACCCCACCCGCTACGCCGACACCACTGGCACCGGCAACAGCCTCAACCCCGGCCGCCTGCAGACCTTGCAGACCATCACCGACTCGCTGCGCTACTGGGTCACCGAAATGCACGTCGACGGGTTTCGCTTCGACCTCGCCGGCGAACTGCTGCGTCAGCACGACAACCCAGACCGTGCCGCGGCGTTCGTCGATCTGCTCTACCAGGACCCGATCATCAACAAGGTGAAAATCATCGCCGAACCCTGGGACATCGGCTCCTACGATCTCGGCTACTTCGCCCCGGGCTGGAGCGAGTGGAACGACCGCTGCCGCAACACGATCCGCTCCTTCTGGCTGACCAACACCCCCATCGGAGAACTGGCGACCCGGATCGCCGGCTCCAGCGACGCCTTCCAAGGCACCCATCGCGGACCGGACGCCTCGATCAATTACGTCGCGTCCCACGACGGGCGTACCGTCAACGACCTGGTGACGTTCGCCGTCAAACACAACGAGGCCAACGGTGATCACAACACCGACGGACCCGACGAAACCGCGGTCAACTACGGATCCGAGGGGCCCTCCGCCGACGCGGCAGTTGAGGCCTTACGCGCCCGCGCCATCCGCAATCTGATCACCACCGCCCTTGTCTGCCAAGGTGTTCCGATGCTTCTGGGCGGTGACGAGCGACGGCGCACCCAGCAGGGCAATAACAACGCCTACTGCCAGGACAATCCGATCAGCTGGTACGACTGGACGCCCACACCTGCCGTCAGCGCCATGACGGCATTCGTGACCGCCGCAATCGCGTTGCGCCGCAACCACCCAGCGTTGCGACGCATCACCTTCTTGACCGGCGCTCCGGGACCCACCGGCCACCTCGACATCACCTGGTTTGGCCCAGATGGGCAATCGCCGAACTGGGACAACGGTCCGCCGTTTCTGGGCTTTGTGCTCGCCGGCGACCTTACCGGCCGGGTCGACGCCGATGGGGCGGCGCTGGTGGATCGGGATGTCGCCGTCCTCATCAACAACACATCCGGCGACGTGACGGTTACCGTGCCGGGACGGCCCGATGCCCCCTACACGACCCTGCTGACCACCGCCACGGACACCGGATCACCCCCAGCGGCGGCCCCCAGTGGGACCGTCTCGGTGCCGGCACAGGCCATCGTTGTTGCGACGGCAGCCAGAGCATGATCCGAACTTAGGTAACGCTGCGGGCTGAGGTGCTGGCGGGACAGGTCCTGGCCTGGCCGCCAACCCAGGCAATGCCAACGCGGCCAGCCGTTTTCCCGCCGACACCACACTGCCCGAGCTGGCGCGGCCACATGCCGTGCTGCCTCGACCCCCCGATTCGACGATCATCCATTCGGCGATGGGCCGGGCGTTTCTTGCTAACGGGCCCAAACTGCAAAGCTTCTCATCCAACGCGCGATTCTTCGCGAGCCCGGCTGCACTCAGGTCGCGCCAACGCTGGCTAACGTTCGCGCGCAGATGCGATCAGAAGACAACGAGCTCTGCAGTGCCCGCCAGTTCCGTCACGGTGTAGAGGTCCTGCTGGCCGATATTCGGCAGAATGCCGCCGCGGCGGGTGGTCGTCACGCCGAACGTGTTGATGTTCAACGATTGGCCTAGTAGGCCAACCGGGGGGACAACCAGCGTGAAGGTCGTGGAACCCGCGTCTACCGTCATCCTGATCGTCACCGTAACAAGGTTGCCGAGCGGCGACTCTGTCGTTTGGATCTGATCACCCGAAAACGAAAGCAACTGGCTGCCATCGTGGTATTCGAAATGGGGTTTCCCGTCCAGACCGGATAGTGAATAGACAATTGACAGCGAAAACTGGCCGCCTTGAATGACGTTATTGTGAAGAATGTAGAGATTGGGTGCCCGCACGACGGGACCGTGGCCACCTGAACCGGTCGTTGCGGTGTGTGTGCTAGCGGTGGTTGTCATGGCAGTAGGTCTCCTATCTTGGTCTTCCTGTCGTTGGCAGTGTGGCTGTGCAAGCGAAACCATGGAAAGAGGCCGGTCCGCTGAGTGGACCGGGCCGAAACCCCAGAACCGGGCAACCCATCGCCAAAAACTTGACGGTATGTGGGGCTGGGGACACCGGTTACCAAAACTACTTGTGCGTCAAGGGATTATCTACTCCGGCAGGCGCCCATGGACCGGTAAGCACGAAGCCTGGCTACGGGTGCAGCGAGTTGTCGGACACGATGCCTCCAGGCACACGCCTGATTGGCGACAGATACCGCGACGATAGTTGCGTGGAACCCTGCGCCACGACGGCAATTCACCGGTTCTCACCAATTCCTAGGGAATCCGATCCTGGCCGATGTTGAAGTGCTCAATGCTGCGCTGGGTCTGCGCGCCCCAGTAACGGTTGGCCGGCACTTCCAGCGCAGCCAGGCTGTCGAACTCCCCGCCGCATCCCGGTGGGCTGGGTAGCGTCGAGCATCGTCACCCAGGCTTTCCCGAGGCTCACCGACGGCGTGGGTTAATTTGTGCGAGCGCTTGTGCCAGGGCCCCTGATGCGCTCGACCGCGACGCCCGTCAGGTCGGACTCAACGGCGTGATGCGCAGGACAACACGCGGTTTGCGGCCGCGGGCCGCAATGGTTTCGACCAGTGTCACCACCCGAAATTCCAAGCCGTACTTGTGCTTGATGAGTGACTCGACCCATGTGACCTCGCTGGGGTCGGTGATCACCTCGGCGGTGCCGGCCAGCAGGGGCTGTTCGGCGCGCACCTTCCCGGTTCGGCCACAGGGCCTGAGTGTGACCCGGGGGTCGCGTCGGATTCGTTTGACCTTCCAGGCGTCGGCTGGGGTCCACGCCAGCAGCTGGTCCCCGTCGCGGGCGACCCACATAGGTGAGGCGACCGCGTCCCCGTTGCGCTTGAAAGTCCCCACAGACACGAACTTCTCATCGCCCAGCCGCGCCGTGGTGCCTTCGCTCATGGAGTGCCCTGGCGAGGATCCCACGAGCCTCCGCGAAGTTGAGTCCGGCCAAGTCGGCCCGCCCGCACAGCCGCTGGGAACGCGAGGCGGCAGCGGCACGAGGCCGACACTATCCCGTCTTTCCGGATTTCATCCGCCACTGTCACGTCTTCCCGGACGCCAGTATCGAGGGCTGTCCATGACTAGTTGAGAGCTCGCACGTTACACGGTCACGGCGTGGCAGCCTTGGGTGCCGCGCGAGGTAAACCTCACCCATCCCCCAGACCCGAGCAGGCGCACGATCGCGTTCTTCGCGAAGAACTTCCTGCCGCTGCCGACCGGCACCCGTACCGTGACGCCAACCTCGACAACGATGTGACGGAGGTTCCCGAGACGGCCTTCTAAATCCGTTGCCGCCCAGTGATCTTGCAATACTGCTTTCCGGGACGGCGACACTGCTGGCCACCTGAGGTGGTCAGCCACCGCTGTGGCGAACCCTCTGATCGAGGATCAAACCGCGAGTTGTCACGCGCCGCCAGGGGACAGACTGCGCCGTCGCGTTGCCGCTCCCCTTGCTCCTGCGCACTCCGGAGTACGACGGATTCGAATATGACGGGTTACCAGTAGAAGTCTCCGTTTTCATCTGATGAATCACGACGGAATACCCGAACTCCGCAACGCCCGTGCGCTACTCGTCGCAGGATTCTTTCCACAGCCCAGCGCTCAACACTGGACCAGCCCAACAGGGATTGGCGTAGCAGCGGGCCGGATAGCTGATGTCCGAAGTCGTGGTCACGCCTGCCGTGGCGGTGCCGTGTCTGTTTGGGATTCGCTTGGTGAGAAGCCCATTACGGTGCCCAGGTGTTCGTCTTCGGCAGCATTCGCTTTCGGCTTCGGGCTTTGGCCGTCGATGAGCCAGTCGCGACAAGTGCCGGCTCAGCGACTGGCAGCGGTGCAGTGACGTGAGACCCAGCCACGGGTAGGGTGTCCGATTGCACACGGCGGCGCGTTCGCGCCGCACGGGAGTCCGTTAACTCCCGAACAACCGGAAAGTCAGATCGATCCCACCGGTGCGAAGGTGCAGAGAGTGGCACGCGCACGTCACGGTGTCTGATCACCCTCCTATCCGAACGGCTGAACCTTGCTGGTGCCGGCCGTTCGATGACGGCGGTCCACCTATCCTTTGGGCTCGGGCTGCGAGAAACTGAGAATCAACGGGATGAAGGGCGGCACCGATGGCTGGACTGGAGTCGATCGACCACGTAATCCTCCTCATGCTGGAGAACCGTTCGTTCGACCACTTGCTCGGATATCTCTACCCCAGATCCGGCGACTTCGATGGACTGGACGGCACGGAGTCCAACCTCGACCTTGCCGGCAACGCGGTGTCCGTCTATCCGATCACGCCGGAAAACGAGAATGCCTACTACTACCCGTTGGCGAACCCCACCGAAGGGTTTGTAGCGACCAACGAACAGCTGTTTAGTTCCGCCACTGCCCCCGCCGACGGCAAAGCAGCCAACGACGGCTTCGTAACCAGCTTCGCTCGGGAGCTCGCCAATCCCGCCCATCCGCTCGACCCGAAGCTCGTCGGTGCCGAACCTTCTTCCATCATGGGCATGTACTCGCCCGAGACGCTGCCCGTGCTCTCCGGGCTGGCCAAGGGCTTTGCCGTCTGTGACCGCTGGTTCGCATCGGTTCCGACGCAGACCTTTCCCAACCGGGCCTTCGCCGTTGCCGGCACGTCGCTCGGCTACACCGACAACTCGGCCCACGGCGTACCGGCATTCAACACGCCGTCGGTGTTCGGGAAACTCGCCGACGCCGGCCAGACCTGGAAGATCTACGGCTACTCCAAGCATCCCCTGACGGCCAACGACTTTCCCGATACCCTCCATCCCGGTCCTCGGTGCAAGGTGGAGTCCGGGTTCGAGAACTTCCAGAGCGACGTCGCCAGCGGGCAGTTGGCGGCCTTCAGCTACATCGAGCCGGAATGGGCCAGCTATCCCCGCAGCAACGCCCCGCCGAGCACCACCCAAGCCGACGACGAACACAACTTTCACGTGCAGAACGACCAGCATCCGGTGTCAAATCTGGCCGTGGGCGAGAAGCTCATCTACGACGTCTATGCGGCACTGAGCGGCAACCAGGCCGTCTGGGAGAAGAGCTTGCTCATCATCACCTACGACGAGCACGGAGGGAACTACGACCACGTTCCCCCCGAAACCGGCGCCACCCCACCCGACAACATCATCGGGGCATCGGGGTTCGACTTCACCCGCTTCGGAGTCCGGGTCCCGGCGGTCATCGTCTCTCCCCTGATTCCCGCCGGAACCGTCTTGCGGGCCCCCGCCGGCAGCCCGCCTTACGACCACACGTCGATCATTGCGACCCTCCGAGTCCGCTTCAACCTCGGCACGCTCGGCGAGCGGGACGCCGTCGCGCCGCACCTCGGGCCCGTCCTCACCCTGTCCACGCCTCGCCGCGACGACCCATTGGAGGGCGTCACTCCGCCCACGGCGGCGGATCCCGTCCTGCAAGCCGGCTCCGCTCCGATCGGTGAGGCGCCCAGTTCGTTCCTCGAGGCGAAGGCCATCGCCGCGGCCAAGCTGCCCGTTCCCTCCGAACCGATCGAGAACCCGCAGCAGACGGTCGCCGCGCTGTCCACCGCGGCCAAGCAATATGGCTTCATTCAGGATCGGCTGCAGGCCTGGGTAGCTGCGGGCAAACCACTCACCAACACATGAGACACATGACCCTCCCGTAAGTCCGGGGAAAGGGTCTCGCACAACTTCAGTCTGGCTGCGGGCCGCGGGTTAGTCAGAAGGCAGAAGCCAGTGGCTACAAGGCTGTCGCGAGGTCCCAAACCCTTCGAAGGTTGTCGGGTTCGGCCTGCAGCGGGACAAGTAGCACGTCCGTCGCACCAGCGTCTAGATACGTTCTCAACTATCCCGTCACTGCTCGTACGTCGCCGATGACCGCCAGGTGCTGTCAGGCAGTGAGATCCGCGGGCCGATCGCCCGGGCGGCGTTGGCGTGACCAGAACGGCCGGTCCGGCCACCGGTGTTCGCGGGCGTAGGCCGCCTGCCGTCGCACCTGATAGATGGCGCGAACGTCAGCGTGACGTGCGCCGATCGCGGCCAGGGCCGTGGCGCTGTCGGCACTTGAGATCGCCTGGGCGGCAGCGACTCCGGAGGACAGCGCGCCGAGCAGACCTTGGGCAGACAGCGGATCGAAAGCCAGCGCCGCGTCACCGCAAGCGATCCAGCCCGGTCCGCACACCACTTCCAGCCACGCGCCGCCGGCCGGGCAGGCCTGCGGCGGCGACCAACCGCTCGCGTCACCGGCGAAGCGGCCCAGGTGCGGCAGCGCAGCCAGCCGGGCGACGAAATGCTCGCGGTCGCGCAGCCAGCCGACGACGCCGGGATCGGCGATCCCGACGGCGCCGATCCGCTGCTGCGACGACGCCCCGACATACCACCAGCCGTCGGCGTCGGCCTCCAACACGATCCGCGTCGGTGAGTCGTTGCGCGGCGCGATCGTTCGGGCGTGTACCGCCACCAACGGCGGGCCGCTGCGCCGCGGGGCACCCAGCCGACGGGCGACAGCGGCGGCACGCCCCGTCGCATCAATCACCCATGGCGCGCACAGGTCGGGTCCCCGCCCGATTTGCGCCACCCACTTCTGGCGCATCCGGTGCAGGTGATGGATGCGGCCGGTGAGGATGGGCACGCCCAGGGCCGCGCATCGGCGCCGCAGCGCGCCGTCGAACCGCTCGCGATCGATCCACCAGCCGGCGCCATCCGGGGAGGCGAACGCGTCAAAGGCAACCAACTGGCCGCTCCCCCACGCCGTAAGTGTTCCGCGGCAGCGACCTTCGGCGAGTGTGTCGACCGGGCTCAGCCCAGCGGCGCCGAGCGCGCGGGCGGCGGGTCCCGGCAGCGACTCACTGTGCCGGTGACCGCCCGACGGTCGGTGCACCACTGCCACTTTCGCGCCGTCGCCGGCCAGCCGCGCAGCAGCAGCGCAGCCGGCCGGGCCGGCCCCGACAACGAGTGCGTCGAGGTTCATTGGTTGCGCATTCGGATGTTGCGGAACGCTTGGAGGTGTTCGACGCTGGACCAGCCGGCGCGTGCCACCGGATCTGCTGCGGGCGGGACCGGTCCAGCCGCAGCCGCGGCGGCACGCAGCCGGTGGGTGACATGCGGCGGGACATTTTCGACCAGCATGACTGGTGGCAGTTCGGGATCGTCGGGCACACCCTCGTGGGCCTCGATGACGCCCAGCCAGCCGAAGTGCTCAACCACCTGTTGCATGGCCTGCGCGCCGTCTACGTGATCGAGTGCGCGCAGCCACTTTTCGCGCCGGTTGTAGGCGTCGATGCGGGCCTGACGCGGCAGGCTGCTGTTGGTGGCGGTCTGGTAGTCGTCCTGGGTGAGCACCTGGTTGGGCACCCGTGCGGGCCAGAACGTGGGCAGGTAAGGGTCGAACTCGGGCTGATAACCCGACCGGCAGAAGGCGGTGTCACCCTGCCACGGCAGCGCCATCCAGCGGGTCAAGCCACCGGGTGGCTGCGCGTAGAGCGGGCCGCCCAGGCCCAGGGCGTTGGTCTGGTTCAGCTGCGGGCCCAGATCGGGTTCGGGGTCATCGGCGGCGCGCTGTCGTATCCGAAACGCGCTGGCATATAGGCTCAGTCGACGCATCGGCCAGGTGAGCTCGCAGCCGGGATGGAACGCGTCAGCCAGACAGTAGGTCAGTGCGGCGCGGTCCAGGGTGGCAGGCTGCTCGGCGACGGGCATCTGTTCCAGCGCGCTCGGTGCGGGTTGGGGCTGGTCGCGTTCGAAGCGGCCGTCGGCCCATTCGCTCAGGATCCACGCCTGCAGTTGGGGCAGCGCCAGGCTGCCGCGCGGCGAGGCGTCGCCGGACAAGTTGAAGGCGTCACCGTAGATCCACGGCCACAAGCGCGCCTCGTGTACCTTGGAGGTCAGCGGCCGAAACGCGTTGAACAGCAAGTGGCGTAGCTCCCGGTAGGGATCGCAGCCAGCGGGCGGGACGGCGAGCCGGTCGATGAACCGTGGATCCTCGAAATCCATTGGCCGGCCACGACCAAACATCGCGGCGAAGCCGGCGTTGACCCACTGCAGGTTGGCCAATCGCTGCAGGACCGGCAGCACGTCGGCGTGGAAGCCGACCACGGTTGGCTTTTGCAGCCAACCCTTTTCGACATAGAGATCGGTCAGCAGGTCGGCCATGGTACGCCAGCCCACGACGTCAGGTGCATAGTTGGGCGGAGCGACCACCACCCACGCCCCCTCGACTGGAATCGCCCGCCCGTCGATGCTCACTTGGGCCGTCACCGGCCCGTCGCTGGTGTCGTCGAACCAGTCGTCGGCGTTGTTGAAGCTGTCGGGATCTGCCGGTATGAATAGCGGCGCGCCGCTTGGCGACTCCGATCTGCCGAGGCCGCCCAGCACCAGCAACCGGCCCAAGTCGTCGGTGCGCAACTCGCCCAGCGAGACGGCCACGTCCTTGAATTTTCCACCGTCCAGCCGCAATTGAGCGTCGCCCGAGCGCGACGGACCAGCAATGGACTTGGGTCCCGGGTCGATCACAAGTCGCTGGCGGTCCTGGCCTTTGACGGTCGAATTGCGCAGCGAGCATTGGGTGTCGGCGGCTTCGGGGATGTCCAGCGCGGTAATGAAGCGGTACCAGGCCGCCTTGCGATTGGCCACGTGCACCGTCCACGTGATCTCGGCGGTGTCGGAGGTCAGTTCGTCGACGACGTCGCCGTTCTCGTCGATCCCGTAGACGCGGAAGCGGGCGGCTTGGCGTTTGAGCGCCCCGCCCGCGTCGCGCATGCCCGTCACCGGTACGCCAATGACTTCGGGCCCGATGACGAACTCGTCTGCGCTGTCACCGATTCGCGCGATTCCGATGCCCGGGTGGATCCGTGCGCTCACGATCATGGCAGCTCCTGCGGTTGTTGGGCGCGCCCACCAGCCGGGTCGGGCGAGGACGGTTCGGTCAGCGCGACGTGGTTGACGGTACTCGTTGCGGCCCTGATTAACAGGACTTGATGATGTCCCCCTAAAAGCTTTCGTCGAGGCGGCAGACCAATACCTACAGTCCAGGGTGGCAGCCTCGGGTGCCGCGCGAGATAAACCTCACCCATCCCCCAGACCCGAGCAGGCGCACGATCGCGTTATTCGCGAAGAACTTCCTGCCGCTGATGACCGGCACCCGTACCGTGACGCCAACCTCGACAACGATGTGACGGAGGTTCCCGGGGCGGCCTTCTAAATCCGTTGCCGCCCAGTGATCTTGCAATACTGCTTTCCGGGACGGCGACAGTGCTGGCCACGTAGAAATCGGCGTATCTCATTCAGAAGAATCAACCCTGCTCTCTCCAGCGGTGGGTGGTCGCGCGGCGCGCTGAATCATGTTGCTTAGCAGGCGATTCAGCACCGCAGCGGAGCTACACATATCTCGGGTCTGGATCGTTGCCGTTCTCCGGTGCAAGCGTACGTGGTCTATCTGCGAGGCTTCTGCCTGCAGCTATTGCGCGATGATTCTCAACGTCATGAGACGAGTGCAGGGCGAGTTCCGCCGTGAGCGGGAAGGTTAGCGTTCTTTGCGCGACCTCCACGCCGTCGACTGTTACCTTGCCGTCGGCTTTGGCCTGTCCCGACCGTACGGCGACAAGTGCCCCGTCCCTCACGACTGCCACCGCGTCGTACAGCTGGACGCGTACGACGAGCTGAATGGACAGTGTCATCACCCGGCAACCGTCCACCTCGATGTCCAGGCTGTGCTGCCGGGCCGCCTTGATGGTGTGGTTGCGCAAGGGCACGACCTGGTCGACACCGGGTTGGCTGCGGGATTTGCGGATCGCCTGCGTGACGGCGGCATACGCTCGCCAGCCACCGAGGATTAGGTCGACGAAAGTCTCGCTCATGACCATCCGCAGTTTCGCCTCGATCTCCTCGATGAGAGCCCGCCGTGCGACGGCACCAAGCGTCCGGAGCGGGCGGGCACGCCCCTCGTCAGTGGCGTTTGCCCGCATCACGACCCTCTCGAGCCGGATCTGGGCGTCGCCGGGCGTCGGCAGCAGCCAACCTGCGACGGGAGCGCCCGCCGTTACCGGCGTGCTCAAGGGCGTCATGACGGGTTCTCCTCAACGGTCGTGGAACACCGGACTTCGACAGGGACGACGGTCAATACGTGGTCGCGGTTGGGCTCGTCACCCGGGCGCGTCTCGAATGTCGCACCGGGTCCGGGCTGCGGCTTCACCGTGACGTGCGCTTTCACCCAGCCCAGGCCCCGGTGACGGTACGCACGGGTGAGCAGGCCGGCCGAGAGCAGGACCGCGCACGTGAGCGCGAGCAGGACTGCCAGCGCCCAGCCTCCCGTGGACTCGTCGGCGGTCGGCGTCACCGGCGCCGTTGTGGTGGTCACCGGCGGTGGTGTGGTGGTCATCGGCGGTGGTGTGGTGGTCATCGGTGGTGTGGTGGTCATCGGTGGTGTGGTGGTCATCGGTGGTGTGGTGGTTATCGGTGGTGGTGTGGTGGTTATCGGTGGTGTGGTGGTTATCGGTGGTGTGGTGGTTATCGGCGGTGGTGTGGTGCCCCTCGTCGGCGACTCACTGGTGCCCCTCGTCGGCGACTCGCTGGTGCCCCTCGTCGGCGACTCGCTGGTGCCCCTCGTCGGCGACTCACTGGTGCCCCTCGTCGGCGACTCACTGGTGCCCCTCGTCGGCGACTCACTCGTGCCCCTCGTCGGCCACTCGTTGGTGGACCGTGTCGGCCGGGGCGCGACATAGGCGGGCAACAGCGGACCGGGAGCGGGTCCGTATGTCTTTGTCACCGGAGGCGGAGGAGGAGGATCGGCGAGAGCTGGCACTGTCGTTCCGCCAAGCGCCGTCAACGAGATCACAACCGCTATACCGCGACAACAACAAATGCGAAGTGGTGCACTCATGGTGGCTCAACTCCTCTCATCATTGAGAGGCGTGGCGGTTCATCCGCCACGTCTGCCATCTACTTGCAGCGGGCGGCCGTATGGGGGGTTGCTCGACTGTCCCAGCGAACGCACTCCTACGTCCAGCCCGGCGGCGAGGATCACCGCTTGCCGGACATTGGTGAGGCCGGCGGCGATGAAGAACTCGTCGAGCCACTTCATGCGCGACGCGGTGTATGCCGATTGGGTGAGCGCCCGCCGCATTAGCTGCGGATCCACCTCCGGCAACCGCGCGACCATGTCCTTGTCGTCCTGCCGCGACGACCAGCCACGGGCGCTGGCCGCGTCGAGAAGACACCTGCGCGAAGGGGTCGGTGAACAACGGCTGTTCGCTTTGAGCTTCCCTGGAGCGCCGCTCAGCGGTGCCCAGGGCCGTCACAGCGACGCCCTCGGCGACGCCCCAGGTGTCATTGTCAGTTCTAGCCATTTCGCCCGCCGCTCCTGCAATCGGCTGCTACCCACGGAGCATCGATCCGCGGTCCCGCGTTGTCTCGAGTAGTCAACTACTCGATTCCTGCTGGTTACGCCCTCGGCCATGCGCTTGCGGCGCGGTTGGTTCACGCCGAAGCAGCGCGCAAGGCAGTGTCTGTGGGTATCGCTTCGTAGGAGATACAGCGATTTGTGAGGCAAACTTCAGCCGGCGGTCGATCTTGCGTCCGCCACTAACGGACACTCAGCGAGGGATCTCCCAATGGGTGAGAAGTGCTATCGAAGAACGCCAGCCGGTGTTCAGGGAACCTGGCGCGGTATTTGGCCATCGCGGTGTCGTTCTGCGCCCGGGTTCCCGGATGTATCGAGATCGCGATGCGTCGTTGTCGACCCGAAGCGATCGCACCGATGATGTGTGCGTCTTGGTCTCCGAAGCTCGCGCCGAATATGACGGT
>Ga0209656_10000875_pt1 | contig 19489 bp, 17 predicted proteins | sample BogFormECP12_OM2_FD_188239 | JGI IMG/M metagenome (GOLD analysis project Ga0209656, IMG submission 188239) | Bog forest soil microbial communities from Calvert Island, British Columbia, Canada - ECP12_OM2 (SPAdes) (version 2) | ecosystem: Environmental > Aquatic > Freshwater > Wetlands > Bog ... | reverse complement strand
TCGATATCGCGCAGCCGGACGTCGCCCGCGCAGGCGGTATGACCGAGATCCGGCGGATTGCAGCACTGACCTCGGCGCATGGTGTGCGTCTAGCTCCACATGCCTGGGGCAGTGGAGTTCTGTTCGCTGCAAGTATTCACGTTGCGATGGCAGCCCCCAACTGCCACATTCTCGAGGTGAGCCAAGGCTACATGCCGATGATGTGGGAGCTCTTCAACGAGCCATTCGACATCCGCGCGGACGGCATGGTGCATGCGCCTGACCGGCCGGGCCTCGGTTTCACACTGCGCGCGGATGCGCTGGAGCGGTTCAGGTACGTCGACGGCCCTGAGTATAAGTTCTAGCCGCATTATATTTGACAGCCCGAGACGCTGCCGCAGGTCGGTGTCGGCGGTCCGTCAGATCCCGTCGGCTTAAACCACCGCTTTCGGCGAAACGCGTCATCCAACACGGTGGGGCGGATTGTGGGCTGCCCGACCCCAGGAGCGCTAAATCCACCGGACGACTTCCACTACTGCCGCACGCGGACGCGGTCGCTTCGCGTTCGTCGCTTGATTTGTCGGGAAGGTTGTTTAGCGTGAACCGGGGGGATACTGTGATCTGGCAGGAATCTTGGTCCAGGTGTTTACGAAATGAGGTGGGTCGGGCGGCCGCTGCCGCGCTATGAGGACCCCGTTCTGCTGCAAGGGCGCGGCCGCTACACCGCTGATCAGGCGCGGGGTGCCCGCATCTTGCGCTTTGTCCGAAGCCCGGTCGCGCGAGGCCGCATTCTGACGGTGAATGCGCCGCCCGAAGTGCCAATCATAACTGCGGCCGCCCTCCGCGACCTCAAACCGATCTGTCCTCGGCTTGATCGCCCCGATTATGTCGCGGTTGCACAGCCGATCCTCGCCGCTGAGCGCGTGACCTATGTAGGCGAGCCTATCGCTGCGGTGATTGCCGACACGGCCGCTGAGGCCGAGGATCTCGTTGAACGGGTCACTGTCGAGATCGACGCCGAGACGCCGGTCGTCACGCTCGACGAGGCGCTGGCACCCGGCGCACCGCTGGTCCATGACGCGGCAGCGCAGAACACGCTGATCGACGCACGCTTCGAAACCCCAGGCGTTACTGCCGCGCTCGCAGCTGCGGACCAAGTGGTCGAATTTACGTTCACCTCCGGACGGCAGGCGGCGGTGCCGTTGGAGACGCGCGGCGGCGTCGCCGCTTTCGACGCCGTGACCGGCCGCACTTCCCTCTCGGCGTCGACGCAGATGCCGCATCTTCTGCGCACCGGCATTGCCGACGTCCTGGGGATTCCAGAATCCGAACTGCGCGTCGTGGCGCCGGAGGTCGGCGGCGGCTTCGGCCAGAAGATGCCCCTGGTCCCGGAATATGTCGTCGTGGTGTGGGCGGCGCGGCGTTTTGCCTGCAGTGTCGCCTGGATCGAGGACCGGCTCGAAAATCTAACCGCGTCGTTTCACGCGCGCGACCAGCGCCTTTATTTGCGTGGCGCATTCGACAGGGACGGTCGATTGCTCGCGATCGACGCCGATATCCTCTGCAATGTCGGTGCCTATTCGAATTTTCCGGCAACTTGTGGGGTCGAGCCGTTGATGGCGCTGACCGACATGCCTGGGCCCTACCAGGTGCCCGAGTACCGCGCCCGCGCCCGCGGCGTCGCCAGCAACACCTGCCCGATGGCGCCCTATCGGGGCGTGTCGCGGCCCGTCATCACCGCGGCGATGGAGCGGCTGATGGATTGCGCGGCCGTCAGGCTCGGGCTCGATACGCTTGAGATTAGGCGTCGCAATCTGATCGCCGAGTTTCCGCATACCTCGGTGACCGGCGTTGTGCACGACCCCGGCAGCTATCGCGAGGCGATGGAAGCTGCGGCGCGGGTCGTTGACGTCGCCAAATTCCGCGCACGACAGGAAGCGGCGCGAGCCGGGGGGCGCTGGCTCGGCCTCGGGATATCGGTATTTGCAGAGCGCACCGGCCCCGGCACGCCCGCCTTTGCGGCGCGGCGCATGGTGATCACCCCGGGCTTTGAGCGGGTCGAGCTGGTAATGGACCCCTCGGGCTCTCTCGAAGCCCGGATCGGCAGCTCGCCGCACGGTCAGGGGCTGAAGACGACTCTGGCGCAGTTAATTGCTGACGAGACCGGCATCGCGCCCGATAAAATCCGGGTCGTCGCGGGCGACACCGATCGAAGCCCCTATGGGTGGGGCACGTTCGCCAGCCGCTCGCTGGTAATCGCCGGTGGTGCCTGCAAACTCGCGGCTGCGACGTTACGAGACCGCCTGCAAGCGGTTGCCGGCCAGATATTGGAGGCCGACGCCTCTGACATCGAGCTCTCCGCCGGTCGCGCCTTTGTGCGTGGTACCGATCTCGGCGTCGAGATGCAGCAGCTGGCGCGCGCCGCCTATCACCAGAGCCACCGCTTTCCCGTGATCGCCCAAACCGGGCTGTCGGCGGTGGCAACCTATGACCCCTATGGCACCTTCTCAAACGCCTGCCATGTGGCGGCCGTCGAGGTCGATCTTGCGACGGGCCAAGTCGCGATCGAGCGGTTTGTGGTCGTCGAAGACGCCGGCCGTCTGATCAATCCGATGATCGTCGAGGGGCAGATCCATGGCGGCGTCGCCCAGGGCATCGCCAACGCGCTCTATGAAAAGGTGATTTATGACGACCGCGGCAACGTATTGACTGGCTCGCTTGCAGACTATCCGGTGCCGACCACAGCCGAAATCCCGAGCATCGAAATCCATCATCTGGAAACGTTGACTGATGCGAGCGTCACCGGCGCCAAGGGGGTCGGCGAGGGCGGCACGATCGGCGCGCCGGCGGCGGTACTCAACGCGGTTTCCGATGCGCTGGCACCGTGGGGCATTGGTGTCTTTGAAATGCCGATCACGCCGCAGCGGATATCGCAGTTGCTGCGAGGCAGGGTTCAAAGCCCGATGAACCAGACAGGACGCCACTCTTACGGTGAACGGTGATGTGTATCGTCGAGCCAGCGGCGCACCCTGGGCGACGCTGCGCTCGGATCGCGGCCTTCCCGGCACGCATCTCGGCTGCGAGCACCGATCACACCACACCGACTCCGCGCGCTGCTGGCGGAGGTTCGGTGCCGGAACGCTAGCGCCTCGTAATCTTACCGGTCGCGGAGGCGATCCATCAGCAGCTTCTGCTGGTCGCCATCGATCTCGATCATTGTACCATTAATGAAATGCGCCAAATCGGAGGCGAGATAGGTGACGAGACTGGCGACCTCCTCGCATTCGGCAATGCGCCTCAGCGGAATGCTGCGCGGGGCGAGCATATCAGCCTCCTCGCGCGTGATTTCCATGTCTCGGGCCATCGCATCAACGAGGCCGGCCCAGCGCTCGGTACGGACCGGTCCGGGATTAACCGCCACAAAGCTGATATTGTCCCTGCCGTACTGCGCAGCGAGCGCAAGTGACAGGTTCTGCCCGGCAGCGTTCGCCGCGCCCGGCGCGATCTCCCAGTAGGACGGTTTGACCCCGTCATTGCCGATCAAGTTTACGACGCGCCCGCGCCCCTGCTTTTGCATGATCGGCAACACGTGCTTTAGGCAACGCACATAACCCATGAATTTAAGCTGCAACGACTGTGCCCAATGCTCTTCGGTGAGAAAGTCGAGAACTCCTCCGGGTGCCGATCCCGCGTTGTTCACCAGAATATCGATGCGCCCCAGCGCGGTGAGTGCTTCCTTGACAAAAGCCTCAGCATCGGCCGGCTTAGTCAGATCAGCCGGTATCGCGACGATTTTGCGGTTGGTCTCGCGAGCAATTTGAGACGCCGCTGCCTCGAGCGGCTCCTTGCGACGCGCGCAGATCGCGACATCGACACCCTCGCGAGCCAGGGCAAAGGCGATCGCCTTGCCAATCCCGGCGCTCCCGCCGGTGACGAGTGCCGTCTTCCCGTTCATCTGGAGATCCATAAAGATTCCCTCAGGTTAAACACAGCGATGAGGATTTATCAGGGTCTGCCGGAAGTAATTGCGTGTCAATCGACAGCTTGACCGATCCGGGTGCGCATTAGCTAAAGCACGGCCGCTCATTGCCGACACGTCGGACGTCGGCTTAGGGTCAATCGCGTCGGTTCGCGCCCAGTGTAAGAGCTTCCGATGAAGGCCGACGTTCAGACCTTCTCGATCCTGATCAGCTCGTCTGAGGGGTGCCATAGCGGCCATTTGGATCACGGCCGCCAAACGGCTCAATTCGACCCAAAGCGTCCTCCCACAGGCACCGCTTCCCGGCTGACACTGACGCAGACGCACTCAAGGCCTCCAAGACTCATGGTCGATTTCGGTCATAGGTTTCGGAAAGCGCGACCTCTTGATGCAATTGAAGCAAGCGTAGTTCCCGAAAGTCGTGGCTTTTGAACACCACGTTATTTCGAGGTTCGTCTTCGAGAGATTTCCGCTCGCGTCTCACCGCGCCGTGGGCGGCGCTTTGGCATCGTTCTGGCTGTGTTGAGGGTGCGTGGGCGGAAGTCTCACCCGAACAACCGCCGCCACCACGGTTTAACACCCGAGCCCATTTCGCCCTTCTCGGCGGAAGTTGGACGAGTGGTCCGCCCTGCGACCTCACCCTCGAGCTGATCGCAATTGGCCCGGACTGTTCGGCTGGACGGATGGTCGGGGCCGAACAGGCTATCGAATCCATCGAGTGCGCGCCGGTAAAGCGGCAAGGCCCCCGCCGCGTCGCCCAGCGCCTCCACGCACAGGGCCAGATTGTTCACGCTGACGAGCGTCTGCGGATGCTCCTTGCCGAGCACCCGCTCGCGGCTCTCGAGCGTGCGCCGGTAGAGCGGCAAGGCCCCCGCCGCGTCGCCCAGCGCTCGCAGGCATCCAGCCAGATTGTTCACGCTGGTGAGCGTGTCGGGATGCTCCTTGCCGAGCACCCGCTCGCTGCTTTCGAGTGCGCGCCGGTAGAGCGGCAGGGCCCCCGCCGCGTCGCCCAGTGCATAGAGGCATACGGCCAGAGTGTTCACGCTGGTGAGCGTCTGCGGATGCTCCTTGCCGAGCACCCGCTCGCGGCCCTCGAGCGCGCGCCGGCAGAGCGGCAGGGCCCCTGCCGCGTCGCCCAGCGCTCGCAGGCATCGAGCCAGATTGTTCATGCTGCCGAGCGTGTCGGGATGCTCCTTGCCGAGCACCCGCTCGCTGCTCTCGAGTGCGCGCCGGTAGAGGGGCAAGGCTGCCGCCGTGTCGCCCAGCGCTTGCAGACATTCGGCCAGATTGTTCACCCTGGTGAGCGTCTGCGGATGCTCCTTGCCGAGCATCCGCTCGCGGCTCTCGAGCGAGCGCCGGTAGAGCGGCAAGGCTGCCGCCGCGTCGCCGCTGCCGAGGAGAAAGTTACCCGCCAAATTCAACAGGGAGGCGGTTCGGTCGACGGCGCGATCGGGAAACGGATGCGTCAGCAACACCTGCTGATGCGGCAGCAGGAGCCGGCACAGTGGCCATTGCCCGGGATCATTGAAACCGTCAGGAAACCGATCGGTCAGTCGCGTCAGCGCCCGGTCTCGTGCCTCCCCCGCCGCGCAGTCGGCCTCGGCGCGCACGCGCTCGACCGCTTGCACCAGACCATGCAAGCGAAACGCCGTATCGACGGCGTCCAGGATCATCGAGTAACGTGCCAGCCCGGTCAGCGCGTCGCGCATCCGCAGTTCCGCTGCCGCGGGTCCCGACAGCGGCGCCGTCGGGCCAAACGAGGCGGCCAGCGCCAGCACGTCCTCCGCCCCCTGTATCACCAGCGCCGAAGGGATCGGCGTATCAGCGTACCATGCGCACAGCCGGAGCACGGCGCGTGACTCTGGCGAGAGTTTCGCGATTGTGGTCTGCCAGGTGGTGATCACCGGATCCGGGTATTCGGTCGATCCCAATGCCCCACGCGCCAGCAGTTCTGCCGTCGCCTCGCGGTAGAGCCGCAGGTAGCCGGTGAAATCCACCCCCGCGCCGAGGGCAGCGATGTAGGCTGCCGCCTGTTCCAACGCCAGCGGCAGATAGCCGAGTTCCCTGGCGAGATCGTCGCAGGCTGCCCGTTCAGCGCCCGCCGCCGCCCGCCCCGTGCGCGCCAGCAGGAACTGCCGCGCCGGCTCGGGTTCCAGCACATATAGTTGGATCGCCCGGATGCCCGCCGCCGCCGGCCAGTCGGCAAAGCGGGAGGTGATCAGCGTGCGGCAGCCGGTTGTCGGGTCGCAGGGCAGCCAGGGGCGGACGCTTTCGGCGTCCTCGACATTATCGAGCACCAGCAGCCGTTCGGCGCGGCCGGAAAGTTCCGCCTGCACCAGCTTGGCTTTGTCGGGCTGCTGCAGCCCGGCGTCGGAGCGGCCAGGAAACAGCTTGCCGAACAGCAGCGCGAAGCCGCTCTCCAGCCCGGCGTGCGCATCCACCCAGAGGATCTGCGGCTAGAGCCGCCAATAGCGGCGGGGTTATTCGTTGGCGAGGGTCGTCTTGCCGATGCCGCCCATCGCCGCTAACGCCCGCACCCGCCCCTGGGTCAGAGCGGCAACCGGTGCGGCGTGCAGTTCCTCGTGAATGCGCACCAGGTCGTCGTCGCGCCCGGTGAAGAACGGGTTGGCGGGATAGGGCAGGTTGACGATGCGCGAGGCCCGCTCGGGCGGCGGTGCCGCGAGCTTGGCGCGGATTGTGGTCAGCAATGCCCGCCGAGCGCCATCGTCCACTGCCAGCGGGTCCAGCGCCACGGCGTTCCAGCGGTGCAGCGGCGACGGCATCACGTCCCCTGCGTCGCCCTCCGCCAGTACCGGGATTACGGTGTCGTGGTCGTAGGTCTCGTAGCGCGTCCATTCCGACCTCGCCCATCTCGGCGTGATCAGCGGCAGGATCACGCGAGCAGCCTCGCAGCCCGCCTCGATCTCCTTGTGCCAGTCGCAGCCGGGGGTCAGTCGGAACTTGTCGAACCAGACGCGAAACCCCTCCGCTACCAGGCGTGCGTGCAAAGCAGCGGCGCGGTCGAGGTCGCCCGACGCGTAGCTGATGAACAGCTCCGGGTGGTCCGGCCGGTCGTCCGTCGCTTGCGGGTCGGGCAAGGGGCCCTCCTCGATTATCGGCAAGTCGGAAAGAGTATCCCCAACTGAGGCAGCCGCCCAGCGCCGACCCTCGCGGGTCAAAAATCTTGAATTCTGAACCGGTCTCGCGGCGGGTGCGGCGGTGGCGCCGATGCGGGCCCCGAGGTGCTTGGGATCGGCAGCGATGGTGAGCAGCGTCTCGGCCGCGGTGCGGAACAGCAGGTGGTAGACCACCGCCTTGTTCTGGTAGGCGATTGGGGCGATCTCGGCCGGCAGCGTGAAGACCAGGTGGAAATAGCCGATCGGCAGCAGATCGGCCTCCCGGTCGACGAGCCAGTCCCGCGCCGCCGCGCCCTGGCACTTGGGACAGTGCCGATTGCGGCAGGAGTTATAAGCAATGAGCGTGTGCGAACACTTCTCGCAGCGCGCGACATGCCCGCCGAGAGCCGCCGTGCGGCAGCTCTCGATGGCCGACATGACCTTCAACTGGTCGAGGCTCACGTGGCCGGCGTTGGCGCGCCGCCATGCCGGCCCGTGGACGCGGAAGATATCCGCGACCTCGAGCGGCGGACGCGGCAAGGAAGCCGCGTCTTACAAAGGCGGCCGCATCCTTGCGACGAGATGCTCGAGACCGGGGAGGGGACGCGGCTGAAAGGACGCACGCCAACGGCGAGGTAGCGCCGATTCCGGACCTTCCCGTCCTCGGCTCGGAACGGGGAGGTTGGGTGAAGGCGACAGCTTAACCGGACGCGAGTTCCGCCGTCTTCGCGTGGGCTGCCAGCAGTTCCGGGAAGCGCGCGGGATCGCCGCGCGCCATGCCGCATTCGGTGGCTACGCCGTCGACCCGAACATGGCTCCGGGCGGCGGCGAGGCGAGCAGCGTTGCCGGCCATGTCGTCGCGGTGAACGAGCCCGAGATAGATCTCCGTTTCCGGGCGCAACTTCAGCCCGGCGAGCGGTGCGAAATAGGCGTCGTCGGTGCGCGGTTTCGGCACCGGCAGGTGGAAGAACTGGATCGGCCGCCGCACCCCGGTCGAGACCGCATTGACGATCTCGACCATTATCCCCGCGTCCTTCGGCTGGATCACGTGATCGTCAGCCGGGCTGCCGTAGCACAGGTGGTAGCCGATCTCGATCGTCGCCGGCACGCCGTCACCGATCGCGATCAGCTCAGCGATCGTTTCCTTCCGGAAATCGACCGGCCCCGGCTCGTAATAGCCCTCCCAGGCAATGACTTCCTGGCACACGTCCCATTGCAGCGCGATGCGGTCGTTGGGCAAGGCCTGCGCGATCGCCGTGACCTCGCCGAGCATGTGCGTCGTCAGTACCGGGATCAGCGCCGGCCGGTCGGTCGGCACCATGTTGTTGTAGGTCGGCGCGATCGGGGTCGGCAGCGAGATCTGGAACTTGACGCCGGCGGGGATGACGCCTTCCTGCTGCAGGCGGTCGAACAGTCGCCACGACTCGATCGCCATATCGGCATAGCCGGTCTTGACGGTCGCCGGGTCGAGCCGCGCGCCTGGCTTCACGCGCAGGCGTCGAATTTCGCGCAATAACTTGCCGTCCCACTGGGTAAATTTGAACGGCGGTACATCGCTCGCCACCTCGATGGCCGGATTGTCGGCCAGCACTTGCTGCAGAAAGCGATGGTCTTGCGGATCTCGATCATGATTTCCTCCCCTTAAAGCACATCGTCCGAAACAGATTTCATTTCCTTCCCAACTGCGCGAGCGGCAGCTCAATCTACCTCTTGTGGATTTCAACCGGGCCGTTTTGCGAAGCGCGGAATTTCGCCGTGCACCTCGACCCACGGCAACGCGTCGTCACGAAAAATCTCCCGCCCCGCTTTTGCGACGGTCGGATCATCAAACGTCCCGACATTTAGAATAATCATACCAGGCCGCGTTCCGGGCTCCTCGGCGATCGACGAGCCGCATTCGGGGCAGAAGTGCCTGAGGATCGGATTGCCGCTGCCGCCGATGCTACCGAAGGTTTTGAGCGTGCCCTCGATGGTCAGCGCCTCCTTGGTCACTCGAACCAGCGCGGCAAATGCGCTGCCAGTGAATTTTTGACAATCCCGGCAATGGCACACCGTCGCGCTCGTCGGGTCGGCCTCGGCTGTATAGCGCACCGCTCCGCAGAGGCAGCCGCCTTTGATCTCCATCTCGACCCCCTTGCTCTCTTACCCGTTTGGCCAAAGGCCGAATGAGTATCGCCCATAAATCATCCCCTCGCTAGGGCCAAGACCAACTTCGTGGTCAGCCGCCTGGAGCGGAGCAGACCGGACCGGTCTTAAATGTTGCGGCACTGGCTCACTCGAAGCATGGCATATGGCGACATGTGCCACTGCCATTCTCGACCGTGCCGTCTTGGTGTCCCGAGACCCGCCAGGATGACCGCCTCCACGTCTCAGAGAGGCTGCTCAATCTCCATGAGGTTCAGGTCACTATCTTCTCTCGCTCGAAGAGAGGCTCGGGGTAGTCGTGGTTTACTCCGTCTAAGACCATCTGATCGAGTACCATCGACACAGGGGTTTTCGTCAGTGTTTTATTGGTGATCCCCTGGTTGCAGCTTAAGCGCGGATATGGCGAATACCTTCGGGGTCCGCGTCTACCCGCATGTGTGGGAGACCGGTGTCGCCCTGGCAGCGGCCTTGCAGACTGATCGCGACGCTGCCCGACAACCCGCCGAGCCTCAACTCGATCCCCCCGCTCCTCGAGTTCGACCAGTCCGAGCCATTTACCGATACGGGGTAACCCGCGGTTCAGCGAGCTTTTTGACCTGGACGCGCGAGAAGTCCGGCACCATGAAGCCCTCATCGTCCCGGTTCGAGTGGAACAGGCCGAAGCACAGGTTCCACTCGGTGCCGCCCGGTTGGATCGAATAGGGCACCTTCGTCACGTGGGTGGGGAAGTTGGTGACCTCGCGCATCCCCTTCGGCTGCTTCATGAACAGCCGAGAGAACCAGCCATCGACGACCGTCTGACCGCCCGAGCCGCAGCGCTGCTCGCTGAAGATTTCGCGGAACCAGTCCTCGTTCTTACCGTCGAGGGCTTCGCGAAGCTTGGTCGCCGCGGGCAGCATGGACCCGCTGATCCACTTGGGAATCGGGCTGTTCGGGCAGTCGGCGAATTCACGCTCCAACTGATCGAGACGCGAGACGATCGCCTCCCAATCCTCGGTCGTCCCCAGGAGCTTCACATTTGCGCCACCAACCGGAACCCGAAATCGTTGACGAATTCGGGAGTACCAAGGCGATGGCTTTGAGACTTATCTAGTTCCTGGCGATTATGCTTACGGCGCTCGCGCTCGTGCCGAGCGGGGCGCATCTCGCTGCGTTGCCGAATAAGATGGCGATGGAGCAGGCAGATTATTTCGCCGCCCAGCAAATCTATGCAGGATGGGCTCTCCCTTCGGCATTGTTCTGTTCGGCGCTTTGGCAGCGAATCTGGCGCACACGATCGTGCTGCGCAGGCTGGGCCAATCATTCGGGTACGCGCTCGCCTCATTTTTGCTTACTGCTGCTAACCTCGCCATCTTCTTCGTATGGACCTTCCCGACAAATCAAGCGACCAGCAACTGGACCGTTGTGCCTAAGAACTGGAATGAGTTGCGTATCCAATGGGAATATTCGCACGCCGCCAACGCTGTCGTGACGTTTGCGGCCTTGGTCTGTGTGGTTATTGCGGTGCTTCGACAGCCACTGCAAGCGAGATAACGTAACAGAACGCTGGTAGGCGTAGTTACGCTAACGTCGGGACATGTTCTTGCTCCGAAGATACTGGCGACATGTGGTTAAATATTGGATTATTGGGCTCTCATTTTGTATGATCTCGTGATGACGAAAACTTCGGAATTCCGCGCGAAACCCTCTGAACCGTCGAGTTCCGCAGCCGCGAAAGCCGTGATCCTACCGGCGAGCCATACCGAAGTTCCTTTAAATCGCGGTGGCTTCTCGGTTACCACAGCACTCGAACTGGACCCGAATTCTGCCTGGGGCGCTCGCTGCCTTTGGTGTCACCGGACTTTCAAACCGCGGTCGACAGGTGGATCGGCTCAGAAGTTCTGCTGCGCGGGACACCGCCAGCAGTTCGGTGATTGGCTTCACCGACACGCTCGGCGATCTGTCCTAGCCGCGGCAAAGGGCTGGTCGAGGGTCGTTTTGGATCGCGGCGCGTCGCTGGACGATGAGGGCGATCGATGCGGGTCTACTTTCGGTGGACTGCTTGAAGGCCTCCCACACGAGCGTGCACGCTGCCTGAGGGGCGGTCCGCTCCTAAAGAAAGATCCCCGAGGATAAGGCTCTTCCGCCAGAGCTATCGGCGGGTTAAGCGGACCGGTTCCGCGCCCTCGTCCTGCGGTCAACGACTTCGAAGCGCGAGTCTGCTACCCGTTCTCGGCGTGATACGGGAGATCGACATCTGGCGTGTAGCAGTGTTGATGGTCAACCGCTACGCTGACGAAGCCGAAGCGAACGCCGACCGGCGCGCCGATGAGCTTGAAACAGAGGACGATCACGCTGGTGCGGCGATCTGGCGTCGAGTCACAGTTGCGATCGACCAGCTAACGAACCCCACCCCTTCGGGGCCGCTCCACTGATAATCGCGATCTAGGCCAAGCGTATCCTGGCCGCTTCCAGACCCTTCCGGCCCTCGACGACATCGACGACGACGGGTTGCCCTTCGCCGAGGCTCGTGAGCCCAGACCGCTCAAGAGCCGAGACGTGGACAAATACGTCTTTCCCACCGTTAGACAGAGTGATGAAGCCGTAGCCCTTGTCGGCGTTGAACCATTTCACCACGCCGGTCTCCTCGACAGACGTGTCTGAAGATAGCCCGTTCGATGTCGTCGCCCGGAAACTCGATCGTCGTTGTGCCACTAGAGCAGCAGTGCTATCGACGCTAAGCACCTCGGTGACGTGCGGCCCTTTGTGTCCTGGACCGACGCGCACTTCGAGGGTTTCTCCTGGCTGCACGGCGCTGATCCCGCTCTGGGCCAGCACGCTCCCGTGAAGGAAGGCGTCGCCGGGCTCATCGGGGAGTTCGACGAAGCCAAAGCCTTTCTCGGGATTGAACCACTTGACGACACCTCGAACTGGAGGGCCGGAAGGTGCCTCGAACCGGGCTTGGCTGAACCGGGGTCGGGTTCCGAAAGAACGGGATTGTGGGTGGTAGGTAACGGCGTCGAAGTCGCGACGCCGCGAATGACGAAAATCTTGATCTCTCAACTTTGGTTCCTGGGGTGGTGCCTGATCAGTTCGGTGGGGCGATGATTAGATCTATCGCCGGATCTGATCACAGGTGTTTGTTCAATAGGTTTCGAAGGTCGTTTGTTATCGACGCTGCCGCTCGCGACAGTCTCACTCAGATGGCCTTGCGGACGGCTTGGATCAAGGGGAAGGGGCCAAGGCCAGGGTTGGCATCGTCCATGTTTTTGATGACTTGTCGAAGGTATGCGAGCGATAGGTCGGCCATCACCCCCGCTCACGGTGTCCGGTGCGGCGTGGCTCCGACCCGTGGCGTCGGCTCATCCTCCCGCACTCGGAGGACGCCCCCGCCCGTCTCGACCTGGTAACCGGCACACCATCGAGCGACGAAGGCACTCGCGAGGGTCGGATTGCCGAAGTAGATCGATAGGGCATCATTCAGCACGCCGCGTATGCCCGAGGGCGTCATCGCCCACCCGTTTGCCCCGCAGTTCTCGTCGAGCCAACTCTTGATCCGGTCGAGCCGAGAGCCGAGCCCATCTGGGGGAACGCCGATCCGAATGCGTACTGGAAAGCGCCGTTCTGCATCAGCGATCATGAAACCGGAGCTTGCGGCCATCAATATGTTCCTTCTTTGTTCTCAAGAGGGCCAGCCTCGCATATCCTGCTTGGGGAGTCCAGACCCACCGGAACCCCTACCGCCTGGCGGGCTCTGCATCGGCTCCCTGCTCAGAGCATCCCGTCTACCGTCGGTAATGTCAGTCGGCTTCGCGACCTCTGGCCTGAAGTGACGGTCCCGGTGAAAGCTCTGCAGGCAATGCTGGCTTGACGCAACTCGAACATCCCCCGCGCCAACGCTTCTAACCCCAACCGACGTTATGACTACGCGCGGAGACCTGATCGGCGTCCGGGCTCGGCGTAGCAACCGTATAGCACACTCGCGCACTAGAAGCGCCGATTACCAACGCCAAGCGCGCTCTCTTCAGGGTTGATTAGTTTTTTCAAGGGATTGTGTGTGCGCGCGGCTGCATCCCACAGCCAACAAGGCCCCGGCTGCACAGTTTTTTGGAGAACCTGAGCAGCACCGGCTTCGTGACGATACGCTAGAGCGGCCGTTGTCGAAATCAAGCAGGAGACTGATACTATGCTTAGCAGACTTGGAGTAGCATTCAGCGCGCTCGGCTTGGTGACGGGCGGCTTGGCGCTCGGAACGCCGGCACATGCACAAGACGTAAGGGTCGGGGTGATGACCTGCGATACGGCCAGCGGCTTTGGCTATGTCTTGGGCTCGTCGCGTGATCTGACTTGCACCTTCTCGCCGGCGGCGGGCCGTCCGGAACACTATGTCGGCTCGTTCTCAAAATTCGGCGTTGATATCGGGTACGTGCAAGACGCAGTGATCGTCTGGACCGTCGTCGCTCCGACCGTCGCCCTGCCACCAGGGTCGCTAACCGGCACTTATGGAGGCGCAACCGCCAGCGTGACGGTCGGGGTCGGGGTTGGCGCCAATGTGCTGGTCGGCGGCTCCAACAATACGATCTCGCTGCAACCAGTCAGTGTCGAAGGCGGCACCGGTCTTAATGTCGCCGGTGGTTTCGCATCGATGAGCCTGACTTATCAGCCCAGCTAGCATACCGGGAGAGCGCGACGGTGCGCCGAGGCTGCGCCAAGGGTTGCCACCTCGGGCACTGTTGCGATCGCTGGGGCTATCGGCGCCGAGGACGATGCCAATCGAACTTGTGAGTTGGTCCCGCATCGGCCCACCACAGCCACAACCGCTCGTACCTCTCAGCAAGCTGTGGGACCGGGCGGAGCAGCAGCCGCTAGGCAGAAACGCCCATAGGCTTCGCCGACAGGATCGCGACATCGAACTGTTGCGCGGAGGCTAAAGCGAATGTGAGCAGCAGCGCTGCGGAAAATCGAGCCAACGTGTTACCCGTTTCACATTCCGCTCACCGGACAGCTGCTATCTCTAATCCACCAGAGGTCTCCGAGGTGTCTGCCGTGTTGCGACGTTCCCTTCTAACCGCCGTTGTGGTCCTGATCACTGGAGCACTTCCGCCCGCGATTCCGGCGGCGGCTGGTACGGATCCAGCCGCGTTCATCAACAATCTCGGCAAACAACTCCAGGCGGTGAGCAGCTACACCTCCGCGCAGCAAAAACTGACAGGATTTCGCGAGTTGTTCCGCGATGATTTCGACGTCCCCGGGCTAAGTCGCTTTGTTCTCGGCCGATTTTGGCGGATTTTTACCTCATCGGAGCAGAAGGAATTCCTGGGTCTGTTCGAGAATTTCGTCGTGCTCACCTATAGTAGTACGTTGTTGGAGTACGTCGATGGCGTCGGCGGTCCAAGGGTGATCGGTAGCCGACCCGATCCGGATGGGGCCATCGTCTCTAGCGAGATCGCCCGCGGATCGGGCCCCTGGGCGGGACACGGCTCGACGCTTCGCCCGATCAGAGTCGATTGGCGACTGAGCGCACGCGACGGCATGTACAAGATCAGCGACGTCATCATCGATGGCCTCAGCATGGCGGCGAACGGGCGGTCTCGGCTCGAAGGTGTGGTGGAACGCAACGGCGGGCGGGTCCAGGCTATTCTCGCCGTGATGCGGCAACAGATCGCAAGCGCTTCTCGTCCCTAGATCACGATCGCCATCAGCCCGTGCCCTGTCGAGCATCCGCAAAGAAACTCGTCAATCAGGGCTCCATTCCGGTCGCCGTGGTGGCGGCCTCGGGCCTTTCACCGGGGTCGGCGTGGCCACGCAGCGGGCTACCTGCAACGGCAGTACAAAGCGTACTATGCGCAATGCATGGCGGCCCGGAGATATCCGCCGCCGGGATCGTCAGGCAACGCCACCAGCAATGACTTGAACCGGCAGGAGCTCAATCGTTTGAACGGCCCGCCGTCGTATCCGTGGCCACCACGCTATTGAGGCCGGCCGAGCGTCGTCGAGCCGAACGCCTAACAGGGTGCAAAAGTGTCCGCGACCCCGTTTCATGCCCTGCGGGTCGGCAACGCCAGTGGCGAACTAATTGCTCATTCCCCCATCAGGCGGACATCGACACCACGACCGCGCACCTCGGCAAGATAACCCTTAACCACGGCGAACGCGGTCTCAAACTCCATTCGCACTGGCACCATTCGATCGCCTGCGATCAACCGGGCATACCAAATCTTGCCCCGCCGATAGGTGTCCTCGTTGCGGTCCGGATTGACCACGAGATCCTCGCGCACGATCTCACAGACTTGTGACGGACCGGCAAAGTTCTGATATCCGTCAGCGGACAGCATTTCCTGCTTAACGTCAGTGAAGCGGAGATTGTAAAGCCCGCTGCCGTCGAAGATGCGAACGGTCAGGGTGCAGGTGCCGCGCTGGGCGAGTTGGCGCTCCACGATGAAATACGCAGTAAGCTGGTCGACGGTATCGCGGATCTGCTTGTCTGCAAAGAATAAAGGCTGCCCGCTTAATGGTGGCGCCGAGACATTGATCACAGCGCCGTCGCCACGATAATCGAGGCCGTAATGACGAGCGGTGCCGTTTCGGCGCAAATCGGCGCGGTAGTCAGAGGGGTGAGGCGCGTCTCTGGTGAGGCGACCGCGAACCTCCGAGTGGCTCGTAATATCGGCGAATACGCTGGCGAGGCCACGGGTATTGAGATCCGCCGTGATCGCGTATCGGTCCGCCACTTCCTCGATCGTGGTACGGGTTGTCAGTATGTGGAGCCCGGCAAAGCCGAAGATCTCGAACCGAGCGTCGACCCGCCCCTCGGCTGCCCGCGATGTTGATGCGCCAGGAAACAAGAGGAGCGCGGCGGCGATCGTCGTCAGGAGGGCCGCGCGAGCGAAAATCATGATCGCAACAATCTCAACCAATAGCTCAGGATGTTCAGAGAATTCCATCGGTACATGAAATTCTCCAGAAAATTGATAGTTAATTTGACAACATTCGAAGTTAACTTAATCGCTAATAATTCCGTCGCGTCGGCGCTTGTGGCCGGCGACCATTCGCCGCGTGCATACCCATACAGGCAATGAAATCCCCGCCCGGCCCGCCGATGAGGCTCGGCAACGCAGCTGCGGCTCGTGTCCGACTGATCGTGTGGTGCCGGGATTGCGGGGATCGGGTCGGGCCCGATCCCGCCGAGATGGCTGCTCGATATGGCGCCGAAACGCCAGTGCTCGATTGGCGCGAGCGGCTCGTCTGTTCGCAATGCGGCAGCCGACAGATCGATATGGTCGTCACCGGGACCGAGCGGCGGTAGCTGAGCGGATTAGGCCGGGACGAGCCTCGTCACGGCGGCTACGCTTTTAACTCTCGGGTAGCCGGGCTAGGGCCATTGCCGGCGCGTCCGAGGCATCAGCGACGATTAGCTCATAGCCAAGACTTCGATAATCGATTTGGTACCTCGACCCGGCGAGCACCTTGCGCAGCTGCCGCATGTGCTCTCTGATTAGCTCCGCGCTCGGGCGATCCCGGCCCTCGGAGAGTTCAGCGTGGATGCAATCGTTGTAGACGACATCGCCGCGGTGCCGGTAGACCAGCATGAATATCTGCCAATGCGTCGCGGTCAGCGCGCGAGGCTTGCCAGCAACCATCACCAGATGTCGGCGTCGATCAACGTCGCCGGCCCGGTTGAGATCGTTCGCGACGGCGATCTCCTCGCCGCATCGCTCACACAGCGCCACAGTTCCTCCGCCGCTCCCCGGCGTCAATTTCATGCCGCGATCGCCGCGCAACTGCGCCAGTGTGAAGCAGCTCACATTCGAACTGATCGCACAGATGTAAGGTTGATATCGGTTTTGGACGGAGGGAATTCCGATGCCAAGTCCCAGCGCAACGCCCACGCGGCCCCGCTCTTTCCCGGTCTATGACAACATGTTCTACCTCGGAAAGCCGGACACAAAGAAATACGGGCTCATTCCGTCGAATATCATCGATGAGGGCCATATCTGGCCGCACGGTCAGAACTATGGCGTGCTGCCGAGCCGCAGCGCGTTCGACCCGATCGTCGCCGCCCATATGGCCAACCCGGGGCCGATCGTCCTCGACATCGAAAAGCTGCCGCTAAAAGGCTCTCCCGACACCATACGTCAACACTTGAACGTGCTGGCAACCCTCGCCGATTGGACCCGTGCCGACGCGCCAGGTAAGATCGTCGGGTATTACGGCTACAACACCCTGACTGGAGTGCCGTCGGGCAATCGGTCTTACGCACAAGAGCTCGCCCGCCACGTCGACGCGTTCTTCCCATCCATGTACACCTTCGACGACAACCATGGGGCATGGGCCACGCGCGCCGCAACCGAAGCGACCGAAGACCGAGCGCTCGCCGCGGGCAAACCGGTCTTTTTCTACCTTTGGCCTCAGTACCATGACGGTACATCGAAGCAGTTTCAATACATCGACGCCGCCTATTGGCAATTCCAGCTCAGCACGGCCTATCGCGATGCGGACGGCATCGTGTTGTGGGGCCCGAGCCGTTTCCAGTGGGATGAGACGAGCGGCTGGTGGGCTGTAACCTTGGAGTTCATACGGCAGGTTGCTTCAGCCAAGCCTCTCGGTTCGGCGTCGGAATCGCGACGGGGTTGATCGTCACCAGCATGATTAGGGGCCACGCAAAGACGCATCGGAATGGCTCAGCCGGGCAATGACGACGTGCTGTTCCCGTTTCAAAAAGGGCGTCAGCCTTTACGCGGCAGCACCAAAGGAGACTGCGATGAGATTACGACTAGCGTTCACAATTGTATTTTTGGTCTCGGTCCCGGCTTTCTCACAGCCCTTCACGCTCGAGTTTACCGGAGGCACGATCATTTTTGGCTCAGCTCCCTTGAACATCGCGGTCGTTTCCCCCAATGGGGGAGGCACGAGCGGCCATCTTGCCCCAACGATACCTCCGGCAACAGTTTCTTGCAAGCCTACCGAGGCGGTGACGTTGGCTGGCTCCGGTCGTTTTAGCATCAGCGGGACCACGACGGGATTTGGCCATCTATGGGACGTTGAGTTTGCGTTTCCCGGCCCTCCTTTCGGCAACCAGGGAAACCTCAGCGCTTCGTCGACGAACTGGGAGTTAACCGGCAAATACTCAATGACGATCCGGGATACGGTTACGGGCAAGCGTTGCTCGAAGGTCGTGGGCATGTCGGGGGAGTACCAATTTGGAGGACCGGCACTGAGCGGGTGGCCTCGCTTCTGCGCAAACCCCACCAACAGCAACGGACAATCGCCCGGGCTCACCGGATCCATAACCCTTGGGGGACACGCCGGTCTCTTTCCCAAATTTGTGGCGGGTGGCGCATGCTCGTCGGCTCTTGCGGCACAGGCGAACAGCAGGATCGGGAGCATAGGCTTCGATGCAGCGATGCTCGACTACAAATTGACTTACTAGGGGGACCAATCCACTTCGGAAGGGTTGAACGCGGCGTTGAGCGGCAACCGAAATGAAGACGTGCCATTTGCCGACGGGGCATTGTCACGGAAACCCGGGTCGCGCAGGAATGGCCGGTCGGATTGGGTCTGCATGGCTCAGCTCTCGTATCGGCGACACCGCTTCCCGCCCCCGATCATCCAGCACGCAATCTGGCTCTATCTGCGCTTCACCTTGAGCTAGGGCGACGTGCAGGATCTCGTTGCCGAGCGCGGGCTCGAGGTTTCCTAACGAAACGGTCCGTCGCTGGGTGCGGAAGTTCGGAGCGACGGTGGCGCAAAGGTCGCGGAAACGGCGCCCGCGCCCGAGCGACCGATGGCATCTTGATGAGATGGTTGTGCGGATCGCGGTGGGCAGATGTACCTCTGGCGCGCAGTCGATCACGAGGGCGAGATTCCTGGACATGCTGGTGCAGCGACGGCGCGATAAGCCCCCCGCGCTAAAGCTCATGCACAAGCTGGTCAGAAAGCAGGGCTTCGCGCTCCCGGCTGGGCGGATTAGCAGCAGCGGACGCAGCGTAATTCGCGTCGATGAACAAGCGCGAGTTGGCAGACATATTGCAGCGCCACGGCTGGGAGATCGTCGGGCAGTCGCCGTTATAAGTGGGTCTAGAGCCTCAGACGTAGCCCGACGTGGGGTTGAACTGAGTTCCATCCGCCAGAACACCAGCCCCCGGCACAAAGTTCACTTCTAGCCTAATGCCGTCTGGGTCCTCGAACAGCACGTAGTAGTAGCCCGGTGCCCAAGTGCCTTCCTGCGGTCCTCGAACAATCGTCGCGTCCATCTCCTTGAGCACAGCAGCGCATCGATCCACGTCCTCTC
>Ga0209656_10000874_pt1 | contig 19501 bp, 17 predicted proteins | sample BogFormECP12_OM2_FD_188239 | JGI IMG/M metagenome (GOLD analysis project Ga0209656, IMG submission 188239) | Bog forest soil microbial communities from Calvert Island, British Columbia, Canada - ECP12_OM2 (SPAdes) (version 2) | ecosystem: Environmental > Aquatic > Freshwater > Wetlands > Bog ... | reverse complement strand
TGGCCGCAATCCTCACAGCGCTCGACATGACCGCCGAGGGCGGCCGAGCGGCAGTGCTCGATGGCCGACATCACCTGTAGTTGGCCGAGGCTCAGATGTCCGGCGTTGGCCTTGCGCCAGGCGGCCCCATGGTGATGAAAGACCTCCGCGACCTCCAGGCTCGGGCGGCGCACGGCCGCCGGGCTACACCCCGGTACCCGGCCTCCCTTCGGTCAGCGGCGCGAGCCGGTCGAGTCTGCCGGTAGGGCACGGTAACCTCAGATTATTCGATCACCTCATCGGCGCGGGCGAGGATTGATGGCGGGACCGTCAGCCCCAGGGTCTTTGCAGTGTAGAGATTCACAACCAACTCAAACGTGGTCGGTTGCTGGACCGGCAGATCGGCCGGCTTGGCGCCCTTGAGAATCCTACCGGCGTAAATGCCGGCCTCGCGATAGGGAGCTGTGTCGTCAATTCCATAGCTGATCAAGCCGCCGGCCGAGACGAACGGGCTCCGCGCGAACACCGCCGGAACGCCATGGCGGCCTGCCAGCGTCACGACTTGCTGGAGCCGGCTCGAGATGAACCCGTCGTCGACGACGACGAGCCCGCCGGCGTGCAGCTGGCCGAGGGAGGCGAAGGCGGCGTCGATTTCGGCTTCAGTGCCGCCCTTCTGGATCGCAAGCCGCACTCTCCTCGCGTGCGCCGCTTCCTGCGCATATCTGATAACGCCCTCGGCATTCGCATTGTTAGGGTTCACCAATAAGGCTATCACCCCGACCTGGGGAACCAGTTCGGAGAGTAGCTCGAGCTGCTTGGCCGTCAGCTCGGTAGCGACGTTGCTAAAGCCCGTGAGATTCCCGCCGGGCCTAGCGAGACTGGCGGCGAGGCCGACCCCGACCGGATCCCCGACATTAACGAAAACGATCGGGATCGTGGAGCTCGCGTTTTTCGCCGCTATTGCTGTAGGGGTGCCGCCAAGCGCTACGATCACGTCGACCTTTCGGCTGACGAGGTCGGCAGCCAGCGCCGGTAACCGATCATAATGGAACCCGGCCCAGCGGTATTCCGAGGTCATGTTTTGTCCCTCGAAATACCCCGTTTCGCTCAGTCCTTCATGGACTAGATCGTGACTCAGGTCGACAGGACTTGACGGAGCCTGAGAGATGTTGAGGTAGCCGACCACCCGCATCGCCTTTTGCTGCGCGCGTGGGGCTGGTGCGTATAACATCCCCCCGCTCAGCATCAGCATCAGCTCGCGGCGTCTCATTCAAACACCTCGTCGCGCGTTTCGGAAAGCAGCTATCTCGCAAAGGTGTTCTGGTCATGCACGGTAACAATCACAGTCTTTAGGCCTGGACGCCCAATCCAGTTCATTGTCGTCGCGTCATCCGGGCTGTTGAACGTGAACTGGTCTTCGCCGACGAAACCCGGGGCCGGGTGATACAACACGGCCTGACCGTAGACCGAGTTGATACACCCCGAGCCTCTTGGAGGCCCGACATCGGTGGTGACCAATCGAACCGTACCGTGTCTGGGCGGCGTCACGAGTTCAAGCTGCGGAATGTACCTGGTGGAGCATAGCCCTGGCCCCCCCTGGAACCGCCACCTGGACACTGAACCGACCATCGTTTCTGCGTCGCGCGGTACACTGCGGCGGAGTGTCGTCTCTCGTGCTTCGCCTTGTCCCCAGACCTTACCGGGGATCATCGCCATGACCAACAACGGCAGAAGCAACAAAACCGCGGTTCTCGCAACATTCATACGTTGCCTCGCAAATTTTAGCACCTACTCGGCCGATATTCCTCGATTTCCCGGTGGTAGCGCGAAGGTGGCCGGTCGAGCTCTCGGGCTAAGCCGAAGCGTGCAGAGTTTACGGGTCATTCGTCGTGCGGCGAGTACATCCCACATCATCGGATGCCGGGTGATCGCGGGCACGCCGCGCGCCTCGGCAGGCACCGGGGTTGGCGGACCCGGATTGGGAAGCGCCGGGTTGCGAACGATGGAGCGCATCGGCAGGATCGAGGCTAACGGCATCACCACCGTCGCCGCCGCCCATAGGCCGTCGCCGACGGGCCATAGCGGTGCTTCCACACGTGCAGAGCGATAGGCCAGCACCAGCCAGCCGAGCGTCACGGCCCCGAAACTGAGTAGATGCCGAGGAACACGCCCTCGCCTACGGCGTCGACGATCGGCTTTCGCAGCGGGTGCGACAGCAGGAAGTATGTGCCCACGAAGCTGACTGCTGCCCACAGCTTGGAAAACACTCTTGCGGAGTACCCGCTCCGTCTCGAAGGCTATCCGTCGCTGGGCTACGAGGTCTGCATCGTGCCAAGGATCGGGGTGTCAGAACGTGCCGACTTCGTCCTCAATTCGCTGGCAGAGTAGAATGTCACCGTCGGGCTTGGGTCGAAGCCCGCCGGTCGCCAACCGCTCAACCAACGGCCGCTCTCGGCGCTGTGCAGCCGATGGCCGCAGGTGATTACGGCCAGGCCGAACCCGACCATTGCCTCACGAGCCGTTAAGTCCGGAGTTGTCCGATAACCTCCGTTGCCGGCGCGGAGGGCGGCGATGAGGTCGGCTGGGAAGCTGTCATGTCATTCGGCGCGGAGAGGCGCTGACAGCCACACACCGCCCGTGAGGCCCTCCGGTTCGTCAACGCGCGGCCGCGTCCCGCCGTTCGTCACTCGGGATGTGACCGAGTTCGGGCGATCGAGCCACGCTGGCAAGCACAAATTCAAGGAAAGCGCGTACTTTTGCCGGCGGCAGATGCCTCGACGGGAGGTACGCATAGAGCGGAAAATGCTCCTCCGCCCAATCCGAGAGGATCTGGACCAGTTCGCCGCTTTTCAGCAGCGGATCAAGACCGAGGGCGAGGCATTGCGAGATGCCGTGCCCAGCCGCGCAGGCATTGAGCTTGGTGGCAAGGTCGTTGACAACCATCCGGCCGCTGACCTTGACCTCGATCACCTCGCCGCCGCGGTGGAACTCCCACGGGAACGGCCGGCCGGTTACCGGGTCGCGGAACAGCAGGCATTCGTGCTGCACGAGGTCCTGCGGGTGCTGCGGCCGGCCGTAGCGGGCCAGGTAGGCTGGTGCGGCACAGGTCAGAATCCGCGTCTCCATCAGCTTGCGCGCGATGAGGCCGGACGGTTCCGGCTCTCCGAAACGTACCGCGGCGTCAAAGCCCTCTCTCACCAGATCGCCCAAGGTGTCACGGATCACGAGTTCGAGCGTAAGCGCCTGATACGCCGTTAGAAATTCCGACAAGCGCGGCGCCAGCACCCAGCGGGCAAACCACGGGTCGACATTGACGCGGAGCCGACCGCGTACTGCGGCAGCGGCGCCGGCCACTTCGTCCGCGACCTCCTCGATCGCGGCGAGTAGTGGACCGATCTGAGCGTGGAAACGGCGACCTTCGTCGGTGAGGGTCACGGCGCGCGGCGTCCGGTCGAACAGGCGCACGCCGAGGCGCATTTCGAGCCGCGCCACGGCGCGGCTGACCCCCGACGGTGTCAGATCCAGCGCTTCGGCAGCTCTGGCGAAATTGCCGCTCTCCACGACAGCGGCGAGCACCCCGACGCCGTTAAGCAATCTGCTGTCAAAGGCCATGATGAATTCCTGTCAGCATTATGCGGACAAAAATGTGCTCACGGCAAGGCGGTGGCGAGCCTAATTTGAGCGCATCACGCTGATGAGGAGGCAACCATGACCTTGCAAGGAAGACGCATTGTGGTGCTCGGCGGCAGTTCCGGGATCGGGTTGGCCGTCGCCCAGGCGGCGGCGCGCGAGGGCGCCACGGTGGTCATCGCTTCGAGCCGGCGGGCGCGAGTTGACGAGGCGTTGAATACGCTGCCGGAAGGCGCCGAGGGCCATGCCCTTGATCTTGCCGACGAGCCGGCGGTGCGGGCGGTGTTCGAACAGCTCGGCAACTTCGATCACCTCGTCTTCACTGCCGGCGAGAGCTTGCGGCTCGACCGTTTGACGAATACCGACATTGAGGCGGCAAAGCGCTTTTTCGGACTGCGCTATTGGGGTGCTTATCTCGCGGCCAAACACGGCAGCGGCAGCATTCGCGAAGGCGGCTCGATTGTCTTTACCTCCGGCATCGCCGGGCAGCGGCCGCGCCCGGGCTGGTCGGTGGCGGCCAGCATCTGCGCAGCGATGGAGGGTCTGACCCGCGCGCTTGCGGTCGAGCTGGCACCGATCCGCGTCAATATTGTCTCGCCTGGTGTAGTGAAGACGCCGCTTTGGGCCGGAATGGCGGAGGCCGATCGCGAGGCGCTGTACCGGCAAACGGCCGAACGCTTGCCGGTCGGCCATATTGGGGAGCCCGCCGAGATCGCGGAAGCCTATCTCTACCTGATGGGCCAGAGCTACGCGACCGGGCAGGTATTGGTTGTTGACGGCGGCGCCCTTCTAACCTGAGCGCCATTCCTGGGAACGCGGCCGGCCGTGTTCTCTATCTGTCCGCTTATGCCAGAAATGCCGGCTAGCGTGCTGCCACGCCTCACGCGCCTCTCGGAAACCGTAGTAGACGATCATCAGACCCGATACCGGATCAGCCCACCACCAGCCGAACGCGCCGTTGAGACTGACCCCACCAAAACGGCGGCAGCAAGGTAGGCATCGACCAGCGTGACGCGGGCCCCCATCATCAGCACCGTATTGCCAAGAATATTGCCAACAATCTCGATGAAGCGTGATGGCCGCCACCGTGAGATGCCGTCGTGGTAGAAATTAGCCGCGCTGGCGCCGCATAGTCACTCTGGCGACCTTGGCTTCTGCGCTGTGCGACGCAATGTCCGCGGGGGCTGGCCGAGTATTCGGATGAAGCTTTGACGCATCCGTTCGGCTCGAGCCGGGGCGGCTGCTCCGCAGTGCAATGCAAATCCGCCGAACCCCATAGCTTTCAAAACTGCTTCGCCAGCTCTGCTGCTTGCTTCTTCCCCTCGTCGATCATGTCTAGTGCTCGCCCATCCCACGTGTGCTCAACGGTCATTACTGTGATACTGTGCACGCCGATAAAGTGGAGCCAGAATTCTATGTACTTGGTTAGATATTCAAACCCAGGCGGAGGGACTGTCTGAAAGCCGGCTTCCTCGCTCTGTCCCCGTACATACACGACGAATGCCTTATCGATATTCAACGCTGGCCCATATTCTTTCCGTCAAACATGAAAAGCATATTCCGCTGACAAACAAGATCAATCAGCTGCTTTAGTTTATACGGAAAGGAAAAATTCCACATCGGAATACTAAGTACAATGCGATCTGCTTTTTCAAAGCGTGACGCCAGTTCTCTAATCTTTTCCCATGTAGCTCTCTCCGATGGCGTCATCGCCTCTCCGGAGACACCTTTGTATTTAGCGCCTATCGCTTCTGTACCAAATTCCGGAAGCGACTCGGTCCAAACGTCCAATGTGTCGACCACAAGTCCTTTGATCTTCTTTTTCTATTCGAAAAGAAATGAATCGACGACAGCAATGGATGCGGATCGCTCTCTTCTTGGTGAGGTGACAATGTTTAAGATACGCATTTCCAGTTCCTTTCTACTATGAGTCGGACAAGCCTTCTCCCAGGCTCTCGGCGGATGGCGCGCCGCTGAAAGCCGATGAAACGCGACCACTGGGGCGGAGCCTCGGCGCCACCCCTGCAACGATACGAACCGGAGAATGGGGACGGCACATTGAGTGGGGAAACGATATTTGGCACTTTCAGTGATCGTGAGTTACGATCAATATCAATGCTCGACTTCGATCTCCTCTGTGCCTTCGTCGCCGTCGCCGAGTGCGGCGGTTTCCGTCGCGCGGCCGAGCGGCTGCATCTCACCCAGTCCACAGTGAGCCAGCAGATCAAGCGCCTCGAGCTTGAGGCGGGCCGGGCGCTGTTCCGGCGTAGCACGCGGGCCGTGGCGCTAACGGACGAAGGTGAGATGCTGCTGGGCGATGCGCGCCGCCTGCTGCAGCTTGAAGAGGCGGCGCGCCGGCGGCTGGCCGCGCCGCGACTCTCCGGCGTTGTGCGGCTAGGCACCGTCGAGGAAGTCGCGGGCGACACGCTGCCCCCCGCGCTCGGCCGTTTCGCCCGGCAGCATCCTGATGTGCGGCCGGAGGTTCAGGTCGGTGTCAGCGCCGACCTGATCGCGCAGATCGATGCCGGCACGCTCGATGTGGTGTTCGCCAAACGGCCCTGGGGCACGTCGCGCGGCCGGCTCGTCTGGCGCGAGCCCCTGGTCTGGGCGGCTGCCGACACCTTCGAATTGGTCCCCGGCGCCAGCCTGCCGCTGGCTCTCTACCGCGAGCATTCGGTCTCGCGCGAGGCGGCGCTCGAAGCGGTCAGGGTCAGCGAGTGGGCATGGCACATCGTCTATACCAGCCCGAGCCTGACCGGCGTTCGCGCCGCGGCGCTGGCGGGGCTTGCCGTGACGCCGCTGCCGGCGAGCGCCGTCGGCCATGGTCTCAGGATCCTCGGCGAGAAGGACGGCATGCCGCCGCTTCCGGATCTGGATTTCGCAATTTTCCAGAGGGCCCGGCCCGGGCCCGCCGCCGCGGCGCTCGCGGCGGCGCTGGCGCTGCTGACGCCGGCGCGCGCATAAGAAGGCGAGCCGTCAGAGAGACATGCGAAACCGCCGGCCGAACAACGTCCCAAATCCCCGCCCATTGGCAGTCCCGCCAAGGACATGGGGCTCCTCCCATCTCTCCAGCCCGCGCGGCGCGGAGGACACCGGCCGCCCGCTTGCCACAGCCAAGTTCCGCACCATATAGCAACCATGCGAAACTATCAATTTGATAATTATTAGGATGGCTATGATCCATCGGTGTCGAACGGCGATCCGGCGGTTTTCGGGCTTCCCTGCCGTTTTCCTGCCGCGCCTTCAATTCGGCCGGATGGTCGCTTACAACGCATTGATTGTAAACGACTTTCCGGTAGCGGGCGAGCCCCGAAAAATTTTTTTCCCTGAGTTTCCTGGAGCGGCAGGGAAAGGGAGCGGGCGGCGTATCGTCGGTTATATGCCTGCAGCGACGTCGCGAAGCTCAGGCGTCCAGGCCGGATCATCGAACACGCTCGCCGGCCAGGGCAGACCGTAATGCTCCCGCAGCATTGTCCCGGTATATTCGGTCCGGAACAGCCCGCGCCGCTGCAGGATCGGGATCACCTCGGCGCTGAATGCGTCGAGCTGTGCCGGTAATAGGGGCGGCATGATGTTGAACCCGTCCGCGGCGCCGTCCGTGAACCAGTCCTCGATCAGCTCGGCAATTTGTTCCGGCGTCCCGGCGGTGACGAAATGCCCGCGCGCGCCGGCCAGATAGCCGAGCAATTGCCTCAATGTCGGCTTGTCGCGCTTCACCAGATTGAGGATCACCTCGGTGCGGCTGCGCGCCGCCTCTACCGAGGCCGGGTCGGGGAAATCCGCGGCCGACAGCGGGCGATCGAGCGCCAGATGCGAGAAATCATACCCACCGAAGCGGCCCGACAGCCGCTTGCGCCCGACCTCCGGATCGGCGAGCTCGTTGACCTCACGCACCAGGCGCTGCGCCTCGGCTTCGGTCCCGGCGATCATCGGGCTGAGGCCGGGCAGGATCAGCATCTGCTCCGGCAGCCGTCCCTCGGCCGCCGCCTGCGTCTTCAGATCGGTATAGAATTCCTGCGCCGTCGTCTTGGCCATGTGGGCGGTGAACACAGCATCGGCATGCCGCGCGGCGAAGCGGCGACCGGTGTCGGACGAGCCCGCTTGCACCAGCACCGGCCGACCCTGAGGGCAGCGCGGCATGTTGAGTGGCCCGGCCACCGTATAGAAATCGCCGCGATGATTGATCGATCTCATGCGGTCGCGGCGCGCGTAGACTCCGGCGGCCCGATCGTCGATGACCGCATCCGCGGCCCAGCTGTCCCACAGTGCCTTCACCACCTCCATGAACTCCTCGCCGCGGGCGTAGCGGTCGGCGTGGGTTACCTGCCCGGCGCCGCCGTAATTTTCCGCCGCAGTCGCGAGCCACGAGGTCACGATGTTCCAGGCCGCGCGGCCCCTGCTGATGTGGTCGATCGAGGCGAACTGCCGCGCGAGATTGAACGGTTCGGTGTAGGTGGTCGAGGCCGTTGCGATCAACCCGACCCGGCTGGTCGCCACCGCCATCGCCGCCAGTACAGTGATCGGCTCGAGCCAGGTGCGCGGGGCCTGGGCTACATCGCCTCCCAGCGCCAGCTGGTCGGCGAGGAAAACGGAATCGAACAGTGCTGCTTCAGCTCGCTGTGCCAGATCCTGGTAATAGCGGATGTCGGTCAATGGCAGCGGCGAGGAAGCCGGATCGCGCCACGACGCCTCGTGATGGCCGCGGCTGTGGATGAACAGGTTGAGGTGCAACTGCCGTTTCATCGGGCCAGTCCTTGCTGGTGCCGGCCGCCCGGTCCTCGGCGGGAGGACGGACGCCGCGTCAGAAGCCTATGTCCCGGCGGTCAGCTCGGGCAAGACGCTTGCACAAGTAGGCTGGACTCGCACCGTCATTCCGATACAAGCGGCCTCCAGCCCTCCGATCGGCGCGTCGGCTCTTAAACGAACGACAGGCCCTAGCAGGTGAACGACACGATGTCTCGTCCGCGAGCCCTTGAAAACGTCCGCGTGGTGGATTTCAGCTGGGTACGCGCCGGGCCATGGGCCACGCGGTGGCTAGGGGCTCTCGGGGCCGAGATCATCAAAATCGAGTGGCCTGAGAATGAGCGCGGCAGGTTGCCGAGTACCACCACGCCTCAGAATCTCGAGGTCAATCTGAACACCTCGGGAAACTTCAATGACACGAACGTCAACAAGAAGAGCCTCAGTCTCAATGTACGAAGTGCCAAAGGTCTGGAGATCGTGAAGCGGCTGATCGCCATCTCTGACATCGTGATTGAGAATTTCAGCTCCCGGGTGCTGCAGAAGTGGGGCCTCGGTTATCAGGAGTTGTGCAAAGTCAAACCGGATATCGTCTACGTGTCGATGTCAGGTTATGGCCATACGGGTCGGCATCATCATTACACGACATTCGGTCCTGTCGCCCAGGCGGTCTCAGGGTTGACCTACATCTCCGGCTTGCCCGACAAACCGCCGGCCGGCTGGGGCTGGTCGTATATGGATGATACCGGCGGCATGTACGGGGCAATGTGTGCTCTCACCGGCCTTTATCATCGAAATATGACCGGGCAAGGCCAGCATATCGACCTGTCTCAGATGGTGGCGAGCGTTCCTCTCAACGGTTCAGCGCTGCTGGACTTCACGGCGAACGGGCGCGGCTCGCGCCGGGCCGGCTATCCTCCAGGCAACCGGACATATTGGCCGGGCACGCCTCTGGTCAACAACTACCGCGGGCCAACAGTGGCACCCCATAATGCCTATCGCACCCATCCTGGCGAATACAACGACTGGTGCGTGATTGTCTGCCACTCCGACGAGGAATGGCGGCGGCTGGTCCAGGTGATGGGCGCTCCGTCCTGGGCCGCTTCGTCGAAGTTTGACACGATCGTCGGGCGCTTGCAGCACCAGGAGGAATTGGACGACAAGATCGAAGCGTGGAGCCTGACATTGAGGAAATACGAGCTGACGGAGCGATGCCAAGCTGCCGGAGTTCGCGCCCTTCCGGTGCAAAGTGCCGAAGACCGGGTGGAACATGACCCTCAGCTGCGCCACCGGCAGATGTATCTGGCGATGGAGCATCCAGCGCTCGGACTGCACAAGGTGCAGAATGCCCCGTTCAAACTCTCGGAGACCCCGGCGTCGAACCACCTGCCGAGCCCCCTGATCGGTCAACACACTCAGGAGATTGTCGAAGGCTTGCTGGGGTATAGCCACGAAGAGCTTCGCGCCGGCTTTGCCGAGGGCACGTTCTGGCCGACGAAGCGGGCGCGCTTTCCCTACATGGAGGAGATGCTCCAGTGAGCGACGCCCAGCCTCTGCCGGGACCGCTGGCAGGCCTCAGAATCCTGGAGCTCGCGGATGAAACGGGTCAGTTCTGCGGCAAGCTTCTCGGCGATCTCGGCGCCGACGTGGTCAAGACCGAACCCCCCGGCGGCGAGCCCAACCGCCACATCGGACCGTTCCTCGAAGACATCCCGCACCCGGAGCGCAGTCTGTCTTTTTGGTATTACAATACGTCCAAACGCGGCATCACGCTCAGTCTGGAAACTGCCGACGGCCGGCGGCTTTTCCGGCGTTTGGCGGCGACATCGGACGTCATTCTGGAAACCTTCCGGCCGGGCTTCCTGGCGTCGCTGGGGCTCGATTACGAGTCGCTGCGCAAACAAAACCCAGGGCTGATCATTTGCGCCTTGACTCCCTTCGGCCAGACCGGTCCCTGGCGCGACTACGCTTCCAGCGACCTGCTGCACATGGCAGCCGGTGGCGAGATGGCCTCGTGCGGATATGACGAGGCGGACGTGCCGAATGCGCCGCCGATTGCTCCCGGTGGCGGCAATGCCTGGCACATGGGCTGTCATTTTGCTTACATGGCCATCATGGCCGCTCTGGTCTACCGAACGGTTGCTGGGAAGGGGCAGTATATCGACGCGTCGATCCACGAGGCTTGTGCGCTGACGACCGAGGCGGCAATCGCCAACTACATCTACCGGGGAGAGGTGCTGTTGCGTCAGACAGGCCGCCATCATGCAGCCCGTCCCACACCCCGTACCCAGTTCCGCGCCAAGGACGGCAGGTACGTCTGCGCGCTGGTGGCGGGGCGGCTCAACCCGAAATACGTCGGGGAGCTCGCTGACCTGCTCGACAGCTGCGGGATGGCCGGTGATCTCAAGGACCCCAAATACCAGGACCCGGCGGTCATTGCGGCGAACACATCTCACATCATCGATGATCTCGTCGCCAACTTCATTGCCAGCTTGCCGGCAGAGGAGGTTTACCACGCTGCCCAGCAACGCGGCTTCACCTGGGGGGCGGTGCGTGCCCCGGAGGCGCTCCTTGACGACGCTCACCTGCACGATCGCGGTTTCTGGAAAGAGGTGGAGCACCCGGAGCTCGGTCGCAGCTTCGTCTACCCGGGCGAGGCGGCCATCTATAGCGGCTCTCCGTGGCGGATCTCCAGACGGGCACCGCTGATCGGCGAGCACAACACGGAAATCTTCTGCGACGAATTGGGGCTGTCTCGCAGTGAGCTCTCCGTTCTGGCGGAAAATCGTGTGATCTGAGGGATCGACCGCTTTCAGAGCGTGTGAGGAAATCGGGCATTGGCTGGCTCACAGCCGCACGATTCGCCCTCGCCCCGCTTGCGGGGAGAGGGTTGGCGTGAGACCCCCGCGCAAGCGGGGCGAGGTGACTGGGTGCGCGGCCAATTCTTTCACAGGCTCTTCCGCGGGAATGACAAATCAGTCAATGCCAATCAAGCCGCGGCCCGGCGGCGGAATGCGTCGAGACTGCCGGCGTGGATCAGTTCGCCCGGCAACTGGTGCCCGACGATCTCCTCGGCCATGCGGCCGACCTCGATCAGCGCGTCGAGATCGACGCCGGTATCGATCCCCATCTCCTCGCAGAGCAGCACCAGTTCCTCGGTGCAGATGTTGCCGGCCGCCTTTGGTTGCCCGGCGAACGGGCAACCGCCCAACCCGCCGACGGTCGAGTCGAATTGGGTGACACCCATCTTGAGCCCGGCATATGCGTTGGCGACGGCGAGCCCGCGCGTATCGTGCAGGTGCAGGGAGATCGGCATGTCGGGCCAGCGGCTGCGCACGTCGCCCAACACGCGCTCGATGCGCATCGGCGTCGCCCAGCCCATCGTGTCGGCCAGCGAGAAATATTTGATGTCGGCGCCGGCTTCCTCGGCGATCGCGAGTCCATCCTCCAGGGTCGAGATTACCTGCGCCGGCGCAATGTCGCCTTGGTAGTTGCAGCCGAACGCCGCCATCACGCCGATCCGAGGCACCTCGACACTGTTTTCGAGATGCAGCTCGGTCTGCTTCTTCATCGCCTCAACGTTTTCGGCGTGGCTGCGGTGCAGGTTCTTCTGCGTGAACGCCTCGGACGCGGTCAGCGAGATCGCGCCTGATATCGTCAGCTTGTTGCGAAAGACGAGAGCGCGGTTGAGCCCGCTCGCGTTGAACCACAGTGCGGTGTAGTGGACGCCTTCCTTCGGAGTGAACCCGGCGACGACGTCTTCGGCGTCGGCCCAGCCAGGCACGATGCGTGGGCTGACAAACGAGGCGGCCTGGATATGGTGCAGCCCGGTCTCGGCGAGCGCCTCGATCAGCTCGATCTTGTCCGCTGTGCCGATCGGGCCGGGTTCGATCTGGAACCCTTCGCGCGGGCCTTCCTCGTGGATCTCCACATGTGTCGGCAGATCGCTCATAGGCTTACTCCTCAATGAGAATGGGACGAGCCCAGCCGGTAAAACCGCGACGCGGTGCCGGCGAAAAGATCGGCCTTTTCCGATGCCGAGGCGCCGTGTGCCAGCCGCTTGAACGCATTGAACAGCACCGGATAGCTGCAGGCACCCTTGTCGACCGGGAAGTTGCTCTCGAACATGCAGCGGTTGGCGCCGAAATTTTCGACGCAGGCGTCAACATAGGGCCGCCAGGCATTGGCCATCTCACCCGACGACGGCGGCAGCGGCGCCAAGTGAAAATCGAAGGCGTTGACGATCATCGCCAACCCGCCGAGCTTCACATACACGTTCGGACAGGCGGCGAGCGCCTTGATGTCGGCGCGCCAGCCGGGTAACACCTCGTCGCGCCTATAGGGACCGACCCCGAGCGGACCGCCGAAATGGTTGAGCACGATCTTCACTTGCCCGCATTCGCGCGCCACCTCGGTCAGGGTCTTGATCTGCGGGTGATAGATCCACGCTTCGAAGGTCAAATTGTGCGCCGGCAACCGCTTGAGGCCGCGGCGGAAGTTCGGGTCATCCATCAGCCCCGGGGGCGGCACATAGGATGAGGCGCCGATGATCGCCGGATCATAGGCCGCGATCTGGCGGATACCGCGAAACCGGCCGCCGGCCGCGGCGATCTGCCCTTCGAGCACCGCATCGACATTAGGCAGCCGCAAATCGGCGAAGCTAACGATGCCGGCGCAAATTTTGGTATTACTACCGCGCCGGTCGCTCTCATCGGCAATCGCGCGGACGAACTCGCTTTCGCCGATCGGGCGCATTTCCTCGGGACCGCTGGTCCGATAGCCCGAGCCACACTGGATGAACACGGTCGCGACGATGTTGTGCCCCGAATTGACGTCGGCCAAGAGTTCGTCGAACAAATAGCGGCTGCCCGGGTGATCCCAGAGATGATGGTGCGGGTCGACGATCGGCAAATCGGGCTCGAGGATCTCCTCCCTCAGCTTGCCCAGCCATTCGGAATTGGGCAGCGGGCGGGGATAGGTGCGGGCTTCGCCGGTGGTGTTTGGGGGCATGGCATTCTCCCGGGAGGTAGGCCGACTCGACAGCGCCGATTATCGGCGGCGCGTATGGTAAAATCTAACTTGAAATCGATCGGAGGCGAGGATGAACGATGCGGGCACGCTACCACGGCACATGTTGGACGTCAGGGAACTGACGGCAGAGGCGTTTGCACCCTATGGCCAAGTCATCGCGCCGCTGCGAACGGGCGGCCAGGGTGCCGAGACCCGCTACGACCCGGAGGCCTCGGCTGGCGAGGCAAAGCTCGTCTTGGGTAATGGCGAGCCACGGCTTTGGATCATGCATCTGCCGCATGTCGGGCTCGGCTTTACCCGGATCGCGCGCCACCGGCGGGTCACGCAATGCCTGGGCTCGCTCGGCGGCAAGGAATGGCTGATCGGCGTGGCACCACCGGGCGACCCTGGCGATGACGCGCGGCCGCGGGTCGAGGACATCGCCGCCTTCCGGGTGCCGGGCGATCGCCTGATCAAGCTGCACGTCGCGACCTGGCACGCCGGGCCGCACTTCGTCCACGACGAATGCCTATTCGTCAACCTGGAGAACCTCGACACCAACCGCCGTGATTTTCACGCCGTGCCGCTTCCGGTCGAGTGCCGGTACCGGCTCTGAGCCCGCGCGATGACGAGGGGCGGGGGTCAACTCCTTAACAGCCGCTAGCCATCGGGCAGAGCGATAACCTCGTAATCGTGACCCGGGGGGCGCGGCAAAATGAACCCGTCGGCGCCATTCATCGCGCGGCCGGTCGCGACCACGTTGCTGACGATCGGCGTGGCGCTCGCCGGGGTTTTCGCCTTCTTGCGGCTGCCGGTGGCGCCTCTGCCGCAGGTCGATTACCCGACCATTACGGTATCTGCGTCGATGCCGGGCGCCAGCCCCGACACGATGGCGGCGACCGTGGCGACTCCGCTCGAACGCCATCTCGGCATCATTGCCGATGTCACCGAGATGAGTTCGGAGAGTGCGGTCGGCATTACCCGCATCACCTTGCAGTTCAACCTCAACCGCAGCCTCAATGGCGCCGCGCGCGATGTGCAGGCGGCGATCAACGCCGCGCGCGCCGACCTGCCGGCCAGTCTGCGTCAGAACCCCTCCTACAATAAGGTCAACCCTGCCGCCGCACCGGTAGCGCTCCTGGCGATGACCTCTGAGACCTTGACGCGAGGCCAGATCTACGATGCCGCCTCGGGGGTCGTGCAGCAGGCATTGTCGCAGATTGAAGGTGTCGGCCAGGTGCAGGTAGGCGGCAGCTCGCTGCCCGCGGTGCGGGTCGAGCTCAACCCGCTCGCGCTCTTCAAATATGGCATCGGGCTCGAAGACGTTCGCGCCGCCCTCGCCGCGGCCAACGCCCACAGCCCCAAGGGCGCGATCGAAGACGGCGACCGCCGGCTGCAGATCTACACCAACGACAAGGCAAACCATGCCGAGGACTATCGGTCGCTCGTGATCGCCTACCGCGATGGCGCGGCAGTGCGGTTGAGCGATGTGGCAGAGGTCGAAGACTCGGTCGAAAACTTGTACGCCCTGGGCATCGCCAACGGCAGGCCCGCAGTTATCGTGATCCTTCGCCGGCAGCCGGGTGCCAACATCATCGACACCATCGACCGCGTAAAAGCGGTGCTGCCGCAGCTCGAAGCCGCGATCCCGAGAGCCATCGATGTCGAGCTGATATTGGACCGGACGACGACGATCCGCAGCTCGCTGCACGAGGTCGAGCGCACCCTCGTTATTGCGATATGCCTCGTCGTCCTCGTCGTGTTCGCCTTTCTGCGCAGTCTTCGCGCCGCCCTGATCCCGAGTGTGGCGGTCCCGGTCTCGCTGCTCGGCACCTTTGGTGTGATGTATCTCTTGGGCTACAGCCTCGACAACCTGTCGCTGATGGCGCTGACGATCTCGACCGGCTTTGTCGTCGACGATGCGATCGTCGTGCTCGAAAACGTCACGAGACATGTCGAGGCCGGCGTGCCGCGGATGCGGGCGGCATTGCAAGGCGCGCGCGAGGTCGCCTTCACCGTGCTGTCGATGACCCTCTCGCTCGTCGCCGTCTTCGTGCCGATCCTCCTGATGGGCGGCATCGAGGGGCGGCAGTTCCGCGAGTTCGCAGTGACGCTCTCGGTGGCGATCACGATTTCGCTCGCCGTCTCGCTGACCACGACGCCGATGATGTGCGCATATCTGCTGGCTCCGCAGCGCGACCCCCACCCTAACCCTCCCCTCCCCGGGCATGACCCGGGGATTGCGGGGCAGGGAATGGGTGGGGGTAGGTTGTACCGCACCGGCGAGCAGGCTTTTGCCATGCTACTGGCCGTCTACGACCGCTCATTACGCCGGGCATTGCAATGGCCGGGTCTCGTCATGCTCAGCCTGCTGGCGACGTTGTGCTTTGCCGTCCATCTCTTCGTCAACATTCCAAAGGGTTACATGCCCGAGCAGGATAATGGGCTGGTCTGGGGCGGCATCCAGGCCGACCAGAGCATCTCGTTTCAATTGATGAAGAAGAAGCTGGCGCAGTTTGTCGATATCATCCGGCAGGACCCCGCCGTAGCGAAGGCCGCCGGGTACTACGGCGGCGGCAGTTTCGGCTCCGCCTTTGTGGTGCTGAAGCCGCTGTCCGAACACCGGGCATCGGCCGAGGAGGTCGCCAACCGGCTGCGCCCCAAGCTCGACCTAATTGCCGGCGCGACGCTCTATTTAGGGGCGGATCAGGATGTCCGGGTCGCCGGGCAGACCGAAAACACCAGATACCAGTATACCTTGCTTGGCGAAGACACTGGCGAGCTCTACGAGTGGGCGCCCAAAATCGCAGCGGCGCTCAAAAATCTGCCGCTGCTGAGCAACGTCGATTTCAACCAGCAGCAAGCGGGCCTCGAGGCCAATCTGATCGTCGACCGGGCCACCGCGGCGCGCCTCGGGCTCAGCGCCGGCCAGATCGACAACACGCTCTACGACGCCTTTGGGCAGCGGCAGGTGTCCGTGGTCTACAAGGCGCAGTACCAGTACCACGTCGTGATGGAGGTGGCACCCGAGTTCCACCAATCGCCCGAGATATTGAACCAGATCTATGTCAGCACCGGAGGCGGTCCGCTCAGCGGCACGCAGCGAACCCAACCCTTGTCCGGCACCGTGGTGCGCAAGCCGTCTGCGAAGAGCGGCAGTGCCGCCGTGAGCGCGGCGCAGAACACGGGCGACGCGGCCCGCAACGCGGCCAACAATGCGCTCGGCAATACGGGTCGAGGCATCACATCGACCGGCTCCGCCGTCAGCACCTCCAAGGAAACAATGGTGCCGCTCTCCGCCTTCACCCGTTTTGGCGCCGGCAATACACCGATCTCGGTCTATCACGCCAATCTGTTCGCCGCCTCGACGATCTCGTTCGATCTCGCGCCGGGTGTGGTGCTCGGCGAGGCGACGGCGGCAATCGATGACCGGATAGCCCGCCTCGGTGTGCCGGCTTCGATCCACGGCACGTTCCAGGGGACGGCCAAGGCGTTTCAGCAATTGCTCGGCAACGAGCCCTTGCTGATCGCGGCGGCACTGCTCACCGTCTATATCGTGCTGGGCATGCTCTACGAGAGCTATGTCCACCCGATCACGATCCTGTCGACCCTGCCCTCGGCCGGGGTCGGGGCGGCGCTGGCACTGATCGCAACCGGTTCCGAGTTCAACCTGATGGCGCTGCTCGGCGTAATCCTGCTGATCGGCGTCGTCAAAAAGAACGCGATCATGATGATCGATTTTGCGCTCGACGCCGAGCGCAGTCTAGGCCTGACCTCGCGCGAGGCGATCTATCAGGCCTGCCTCAAACGCTTCCGGCCGATCATCATGACGACGATGGCGGCGATGCTCGGGGCGGTGCCGCTGGCGGTCGGCTCCGGCGAGGGCGGCGAATTGCGCCGCCCGCTCGGGATTACGATCGTCGGCGGGCTGCTCGTCAGCCAGTTGCTGACGCTCTACACGACACCCGTCATCTATCTCTACCTCGACCACCTCCGGCTGTGGGTGCGACACCCGTGGCGGATCCGCCAACCCCGACTCGGCGACGAGGGCGTTCCCGAACCCGGCGAATGAATCCGCGGGGACCATACACTGAAAGAATTTTTTTCAGTCGCCTCGGCCATTGGTGGCTAATGGCCGGCGTGGATCCCTGAAAGCAGCTGAACCGCCGCGACGCCGGCAGGGGCGCGGAGGCGTACGAGGCGGCCCCATTTGTCGGCGCATTATGTTAACGAAAACTCAGTAATCATATCAGACACTCATAAATTGGATGCGGTAACGACGCAGGCAATTGTGAGGAAAGTGTCATGTCTGATTTTTCCGCCGATTTCAAAGATCAAGCCAACCCGGAACGCAAACCGACGAAACTGGAATGCGGCCTACTTGGCGCGCTATGTGCGACGATCGTTCTGGCAGTGCTGTTTTGGCTGGGTATTCAGTTTTCCCTCCTGCAACTGATGATTCAAACCAACTGATCGAAAAAACGCGCACCGAAACCGCATTGCCATCACCGAATGCGCGCCGGGTGACGGCCGGGTGTCTGATGGTCGGCGCTGATGCTTGGCGATCGTTTTGTCCCGCCTCGCACGGAGAGGGGAACCGGCCAGCAATTCGTTAAGCAATGCGTGTGAAGCGGCTTCTAAATCGGTGCAGAATTGCGTGAGCTATGCGTCTGTCGGCCACTGCGGTTCGATCGATGCCCGTTAATAACCCCCTGCAAGCCCTCGCCGGAAGGCGGGCCAGCGGGGGCGCCACCTGACAGAAAGAGCGCAGAGCGCGCCTGATCAGGTCTCCCCCGGCACTGACGCCAAGACCGCGCTGCTGGGCAAGCATGCTGGCGCCGTCGATCGTAAGCCCTCGTCGGACGACAGGGAGGCTGGATCCATAGCGCCAGCGTGCGTCTACCACTCAGCAAGCGTAATAATTGTGGTAATAAGAGCTCCAACAGCTCCGCGCGGGCGGATAGTACGGCGTTGTCGGATAGTACGCCGGGGCGGATGGGTAGTAGTAGCCGCCGTAGTAGCCGTACGGGTAATAATGCGGGTTATAGTAGGGGTTCGCGAGCACCGAGCCAAGCGCGAAGGCTCCGAGCCCGATCCCGACCGCGGCACCAGGGCCGATCCCACCTGCATGGGCGGGCCGCGGCGCCGTCGTCAACCCGATTGCGGCAAGCATCGCTGCCGCGACGGCCAGCCCGCGACCGGTTTTCCCAAAGAACCTGCTAACGATCATATACTCCTCCTTAGCTTGGCGCAGCCATAAAGGCTGGCCCCGGAAATCTGCGATATAAGAACAACGGGCGAGCGACTTTCCGGGTTCCGCACATCCCACCCGGACCACGATCCCTTCATTTAATCGTGTCCGGTGACAGGGACCTGCTCGCACTTAAATCGATTGCGTGGTATCGTGATTGTTTCGCCCGCAACTTTCGTTGAAGCCATCTGCTGGCGAAGACGGGGTGAGGTCTGCCACCACTGATCCTCCATTTCGATGCCGTTCGTAGATCTGTGGCCGCAGGGTGCCGGTCGTCCTCGGCGCTGAGAGCCGGCAAGGCTCGGGGAAGAGCCTTGCCGATTAATTCGCGGGTCGGCACGATCTGTATAAATGACCCCAACCTGATCGCGCGGATGGCATCTCATGAACCTGCATAGATGGGTCGCCGCGGTTCTGGTCATCTTGGCGCTCGTCGGATGCGCGCAAGCGCCGTATGGTCCCTATTCGCCGGACAATAACGGGGAATATCCCCGTGACAGGGGCGGCGATGGCGGTGGCGGCGGCGGAATGTGACGGACAGAGGAAATCGGCCCGCGCTGGCGCTTTGCACGAAAGCCCGAAACGGCTCCACGACCGCCGGCTGCGTTTTAAACGCACTTTACCGAGACCTCAGCTTTCCTGGGCTGCGTCGGAAGCGGCCTCTTAAAGGCCGGCGGCGCCAGATGGTAGTCGCATGACCTGCTTCTGGAAAATTCGTACCTTTGTCAGAGCGAAGGGCGGGGATATGTGCTGAAGCTGTCTTAACCCGCATTCCCCGGATGATAAGCCGATTTTGAGCGCGCTCGCGACGATTCCGGGATAGAATTCAGTATCTTGTGGGGGATCGAGCGAGACACGGATGGCGGACCCGGCGGGTGAAGCGGATAGAGG
>Ga0209656_10000873_pt1 | contig 19505 bp, 17 predicted proteins | sample BogFormECP12_OM2_FD_188239 | JGI IMG/M metagenome (GOLD analysis project Ga0209656, IMG submission 188239) | Bog forest soil microbial communities from Calvert Island, British Columbia, Canada - ECP12_OM2 (SPAdes) (version 2) | ecosystem: Environmental > Aquatic > Freshwater > Wetlands > Bog ... | reverse complement strand
GCCCCGCACCGCGGCGGTCAGGTTCTCGACCTCTTCCTTTTCGATCTTCGACATCGTGACGATCGGCACGATGAGGCTCATATCCGCGATCGCGGGATCGGCGAACGCCTCGGTGGTGTTCTCGATATAGACCTCGAAATCTTGTTTCTTCAGCATGCCCGCGACGAGATGCGCGCCGGCTTCCGGCTCGTGGCCGCTCCAGCCGCCCCAGACAATGAGCGCTTCCCGCATCGTCGCTTCCTCCTCTTTCGTCGCCCTCAGTCGAGCTCGCCCACCGCGAGCGAAGCGGGCATCGGCGCCGGCCGCTCCGGGCGGGTCAAAATGGCGATCGACTTGCCGGCGTCGGACGAGGTCTGGAACGCCTCCATCACTTCGAGCACATGCAGCGCCAGCGCGCCGCTCGCGCGATGCGGCCGGCCGGCGCGGATCGCACGCGCCATGTCGGCCACGCCGAGAATGCGGTAGTTGCCGTCGGCATAGGCATGCCGGGTCTCGATCTCACGCCAGTCCTCGGCGGCGTCGGCGAATTCGATCCTGCCGCCGAAAGTATTCGGATCCGAAACGATCAGCGAGCCCGTCTCGCCGTAGAGCTCGATCGGCACATGCTTGTGCCTCGGCACGTCGAAGCTCATCGTCATCGAGACCGCCGCGCCGCTCGCGAACAGAAGCGTCCCCGTGACATGGGTCGCGACCTCGACCGGAATGTGCGTTCCCGCAAGCGGCTTGCTGGTGATGACGCGCTCCGGCCTCGTGCGCGTCGCCACGCCGCTGACGCTCGCCACCGGACCAAGACAATTGACGAGCGCGGTGACATAATAGGGGCCCATGTCGAGCATGGGGCCGCCCCCAGCGAGATAATAGAAGCCTGGATTCGGGTGCCAGCGCTCGTGGCCCGGACACATGAAGAATGCCGTGCCCCCGATCGGCCGGCCGATGAGCCCCTCGTCAACGCATTGGCGGGCGGTCTGCTGCGCGCCGCCGAGGAACGTGTCGGGCGCGCAGCCAACGCGCAGGACTCGGGCCGCAGCCGCGTCGATGAGCGCGCGCGCTTCGGCGAGCGCGATGCCGAGCGGCTTTTCCGAGTACACATGCTTGCCGGCGGCGATCGCCTTCAGGCCGACCTCGACATGCGCCTTCGGGACCGTGAGATTGAGAACGATCTCGACGGATGGATCGGAGAGTACCGCATCGACCGAGCGCGCGGGAAGGCCGAATTCCGCCGCGCGCGCCTCCGCCGCCGCCGGATTGGCGTCGGACAAGGCGACGATGTCGAGGATGGGGAATTTTTTCGCCGAGGCCAGATAGGCGGAGCTGATGGTGCCGCAGCCGATGACGCCGATTCCGACCCGTTCCATCATGAATCTCCCGCGATCCAGGCCTGCGGCTCGCGAATGGGCGCGGGGCCCGTAGTTCCCCAGGGCGCGCCATAGAGATCGCGCAGCGTCATGGCCGCTGCGCCCCGCACCCAGATGTCGTCGGTCCACTCCCGCACGACAATGTCGGAGACGTCGGCGAGGCTCGGCGGCAGGAGGGCGGCCACCGTCTCGCGCAACGGTCCGATGAAATACTCGCTCGCGGCCATGGCGCGACCGGAAATGATCACCTTCGGCGGCGCGAACAAAGTGATGAGATTGGCGATGGCGAAGCCCAGCGCTTTGCCGGCCGCCGCGAGCGTGCCGATGCAGCGTTGGTCGCCGTCGGCCGCCCGCTGAAGCAAGAGCGCCATGCCGCGGCCGGCGCGAAAGGCCGCGTCGTGCTCGCCGCCGCGCATGAGCGCTTCCGCTTCGCTAAGCACCGAAGCCTCCGAGGCGACATCCGCGAGGCGCCCGCCGCCGTTGCGCGGCGGCCCGACCATGAGGTCGCCGAAGTCGGGGCTGAGCCCATTCGCGCCGCGGAACAATTCGCCGTTATGCAGGATGCCAAGCCCGAGGCTGCGCTCGACGCTGACGACGAGAAAGTCGTTGAGCTCGCGCGCCTGCCCGAACCAATGTTCGGCCAAGGCGACGAGATTGACGTCGCTGTCGATCGACGCGGGAACCCCGAGCCGCTCGGTGAGATCCGCGCCGAACGGCACGTCGCGCTCGCCGAATATCGGGCTCTGGCGGCAGATTCCGGCGGCGCGCTCCACAACCCCGGGCAGCCCGACGCAGACGCCATAGACGTCGGACATTTCGAGATCGGCGTCGGCGACGCAGCGGCGCACGCCATCCTCGACAAGGTCGGCGATCACCGCCGCCGTCTGCCGGTCGATCCGGATTGGCAGCGCGAGCGTGCGCAGGACGTCGGCGCAGAAGTTCGTCGCCGCGACCGTGATCTGGTCAGGCGCGAGCTTCACCCCCACGACATGGGCCGCGTCCGGGTTGAGCCTGAGCATGACGCGCGGCCTCCCGCGGCCGGGGTCGCGAACGGCGCCGACCTGCAGCGGCACGATCAGCCGATCGTCGAGCAGGGCCGCGGTGATGGCCGAGACCGTCGTCGGGCTGAGTTCGGTGAACTGCGAGATCTCGACCCGCGAGACCGGACCAAAGCGCCGGATCGCATCCATGACATGGAAGCGGTTGATCGCGCGCATCAGTTCCGGGTCGGCGGTTTTCATCGATCTTGAGGCTTCCGCGTCGACGCACTTTTTTTGGGTTGCGGAATTAATTTCACCCCTCATGAGGGGTGTCAAGCGACCGAATTGGGCCCATGACCCCCAATTCGAGGGCTTTCTTGACATCTCCGCAAAGTCGGGGCAGATTTAATTTGCATCGCGCACAAAAAGAAGAGCGTTTGCGACCCCAATCCCTCCAGGGAGGAGACCCATGAGTTTTCGCCGTTTCACCATCGCTGCCGCGTGCCTCGCGGCCCTGACGGCTCCGGCCCTCGCCGAAACCACCGTCACCGTTCTTCACGTCAGCGAAAACGCGGACCAAAAGGCGGTCTGGGACAAGATCGCCAGCGATTACAACGCCGAGCACAAGGGCGTGAAGGTCCAGTTCAAGTATCTGGAGAACGAAGCCTTCAAGGCGAAGCTGCCGACCATGTTGCAGTCCAGCGACCGTCCGGACCTGTTCTACAGCTGGTCCGGCGGCGTCATGCAGGCGCAGGACAAGGCCGGCTTCCTCAAGGACATCACCGCCGACGTCGCCTCCGTCGAATCCGCGATGTCCCCCACCGCGGTCGACGCCTTCAAGGTCGACGGCAAAGTCGTCGGGGTCCCGTTCGAGGTCGGCGAGGTCGCCTTCTACTACAACAAGAAGTTGTTCGAAAAGGCCGGGGTGAAGGCTGAGGACATCAAGACCTGGGACGATTTTCTCGGCGCGGTGAAGAAGCTGAAGGCGGCGGGGATCACCCCGATCGTCGTCGGGGCCGGAGAGAAGTGGCCGATGCACTTCTATTACTCCTACCTCGTCATGCGCATCGGCGGCGAACACGCGCTCGCGGACGCCAAGGCCGGCAAGGACGGCGGCTTCAAGAATGCGACCTTCGTCGAGGCGGGCAAGCGCCTGCGCGAGCTGGCCGCGCTCGAGCCGTTCCAGCCCGGGTATCTCTCGACCTCTCACACGCAGTCGTCCGGCTTCTTCGGCGACGGCAAGGCCGCGATGGACCTGATGGGCCAATGGTTTATCGGGATGCAGGGACCGAATTCCGCCAGCGGCAAGGGCGTGCCGGAAGATGACATCGGCATCCTGTCTTTCCCGATTATTCCCGGCGGCAAGGGCAAGGCGACCGATACGCTCGGCGGCGTCAACGGCTGGCTGGTGACCAAGACCGCGCCTCCCGAGGCCGTCGACTTCCTCAAGTTCTTCAGTCAGCCGAAATACGCGCAGGAAGCGGCCGCGCACGGGGGCTATATCCCGGTCGTGAAGGGCGCCGAAGCCTATATCACCGATCCGCTGGTGAAACGCCTGGCCGCCGATCTCGCGGTGACTACCTACCACCAGAACTTCTTCGACCAAGACCTCGGTCCGTCGGTCGGGCGCGTCGTCAACGACGTCTCGGTGTCGGTCGCGGCCGGCGAAATGACGCCTGAGGCCGCCGCCGCGGCGATCCAGGACGCCGCCGAACAGCAGTAGCGGCAGGACGAGAGGCCGAGTCCCGGCTCCGCCGCCAGAAGCGGCGGGGCCGCACTCGGACAGCAATGCGAGGCCTGCGACTTGTCGACGGTCGAGACGAGCTACGTCGAACCCGCGCGAAGGATGTCCGCCAACGGTTGGACGACCCTCGTCGTCTTCCTGCCGCCGGCCCTCCTGCTCTTCACGGTGTTCGTCGCCCTGCCGATGGCCGAGGCCGCCTGGTACGGCTTTTACAACTGGGACGGTTACAATCGGCCGGAAAAATTCATCGGACTCAAGAACTACGGCTATCTGATCGGCAACGCGACCTTCACCCGCTCGCTGATCAACAACGGCCTCATCATCGTCGTGTCGCTGCTGATCCAGCTGCCGCTGGCGCTCGGTGTGGCGCTGATGGTGGCCGGGCGGATCGCCGGCGCGGCCTGGTTCCGGATGATCTTCTTTCTGCCCTATGTCCTGGCCGACGTCGCGGCCGGCCTCATATGGCGTTTCATGTTCGACGGCGGTTTTGGCCTCTCCAGCGTGATCACCGGCGCGCTCGGCCTCCAGCCCTATTATCTGCTGGCCGACAAGAACTGGGCGTTCAGCGCAGTTCTGATCGTCGTCTTGTGGAAATATTTCGGCTTCCACATGATGCTCTATGTCGCGGGCCTGCAGAACATCGACCCGTCCCTGCTCGAGGCCGCGGAGATGGACGGAGCGAGCCCCTTCCAGCGGTTCTGGCACATCACTTTGCCGCTGCTCGGGCCGATGATCCGGCTATCGGTCTTCTTCTCCGTGGTCGGCGCCCTGCAGCTCTTCGACATCATCGTCCCGCTGACGGGCGGCGGCCCGTTCGAGACCACCAACACGATGGTGTCCTACCTCTACTACTTCGGCATCACTCGGATGCGCGTCGGCTTCGGCTCGGCCGTCGGCGTGGTGCTGTTCCTGATCTGCGTCACATTCGCCTTCGGCTACAGACGGCTTTTCATGCGCGATGACTGAGGCTGCATATCCGATCACAGAGACCACGACGGCGGCTCACGAACCCGCGGGCCGTCGTCCGCGAGGCTTCGGCAGCATCGCGATCTTCGCGGCGCTCATCGTGCTTGCGGGCGTCGTGCTCATTCCGATCCTCGCGACGGCGCTGAACGGATTCAAGGAACTGGGCGACCTGCAGGCGAACCCGCTAGGCCTGCCGCACGTCTGGGTGTGGAAGAACTACTGGGATGTTTTGACGGGCTATCGATACTGGCAGGTGCTCGGCAATTCATTGCTGATCGCGCTCTTGACCGTCGCCCTCACCCTCGCGCTCTCCTCGATGGCGGCGTTCGCGTTCGCGCACCTGCGCTTCTTCGGCGATCGCTATCTCTTCAGCTACCTTCAGCTCGGGCTCCTGTTTCCCGTGGCGACGGCGATCCTGCCGCTGTTCATCAAGATCCGCGATCTCGGCCTCCTCGATTCCTATTGGGGCGTGATCCTGCCGCAGGTCGCTTTTTCCCTCGCAATGGCCATTCTCCTGTTGCGCACAGCCTTCAGGCAGCTGCCGTCCGAACTTTTGGACGCCGCGATGATGGATGGCTGCGGCTACTTCCGCTACTTTTTCTATGTCACGCTGCCGCTCTCTGGGCCGATCCTCTCGACAGTGGCCGTGATCTCGTTCGTCAACAGTTGGAACGGCTATCTGTTGCCTCTGGTCGTGCTCAACAGCGAGTCGCGCTATCCGTGGACGCTTGGCCTGATGGCCTACCAGGGCCAGTACATGACGTCGTGGCAACTGGTCCTCGCGTTCATCACGCTCACGATCCTGCCGGCGATCCTGATGTTCCTGATGGCGCAGCGCTACATCGTCGCGGGGCTGACGGCCGGCGCGGTCAAGGCCTGATCTAGTCCCTTTGTTCGCGCGTCAGGGCGCAGGCTCGGTCCAAGCCTCGATCATCGCGGCGACCGCTGGCTTCCGCCGGTAGGCCTCGTCGAACGGCAGCGCCGCGCCGTAGCCGGAGAAGAACGACGGGATCCAGGAATGGTCGTCGGTCACGCCCCAGGTCGTGACCCCGACGCAGCGCAGCGTCGCCCGGCAGGCGCGGACAACGGATGCGTAGTCGGCGGCCTGCGTCGCGAGCGCCTTGTCGCCGGCGGGCAGGCGGATGCGAACGTCGAGCTCGGTAACCGCGACGTCAACCCCGAGCGACGCGAACTTCTCCATCACCCGACTGAATGTCCTTGGGCGCGGCGCCGGCGACGAAATGCGATTGCAGGCCGACGCCGTCAATCGGCGCCCCCGCGCGTTTGAGCGAGGCGACAAGATCATAGAGCGCCCGCATCTTCGGGCCGTCGGTCTCGACATTGTAGTCGTTGACATAGAGCCTGGCCGCGGGATCGGCGGCGCGGGCGGCCTTGAGCGCGATGGCGACATAGTCCGGCCCCATCGCGTCGTACCAGATCGATTTTCGCCATTGGCCGTCATCGGTGAAAGGCTCGTTGACGACGTCCCAGGCATAGATCGCGCCCCTGTAGCGGCCGGTCTCCTCCATGATGTGCGCGACCATCAGGTCTTTGATTTCGTCCGGCCGAAAGGCGCCGTTGATCAGCCACAACGGCAGCTGCGAGTGCCAGACGAGCGTGTGGCCCCGGATTTGTTGCCCGTGGGCTTTGGCGAAGGCGACGAGCGCGTCAGCGCCCTTCCAGTCGAACTCTCCGCGTAGCGGCTCGACGAGGCCCCATTTCATCGCGTTCTCCGGCGTGACGCAGATGAGTTGCGTCGCCGCCAGATCGCGATAGGGACGCTCGTCGAAGGCGCCGGGATCGAGCGCGCCGCCGAAATAGCGGCCGGCGGAGGCCGCCGCGGCGCCGAGCGTTGCCTCGTCCGCCGAGCCGGAGACGACCGCGCCCGAGGCGGCCAGTGTCAGAGCAGCCGCCGCGAGAATTGGCTTCATGCAGGTCCTTGCATTGGCGACCTCATAACGCTGCGGCGCCTCGCACTGGACATGCCGCCGGACCTCGCCGATCATCGCCTTGCAGACGGGACAGGACAATCCGCTATCGGAGTCCGATCGTATGAGCCGGCGACGCCGGCAGGGACGTTTCCACGAGGATCCGCCATGTCCAGTTTTCGCTTGAACGACGCGGAATGCGCCATCCCCGAAGACGTAGACGCTCTTCTCGTCGACGTCATTCGCGATTCCGCCGGGCTCACTGGGACAAAACTCGTCTGCGGGTCGGGCGTGTGCGGGGCCTGCACCGTGCTGGTCGACGGGCAGCCTGCGGTCAGTTGTCTTATGCCGGCGCGCCTCGTCTCCGGCAAGACGGTCACGACCGTCGAGGGCTTGTCGGCCAGGGGGCTGCATCCGGTGCAAAAGGCCTTCATGGCGCTCGATGCGCTGCAGTGCGGCTTCTGCACGCCGGGCTTCGTCGTCGAGGCGGTCGCGTTCTACGAGCAATGGCGCAAGGCGAACGGCGGTGCGAGACCCTCGCGGGAGGCGATCGGCGCGGCGCTCTCCGGCCATCTTTGCCGTTGCGGCGCCTACGACAACATCCTCGAGGCGGTCGCGCTCGCCTGCTCCGGGCGGTTCGAGGGCGACGCGACGGCTTCTCCCCGCGTCGAAGCCCGTGAGAAAGTGACCGGCGCGGCAAAATATACGGTCGATATTCGCCACGACAATCAGCTGGAAGGCGTCATCCTGCGCTCGTCGAGCGCGCATGCGCGCATTGTCGAGGTCGACCTCGCTCCCGCCCGCGCTATCGCGGGCGTCGCCGCGGCCGTGCTCCTCATCGGCGACGACCGCATCGTCCGTTATGTCGGCGCGCCGATCGCCGCGGTCGCCGCCAAAGACCGCAAAACGGCGCTGAGCGCCCTCGCCGCGATCCGGCTCGTCAGCGAGCCCTTGCCTTCTGTGGTTGGGATGGACGCCGCGCGACGTCCCGGCGCCCCAATCGTCTTCGAGCGTTCGCAGAGAAAACAGGCGGGCAATGTGTCCGAAGGGGGGGCCGGGGCGCCGACCGCCTGGAAACAGAATGTCAGGGGTCCGTCCGCGGCTTTTTCGCATGGCGCCAGGAAGGTCAGGACCTGGGTTGCGGCGGCGCAGAAGGCCCGCGATCCGCTCCTCATCGAAGGGACGTTCCGAACCGGCGCCCAATCCCACACCTGCCTCGAGCCGCACGCCGCCGTCGCGCGCTTTGACGGCCGCCGCCTCACCCTGCACGTCTCGACGCAGGCGGTCTTTCACCTGAAGGAAGGGATCGCCAAACGCTGGAAGCTTGCGCCCGACCAGGTCACGGTCGTCGCGCACCACGTTGGCGGCGGCTTCGGCTCGAAAAGCACGGTCGGCGTCGAATCGATCGCCGCGATCGAACTGGCGCGCGAGGCCAGGGCGACGGTTCGCGTCGCGTTCGACCGGCATGAGGAACTCTCGGTCACAGGCTACCGTCCGGCGGCGGAGATGAAGGTTGCGCTCCTGGCGTCGCGCGAGGGCGGTCTGAAGGCGCTCTCGATGACGGCGCACGCCGACACCGGCGCCAGCGTCAATTCCACGATCGCGGCGCTCGCCCGTCTCGTCTATCCTGCCGAGGCGAAGGCGCTCGCCGACTTCGACGTCGTCAGCAACCTGCCGCCCGGCGCGCCTTTTCGGGCGCCCGGTGGCCCGCAGATGGCCTTTGCCCTCGAGCAGGCCGTCGACGAGGCGGCCTTGCGCCTCGACATGGACCCGATTGCGCTGCGCAAACGCTGGGATCCCGATCCGAATCGCCAGCGTCTCTACGACTGGGCGTCCGGGCTTGCCGTCTGGCGCGACGCGCGCGGCAGGCCGCGCCAGACGGGACGCTTCCGGCGCGGCGTCGGCGTCGCGACTGGATATTGGCTCTATATCTGGCAGCCCGGCTCCAAGGTCGAGCTGTCGGTGAAGGGCGGCCGGCTTGTCGTCGGCACGGCGACCCAGGATATCGGCACCGGCAGCCGGACCGTGCTGGCCAACATTGTCGCACGGGAATTTGGCCTCGATCCGAGTGAGATCGAAGTGCACGTCGGCGAGTCGGATCTGCCCGAAGGGCCTATGTCGGGCGGCAGCCGGACTACGGCGTCCATTGTCCCGCCGACGCTCATCGCCGTCCGGAAACTGAAAGCCGCCATCGAACAGAACGCGGGACGCGGAGCGGCGCCCGGCTCGAACGCGCCCTGGCGGGAGATGTTGTCAGCTTCTCCCGACATCACCGTGTCAGCGGAACGCACCGAGGATAGCCGGCAAACGGCGCCGGGCGTTCGTTCGCCGCTGAAGGACGTCGGCATCATGGGCGCGGTGTTCGGCTGGATGATGCGCCGGTTCGCCAACATCGCCATCGGGGCCGGCGTGCCGAGCTCGGTGCAGGTTATCGAAATCGAAGTCGATACCTGGCTCGGACATGTGCGCGTCCTCTCGGTCCATTCGGGCATCGCGGTCGGCAAGATCGCCGCGCCGGAGCTCGCGCGAAGCCAGGCGGCCGGCGCCGTCATCCAGGGCGTCGGCTACGCGCTGTACGAGGGCCGCGAAGTCGACCCTGCGATCGGCTGCGTCCTTTCGGCAGGTCTCGAGGACTACCGAATTCCCGGGATTGCCGACACGCCTGTCATCGACCTGCATTTCGACGAAGGCGGGTTCGATCACGTGCTCGGCGGCGGCGTCGGCATCGGCGAGGCGGCGACGGTTCCGACATCCGCGGCGGTCGCCAACGCGATCCGCAATGCGATCGGCCTCAGGCCGTACGAAATCCCTTTGCGCCCCGACCGGCTGGTCGCGATGTTGCGGCAAGGAGATGCGGCATGAGCGGCGCGGCCGTGAGCGGCGATCCCGCTCCCGAATTTCGCGCCGCCGGCACCGACCTGTCCGAGCGGCGGCGCAGCGGCGTGTCGAAAGGCCCGCTCATCGATCTCATCGCGTCTCCAGAAATGGTCGGCGTGCGTTGGAGCGCGGATGGCGCGGCTAGCGTCGGCGCGATGACCAGCGTCGCGTCGATCGCGGCCGACGCGCGGCTGGCGGCCGCTTACCCAGGCCTCGTCGCGGCGGCGGGCGGCCTCGCGACCCCGCAGGTTCGCAACGTCGCGACGCTCGGCGGCAATCTCGCCCAGAGGTCGCGCTGCTGGTATTTTCGCAACCCTCACATCGCCTGTCTGAAAAAAGGCGGCGCGAGCTGCCCGGCGAGGACCGGGAATCATCTTTGGGGCGTCGCGTTCGACACGAACCCTTGCGTCGCTCCGCATCCGTCCACGCTGGGGGCGGCGCTCATCGCCTATGATGCGACGGTCGACACCAACATGCGCCGCATCGCCGTCGGGCCGTTGCTCGACGGGGGCCCCGAGGGAGCCGCCGACAATGCGCTAGCGTCCGGCGAGATCATCCAGTCCGTGGCGCTTCCGACGCCGCGCGCGGGCGAGCGGGCTCTCTACAAGCGCGCGATCAGCCGCACGCATGCCGAATGGCCGCTGGTCGAGGTCGTGGCGCGCGCCGTCGTGTCCGACGGCCATTTTCACTTCGTTCGCATTGTCGCGGGAGGCGTCGCGCCGGCGCCGATCCGCCTGCCGGCTGTAGAAAACGCGGCGGAAGGCGCGCCTGCAACCTCCGCGACCGTGACCGAAGCGGCCGCGCATTGCGCGGATGGAGCAAAAATCCTGCCCGCTACTGCCTACAAGATCGACCTGATGAGGGGACTCCTGCGGGATTTGATGGAGGCGCTCATTCAGTGAGGACCGCGCCGGGGGTCTGACGGCCGCGCTCAATGCCCTTCAAACGCAATGAGCGAACGTACAGGCACGCCCAGAGCCTCCAGTTTTCTGGAGCCTCCCAAATCCGGGAGATCAATGACAAAGCAAGCGGCAACGACGTCCGCGCCGAGTTTGCGCAGGAGCTTCACCGCGCCTTCGGCCGTGCCGCCGGTGGCGATGAGATCGTCGACGAGAATGACGCGCTCGTTCACGGCCACGGCGTCCTCGTGCATCTCCATTTCGTCGAGCCCGTATTCAAGCGAATAGGCGATCGACACCGTGACATGCGGAAGCTTGCCCTTCTTGCGAACGGGAACGAATCCGGCCGAGAGCTGATGGGCGACCGCGCCGCCAAGGATGAATCCGCGCGCCTCGATGCCCGCGACCTTGTCGACCTTCGTGCCGGCCCACGGCTGCACGAGTTCGTCGACCGCGCGGCGAAAGGCCCGCGCGTCGCCGAGCAGCGTGGTGATATCGCGGAACAGGATTCCGGGCTTCGGATAGTCCGGGATGGTGCGGATAGAGGCGGCAAGATCGTTCATGGCAAGGCTATCCCTTGCACACGTCCCGCAATCGTGTCGAGCGTCTTGCAGGCGTCATGGTTTGCGCGCGCGACGCCGCCCTACCCCGGCCGGTATTCGCGCGTCGCCTCGGGGTCGTCGGTCGACGCAGGCGCGGCTTTCAATTCCTCCCACATCGCCGCTGGGATCGGAAACCGCGCCCACTCGAGCGTCTGCCTGACGCGCTCGGGCCTGGTCACGCCGCAGATCGTCGAGGCGACCCGCGGGTCGCGCATGGAAAACTGCAGCGCCGCGGCCCCCGGCGGTACGCCGTGGCGGGCGCAGATCGCCTCGATCCGGCGTATGGGATCGAGCGTCGCGTCCGACGCCTCCTGATAGACGTAGCGAGGATATTTGCTCGACCCCTTGGCGAGTACGCCGCCGGCGTAAGGCGCGGCGTTGAGGACGGCGATCCCTCTCGACTTTGCGAGATTGAGCATCTCTTCCGCATTGCGATTGGCAAGGGTGAAGCGGTTGTGCGTGATCAGCGCATCGAAATCCCAATCGCTGAGAAGCGGCATCATCATGGTGACGGGACCCGCCGCCAGACCCACGGCTTTCGCCAGCCCCTCCTCCTTGATGCGGAAAAGCTCGCCGAGCGCGCCGTCACGGGACGTGGCCTCGCTGAGCGAACGGGAATGCTCGGGATCGTGCAGGTGGAGGATATCGATCCGCTCAAGCCCCAGCGCCTTGAGGCTTTGCTCGAGCGAGCGGCGCGCCTGGGCGGCGTCGAACACGTTGGTCTCGGGATCGCGGTCGAGCTTGGTGGAGACGACGAAGCCGGGGGGCAGGCCGCCGCGCTCGCGAATGGCCGCGCCGATCCGCTCCTCGCTGCGGCCCATGCCGTAGATGCGCGAGGAGTCGAGAAAATTGACCGGCCCGTCGAAAATGGCCCTGATCGTCGCCTTGGCGCGCTCGACGTCGACGTCGTAGCCGTAGGTGTCCGGCATGTGGCCGAGCCCCGACGTGCCGAAGCAGATTGGCGTGACCATGAGATCGGTCCGGCCCAAACGGACCTTGTTCATGGATGCCTCCGTCATCGCGTCCCTCCCGTTTCCTGATTGTCGCCGCATCCCTAGGCCGCGTGCGAGGGGTCCGCAAGACCAGGCATGGACCGGAATACGAAGCTGTCCCGGCGTCCCCATATCGCAGGCGACCGTTGGCGATCAGGCTCGCGCCAGCCAATTGGGATCGTCGTGGGCGAGATGGCAGGCGACATTGTCGCGGAAGGGCGGAACTTCGTTCCGGCACCGCTCGATCGCGTAGGCGCAGCGAGGATGGAACGGGCAGCCGGACGGCGGGTCGATCGGGTTCGGCGGCTCGCCGCCGACCGGCGTGCGCGCCCGTCCGCTCATCGTGAGATCCGGCACGGCGTCAAGCAGCACGCGCGTGTAAGGATGACGGGGCCGCGCGAACAGGTCGTCGGTCTTGGCGATTTCGACGAAGCGTCCGAGATACATCACCCCGACGCGCGTCGCCATGAAGCGCACCACAGCAAGGTTGTGGGTGATCAGCAGATAGGCAAGTCCGAGCTTCTCCTGCAGGTCGCGCAGGAGGTTCAGGATCTGCGCCTGGATCGAGACGTCGAGCGCCGACGTCGGCTCGTCGCAGACGATGAACTCCGGGTTCGAGGCGAGAGCGCGCGCGATCGCGATCCGCTGACGCTGCCCGCCTGAGAATTCGTGCGGATATTTGGGCGCGTCGGCCGGATCGAGCCCGACGAGGCGCAGGAGCTCGGCGGTTCTCTCGGTGATCCCGTGAGGGTTCCGCGCGCGGGCGCCGCTGCCGCCCTCCATCAATCGAAACGCGAAAATCGGCTCGTCGATAGTGGCGCCGACGCGCCAGCGCGGATTGAGCGAGGCGTAGGGGTCCTGAAAGATCATCTGCATGCGCCGCCTGACGTCGCGACGCGCGGCGAGATCGCCGGTCGCAAAGAGATCGACGCCCTCGACCAGCACCTGCCCGGCGCTTGGCCGCAGAAGCCCAACCACCATGCGCGCCAAGGTCGACTTGCCGGAGCCCGATTCGCCAACAATCCCCAGCGTTTCGCCGCGATCGACGGCAAAATCGACGCCGTCGACAGCCTTCAGCAACCGGCGGGGCTCGCGTTCGATGAGGCGCGAAAGCCACGGCTGGGAGACGTCGAAGACCCGCTTGAGATCGCGCGCTTCGACAAGCTGGCCGGAGCTCATCGGCACTTCTCCGCCGTCGGGGCAGCCGGCGCGGGCCGCGCTTCGTAAAGCCAGCACGCTGCGCCCCGATCGCCGACCGCGATGAGCGGCGGCCGCTCGGCCTCGCAGCGATCGAACACCCTCGGGCAACGCGGGTTGAAAGCGCAACCCCGCGGAATCGCCGAGAGGCGCGGCATAACTCCAGGGATCTGCGCGAGACGGCCCGCGCGGGCTTCGAGGGTCGGGATCGCCGCCATCAATCCCATGGCGTAGGGGTGGAGCGGCCGGCGCGCCACGTCGCCGATTGCGCCGATCTCGACGATGCGGCCGGCGTACATCACCGCGACCCGATCCGCCATCTCGGCGATCACGCCCATGTCGTGCGTGATGAGCATGACCGCGGCACCATGGAGGCGCGTCACCTTCTTGAGAACCGCAATGATCTGCGCCTGAACCGAGACGTCGAGTGCGGTCGTCGGCTCGTCGGCGATGATGAGCGCCGGTTCCGCGCACAGCGCCAGCGCGATCACGACCCTCTGGCGCATTCCGCCCGAAAATTCGTGCGGGTAGCCGTCGATGCGCTTCGCCGGCGAGGGAATGCCGACTTCGCCGAGCCAGGCGATCACCCGCTCCCGCGCCTGTCGGCGCGTGAGCGACATATGCGCGAGGATCGTCTCCGTCAGTTGATCGCCGACGCGCAACAGCGGATTGAGGCTGGTCAGCGGATCCTGGAAGATCATTCCGATGCGACGGCCGCGCAGCGCGCGCATTCGCGCGGGCGGGAGTTTGTCGATGCGCTCGCCGTCGAGCCGGATTTCGCCGCCAGCGATACGGCCGGGCGGATCGAGAAGTCCGATGATGGCGAGCCCGGTGAGCGTTTTTCCGGCGCCGGATTCCCCGACGACGCCGAGGACCTCGCCCGGCGCGATGTCGAACGAGACCCCGTCGAGCGCGATCAGCGGTCCTCGTCGGGTGGCGAATTCGACGCGCAGATCGCGAACCGACAGCAGCGCGGCGCTCATTTGAGCCTTGGGTTCAGCGCATCGCGCAGCCAGTCGCCCAGAAGATTGACCGACAGGACCAGGGTCGCGAGCGCCAGGCTAGGAAACGCCACGATCCACCATTCGCCCGAGAAGAGGAAGTTCTGACCGATGCGAATCAACGTGCCGAGCGACGGTTCAGTCGGCGGAAGGCCGACGCCAAGGAAGGAAAGGGTCGCCTCGGTGATGATGGCGATTGCGAGATTGATCGTCGCAATCACGAGCACGGGCCCCATGACATTGGGAAGGATATGGCGCACGACGATGCGCGCCGGCGACAGGCCGATGAGGCGCGCCGCCTGCACGTAGTCCCGGTTCTTCTCGACCAGGGTCGAGCCGCGAACAGTGCGCGCATATTGCACCCAGAACGACAGTCCGATCGCGACCACCAGCACCAGGAACGCGGTCTCCTCATGGTTCGATTTTTGCAGAAGCGCGTGCGCGACGCCGTCCAGCAGCAGGGCGATCAGGATCGCGGGAAAGGTGAGCTGGACGTCGGCGATGCGCATGATCACGGAGTCGATCCATCCGCCCGCGTAGCCCGCGATGAGGCCGAGCGCGACGCCTATCGCGCCGCCGAGCAGGACGCTCAAGGCTCCGATCATGAGCGAAATGCGTAAGCCGTAGAGGATCGCCGACCAGAGGTCGCGTCCCTGATCGTCCGTGCCGAGCAGAAAGCGCGGATCTCCCCCCGCGACAAAGCGCGGCGGGGTCAGCGAATCCATGAGGAAATTCGCGGCTGGGTCGAACGGATCGGTCGTGGCGATCAGCGGCACCGCCAGGCCGGCCACGACGAGGATCAAGGCGACCAGGCCGGCCGCGACCGTCGTCTTCGAGGAGAGAAAGCTCGCGACGAGATCGTTGTCTCTGAGACGCGCGATGAGCGAGGGCGGCGCGGGCCCGGACTTCGCAAGGTCGACGTCCGCCCTGCTCATCGTCAGCCGCGCATCCCGTGCAACGAGGCGCGCAGGCGCGGGTCGACGCTCACATAGAGAATGTCGACGACGAGATTGATGACGACGAACATGAAGGCGATGAACAGAAGATAGGCGGCCATGATCGGAATGTCGACGTTTTGAATCGATTGCAGGAAGAGCTGGCCCATGCCGGGCCAGGCAAACACTGTCTCCGTGATGATCGAGAAGGCGACGATCGAACCGAGTTGCAGGCCGACGATCGTGATCACCGGGACGAGCGTATTCATCAAAGCGTGGCGGAAGTGAATGGCGGTTTCCGAAAGCCCGCGGGCGCGGGCGAAGCGGATATAGTCGGCGCGCAGGACTTCCACCATTTCGGCGCGCACGAGCCGCATGATCAGCGTCATCTGGAAGAGCGCAAGCGTGGTCGCCGGCATGATCAGCGATTTGAGGCCGGAAGCGGTGAGGAATCCCGTCGTCCACCAGGGGCCGAGGCGCACCACCTCGCCGCGCCCGAAGGACGGCAGCCAGCCGAGCGTCACCGAGAAGAGCATGATCAGCAGGATTCCGGTGAGGAAGGTCGGGAGCGAGATGCCGATCAGCGACAGCGCCTGAAAGAGCCTGGAGAGCGCGCTGTTGCGATGCAAGGCGGCATAGACGCCCATGGGGATCCCCGCCACGAGCGAGAGGATCGAAGCGACGAACGCGAGCTCGAGGGTAGCGGGCATCCGCTTGGCGATGAGATCGGCGACCGGCTGCCTGAACTGGTACGACACGCCAAAGTCGAAGCGCGCGGCATTGGCCAGAAAGCGCAGCGCCTGGACGATCGCGGGGTCGTTGAGGCCGAGCTCCTCACGCAACTGCGCGCGCTCGGCGACCGAGGTCTCGACCCCTACCATCTGATTGACCGGATCGCCGACATACCGGAACATCGCGAAGGCGATCAGCCCCACCGCGATCATGACGCCGATCGACGCGAAGACCCGGCGGACGATAAACGCGATCATCGGAGACGCAGACTAAACGACGCGATCGTCATCGGGCTCTCCGCGCGGCCGTCGATCGCCTCAATCCATCGTGACCCAGGCGAAGATGTAGTAATTGTCGGGCCGCTGTATCACGTGGGTTGTCTTTGATACGCCCCAAGCGAGCGCCTGCTGATGCAGCGGAATGTATCCGACATCGTCAAAGAGCGCGATTTGCCAACCTTGCGCGAAATCATCGTCGCGCTTGGATTCGTCGGGCTCCTGGAGCGCCTTGCGGGCAAGCGCGTCGACGTTCGGGTTGCAGTAGTCGCCCACATTGTTGCCGCCCCAATTCGTCTTCTCGTTGCGACAGCCGACGATATATTGAAAGACGTTGTAGCTCTCGAGCGTAATCGGCGTCCATCCGAGGAGATAGAACGAGCTGTCGTAGCCTCCTGCGGCGGAGATCGAGGCGAAGAATTTCGACTTGGGCTCCGCGTTCAGGTCAACCTTGATCCCGACCCGCGCGAGCATGCCGACGACCGCCTGACAGATCTGCTCGTCATTGACGTAGCGGTCGTTCGGGCAGTCCATCTGCACCTCGAATCCGTCGGGATAGCCGGCTTCGGCGAGCAGCTTCTTCGACGCCTCGGGATCGAACGGGAACCGCTTGAAGTCCTTCGATCGCGAAAACAGGGAGGGCGCGATCAGGAGCGCCGACGGCGTCGCCTGGCCACGCATGACCTTCTTGTTGATCGCGTCCTCGTCGACCGCTTGATAGAAAGCCTTGCGAACACGAATGTCCTTGAATGGATTCTTCCCCTTGACGCTGGAGTGGCCGAGTTCGTCGCGGAACTGATCCATGCCGAGGAAAATCGTCCGGATTTCGGGTCCGGCCAGGACCTCGGTTCCCGGGTTTGCGTTGACGCGGGCCTGGTCGTTGAGCGGAACCGGGTCCATCCAGTCGATCTCGCCCGAGAGAAGCGCGGCGACGCGCGTCGCGGCGTTGGGAATCGGCGTGAAGACGACCTCGTCGATATTGTGCTTGGGCGTGTCCCACCAGTTCGGATTTTTCTTCCAGACCGTCTTCACGCCCGGCTCATGACTGACCAGAATGAAGGGCCCCGTGCCGTTGGCGTGAAGCCCGGCATAGGGCGGCGTCGTGGCGTTCATCGCCGTGGCTTCGGTCGCGCCATGGGCCTCGGACCAGCTCTTCGAGAACATGCCCCAGCTTTCCCACTCGTTGATCAGCAGCGGGTTCGGCGACTTCAGCAGAAAGTCGACGGTGTAGTCGTCCACCTTCACGATCTGGGCGTCAGCGGGAATGCGACCCTTCAGGTCGGAGCCTGCGCTCAAGACGCGATGGGCGGAGAAGACGACGTCGTCCGCCGTGAAATCCTGACCTTCGTCGAATTTGACGCCCTTTCGCAGATGGAAGCGCCAATGCAGCGGATCTAGAAGTTCCCAGCTCGTCGCGAGGCAAGGCTGGATCTTCATGTCGGGTCCGCGCCGAACGAGCCCTTCGTAGACCGCGCTATTGACGCTGAGGCTGAAGCTCTCGTTGATCTGATAGGGGTCGACGGACTTCAATTCGCCCTGAAACGCGAAGCGCAAGGTCTTGGCTTCGGCGCCGGGCGAGAGCGCGGCAGCCGATATCGCTGTTGCGGCGCAAATCGCCGCGAGGGCGAACATCCTGACCTTCAGAGACCACGACATTGCTGCTCTCCGAGTGCATCCGGGGTCTTCTTGCGGGCGCGTCTCCGACAGCCGCCAATGCGCATCTGCACGAGGCCCGCCCTATGGGATGCCAACGGAGCGCATCTAAGCGCACCCCTTTCGATTGGTCCAGACCGGCTGGCGTCTCGGCCTCGCGCGCCAGGCGTCTCGCGTTCAGCCTGTCTTTTCAAGTCCGGCGCAAAAGGCTTCGAATTCGGCCTCAGTCGCGTACGACTTCTGCGCGCCGCGCCTGGTCACTGAGTCGGCGGCGTAGCGGGTCGCCCTCGCCAGGGCTGCGTCGAGGCCGAGGCCCGAGGCGAAATAACGGGCGAAGCTACCGATGAAGGCGTCCCCCGCGCCGGTCGAATCCACCGCCTGAACCTTGACCGGCGCGACGCGTCTCAAGCCCTGAGGCGTCGCTACCAGCGAACCGCGCGCTCCGAGCGTCACGATCACCGTCTCGAGGCCTTTCGCGAGGAGGCTCCGCGCCGCGGCGGCGATCTCGTCTTCCGACTCGACCGGCATTCCGGTCAGAATGGCGAGCTCAGTCTCGTTGGGGGTGATGAAGCTCGCGTCGCGAATCCGCTCCAAGTCGAGATTGGGCAAGGCCGGGGCGGGATTGAGCGCCGTCTTCACGCCGTGCCGTTTGCCAAAGGCAATCGTTGCGTAGACTGATTCGAGCGGCACCTCGAGCTGCGTGAGGATGAGATCGCAGGCCTTGAGCTCCTCGGCCGCGCGCTCGATGTCGGCCGGCGTGAGATCGCCGTTCGCGCCCCTGACGATGAGAATGCAATTGTCACCCGAGGCGTTGACGAGAATGGTCGCGGTTCCGGTCGACTGCCCGGGCACGCACTGAACATGCCGGGTGCTGACGTTCGTCTCCTCGAAATTGCGCAGGACGCCATCGCCGAGCATGTCGTCGCCGACCTTCGACACCATCACGACGGCGGCGCCGAGCTTCGCCGCGGCGACCGCCTGATTTGCGCCCTTCCCGCCATGGTTCATCTCGAATCGGGGCGCCGCGATCGTCTCGCCCCAGACCGGCATGCGGTCGACATAGGTCACGAGATCGACGTTGCTCGAGCCGACGACGCCGATGCGCGGGATTTTGTCAGGCATTGTCATTGCTGCGGGAATCCCCTCTCCCTCCGGGAGAGGGGCAGGGGTGAGGGAACTGGCGTTTCAGTCAAAGGGCAATCTCAATTCCTGTCGAATCCGCGCCAGAACGGAATCGAGATCGGCGCAGACCTCTTCCAGACCGTGCGAAAACTCGTCGATGTTGATGGACGCGACGACTGAGCGTACGGGTCGGCGCTTTTCTCGCGTTTCGGGCTGAAATCGCGCCGATGGCCTCTTGGAAGGCATG
>Ga0209656_10000872_pt1 | contig 19510 bp, 19 predicted proteins | sample BogFormECP12_OM2_FD_188239 | JGI IMG/M metagenome (GOLD analysis project Ga0209656, IMG submission 188239) | Bog forest soil microbial communities from Calvert Island, British Columbia, Canada - ECP12_OM2 (SPAdes) (version 2) | ecosystem: Environmental > Aquatic > Freshwater > Wetlands > Bog ... | reverse complement strand
ACCCAGCGGAGCCGGCGGCGCCCGGCCGCCTTGGCCACGTCGGCCCGGCGCTGGCGGATCCGCGGGTCGACCGTCGGGCCGGCCGGCTCGGCCGGAACGGGTCTCGGGCGGGTCGTCGTGCTCACCGGCGGTCCTCGGGGGCGCCCGGCGACTCGTCGTCGAACGGGGGGAAGCCGAGGAGGCGCACCTCGGGGTGCAGCGTGACGCCGAGACGCTCGGCCACCCCGGTCCGCACGAGCCGGATCAGCCGCCACACGTCGTCGGCCGACCCGCCGTCGTCGGCCTGGATGAAGTTGGCGTGCTTGGTCGAGACGGCGGCCGTGCCGAGGCGCCGGCCTTTGAGCCCGGCCGCCTCCACCAGCCGCCCGGCCGAGTCGCCGGGGGGGTTGGTGAAGACCGACCCGGCGTTGGACCCGCCGGGCTGGTGCTCGCGCCGCCATCGGACGATGTCGGCGATCGTCCGCCGGCCGGCCGCCGGATCGCCGCGCCCGACGGCCAGGTCGGCCCAGCAGACGACGCAGGTGTCGCGCACCGCCGAGGTGCGGTAGCCGAGGCCCAGCGCCCCGGGCGCGGCGACGCCGGACTCGCCCTCCCCGAGCCCGCCGGCGTCACCCAGGTCGACCCACCGACAGCGCAGGAGCGAGGCGGCCAGGTCCGACCCGTGGCCGCCGGCGTTCATCCGCACCGCCCCGCCGACCGAACCGGGGACCCCGACCGCCCACTCGAGCCCGGTCAACCCGGCCTCGACGCTCCGGCGGGCCAGCACCGGGAGGCCGACGGCCGCGCCGGCCCGCACCACCGCCGGGGCGTCGGGGCCCGGGAGGTCGAGGTCCTCGAAGCGCCCGGCCAGGGTGACGGCGAGCCCCGGGAACCCGGCGTCGGCGACGAGCAGGTTCGAGCCCCGGCCGACGACGACCACCGGTACCCGGTGGTCGGCCAGGGCGCGCCGGACGGCCAGCAGGTCCTCCTCGCCTCGCGCCTCGACGCCGAGGGCGGCGGTCCCGCCCACCCGGTAGGTGGTGCGGGCGCCGAGCGGCTGGTCGCGCCGGGCCAGCGGACCCAGCGCACCGGCCAGGGCGTCGAGCGCGTCGGTGGCCATCACCACGCCGGCGCCGCCAGCAGCTCGTCGGGGAGCGACGTCAGGTCGCCCGCCCCGAGCGTGCAGCACAGGTCACCCGGCTCGAGCAGCCCGGCGACGAGCTGGCGGAGCTCCTCCCGAGCCGCCGCGTAGAAGATCGGGCGCGTCGGGTCGACGGCGCGCAGGGCGTCGGCCACCAGCTTCCCCGACACCCCGGGCACCGGTCGCTCCCCGGCCCCGAAGACGTCGGTGACCACCACGACGTCGGCGTCGTCGAAGGCTCCGGCGAACGAGTCGGCCAGCGCCGCCGTGCGCGTGTAGCGGTGCGGCTGGAACACCGCCACCACTCGGCGCCACCCCCCGGCGCGCGCCGCCGCCAGGGTGGCCCGCACTTCGCTCGGCAGGTGGGCGTAGTCGTCGACGAAGGTGACGCCGCCGGTCTCGCCGCGGAACTCGAAGCGCCGGGGCACGCCGGCGAAGCGGGCCAGCGCGCTCACCACGACGGCGAAGGGCACGCCGGCGACCATGGCCGCTACCGACGCCAGGGCGGCATTGCGGGCGTTGTGGGCCCCGGGCACCGGCACCTCGATCCGACCGAGCCGCTCGTCCCCGGCCACCAGGTCGAAGCCGACCGAGCTGCGAGTGGTGCGCAGGTCGGCCATGACGTAGTCGGCCGCCGGGTCGGTGCCGACGGTGAGCGAGCCGTGGCGCCGCCCGATGGCCCGCGCCTCGGGATCGTCGGCACCGACGACGGCGCGCCCGGTGGCGGCGCCGACGAAGCGCCCGAAGGCGGCCCGCAGCGCTCCGAACGTGCCGTAGTGGTCGAGGTGGTCGGGCTCGACGTTGGTGAGGACGGCCAACTCGGGCTCGAGGCCCTCGAAGCTCCCGTAGCTCTCGTCGGCCTCGACAACCAGCCACTCGCCGTCGTCCCAGACGGCGTTGCCGCTCACCTCGCTCACGTCCGCCCCGACGAGGAACGAGGGCCGCAGCCCGGCCTCGATCAGGACGAGCGCCAGCATCGACGAGGTGGTGGTCTTGCCGTGGGTACCGGCCACCGCGATGCACCGCCGGGTGGCGGCGACGGCCGCCAGGAGCTCGGCCCGGTGCAGCACCCGCAGGCCGAGCCGGCGGGCCTCGACCAGCTCGACGTTGTCCTCGGGCACGGCCGGCGAGTACGTGGCGGCCTCGGCCGACCCGACGTTCTCCGCCCGGTGCCCGATCGATACCGCCACCCCCTGGGTGGCCAGGCGCTCGGTCACCGGCGACGACTTGAGGTCGCTCCCGGTCACCTCGTGCCCCATGGCGGCGAGCACGCTGGCGATGGCGCTCATGCCGGCCCCGCCGACCCCCACCACGTGCACCCGGATGGGGCGCCGCAGGTCGAGCGGACCCGGGGCGTCAGGCACGGGCCGCCACCCGGCCGGTGGCGGCGGCCGCCGACCGCCGGTCGGCCACCACCGTCACGAGGTCGGCCACCCGGCGAGCCGCGTCGGGCCGGGCCAGGCCCCGGGCCGCCAGCGCCATGGCCCGGCGGCGCGTCGGGTCGTCGAGGAGCGAGCCGACCACCTCGTCGAGACGCTCGCCGGTGCACTGGTCGTCGGGCACCATCACCGCCGCCCCGGCGGCGACCAGTGCCTCGGCATTGGCCCGCTGGTGGTCGACGGCGCCCCGGGCAGCGGGACCAGGACGGCGGGCACCCCGGCCGCCGCCAGCTCGGCCACGGTCATCGCCCCGGCCCGGCAGACCACGACGTCGGCCGCCTGGTACAAGAGCGGCATCTGGCGGCAGAAGTCGACCACCCGGTGGGCGAGGGCGCCGGCGCCGGCGGCGGCCACCCGGTCGGTCACCCACTGGTGGTCGCGGCGCCCGGTCACCTGGAAGAGCGACACGTCGCCCCGGTCGCGCCACCGCCCGGCCAGGTCGACCACGGCCTCGTTGATCCGCCGGGCGCCGAGCGAGCCCCCGAAGGTGGCCAGGGTGACCCGGTCGGCCGGCAGGCCGAGGGCCCGGCGGGCCTCGCCGGCGGCGGCCGGGGACCGCACGAGCGACCCGATGTCGGCCCGCACCGGCGTCCCGGTGACCACCGCGTGGGGCAGCGGGGTGCCGGCGAAGGCGACGGCGCTGGCCGAGGCGAACCGCCCGAGCACCCGGTGGACGAGGCCCGGGACGGCGTCGACGTTCACCAGCACGAGCGGGCGGCGCAGGACCACGGCGGCGGCGGCCGCCGGGAAGCTGGCGTAGCCGCCGACCGAGACGACGACGGCCGGGCGCCACCGGGCCACGAGCACCACCGCCTGGACGGTGGCCGAGACGAGGCCGGCCACCGCGCCGAGGTTGGCCCACAGGTCGGGCAGCGAGAAGCTCCGGACGAGGCCGCGTCCGGGCAGCGTGGTCACCCCGAACCCCGCCGCGCCGGCCAGCTCGGCGTCCTGGCCGCGGCGCGAGCCGACCAGCTCGACGTCGCCCTGGGCCCAGCCCCGCGCCACCAGGGCGTTGGCCACCGCCAGCGCCGGGACGACGTGCCCGGCCGTCCCCCCGCCGGCCACGACGGCCCGACGGTTCCCGCTCACGGCGGGGGCGTCCGGCGGGCCCGGGCCACCGTCCCCGCCGGCACCCGCTCCTGCCGGGCGATGTTGATCAGGATGCCCGCCGCCACCATCGTGATGACGAGCGACGAACCGCCGAAGGAGATGAACGGCAGCGGGATCCCGGTCACCGGGAGGAGCCCCACCACCGCCCCCACGTTGATCAGCGCCTCGCTCCCGATCCAGGCGACCAGGCCGACGGCGAGCAGGCTGCCGAAGCGGTCGGGGGCCCGGGCGGCGGCGCGCAGCCCGAACCACACGAAGGCCCCGAGCAGGGCCAGCACGCCGAGCGCCCCGACCAGGCCGAGCTCCTCGCCGATGACCGAGAAGATGAAGTCGGTGTGGGCGTTGGGCAAGAGCCCCCACTTCTCGTGGCTGTTGCCCAGCCCCAGCCCGAAGAGGTGTCCCGACCCGAGCCCGATCAGGGACTGGAGGACCTGGTAGCCCGAGCCCGACTGGTGGGCGCCGGGATTGAGGAACGAGAGCAGGCGGGCCCGGCGGTAGGGGTCGGCCAGCCCGACGACGAGGGCCAGCACCGCCAGGCCCCCGATCAGCTTGAGGACCGGGCGCATCGGGACGCCCGAGGCGAACAGGAGGGCCATGGTGATGGCCCCGAGCACGAGGGCCGTCCCCATGTCGGGCTGGGCCACGATGAGCACGGCGGCGGCCGCCGCCACCATGATCAGCGGGCCCACGATCGTGCGGTAGCCGCGCCCCTCGGTCACCCGCCGGACCACCAGGTCGGCCCCGAAGACGGCCAGGGCCAGCTTCATCAGCTCGGAGGGCTGGATCCGCAGCTGGCTGAACCCGATCCAGCGGCTCGACCCGCCCGAGGAGACGCCGACGCCGGGAACGAGGACGGCGACGAGCATGAAGAACGTGCCGACGATCAGGAGCAAGCGCAGGCTCTGCCACCGGCGGTAGTCCATGCGGCACGCCACGACGAGGGCGACCACGCCGATGGCCATCCAGATGCCCTCACGCACGAGGATGTACCACGGCGAGCCGTAGAGGCCGAGCGAGATGACCTCGGACGCCGACCCGACCATGACCATCCCGATGACGCACAGCGCGGCCACGAGCACCACGAGGATCGAGGCGGTGGGCACCCGACGGACGGCCTGCACCCAGCCGGCCGGCCGGGCCGAGCCGGACGAGGCGGCAGCGGGCGCGCGAGTCCCTGGTCGCACCGCTCCAGCCTTCCCCATCCGGGCAGGTCCCGGGGGGGATGGGCGCCGTGGGGCCGACGTGGTCACGTGAACTTGGCCACCGTGAGGAACTCCCCGTAGAAGATCCCGAGCGCCAATGCGGCGAAGAGCCCGCCGAGGATCCAGAAGCGGACGATGACCGTCGTCTCGGGCCACCCGACGAGCTCGAAGTGGTGGTGGAAGGGCGCCATCCGGAACACGCGCCGCTGGAAGAGCCGGAACGTGACCACCTGGACGATCACCGAGAGCGCCTCGAGCACGAAGAGGCCGCCGACGATCGGCAGCAGCAGGTCCAGGTTGAGCAGGAGGCAGATGGCGGCCAGGCCCGATCCGATGGCCAGCGATCCGGTGTCGCCCATGAAGATGCGGGCCGGGGCGGCGTTCCACCACAAGAAGCCGAGACACGCCCCGGCCAGCGCGACCGAGGCCAGGGCCAGGTCGATGGCCGACGCCGGGAGCAGGTGGTAGATGGCGTAGTGGCGGAACACCCAGTAGCCGATGATCGACAACACGGCGAAACAGAAGGTGGAGGACCCGGCGGCCAGCCCGTCGAGGCCGTCGGTGAGGTTCACCGCGTTGGACGTCCCCACCAGCACCAGCACGGCGAAGACCACCCAGCCCACCTCGCCCAGGTGGATGCCCGGCGTCTGCACCCGCGTGAACGACAGGGCGGTCGAGGTGTGCGCCCAGTGCACGGCCAGCTCGGCGAACACCACGGCCGCCAGGAACTGGGCCGCCAGCTTGCCCCGCTTGTTCAGCCCCAGGCTGCGCTTGTTGCGGACCTTGATGACGTCGTCGAGGAAGCCGATGAGGCCGAAACTGGCGACGGCGATGATGACCAGGTACCCGGTGCGCGAGAACCGGACCTCCCGGCCGACGTGGCCCATGAAGTACCCGATGAACACGGCGGCCACGATGGCCAGGCCGCCCATGGTCGGCGTGCCGGCTTTGGCGCTGTGCGGCGGGGCGGCGATCCCCGGGCCGTCCTCGCGCAGGTACTGGCCGATGCGGTGCCGGGTCAGGTAGCGCAGCAGGAGCGGGGTGCCCAAGATGGCGATCCAGAACGCCACGCCGCCCGACTCCATGAGGGACAGCACGGGGTCAGCGCTCCGGCCCGGTGGCGACCCCGTCGGCCACCGGACCCCCGAAGCGATCGGCCAGGGCGGCGCGCGCCTGGACCCGGTCGTCGAAGTCCACCGTTCGCCCGCCGATCTCCTGGGTCGTCTCGTGGCCCTTGCCGGCGATGACCACCACGTCGCTCGGAGCGGCCGTCGCCACGGCGGCGGCGATGGCCTCGGCCCGGTCGGCGACGACCAGCGGCGGGCGCCCGGCCGTCATCCCCGACCGCACCTCGGCGATCACGGCCCGGGGGTCCTCGTGGCGGGGGTTGTCCGAGGTGAGGACGACGACGTCGGCCAGCCGTCCGGCCACCTCGCCCATTTCCGGGCGCTTCATCGGGTCCCGGTCCCCGCCGGCGCCGAACACGACGATCACCCGACCGCCGGACAGCTCCCGGGCCTGGGTCATCAGCGCCTCCAGAGCAGAAGGGGTGTGGGCGTAGTCGACGACCACGGTGATCGGGACCGGCGTCGGGGCCACGGTCACCAGCTCCAGGCGGCCCGGGACCGGGCGGGCCCGGCCCAGGCCGGTGGCCACGACGTCGGGGTCGATCCCGACCGACACCGCCGACTCGGCGGCCACCAGGGCGTTGTCGACGTTGACCCGCCCGGTCAGCTCGAGCACGATCTCCCGGCCCCGCCAGACGAGGCGCGACCGCCCCCACGCCAGCTCGACCCCCGACGCGTCGGGGCGACCGACCCGGACCACCGGCAGCGTCGTCGTGTCGGCCAGTCGGCGCCCCCAGTCGTCGCCGACCCAGACGACCGCCCTCCGGGCGTGCTCGGGCGTGAACAGCGTCGCCTTGGCCTCGAAGTACGACGCCATCGTGCCGTGGTAATCGAGGTGGTCGTGGCTCAGGTTGGTGAACGCCACGACGTCGAACACCACGCCCTCCACCCGGGCCTGGGCCAGGGCGTGCGACGACACCTCCATGGCCACCGACGGGCGCGTGCCGTCGGCCCGCCCCCGGTCGCGGACCTCGGCCAAGAGGGCCTGCAGCTCGGTGGACTCGGGGGTCGTCCGCACACCCGAGAGGGTGCCGATCACCGTGGCCGGTCGGCCGGCGGCCTCGAAGACGGCCGCCAGCAGGTGGGTCACCGTGGTCTTGCCGTTGGTCCCGGTGACCCCGGCGGTGAGCAGGTCGGCCGCCGGGAAGCCGAAGAAGGCGGCGGCCAGGCGCCCCATCGAGGGCCGGGCCGACCCCGGGGCCACCCGGACCTGGACCACCCCGGGGCCGGGTCCCAGATCGACCCGGCGCTCGCCGACCACGGCGACGGCGCCCCGGGCGACCGCCTCGGCGGCGTAGTCGTGCCCGTCACGCTGGGTGCCCGGCAGGCAGACGAAGAGGTCGCCGGGCCGCACCCGGCGGCTGTCGTGCTCCACGCCCCGTACCTCCACCGCCGAGGGGTCTCCCGTCGCCTCCAGCACGTGGATGTGGTCGAGCAACAGGTTCATCTGCACGGCGCAAGGACCAGGGGCCGGTGACGGGGACTTCGGGCTCTCCGGACGCCCGCCGACCGACCCGGCGATGGTAGTCGCCCGACCACCAGGGTCAGGTGATGTCTTGGGTCTGTGACGCGGCCGTCGTGCCCTGGGGCGCACCCTGGGTCGGGGCGCCGGGCGTGGTCGGGATCCCGTAGCGGTGCAGGGCCGCCCCCATGATCTGGGAGAAGACGGGGGCGGCGACCGTGCCGCCGAAGATCGGAGTGGGCCGGTCGAGGACCACGATGGCCGACAGGACCGGGTGGTCGGCCGGGGCGAAGCCCACGAACGACGCCATGTACGCCCCCTGGATGTACTGGTCCTTGCCGACCTGGGGGATCTGGGCGGTGCCCGTCTTGCCGGCCACCGTGTACCCCGGGACCATGGCGCCGGTGCCGGTGCCGTTCGCCACCACCTGCTGGAGCATCGCCGAGAGCTCGGCCGCCGTCGTCGCGCTCATGACCCGTCGTCCGGGCGCCGGGGCCGGCGCCTCGGTCCGGCCGTTGCCGGCCACCGTCGCCCGCACCAGGCTCGGCTGGACCATCACGCCGCCGTTGGCCACCGCGTTGTACATGTCGAGCACCTGCTGGGCGTTCACGGCGTCGACCTGTCCGATGGGCAGCGACACCAGGTCGGTCGGCTCCCACTGGGCGGCCGAGACGAGGAGCCCGGGCGACTCGCCGGGGAACCGCAGCCCGGTGTAGCGGCCGAACCCGAGCTGCTGGACCTGGGCCAGCAGGCGCTGCTCCCCGAGGTCCGAGGCGATCTCCGACGTCCCGATGTTCGAGCTCTGGGAGAGGATCTGGGTGGCGCTGAGCTGCTCGGTGGCGTGCGGTTCGGCGTCGTGGAACATCGACCCGTCCAAGGTGATGTGGTCCGGGACGCTGAAGACGGTGCTCGGGCTGATGACGCCGTCCTCGATGGCCGCCGAGAACGTCACCAGCTTGAACACCGAGCCGGGTTCGTAGAGCTGGGTCACCGCCAGGTTCGAGGGGGCCTCGGCCACCCCGGTGCTGGTGGCCGGGGTCGCCCCGGTACCCGCGGTGGTCCGCTGGACCAGGTTGGCCATCGAGACGATCTGGCCGGTCCGGACGTCCATCACGACGGCCGTGCCGCTCAGGGCGTGGGTCGCCGTGATCTGGGCGGCCAGCGCCTGCTCGGTCTCGTACTGGAGCGGCTCGTCGAGCGTCAGCTCGAGGCCGGTCCCCGGTTCGGCCGGACGGACGCCGGTCACCGGCGACTGGGGCAGCGCCACCCCGAGCGGCGACTCGAGGAGGGTCTCGCCCCCCGAGCGACCGGCCAGGGCCCGCTGGTACTCGTACTCGAGCCCCGAGGACCCCGACCCCGAGGCCGCCACCGCACCCAGCACCGGCGCCGCCAGGAGCCCGTTGGGCACCACCCGGTGCGAGTCGTCGACCAGGGTGAGCCCGGGCAGGTTGGCGTCGGCCACCCGCGTGGCCTCGGCCGTCGGCACGTCGCGGACGAGCGCCACGTAGCCCGACGGCCGGTGAAGCTCGGTGGCGAGCACCGCCACCGGCACCCCGAGCATCGGCGCCAGCTGGGCCGCCTCGGTGAAGGGGTGGGCCACCTGGAAGTCGTCGGCGATGACCGTCTTGGTCGGCACCGACAGCGCCAGCACCCGGCCATCGCGGTCGTAGATGCCGCCTCGCAGGGCCGGGATGCTGATCAGCTGGGAGAGCTGGGCCCGGCCCTGCGCCCGGTAACGAGACGAAGCGAAGACCTGCACGTCGACCAGCCGGGCCGCCACGCCGAGCAGGACCAGCACGAAGAGGAGCCGGATGAACCGGATCCTCGCCGAGAGCACCCGGTCGGGGACGACCGGCGGCGACGACCCGGGCGGCGGGCGCCGGGCTCGGGCGGCCGGCGCCGGCATCGTCGACCTCGCCGACCTCGCGGGCGGCGCCGACCTCGCGGGCGGCGGACGGCGGAGGGTGGTGGCCCCGCTCACCGGCCGGTGGACGGGCTGGCACCGCTCGCCGAGGACGGGGCGAGGGTGGTGAGGGGCACGGTCACCGGCGTCGTCGAACCGGTGGCGGCCGCCGTCGTCGGGGCCGCGGCGGCCGCCGGGGTGGAGGTGGCGCCGGCTGAGGCCCCCGGTGCGGCGGCGGCCGGATGCGGCGGGGCCGGCCCCACCTTCGGGGTGGCCAGCGGGGTCGAGAGGGGGACCGACGGGACCTGGGTCACCTGCTGGGGCTGGGCCATCCCGAGTCCGCGCTCGGCCTGGCCGACGATCCGCGACGGCGTCTCGAGCTGGGCCACCGCCAGCACCTCCTCTCGGTGCCGGACCTGCTCGGCGGACAACCTGGCCTGCAGCGTCGAAAGGCGGAGCTGACGCTGGGCGAGCATCGTGTGCCCGGCCACCACGGCCAAGAGGCTCGTCACGAGGAGAGCCGGCGCCACCAGCCGGCGCAGGCGATGGCGGGGTCGGCGGCGAGGGGGGGCGACCGGCCGCAGGACCGGGGCGACCGGCTCGGACGGGCGGGGGGCCGCCGGGGCGCGGCGCGCCGCCGTGGCCGCGGTGGCCGGGGTCACGCGCTCAGCCGTTCGACCGCCCGCAGGCGGGCGCTCTGGGCCCGTCGGTTCGCCGCCACCTCGTCGGACGACGGGCGGCGGGCACCCCGGAAGACCAGGCGGAACGCCGGTACGGCCCCGCACATGCACGGGACGCCCGGCGGGCACACGCAGCCGCCGCTGGCCGCCTCGGCGAAGGCCGCCTTCACCAGTCGGTCCTCACCCGAGTGGTAGGCGATGGCGACGGCCCGGCCACCCGGGGCCAGGAGGTCGAGCGCTTGGGGCAAGACCTCGGCCAGCTGCTCCAGCTCGTCGTTGACGTTCACCCGCAGGGCCTGGAAGACGCGGCTGGCCGGATGGCCCTTGCGGCGCACGGCGGCCGGGACCGCACGCTCGACGACCTCGGCCAGCTCGGCGGTGGTGGTGATCGGGCGGGCGGCCACCACCGCACGAGCCAGCCGGCGGGCGAGCCGCCCTTCGCCGTGCTCGGCGAAGAGGGCGGCCAGCTCGGACTCCGAGGCGTTGTTCACCAGGTCTCCGGCGGGGCGACCCGAGGTCGGGTCCATCCGCATGTCGAGGGGACCCGAGCGGCGGTAGGAGAAACCCCGCTCGGGCCGGTCGAGCTGGGGCGAGCTCACGCCGAGGTCGAAGAGCACGCCCGACAGCAGCGGCGTGCCGGCCTCGGCGACCAGTTCGGCCAGGTCGGCGAACCGGGCGTGGCGGACCGAGGACCGCTCCCCGAAACGGGCGAGCCGGGCGGTCGCCGCGCCCACCGCGTCGGGGTCCCGATCGAGCCCGAGCACCGTCACGTCGGCCCGGGCGTCGAGAAGCGCCGCCGCGTGGCCTCCCCCACCCACCGTGGCGTCGACGACCACGCCGGGCGGCACCGGGGTGAACAGCGAGACGACCTCGGCCGCCATCACCGGTTCGTGCGTGAAGTCCAGGGCCATCCGCAGCCCCTCGGCCGGTGGGACGCTCTCCTGAAGAGCGACGAAATGGAAGGGGGCGGAGGAGATACCTTCCATCACACCGGTCGAGGGGCTGCGCATGGTCCCGCCGGCATCCGGCACCGAACCGCTCGCTTCCCCGCGCATGGGACACCCCGGGTCCCGACTGCTCCTCTCGTTCCTCTCGTCGTGGCCCGCCGGCGGCCGGGGCCGCCGCGGGGTCAGTCGTCCTCGTCCTCGATGAACCAACGCTCCTCGGGTCGCACCCGCTCGTCCCAGCTGACCGGGTTCCACAGCTCGACCCGGTCGATCGTCCCGAGCACGAGCACATCTCCCTGCAGCGAGGCGAACTCCCGCAGGTGGAGCGGGATGGGCATCCGCCCCTGCCGGTCCACCTCGACCTCGTAGGAGCTCGAGGCCCAGAGCCGGGCCCGGTTGCGGTCGCTGCGGCCGTTCGCCGCTCGCTCTTGCATACCGGCCATCTGCCGCTCGAACTCGCCGGGCGTCCAGAGCGCCAGGCAACCCTCCCGGTACTCGGTCAGGTACCCACCGCGCTCGAAGGCGGCGCGGAACTTGGCCGGCAGGATGACCCTGCCCTTCGTGTCGAGCGAGTGCTCGTACCTGCCGACGAAGCCTGCCACCCCAGCCCACCGCTCCCACGACGCTCCCCGATTCGCGCCCTAATCCACCCTTTTGCTCCACTTCGCACCACTCTACGCCCCACCGTGGCACCGGTCAACCACTTCGTCACCCCTCCGTACGGGTCACGGCGCCCCCGCCGACGCGCGATGCGCGTCTCGCCCGCCGGGCACGGCGTCGGGGCGCCACGGCTTCGGCGGCGTCGGGCGGGCACCCGGCGCGGGGTTCAGCCCCGGCGAACGCTCCAGGGGGGCCCGGCCAGGCGCGCCACCAGCTCGGCCGAGAGGCGCCCGGCCACACCGGGTCCGCCGACCGCCTCGAGTCCGACGGCCGCCGTGGCCAGGTCGCGCGACGCGACGGCCCGCTCCTCGTCGTCGAGGGCCAGGACGTCGATCAGGCGTTCGGGCGCCCAGTGCACGTGGGCGGCCGAGTGGAACAGCGCGCCCTCCTTCCCGCGCCACTGGGCGACGCCCACCACTTTCGTGCCGGCCACGGTCACCTCACCGGGAGCCAGACCGGCGAAGCAGACCGTCGACGACCAGCGGGTCCGGACCGGGGCGCCGCGGTGGACGGCGACGTCGGGCACCCCGAGGGCGCCAAGCGTGCCGGCCCACCACTCCCCCACCCACTCCGCCGCCGCCACCACGTCCTCGCGCCATAGCGGGTCGTGGCGCGGCACCCACACGTCGACCCAGACCGGGTCGCCCGGCTCGACGAGGACGGCGCCGCCGCCGCTGCGGCGCCGCAGCACGGTCAGTCCCCGCGCGCCGGCGCGCCCGGCGTCGACGACCGACGGCGGTTGGGAGCTGCCGAGGACGACCGCCCGGACCTGGGGGTCGTGGATACGGGCCGTCCGGGTCACCCACGAGCGGACGGCGTCGACATCGAACCACCCGGGCGGGGGCGGGCCGCCCGGGGTCAGTCCGCGGTCAGGAGGCGGCGGCGAGGTACGGCTCCCAGAGGGGATCGACCTCCGAGAGGTGGCGCAGCCGCCACAGGTGCCCCTCGGGGGCCGCCGGCTTGAAGCCGAGGGACCACCCGAGCTCGCTCAGCAGCTGGTCGCCCTTCAGCAGGTTGTCCCGCTTGCAGGCGGCGACGACGTTGGACCACTCGTGCCGGCCGCCGCGGCTGCGCGGCACCACGTGGTCGATGGTGTCGGCGGGCTCGGTGCAGTAAGCGCACCGCCCGCTGTCGCGCCGCAACACGGCCCGGCGGGTGAGCGGCGGGGTCCGGGCCCACCGGGGGATCCGGACCATGTGGCACAGGCGAACGATCGCCGGGACCTCGATGACGAGGTGGGCCGAACGGAAGACGGGCGTCTCGGGGCGGAAGGCCACCGCCTCGGCCCGGCCGGCCAGCACCAGGACCACGGCCCGGCGATCCGAGACCAGCGCGAGCGGCTCGTACGTGGCATTCAACAAGAGGACCCGCCCCATCAGACGCAGAGGCTATCCGCGCGCCTCCCTCATCCTCTGACACCAGCGGAGGTACGCCACCACGTCGGCCGCACTCGGCTGGTCATCGTGCTCGTCGCCGTAGGCGGTGACCATCCGAAAGGCCCAGTAGCGGGGGTCGGGGACCGGCAGCGGCGGCCAACGTCGCCACCAGCCGGGGGCGGCCAGGCGGAGCACGGCGACGAGGGCGGCCGGCCACAGGCCGGGGTGCCGCAGCACCACCCAGGCCACCCGGGCGAGGGTGGCGGCGCTCAACGCCGGGACCGCCAGGCGACGGCGGCCGCCCCGACCAGCGGGCCCTCGTCGCCGAGCCCGGCCGGCTCGACCACCGTGCCGGCCGAGAAGTCGAGGCGGGCCCGGCGGCCCACCTCGGCCCGGGCGGCCACGAAGAACGGCTCGCCGAAGCCGAGCGCCACCGAGCCCCCGACGACGGCCAGTCGGAGGTCGAGAAGATTGGCCACCGAGGCCACCGCCCGCCCGACGAGCGTGCCGGTCCGCTCGACGACCTCGTCAGGCGCCTCGGCCGCCGGACGGCCGGTGATGGCGGCGATGGCCCCGCCCGACGCCTCGGCCTCGAGGCAGCCTCGACCACCGCAGGTGCACGCCCGGCCCTCGGGCTCGACGACGACGTGTCCGATGTGCCCGGCGTTCCCGAGACGCCCGTCGAGCAGCCGACCGTCGAGGACGATCCCGCCGCCCACGCCGGTCGACACGACCATGGCCAGGAAATGGTGCTCCCCGGCGGCGGCGCCGAGCCACCCCTCTCCGAGCGCCAGCGCCTTGGCGTCGTTCTCGACGACGGTCGGGAGCCCGGTCAGCTCGGACAGACGGGCCCGGAGGGGGAACCGGCGCCAGCCGGAGATGTTGAGCGGCGAGACGGTGTCGGCGTCCATCGGACCGCCGCACCCGACACCGCAGACCACCGGGACGGCGCCCTCGGCCAGCACGTCGCCCACCAGGGCGGCCAGCGCCGGCCAGGGATCGTCGACCGGAGTGGCGACCTGGCGGCGGCCGAAGAGCTTCCCGTGACGGTCGGCCAGGGCGGCGGCCAGCTTGGTGCCGCCGATGTCGACGGCCAGCGTCAGCTCGTCGTCGGCGCCCACGGCGGCCGGGCGCTCAGCGGTCGCGGCGCTGGAAGCGTGCCCGGAACCACTCCCGTGAGCGGTGCACCGAGTTGGGGATCCCCCGTGTCTCGCCGTTGGCGGCGCGGGTGAAGTCATGGAGGCCGGCCTTGCCCATCCGGCGCAGGTTGCGTTCGAAGATCACGGCGGAGGCGAACATGATGGCGCAGCCGAGGACGCCGACCAGCACCGACTGGGAGAAGAAGGCGATGGTGATGGCCAGGCCGGCGATGAAGCCGACCGCCGCCCACTTGGCGTTGCGCCCGGCGAACCGGTAGACGGTCTCGGAGCGGACACGCTCCGCGAACTCCGGGTCCTGGCGGACCAAGGACTCCTCGAGCTCCGCGAGGATCCGCTGTTCGTGCTCAGAGAGCGGCACCAGCCGCCTCCTTGGCGTTACCCATCCGCCCCATCCTGCGAAGGCACCTCCTCCGGTGGGTCCGACTGTCATGTTCGCGCACGGCGGACCGGGGGACAATCGGAGCTCGCACCTGATTCTAGGACGGGGCGGATCGGGCTGGCGCGCGGGGTTGCGACCCCCGGCAGGGGGCCCCGGGCGCCCCTCCGGGAGGTTGTCGTAGGGTCCCGCCCGTGGACCTGCTCGACTCCGCCACCGGGCTGGCCGAGGCGATCGCCCGCCGTGAGATCAGTCCCCTCGAGGCCCTCGACGCCTGCCTCGAACAGATCGACCGGGCCAACCCGGCGCTCAACGCCGTCATCTGGCGCGACGACGACCAGGCGAGGGCCGACGCCCGCCACCTCGGCGACCTCATGGCCCGGGGGTCCGAGGAGCTGGGGCCCTTCGCCGGTGTCCCCCTGCCCATCAAGGACCTGACCCACGTCGCCGGGCAGCCGGCCACCTACGGCAGTCGGGGCGCCTCCGACGAGCCCCGGGCCGAGGACGACCTGGTGGTCGCCGCCCTCCGCCGGGCCGGCTTCGTCCTGTGCGGGCGGACCAACACCCCCGAGCTCGGCCCGATCCCGGTGGCCGAGAACCTCCGCTACGGCATCACCCGCAATCCCTGGGACCTGGACCGCACCCCGGGGGGCTCCTCGGGGGGCGCCGCCGCCGCCGTGGCGGCGGGCATGTTCCCGGTGGCCCACGCCAACGACGGGGGCGGCTCGATCCGCATCCCGGCGTCGTGCTGCGGGCTCGTCGGGCTCAAGCCGAGCCGGGGCCGGGTGCGGCGGACGGTGGCCGGCTGGTTCGGGGCGGTCGTCGAGGGCGTCGTCTCGCACAGCGTGCTCGACACGGCCGCCGTACTGGACACGATCGCCGAGCCGGATCCCCTGGCGTGGGTCACGGCGCCGGCGGCCGACCGCCCCTTCGCCCAGGAAGTCGGGGCCGACACCGGCCGGCTGCGGATCGCCCTCATGACCGACGCCCCGCTCGGGCTGGCGACCGCCGAGGCGCCCCGCCGGGCCGTCGCGGCGGCCGGTCAGCTGCTGACCGACCTCGGCCACCAGGTGGAGCCGGCGACCTTCGACCTCTTCCCGCCCGAGACCCTGGTCCCGTTCCTCTCGATCGTGAACGCCGGGCTGGCCGAGTACGACATCGACTTCGCCAAGGCCGAGCCGCACATTGCGGCGGACCACCGGGCGGCCCAGGCCGTCGACAGCCTCGAGGTGGTGCGAGCGTTCGGCGTGCTTCAGCAGATGGCCCGCCGCCTCGGCGGGCGCTGGGGTCGCGACTTCGACGTGCTCGTGACCCCGACCATGTCGATCGAGCCGCCGCCGGCCGGGACGGTCCTCGAGGCGGCACACGCCAACCCCGACGGGCCCGCGCCCGACGTGGTGGCGATGACGATCTTCACGGCGCCGTTCAACGTGAGCGGCCAGCCGGCGATCAGCCTGCCGCTCCATTGGAGCGACGCCGGCCTCCCGGTCGGCGTCCAGCTGGTGGCCGGGCCGTGGCAGGACGGCCTCCTGGTCCGGCTCGCCGCCCAGCTCGAGACGGCCGCACCGTGGTCCTCGCGCCGACCGCCATGGCGCGGACCCGGCCGGCCCGCCGGGTGACGTCGGTCGCCGCTTGAAACGGCGTTCTGTGGCATTGTCTGACCCGTCCCCGCAGCTGGAGGGGCCAGATGCAGAGAGCGGGACCGATGGGCGACGAGGTCGAGAGGACGGACCAGACGGACGCTGAGCCGGCGACCGCCGAGAGCCCCTCGGGCGTCGCCGCACCGGGCGCGTCGTCGGCGCCACCGACGGTGCGCCGGCACCTCGTGCGGCGCACGGTGGCCTGGATCCTGGTGGTCCTGGTGTCGATCCTCGTCCCCCTGTCGGTCGTCACGGTCTGGGCCGTCCGCACCGTCACCAACACCGACCGGTACGTGGCGACGATCGGGCCCGTCGCCCAGCAGAAAGTGGTGACCGACTACATCGCCCTCGAGATCACCAACAAGCTCTTCGACTCGCTCAACGTCCAGAAGAGCATCGAGAACGTCCTGCCGAAGAAGGCGTCGGCGATCGCCGCGCCGGTGACCACCCAGCTCAAGGGGTTCACCAACACACGGGTGAGCGAGCTCCTCCACAGCCAGTACTTCGCCACGTTCTGGAACAACGCCAACCGGAAGCTGCACGCGACGCTGGTCGACTACCTCACCGGGAAGAAGGTCCCGGCCGTCACCCGGCTCAAGTCGGTCGGGGTCGACCTCACCCCCGTGGTCGACAAGGCGGTCAAGAAGCTCGACGCCAAGGGCGTGACGTTCTTCGACCCGCTCCAGAACAAGCTCCACCATGCGCTCCAGTTCACCCTGCTCGACCAGCAGCAGGTCAAGAAGGTCCAGACGTTGTTCCGCGCCGTCAAGTCGCTCGGCTGGCTCCTGCCGCTGATCACGCTGATCCTGCTCATCATCGCGGTGGCGGTCGCCGTCGACCGCCGAAAGACCCTGCTGCGGGCCGCCGTCGGCTCGGCCATCGCCATCGTGGTGTTCATCGCCGTCTTCTTGGTGGGCAAGACGTACTTCATCAACCACGCCAAGGCTCCGAGCGACGTGACCGACGCGTTGTGGAGCACGGTCACCCGGTTCCTCCATGACGGCCTGGTCATCACGCTCATCGTGGCGGTCGTGTTGGCCATCATCTTGTGGTTCATCGGCCCGTCGCGCCCGGCGGTGTGGCTGCGCCACCAGATCGCCCAGGGCGCCCGCTGGCTGTGGCGGCACGCCGGCACGGCGGCCTCGTGGTGCGACGGGCACCAGGCGGCCGTGCGGCTGACCGGTATCGTCATCGCCGCTCTGTGGATCATCTTCAGCGGGTCGCTGTCGGACGGGACCGCCTGGCTCATCCTGCTGCTGCTCGTCGCCTATCTGCTCCTGGCCCAGCTGGTGTTCTTCTGGGGCCATCGACGGGCCGCCGCCGGCCGCGCCCCCGGAGCGCCGGGGCCCGACGACGGCGGTGGACCGGCGGGCGGCGAGCCGTCGGCCGCCGCGGTGTCGGCCGACGCGGCCGAGCCGGCGACGTCGGGCTCTGGCTCCTAGTCGCGGCGGGCGGGGCGGCGCCGTCGCTGGACCATCGCCCCGATCAGGGCGCCGAAGAGCCCGGCGATGACGATCACGACGACGAGGGGGGCGTGGGCCTTGACCACCCAGAAGTGGATGCCCACGTCCTGCAGGTTGGCCAGGGCGAACCAGATCAAGAGGGCGGCCGTCACGCCGAGGAGGATGAGGCGCGTGTCCCGCCGGCGGTCGCGGGCCGGTCCGGGTCTTCTCGCTTCTCCGGTCTCAGCCACGTGAGCCTCCCTTCATCCCCACCACTCTGCCGCGCCAGCGGGACGGCGGGGTGGCATGGCCCCGGGACCGAGCCGTCGGGCCCGGCGAGCTGCTAACAAGATTGCCCGTGAACGACCCCGCCGACCCCCTCGAACGCGCCACGAGCCTGTGGGAGCTCGTCCTCAGGCGGGCCGAGCTCACACCCGGACGTCCGATGCTCATCGACGCCGAGGACCGGACGCTGACCTTCGGCGGACTGGCCGAGCGGGCGGTGGTCGTGGCGGCCGGGTTAGCCGAGATGGGGGTGGGCGAGGGGAGCGTCGTGTCCTGGCAGCTCCCGTCGCGCCTCGATTCCGTGGTCCTCTCGGTCGCCCTCAGCCGCCTCGGGGCGGTGCAGAACCCGATCATCCACCTCTACCGGGAGCGTGAGGTGGGCTTCGCCCTGCGCCAGACCGGGGCCCGCCTGTTCGTCGTGCCCGGTGAGTGGCGGGGCACCGACTACGTGGCGCTGGCCGAGCGGGCCCTCGCCGACGCCGCCGTCCGACCAGACCTGCTGGTGGTCGACGACGGCCTGCCCGAGGGCGACCCGGCCACCCTGGCCGAGGCGAGGCCGACCGACGACATCCGGTGGATCTACTACACGTCGGGCAGCACGGCCGACCCCAAAGGCGTGCGCCACACCGACGGCTCCCTCATCGCCGGTGGGCGGGGCCTGGCCGCCGCCCTCGGGGTGACCGCCGACGACGTCGGGTCGGTCGCGTTCCCCTTCGCCCACATCGCCGGGCCGGACTACCTGGTCACCCAGCTCACGGTGGGCTTCCCGGCGGTGATCGTCGAGGCGTTCTCGGCGCCCGACGTCCTCCCCCTCTACCGCCGGCACGGCGTCACCATGGTCGGCGGGAGCACCGCCTTCTACGTCGCCTTCCTGGCCGAACAGCGCAAGCAGCCGGGCGACCCCATCCTGCCGACCCTGCGGCTCATGTCCGGCGGTGGCGCGCCCAAGCCGCCCGAGATCCACTACGAAGTCAAAGACGAGATCGGCGGGCGGGGCGTCGTCCACGGCTACGGCATGACCGAGGTCCCGATGATCGCCAACGGGTCGCCCACCGACACCGACGAGCAGCTGGCCAACACCGACGGCCGCCCGGTGCTCGGGGCCGAGGTGCGCATCGTCGGGTTCGACGGACACGTCGCCGGGCCCGACGTCGAGGGCGAGATCCGGGTGCGCGGGCCGATGGTCTTCCACGGCTACACCGACCCGGCGCTCAACGCCGAGGCCTTTGACGAGGAGGGTTGGTTCCGGACCGGTGACATCGGGCGCCTGCGGGCCGACGGTCATCTCTGCATCACCGGGCGGGTGAAGGACGTGATCGTCCGCAAGGGGGAGAACATCAGCGCCCGGGAGATCGAGGACCTCCTCTACCAGCACCCCAAAGTGGCCGAAGTGGCGGTGTTGGGCTTGGCCGACCCGGAGCGGGGCGAGCGGGTGTGCGCCGTCGTCCAGCCGGCCGACCCGGCGGACCCGCTGACCTTCGGCGAGATGGTGGCGTTCTGCCGGGAGGCCGGGCTCATGACCCAGAAGACCCCCGAGCAGCTCGAGGTGCGCGCCGAGATGCCGAGGGCCGGGACCGGCAA
>Ga0209656_10000870_pt1 | contig 19529 bp, 10 predicted proteins | sample BogFormECP12_OM2_FD_188239 | JGI IMG/M metagenome (GOLD analysis project Ga0209656, IMG submission 188239) | Bog forest soil microbial communities from Calvert Island, British Columbia, Canada - ECP12_OM2 (SPAdes) (version 2) | ecosystem: Environmental > Aquatic > Freshwater > Wetlands > Bog ... | reverse complement strand
ACCGGTCGGCGACATCGCCTCGGCCTGATCGAAGCTGCGGGTCACTACTGGTGACAGCAGCAGATTGACCCCCGCGGCGATCGCCAGACTCGCATCACCGGCCCGCAAGCTCTGGCAAGCGAGATGCAGCGCGACCAGCGACGACGAACACGCCGTATCGACCGTGACCGACGGCCCCCGCAGATCAAAAAAGTACGAAACGCGGTTGGCAATAATGCTGAGCGCACCGCCGATACCCGACCAGGCATCCACTTGACTCAGATCGGTCGTCGCCAGATAGCCATACTCACTCACGCACGCACCGACGAAAACCCCTGTCTGCGAATGCCGCAGCGAATCAGTCGGAATCCCGGCATGCTCGAATGCCTCGTTGGCCACTTCCAGCAGCAGACGCTGCTGCGGGTCCATCATGGCCGCTTCCCTCGGCGAGATCTCGAAGAACTCCGCGTCGAAAGTGTCGACCTCAGTCAAGAAAGAACCCCAACGGGTGGTGCGCGACAACGCTGCCGCCGCCGCCGGAGAGCCGTCGTCGAACGGTGCCCACCGATCCGGCGGAACCTCTCCCACCGCCGACCGGCCCTCGGACAGGAACTGCCACAACCCTTCCGGCCCGGCGATCTCACCGGGCAAACGGCATCCCAGACCGATCACCGCGATCGGCTCGTCCACACCACCGCGATCCGGACCCGGCGCCGGCTCGGCCTCGGCTTCGGATTCGGGACTGCTGAGGAACCGCGCCAGATCACCGATTGTCGGATGCTGCCAGAACTCCACCGGCGAAACTTTCCGGCCGAGCAACTCACTCAGCTCACCTGAGAGCACCATCGCGTCGCGCGAGCCCACACCAAGGTCGGTCATTGACGCGTCGAAGTCGATGTCGTCGGGACTGCACCCAATATTCGTTATCAGGTAGTCGGCCAGCCAGTCCCGAAAAGCGTCCTCGTCCATAGGCGCTGTCATGACGCGGCATCCAAACGGCCGGATTCACCCTGCCGGTAGAGCTCCATCAGATACCGGTTCATCCCAGCCTCTCGGAAAGCTCTTTGAGCAGATCGTCATCACTGAGGTCTTCATACGCGTCGACGCTCTCCTGATCGGCGACCTCGACCACTTCCGGAAGAAGGGTGGCCAAGTAGTCGGAGAGCGCCTCTACGGTCGGATAGTCGAACACCACGGACGCGGGTAGCGACTCGCCGAGGCTGTCGGAGAGTGCGCGCTGCAGCGTCACGCTCGTCAGGGAGTCCATCCCGGATTGGAAGAAACCCGTCGCCGGATCCAGCAGTTGCGGTGACGCCAACCCCATCGCCGCGACGACCTGCGCAGTGACGTGATCGACAAGAAGGCCGCGCCGCCGCTCCGGTTCGGCGTCGCGCAACGCTTCCCGGAACTCGGTGATCAGCGTCGATGAGCTTTCGCCCTCGGTCTCGGTCGGCAGCAGCTCGTCCACGATGCGTAGCGCCGCGCGGGTGCTGCGGTAGGCGGTGGCGAGCCGGGCCCAGTCGGCCGCGACGATCGTGGCGCGCACCGGGGTGCCGGGACCCGTGACCCACGGCAGCGCCTGGATCGCGACCTCGTCGGGCATGGGCTCCAGACCCGAGTCGAGGGTAACGTGCCGCTCCTCGTCGGATTGGCTGTCGGACAATGACTTCCAGAGCCCCCAGTTGATCGTGGTGGCCGGAAGTCCGGCCGCCCGGCGCGCAAACGCGAAGGTGTCCAGGAAGGTGGTGGTGGCCGCGTAGTGGGCCAGCCAGCGCGAGCCGGTCAGTCCAGAGATCGACGAGAACAGCACGAACTGGCGCACCGGGTGGCGCACGGAGAGTTTATGCAGCAGCGCAACCACATTCAGCTTCGGCCTGAACATCGCAGTGACGTCGGCATCGGTCATGTCGCGCAGAGTGATTGGCCCGCCCGCGAAGGCGGCCACATAGACGCCGGCCAACGGTGGAAGATCCGCGCCGAAGCGGTCGAGCAGTGCGCTCATCGCGGTTTCATCTGCCGCGTCGGCAGCCACCGTCACCAAGGTGGTTCCGGTCGCCGACAGGCCGGTCGCCAACTCGTCCAGGAATGAACCCGGATTGCGGGAAACCGCGACGACGGTGCCGGCGCCGCTGTCCGCAAGCTGCCGGATCAGATGCGGCCCGATGTTGCCGGTTGCGCCGATGACCAGATAGCTGGCGTCCTTGTCCAGTTCTACCGGAGATGTCGACGGCAGGTAACCGCTTTGCAGCCGCGGGACACGGCGGATACCGGCCCGATAAACGACCTGATCCTCGCCATCGTCGCCGTGAGCTTCGTCGAGCACATACCGGGCGGCCAAGCCGGCGGGCACCGATTCGTCGACATCGATGATGCCGCCCCAGATCTCCGGATGCTCCAGTGCCAGCGTGCGACCCAGTCCCCACAACACCGCGTGGGCGGGATTGGCCCGATCGCCTTCGCCGACGGGCTGAGCATTGCGGGTCAGCAGGAATAGCCGCGGCGCCACCCCCATCTCGGTCACCGCCGTGGCGAGCTTCCGCGCAGCGTTGAACAAGCCATATCCCGATTCGGCATCGAAGTGGTCAGCGAGCGCCTGCGGCGCGTAGAGCACATGGGTCGCTCCGGCGAGGGCGTCGGTGATCGCTTCAACGTCGGTGTCTTCGGCCAGCAGCGAAGCCGGCAGCACCATCACGTCGGAGTCATCGCCGAGAACGTGGTCGATCTCCGCGCCGAGCTCGGAGTCGGCGATCACCAGCCACGAGCTATCGGCGTCCCGCCGTCCTGCGGACAACGTCCGAGCCGGCCAGGCCAGCTGGCTGTACCACTCCGGCGGAATAGGTCCATCCGCGACCTGTCCACGCGGAATACGAACGTGCTCAACATGTTTGACCAGAGCCAGTGGCCTACTGGTGGCCCAGTGCCTGCTGTGGTGCCAGGGAGTAGTGGGCAGTGCCGGAGCCGGTCCCGCCGGGTGGGGTGTCTCCGGCGGCTGGCTGGTGTGGACGGCGTTGACGTTGGTGTGGAAAGTGACCGTGTCATCACCGTCGCGCCACAGCGTTCCGACGGCATGGTGATGGGTCAGCGAATCCAGCGTGTCGTTGATGGCATGCGTCAAGATCGGGTGGGCGCTGATCTCGATGAAGGTGCCGTGGTCTTCTGCGGCTGCGGTGATGGCCTGACTCAGCAGCGCTGGCTGGCGCACATTGGCTACCCAGTACTCGGCATCCAGCACCGGCGCGGTGGTGTCGCGCACAACGGTGGAGACAAACGGAAGTGTCGGCATCGCCGGCACCAGATCCGCCAGCGCCGCGCGCAAGTCGGGCAGAATCGGATCCATCAACGCGGTATGCGAGGCAACCTCCATGTTGACCCGCCGGGCGAACTTGTTCTGCGCGCTCACCGCGGCAATCAGTGCATCGACCGGCGCCACCGGCCCGGCGATCACCGTCTGCTGCGGCGCGATGTAGCCCGCCACACTGACATTGGGATAGTCGGCGATCAACGCCGCGGTGGCCTCGGCGTCCAGTTTGAGTAATCCCACCGCACCATGTCCGGCGAGCGGCGACATCAGACGTGAGCGGATAGCGATCACCCGCAGTCCGTCGGCCACGCTGAGCGCCCCGGCCACCACCGCCGCGGTGATCTCGCCCATCGAATGACCGATCACGGCATCAGGGTGCACCCCATACGAGCGCCACAACTCGGTCAGCGCCAGTTGCAACCCCATCAGCACCGGCTGTACCTGCGCGTCACCGCTCACCGGTTCGCCGGCGGCGATCACCTGCTGCAGCGAAAACCCAACGTGGGAAACAAAATCGTGCTCCAAATCGGCGATGGCCTCGGCAAACACCGGCTCGTCGGCGAGCAATTGGCGGCCCATGCCCGCCCAGTGCGAGCCCTGACCCGAGTAGACGAACACCGTGCTGGGATTACGCGGGCGGTCGTGCGGCCCCACGATTCCCTCTGCTCCCTCCGTCACTCCCCCCGCGGCCAGGGCCTTCAACCGGCTGACCGCGTCGGCGTGATCGCGGGCGCAGACCGTTGCGAACTGAGCGTGTCGCTCCCGGTGGTGATTGAGCGCATGAGCCACATCGGGCAACCGCACTGCGGAACCTGCACCGGCCATCCACTCGGCCAGTGTGGTGGCCAGCGCCGCTATCCGTTCCGGGGTCTTGCCCGACACCACCAAGGTGGTCACGGCCGGATCGGCCTCGCGCAGAACAGGTACCGAAGCAGGAGCCTGCTCGATCACCACATGAGCATTGGTGCCACCGAACCCGAATGCGGACACTCCAGCCCGCCGCGGATGCGACGTGTGTGGCCACTCTTGTTGCTCGGCAACGACTTTCAGCCGCATTTGGTTGAACGGAATATGGGGATTGGGGGTCTCGAATCCCAGATTCGCCGGGATGCTTGCCCGCTGCACCGCCAACACAGCCTTGATCACCCCCGCAACCCCGGCCGCCGCCTCGAGGTGACCGAGGTTGGACTTCACCGCGCCGATCAACAGCGGGGATTGCTCCGGACGACCCTTACCGAGGACGGTACCGAGCGCACGCGCCTCGATCGGATCCCCCAGCAGCGTTCCGGTCCCGTGGGTCTCGACATAATCCACTTCATGCGGCGGCACCCCCGCATTGGCGTACGCCGCACGCAGCATCGCCATCTGGGCGGCCGGGTTAGGGGCAAACAGGCCGTTGGACCGACCGTCCTGATTGACGGCTGAACCCCGCACCACCGCCAGCAGCGTATCGCCGTCGCGCAGTGCGTCGCTCAGTCGCTTGAGCACCACTACCCCGCAGCCCTCGCCGCGGACGAATCCGTCGGCGTCCGCGTCGAATGTGTGACAGGCACCGCTTCGCGACATCACACCGGCTTCATCGAAACCACGAAAGATCTGCGGCGACAGCAAGAGGTTGACTCCCGCTGCAATGGCCAGATCGGATTCCTCCATCCGCAGGCTCTGGCACGCCATATGCAAAGCGACGATCGATGACGAACAGGCGGTATCCACCGTGACGGAGGGTCCACGCAGGTCCAGGAAATACGACAGCCGGTTGGCGATGATGCTCAGCGCACCACCTGGGTTAGTCCATGCGTCGACACTGGTCAGATCGAGACCTGCCAGATAGCCGTAGTCGGTGTAGCACGCTCCGGCAAAGACGCCAGTCTGCGACCGGCGCAGTGAACTAGGTGGAATCCCAGCGTGTTCCAAAGCCTCACAAGCGACTTCGAGCAGCATGCGCTGCTGGGGGTCCATCTTCACGGCTTCGCGGGTGGAGATATCGAAGAATTCCGCGTCAAAGGCGTCGATGTCGGCCAAGAACGTCCCCCACCGCGTGGTGCGGGCGAGTGCCTCCGCTATTTCAGCGGAGCCGTCCTCGAATGGCGCCCACCGATCCGCCGGCATTTCCGACACCGCGGACCGACCCTCGCACAAAAAGTCCCAGTACTCCTCCGGGCCGTGGACCCCACCGGGGAATCGGCAGCCCAGGCCGATCACCGCGATCGGCTCGTCGGTGCTGCTTCGACGATCGGCCTCGTAGACCGGCTCGGCGGAGGATTCGGACCCACTGAGAAACTGCGCCAAGTCAGCGATTGACGGATGCTCCCAGAATTCCACCGGCGAGACTTTCCGACCGAGCAGCTCGGAAAGCTCGCCGGAGAGCACAATTGCGTCGCGCGAGCCCAGACCAAGATCGCTCATCGACGCGTCGAAGTCGATGTCGTAGGGACTGCAGCCGACGTTGGTTACGAGGTAGTCGGCCAGCCAGTGCCGAAGAGCCGCCTCGTCGAAAGCGGAGGTCATGACAGGATCTCCAAACGGCGGGATGTACCGTCCCGGTAGCCCTGCATCAGGTACCCCTCTCACTACCAGCCGGAGCAGACTCCACGCTGTCGAACAGGTCATCCAAGACGCTGCTGTCCGAATCGCCGAACGCGTCGATGTCGTTGTCCGATTCTGTTTGCGGTAGAAGCTTTTTGGCGAGATGCTCCGCCAATGCAACGATCGTCGGATAATTGAAAAGCATCGTTGCTGACAGCTCGACGCCGACGAACTGCTCGGTGTCTCGTCGAACCGACATCGCCATTACCGAATTGAGGCCCAGCTCCGCGAAGGGCCGGTCCGGCTCAAGCTCGGCTTCCGGCATTTGCAGCTCGCGGGCAAGGATGGCTCGCAGCCCGGCCTGCAGTTCGCGCAAGACGTCCTCGGCAGGCATCTGCGACCACGCCGGTGATATCGCCGCCGCCTCGGATGGCGCCGGCACCTCGGACGACGGCAGCGGAGCCATCAGGGCTTGAGCGACGTCGTAACGCGCCAGGTAATCCCAGGCCGCAAAGGCTTCTCCCGGGGTGACGGCCCGTGAGCCCAGCCGTTCGAGTTCCTGCATCGCGATTTGGGCGTCCGAGCCGAACCCGAGTCCCCGCCAGACCACCCAGTCCAAGCTGGCAGTGTGGCAGCCCTGGCGGTGACGCGCGTGCGCCAGTCCGTCCAGGTAGGCATTGGCTGCCGCGTAGGCGCCCTGCCCCGGGACACCGAACACCGCCCCGGCCGCGGCAGTCATGAACAAGAAGTCGAGGCTAGCGGGCGGGAACACCTCGTGCAACGCCTGCGCACCGGCGATTTTCGGCGACATGGTGTGCCGAAGACGGCTCTCGGTGACCTCGGTGAGCAGTTGGGCGTCGGTGATCCCGGCGGCGTGGATGACGCCGCGTATCGGGGGCGCCCCGTCGGCGTCGCGCTTCGCCACAAGTGCTTGCACCGCGTCCCGCGAACCCACGTCGAGGGCCACGGCATCCACCGTGACCCCGCGGGATTCCAGCGCCCGGATGGCGGCGACCTTGTGCCTGGTCTCGGTGTCCGTGCCGGGGCCATCCCAATCACGACGTGGTGGCAGCGGCGTGCGGCCGGCCAGGATCAGACGACGCGCGCCGCGATCGGCGAGCCAACCCGCGATCAGCAGACCGAGCGCACCCATGCCGCCGGTGACCAGGTATGCCGCATCCGGGCGACACCGCAGCGGCTCGCGGACCGGTTCACCGGAGACGGGCGCGAAGACCTGCGTGAGGAATCGGCCGTCACGCAGCGCCAGGATGGATTTGGGCGGTGCCCGCAGGATCGTGGACAGCGCCGATACCCAATCAGCGACGTCGGCCTCGTCCGGCACGTCGACCAGGCCGCCCCACAGCTGCGGCTGCTCGGCCCGGATGACCCCGGCGGTTCCCCACAGACAGCTCTGCCGCACCGCCGCCGCAGAAGCACCCTCGCGAACGCCGCGAGTGACGATCCACAGCGTGACCGGGTGATCGTCGTCCCGCTCGGCCAATCCGCGGACCAGATCCGCCACCTCCATCGACAGCCGAACCGCGCAGTCGAGGTCGGTCTTGTCGGAGTCGGAGTCGGCGGCGTAGAGGACGTATCGTGCGTCGGCGACCGCGGCCGACCGGTACCCGGCGTCGGCGAGCCGATCGCGCAGCGTGCCAGCGACGCTGTCCTCGCCCAGCACCGCAATCGTGGCCAAGCCATCGGCCGGTTGGTGCGAATCGGCATCATCCTCGACAGGCTGTAAGGGTTGCCAATCAATCGCGTGCACCATCGTCGGCGGGTCGTCGGCGCGGGAGGTCGAGAAGGCAGAAGCGCTCGCGTCCACCGCCGCATAGCGAAGTCCCCGGACGTCGATGCAGGCACTGCCGTCCGGCGCCGTTACCGCGATGTCGACGACGAGTTCTTCGTCGTTGCCGCCGCGCCGCTGCACCTCGATGTGGCCGCCCGGGTCGACAAGTTCGGCTGCGAATCGGACCCGTGCGACAGCAGCCGGAATCATCAGCCGCGGGTTGGAACTGTCCAGCAACCGGGCGACGTGGATCGCGGCGTCCAGCAGCGCGACCGCCGAGGGCTTGGACAACTCGACGTCGGCGTGCAATCGACCGCCCGCCGACCGGCAGGAGCCGATCGACCATTCGAACGGCCGTCCTTCACTGCCCCACGTCCGCCAGAACGAGGTCACCGACTCGTCGGCAAACTCGGCGTCCGACGCGTCCTGCGTCTCGATATGGCCGTGGTCGTCCGCTTCGTGGTCCTGCAGCTCGCGGGTGATTCGGGCGCTGGCGTGCTTGACCCAACGTTGCGCGGAGCCGCCATTTTCGAGGCTTGCGGCGCTCCCGGCACTCACGGCGCTCGACGACACGGTGACCGACGCGGCGTCTGCGACCACCTGAATCACCCGCGGCTCGTCGACGACGATCGGATAATCGAATCGGACATCTGATACTATCGACGCGCCAGATTCGGCTGCCGCGGCCGAAAGCGTCTGCAGCAGAACCGATATCGGAATGATCTCTACGCCATTGTTGTGGTGCGAACCCGGATAGGGCTTGTTGGCCGGCGTCAGCCGCGCCTGCCACAGATGCGTCGGCGGTGAGGTGGCGACCGCGATGTGCTCGCCGAGCAGAGTGCCGGGCTTGGGCGCGGATTCGGCTGCCCTGACGTAACTTTCGGCGCCGATCCAGTGCCGGGTGTGATGCCAGGGCGCGCCGGGCAGCACCGGATGCGGCTCGGGCGGATGCGGCAGCTGCGGGGGCTGGACCACACACGTGCTGTTGAAGTTGGTGTGGAAGCTGACCGTGTCATCACCATCACGAGACAGCGTCCCGATGCTGTAGTGGTGGGTGGATTCCAGCGTTTCGCTGACGGCGTGCATCAGCGTGGGGTGAGGACTGACCTCGATGAAAGTGGCGTTGTGCTCGGCGGCGGTGGCGATGGCTTGGCGCAGCCGCACCGGCTGGCGCACGTTGGCGACCCAGTAAGCAGCATCAAACGACGGTGTGGTGGCGGTGTCGACGACGGTGGAAATGAAGGGAATCGTCGGTGCTTTGGGCACCAGGTCGGCCAGCGCCGACTGCAACTCGGGCAAGATGGGGTCCATCAGCGCGGTGTGCGAGGCGACCTCCATATTCACCCGCTTCGCGAATCGCTCTTGGGCCGTTACCGCGGTAATCACTGCGTCTACCTGGGCCACCGACCCGGCGACCACGGTCTGCCGCGGCGAGAGGTAGCCCGCCAGACTGACCTCGGGATAGTCGGCGATCAGCTTTTCGGCCGCCTCGGCATCCAGTTCGAGCAGCGCCACCGCCCCTTGGCCGGCGAGCCGCGACATCAGCCGCGAGCGGGTGGCGATCACCCGCAGCCCGTCGGCGGGGCTCAGCGCCCCGGCCACCACCGCTGCGGTCACCTCACCCATCGAGTGCCCGATCACCGCATCGGGTTCCATCCCATAGGAGCGCCACAACGCGGTCAACGCCAACTGCAAACCCAGCAAAACCGGCTGGACCCGGGCATCCCCGGCCACCGGCTGGCCCTCGGCCAGCACCTGCCGTAGGGAGAACCCGACGTGCTCGACGAACGACGGCTCTAACTCGTCGACCGCGGCGGCGAAAGCCGGCTCATCCGCTAACAACTGCCGGCCCATGCCGGCCCATTGCGAACCCTGACCCGAATACACGAAGACGGTGCCCAGTTTGTACAACCCGTCGTGGGCGCCCACCACGCCGATTGCCGATTCGCCGGCCGCCAAGGCCTGCAGTCCGGCCACGGCCTGGACACGGTCACGCGAGCAGACCGTGGCGAAAACCCGGTGGCGGGTGCGGTGGTGATTGAGGGTGTGGGCGACGTCGGCCAGTGCAACGCCGGCGCCGTCGGCGATCATCCACTCGGCCAGCTTCGCTGCCGTCGACGCGATCCGGGCCGGCGTCTTCCCGGAGATCACCAGGGTGGTGACCGGCGGCTCGGGCTGCGCGGCCACCGGCTCGGCGGCCGGGGCCTGCTCGAGCAGCACGTGCGCGTTGGTACCGCTGACGCCGAAGGACGACACGCCGGCCCGGCGGGCCCGGGTCACGGCCGGCCACTGCATGCCCTGGTCCGCGATCGTGAACCGCGAAGCGCCCTCGACAGCGTTCGGGGTCAGCGTCTTGAAGTGCAGATGCCGCGGGATGTAGCCATGCTGCACGCTCAACACGGTCTTGATAAACCCGGCGATCCCGGCCGCTGATTCCAGATGACCGAGATTGGTCTTCACGGACCCGAGCACTAGCGGCGCCGAGCCGTCTCGCTCGCCGAATACCTGGCTCAAGGCTCCCAGTTCGATCGGATCCCCCAACGCCGTACCGGTGCCGTGCGCCTCGATGTAGTCGATATCGGCGGGCTGCAGGCGCGCTGCCGCCAACGCCGCCCGCAACACCGCCTGCTGCGCGGGCCCGCTGGGCACCGTCTGCCCGCTGCTCGGGCCGTCCTGGTTGACCGCCGAACCGCGCACCACCGCCAACACAGAATCCCCGTCGCGCAGCGCATCACTGAGCCGCTTGAGCACCACCACGCCGCAACCCTCGCTACGGACATAGCCGTCCGCATCCGCATCGAAGGTTTTGCAGCGGCCGTCGGGAGCCAACATCCCCCACCGCGAGGTGGCGACGCTGTTTTCCGGACTCAGCATCATGTTGACCCCGGCGACCAAAGCCTGATCGCTTTCCCGCCGGCGCAGGCTCTGGCAGGCCAGATGGACGGTGACCAGCGACGACGAGCACGCGGTGTCGATCACTACCGCCGGGCCGTGTACGCCCAGGAAATACGACAACCGCCCCGCGGCGAAGTTCGCCGCATTCCCGAACGGTACGTGCGGGTCGACTTCTTCCGGCGGCAGCCTTCCGGCCAGCATCAGAGCGTAGTCATAGGTGGTCATTCCAACGAAGACCGAGGTTTGCGTACCCCGGATCGTCTGCGCGGCGATGCCCGCGTTTTCCAGTGCTTCCCAGGCAACTTCCAGCAACAATCGCTGTTGGGGATCCATCGCAGCTGCCTCGCGCGGTGAGATCCCGAAAAATTCGGCGTCGAATTCGTCGGGTCGCCACGACGTGAGGAAACCGCCCTCTGGACTGCAGATCGTCCCCGGCGCCGAGTGGTCGTCGGAGTGGAAAACGTCCGCGTTCCAACGCTCAGGGGGCACCCGGACGATGCCGTCGACGCCAGCCTGGAGCAGCTGCCACAACTGGGCCGGGTTATCGGCTCCACCCGGAAACCGGCAGCCCATCCCAATTACGGCGATCGGCTCGATGTCTCCCTTTTGAGCAATTTCCAGCTGCGCAGTCAGGTCGTCGATCTTGCGCAATGCCTCGGTGATGATCGCGCGACGATCAGGCGGCGCACCAGTCACGGCGCTCCCCCCAATCTGTCAGAAAGCTGTTGCAGTATTCGACCTTGTGCGAGGTACCCAGCCCCGCTCAATGATGTCATCCGGTGTGGTCCTGGCGCTCGGCGCGCTCCCTCAGCACAGCGGGTATGGAAGATTCTATCGATGACATTGGCTTTACTCTCGCTGCAGTGTAAAGCCGTCAGGATGCCACTACTTAGGCGCCTCGGCATCGCCGAGGGGCGTCATGCGGTGGAATCCAGACGACTGAACTCGTCCTGCCGGTACACCTCGAGACATGACGAACGGCGGATCTTGCCGCTGGTGGTGATCGGAATCGAGCCGGGCGGCACTAGCACAAGATCGGCCACCCGCAACCCGTGCGACTTCGAAATCGCAGATGTCACCTGCTGTCTCACGGTGCGAAGCCTTTGTTGGATCTCCTCGGAGCTGCCCCGGTTCTTCATTTCCGCGATCACAACCAGCCGCTCAGTGCGATCATCCGGGATGGAGATCGCCGCTACGCGACCCCCACTGATCTCCTGAGTCGTCGCCTCGATGTCGTCGGGATAGTGGTTACGCCCATCCACGATCAACAGATCTTTGATGCGGCCGATGATGAACAGCTCGCCGTTGTAGATGACGCCCAAATCGCCGGTCCGAAGCCAGGGCCCCAGCGGCGTGCCAGACGATGGATCGACGAGCTGTCCGCCGAAGGTTCGCTGCGACTGTTGCGGTTTTCGCCAGTAGCCGTTGGCGATGTTGTCGCCGTGCAGCCAGATCTCGCCGACCATCCCGGCCGGGTTCTCGACGCGGGTATCCGGGTCGACGATCCGGATGGTGGACGCGCGCGGAGTGCCGACACTTACCAGCTCGACCCCGCTTCCGTTGTCGCAGGCCTCGGCGTGGCCGGCCGACAGCTTCTCGTAGTCGAAGTTGGCGACGGTCGGGGGCCGGTTCGGACCAGAAGACGCCACATACACCATCGCCTCGGCCAGGCCGTACGACGGCTTCAGCGCGGTTGGGGGGAAGTTGAACTGAGCGAATCGATCCAGGAAACGCCGGATCGTCGCCGCGTGTACCCGTTCGCTACCGCTCAGAACGGTATGCACCTGCCCCAGGTCGAGCCCGGCCATGTCGGCGTCAGTGGTCCGTCGTGCGGTCAGCTCGAAGGCGAAGTTCGGTACTGCCGTGAACACACGGGTGTTTTTGGCCAACTGCTGCATCCACCGGGCGGGCCGCTGCAGAAATGCCATCGGGCTCATCACCACCGAGTGAAGTCCTGTGGCCACCGCACCGGAGACTCCGACTAGCAGACCCATGTCGTGATAGACAGGCAGCCACGACACCAGCGTGAGGTCCGGCGGTGCAACCTTCCCGTCTGCCTCGCAATAGTCTGCAATCACCTGCTCCATATTCGCGAGGACGTTCTTGTGCGTCACCACGACGCCGGTCGGCTCACGAGTCGAGCCGGAAGTGTACTGCAGCAGAGCAGTTTTGGTTTGTGTCAAGCTCGCGGGCTGGAAGGTTGGCGGCGCATCGAGGTCAAGCGCGTCGATCTCGATCACTGCCGGCGGTGTGCCGGGCAGCGCACGAGCACACGAGACGACGTCGTTGACAACCGCCGATGTCGTCAGGAGTGCCGCCGGTGAGCTGTCTCGCAAGGCCGCGGAGGCACGTTCGTCGTGCGCGCCGAACTGCGGCACTGGTAGCGGCACCGCGACGCAACCGGCCTCCATTGCAGCGAAAATTCCGACGATGTATTCCAGGCTCTGTGGCGCGAGGATCGCCACCCGATCCCCGGGCGACGTGCAGGACGCGATTTCCCCAGCGACCACCCGCACGCGTTGGTGAAGCTGAGACCAAGTCAAGGTCTGGGAGTAACCGTCAGGGTCGAGCTCGTAGTCGATGAACGTGTACGCAGGCGCATCCGGCTTTTGCCGGACCCTCTCCCCCAACGCCGCGGGAATCGAAGCTTCGGTTGCCGCCATCAGGACACCACCCCTCTAGATCAGAGCCCTGAACACGTACAACGTAGGGCGCTTGTGATGCAGGAGATTAACAGGGCCGCCGCACTTCTCGGACCAAAAACCCAAGAATGTAATACGCGCGGCAAACAGGAGCTCGGCGCTGCCCTGCCCGCTTGATCAGACCATAGGTTTGCTAAGCAGTCAAATTGAGTTGCTCCCTCGCTGGTCGTGCAATGTTGCGCCGAGGGGGCTACCCGACTCTCGACCGGTCTAAAACAACCCGGCTTGATTGCCCGTAAATTTTTCGTAATTGCCAGGAGATTCGCAGGAGTCGTTCATTTCAGACGAGTTCGTCAATAACCGATTGCGCTTGTGCACCGCGGACCGGGCCGGCCGCAGACCGCCGACCATCGCAAAGATCTCTACCAAGCTGCGGTTTGCTGGCGACCAGCCTGCCGTGTTGGGGCTGTTGCATATGTTGCAGGCGTGAAACATGACTCGTCCAAGAGTCGTCGGGAAAACCGTAGAACTCATACCGATCCAAGCGGCCGTAGCGTCCAACTTATCGGCTTAATCATCCAATTTGCCGGGCACACAACATCTTTCCGAGTGTTATTAGTCACCCTTAAAAAAACGCGTTGCGAAAAAGCCCATCGGGCGATCCAACTATCGATGTTTCGTTGCAATCGTCAACCGCGGCAGTGCGCCAAGAACTTGCCCTCGATGTCGCTGACCAGTTCGGGTATGTGGTCGGTGAGGTAGAAGTGGTGCCCGGGGAAGACCCGCAGACTGAATTCCGATGTCGTTCGCTCCGACCAGTGCGACACCTTCTCCTGCGTGGCGACCTCGTCGTCGTCGCCCAGGTAGGCGAAGATCGGGCAGGAAACCGTCGCATCAGGTGGGCAGTCGTACTTCGAGATGGCCTTGAGCCCGCGCAGGGTCGGCAGGATGTTGGCGGCGAACTCCTCGTTCTCCAGGAACTCGGGGTTCACACCGGTCATCTGGCTGACCGCATCGAGCAGGCCGCGATCGGACTCCGGGATGTGCTCATAACCGACCCGGCCGGGCGCCGCACATGCGGACACGAACAGGGCGGCAATCGGGCTTCCCGCCACTTCGAATCGCCGAGCGACCTCGAACGCCAGCAACCCGCCCATGCTGTGGCCGAAGAACGCGACGGTGTCGTCGGGTCCCGGCGGGGCCAGCATCCGGCAAACCTTATCGGCGAGATCGGGAATGCTGGTAAAAGACCCAAGGTCGTGCGTACCAGCACGTCCCGGGTATCGGACCGCAATGCGCTTGATATCGCTGGAAAATGCTTTGGCAAAAGGAACGTAAAATTCCGCTGACCCGCCGGCATGCGGAAAGATGTAGAGAGTCGGCGGGCGCTCAGTCACGCGGCAACCCTACCGCCCTGCCGGCGCTCCCCGGACGACACTCGACGACGACCCCGGGTGGCGAACGTTCGCGGCAAACTCGAGGTCGGGATGCGTACCTGACAATCACCTGAGGATTCAGCCCGTGCGAAAAAACGTCCCGGTTAACGTGCGCTTTCCGGCCGACATCGTTTCGTGATTCGGATACCGCTCACGGCAAAAAAAGCATACGATTTGTCAGCCATCACGGATGGCAGTTGTCTTGGGGATGTCAAACTGAACGCCCAGCCTGAAGTAACGTCTAACTTGGGTGTCGGCTGGGTCATTGGAGGAGGTCGGAAGGTGTCGTTCGTAACTACGAATCCGGAAGTGCTGGCGGGGGCTGCGAGCAGTCTGTCCGGGATCGGTGACTCGATGGTGGCCCGCAATGCGGCCGCCGCCGTGCCGACGACGAGCTTGGCCCCGGCGGCCTCCGACCTGGTGTCGGCGATGACCGCGGCGCAGTTCGGCAAGCAGGGTGTGGCCTATCAGCAGCTCGCCGCGCAAGCCGCGGCAGTCCACGAGCAGTTGGTGGCCGCGCTGCGCTCCGGCTCCGGTGCTTATGCGTTGGCCGAAGCAGCGAACGCAGCGCAGGTGTAACCGGGTCTCACGCCGATGAGCTTTTCGCTGATTCCCCCGGAAATTAACTCCGCCCTGATGTTCTCCGGGGCGGGGTCGGGTCCGTTGATGGAGGCGGCGGCGGCCTGGAATTCGTTGGCCGCCGATCTGGAGAGCACCGCCACCCAGTATCAGACCCTGGTCACCAATCTGGTCACCGGCTCGTGGCTGGGGCCGTCATCGGCGCGGATGGCCTCGGCGACCGCCCCCTATATCGCGTGGCTGCACGGCACGGCGGCCACCGCCGCCCAGACCGGCGTCCAGGCCCAGGCGGCCGCCGCGGCGTATCAGACCGCCTATGCCTCGATGGTGCCGCTGCCCACGATCGCGGAGAACCGGGCGGAGTTGGCCACGTTGGTGGCCAACAACTTCCTGGGCCAAAACACCGGGGCGATCGCCACCAACGAGGCGCAGTACCTGGAGTACTGGATCCAGGACGCACTGGGCATGGACACCTATCAGGTGAACTCCCAAGTGGCCAGCGCCCTGCCCGCACAGGCCGCGGCCCCCCAGGTGGCCAGCGGCGCGGTGCCCGCAGCGGCCAGCGCCGCCGCCGCTCCGGCCGACGCGACCAGCACGGTGATCCTTCAGCTGATCGCGGACGTTGCGCTCCTTTTTGGCGACAAGGCCGCGACGCCAGCGCTTTCTTTCGCCGACTTGCCGACCTGGCTCGGGGGGGTGGCTACTGCGGTCGCCGGGAATCCTACGGCCGCGCTGCTTCCGGTGCAGGTCACCTACTACATGGGCATGTTGTCCAGCACGCCCGCACGTATGTTCATGAGCTCGGGCAGCTCGGCCAGCAGCAGTGCCGGATCGACGTTGGCCAATGCAAGTGACAGCGTGCTGGCCAACGTCGGCAAATTCGTCGATGGCAAGCTGGCCAGCGTGTCGGCCGGTGTGGGCGGCCAGCTGCGGTCGTGGGGGTCGAACATCGCGGCGTCGCTGGCCCACGCCCAGCACGTCGGCGGGCTGTCGGTACCCAACGGCTGGCACGGCATGACTCCGGAAATGTCGCGTGCGGCCCCGATCCTGCCCGACACCAGTGTCGCCGCCCCGACGATGACCCACGGCCTGCCCAGCAGCCCGTTCTCGCAGGGGTTGATGGGCGCGCTGGCCGGACGCGGTATGAGCAGCATGGGCTCCCGGGTCGCCGCCAAGGTGATGCCGCGCTCACCGGCCGGTGGATAGACAAACACCAACCGATGCCCAAATGACCTCAAAGACAAGGAGATAGAGATATGCCTACGCGTTTTATGACTGACCCGCACGAGATGCGGTCGATGGCGGGCCGTTTCGATGTGCACGCTCAGACGGTGGAGGACGAGGCCCGCAAGATGTGGGCATCGAGCCAAAACATCGCCGGTGCGGGCTGGAGCGGTACCGCGCAGATGACGTCCTATGACACCATGGGCCAGATGAACCAGGCCTTCCGCAACATCGTCAACATGCTGCACGGTGTGCGCGACGGGCTGATCCGCGACGCCAACAACTACGAACAGCAAGAGCAGGCCTCCCAGCAGATCCTGTCCAGCTAACCGTCACCCGCACAACGTTTTTAGGAGAACGCTATGTCGATCAGCTACCAATTCGGCGACGTGGACGCCCACGGCGCCCTGATCCGCGCCCAGGCCGCCTCCCTGGAGGCCGAGCACCAGTCCATCGTGCGCGATGTGCTGGCCGCCGGTGACTTCTGGGGCGGCTCGGGTTCGGTGGCCTGCCAGGAGTTCATCACCCAGTTGGGCCGTAACTTCCAGGTCATCTACGAGCAGGCCAACCAGCACGGCCAGAAGGTGCAAACGGCGGGGAACAACATGAACTCCACCGACAACGCCGTCGGCGGCAGCTGGGCCTGACAACTCTCAAAGACCCCCAACATTGTTGGGGGTCTTTGTCATTCGCGGCGCCCGCGACGCGCGTGATTGTCACGCCGTCTGACTCTGCGTTCTAGCCGGGCGCTCGTCGCCCCTGGCGGACTCCACGTTGACCCGCGAATAGGAGATACCGCCGGTACCGGCTAATCTTTACGGCAACCCACGCAGCAAGGAGCGTCCAATGGAAGGGTTCGCCGGGAAGGTGGCCGCGATCACCGGCGCCGGGTCAGGTATCGGCCAAGCGCTGGCCGTCGAGCTCGGCCGCTCTGGTGCCACGCTGGCGATCAGCGACGTCGACCTCGAAGGACTCGCGCAGACCGAAGAACAGCTGAAGGCCATCGGTGCGCCGGTCCGGGCCGACCGACTCGACGTCACCGAGCGTGAGGCCTTTCACGCCTACGCCGACCAGATCAACGAGCATTTCGGCAAGGTCAACCAGATCTACAACAACGCCGGCATCGCCTTCACCGGCGACGTCGAGATCACCCAGTTCAAGGACATCGAGCGGGTGATGGACGTCGACTTCTGGGGCGTCGTCAACGGCACCAAGGCTTTCCTGCCGCATCTGATCGCCTCCGGCGACGGCCACATCGTCAACGTCTCCAGCCTCTTCGGGCTGATGTCGATACCCGGGCAAGCCGCCTACAACTCGGCCAAATTCGCGGTGCGCGGCTTCACCGAAGCCCTGCGTCAGGAGTTGGTGCTGAACCGCGACCCGGTGAAGGTGACGGCGGTGCACCCCGGCGGCATCAAAACCGCGATCGCCCGCAATGCCCTCACCGCGGAGGGTGTAGACCGCGAGAAGCAGTACAAGCTCTTCGAAAAACGACTGGCCAGCACCACCCCGCAACGGGCGGCCGAGATCATCCTGGAAGCGGTCCGCAAGAACAAGGCCCGGGTGCTGGTCGGCCAGGACGCCGTCGTGCTGGACCTGATCGTGCGGATCACAGGTTCTGGATATCAGCGGCTGTTCGCCCCCGTGATCGCCCGGATGAAACCACCGTCGCGCTAGCGACCCAGCGGGTGTTCGTTCAGCCACCCGTCGGCGACCGCTTGGGGGTCGGCGCCGGTGGTCACTTGCCGGCGCATGTCGACCAGCGCGGCGGTGTCCAGCACACCTGCCACCTCGTTGACCGCCAGCAGTTGTCGATCGGTTAGCTCGTTGCGCCGGTACAGCGGCACCACGTTTTCGGCCTGCACCAGCGCCGGCTTGCCGTCGGTCAGCACGACCAGATCGGCGGGCACGCTCGGGTCGGTGCTGGTGGTCCATGCGGCGGTGATCGTTCCCGCCCGAAGCGCGCCGAAAAGCGTTGCATCGTCCTGAAATTCGCGAGCAGCGGGTAGTCGGCAGCTGCCGACCGCCGACGGTGTCGACGCACCGGCGATCGATCCCACGACCAGGCCGTCGCAGTGCTGCGGCACCGCGCTCAGATCAGTGCCGCCCCAACCCTTGGCCGTCGACTCGGTGACCGCCAGCGCGGGTTTGTCCTCGGCAGCGGTCGTGTAATCGCCGGCGGCGACGCCCTCAGGCAACGCGCCAACCATCGCCTTGTAGACCTGCGCGTCGGACCGGACGGCCGTGCCGGGCTGAAAGCGCTGCAGCACCCGGCCGGTGAAACCCGGGACAACGACAAAGGCACCCGAGTCGAGCTTGCTCAATGGGTCGGTTGCCTGCTCGCTGCGCGCCGGGAACCCGTAGGAGCGCAGCGCCCCGGTGTAAATGTCGGCCAGCAGCACCGACTCGACGCCCGGACGGGACCCGACCACCAGCTCATGCGTGTCGTGCCGGTTATCCCCGCAGCCGGTCGGCGCGAGCGCGGCAGCGAGCGCAAGCGCGGTCAACCTGGCGGCGGTCACTCCGCGGGATCTGCGGCGGCAGCCACGGCAGCGGCCACCGTCGGCGCAACCCGCGGGTCCAGCGGGCTCGGGACGATCCGATCCGGTGCCAAGTCGTCGGCGACGACCGAGACGATCGCCTCGGCTGCGGCCACCTTCATCTCCTCGGTGATCCTGCGCGCACCGGCGTCCAACGCACCGCGAAAAACTCCGGGGAACGCCAACACGTTGTTGATCTGGTTCGGGAAATCGCTTCGCCCGGTGGCGACCACCGCGGCATGTTTTGCCGCCGCGTCCGGGTGGACCTCCGGGTCGGGGTTCGACAATGCGAACACGATGCTTTGCGGCGCCATCGTCGCGATCAACTCCTCCGGAACCACACCGCCGGAGACCCCGAGGAAAACATCGGCACCCTGCAGCGCCTCGACCATGCCGCCGGTACGGTCGAGCGGGTTGGTGCGTTCGGCAAGTTCGGCTTTCACGCTGTTCATCTCGCCGCGCCCGCGGTGCAGAATGCCGCGCGAGTCGAGCACGGTGATGTCCGAAATACCCTTGGTTTGAAGCAAATTGGCGCATGCGATGCCCGCTGCCCCGGCGCCGGAGACGACGATCCGCAGCGCTGTCATGTCACGGTCGAGGGCTGTTGCAGCACCATCA
>Ga0209656_10000869_pt1 | contig 19592 bp, 18 predicted proteins | sample BogFormECP12_OM2_FD_188239 | JGI IMG/M metagenome (GOLD analysis project Ga0209656, IMG submission 188239) | Bog forest soil microbial communities from Calvert Island, British Columbia, Canada - ECP12_OM2 (SPAdes) (version 2) | ecosystem: Environmental > Aquatic > Freshwater > Wetlands > Bog ... | reverse complement strand
GGTCGACGAGCCCGCGCTGCGGGAACTGCTCCCGCTGCGCGACGCCGACAAGAAGGCCTACCTGGATTGGGCCGTCGGCTCGTTCCGGCTGGCGACATCGGGTGTCTCCGACGCGACGCAGATCCACACCCACCTGTGCTACTCGGAGTTCGGCGAGGTGATCGGCGCGATCGCCGACCTGGATGCCGACGTCACCTCGATCGAGGCGGCCCGCTCGCACATGGAGGTGCTCGACGACCTGAACTCGGTCGGGTTCTCCAACAGCGTCGGCCCGGGCGTCTATGACATCCACTCGCCGCGGGTGCCGAGCACCGACGAGATCGCCACGTCGCTGCGGGCGGCGCTGAAAGCCGTTCCCGCCGAACGACTCTGGGTCAACCCGGACTGTGGCCTGAAAACCCGCAACCCCGAAGAGGTTTCGGCGTCGCTCACCAACCTGGTCGCCGCGACCAAGGAAGTGCGGGCCGGCGCCTAGCCCGGAGACGATGCGGCCCGGCGAGGCCGCTGAGGAACCGGGCAATCAGCCGTAGCCCGGGGACGATGCGGGCCGGAACGGGCCGCTGACGAGTCGGGCAACCAGCTGTAGCCCGCCCAATCGCCGAACGTGAAACTGTTGCGAAGAAATCGCTGAAATCTCGCAACAGGTTCACGTTCGGCGCGGGACCTGCCGATTGGTCGGGCTTTCATATACGTGGACCGGCACGTCGTCCGCCCAGGGCTGGCGGGTCACCATATCGGCCACCCGGACGTAGCCGCGCTCGAACTCGCCGGTGGCGGCGTCCACCAGCCGGTACTGCTGCGTCTGTTTGTGGATCGGCTGGGCGTCGAGCATCACCACGCGCACCTCACCCGGTTCGAAGTGGCAGCGCATTTGCAAGGCCGCGACCAACTGCTCGTTGCTGAAGTGCCCGTCGCCGAAATTCCATCCGATGGCGGTGCTGCAAAGTCGCTCACCATCGGTGAGGACGTAGTCGTCCTCGTTCTGACCGGCCATCGCGCGGTGCGCCAAGGTGAACAGGGCCCGGCCGTGAGTGTTGAAGGCGCGGAACGCATATCCCATGTACATCGGGATCTGCGCGGCCTCCTTGCTGCCGTAGAACTTCTCCAGTTGAGCGGCGGGCATGCTCGCGATCGCCACGACCCCCTTGGCGATCTTCGCGTCGGCTGATGGCTTGATACACCACAACGTGGTATCCCAGTTGCCCGCGTAATAACGCATGCCCGGCAGAAAAGAAACCTTGCGCGGCAACAGGTTTCCCGTGACAACGGTGCCCGCGACGACGGCGAACAGCAGGATCGGCAGCGGTGTCGTCAGGTCGCCCAGCCCGACGGCGGCGTGGCCGACGAACAACGACAGCACGCTGAACATCATAAAGACGTTCCACTCCAGCGGCACACCCATCGGAATGGACGACAGGATGCCAAAGTGGAAGCACAGCATGACGAATGCGGCGATCGCGGTGGGCCAGCCGCCATGACTGAAGAACAACACCAGCGGCACCAGTCCTTCGATCGCGGTGCTGAAATGCGCGAGCCAGCGCGACGGCCGGCCCGGACGCAGGTCGTCGGGGAAGTGTTCGAAGAACGCCCGTTTGATAAACCGCGGCCGGAACACTGGGTTGTTGCTCATCATCGTCGAGATGACGAACGGAAAGTGCTTGTTGAGCTTGGATGTTGCTGCGCCCAGCCAGATCACGAGGCACACTAGTTTGGCGCCGATGATCATGTCCACGCCGTAACCGGCGAACAGGAACGCGACCGTGAACGATGCATACACCTCGCCGCGGGCGGCCAGGAAGATGACCTTGTCGCGCAGACCCAGCACCCCAAGCACGCCGAGCACCGCCCAGATCTGCCACGCCGGCAACACCCCGACCGTCGTCCCCAGCTCAGGCATAGCTCCGGTGCCGTCGGAGAAGATCGCGATGACCAGCAGCACCAGCAGTGCGCCGTAGAGCAACGCATCGACCGCGGTGCGCTCATCCCCTTTGGTGAATGGGATGCGATTGGGCCACGGTGGTAGCCGGATGGTGCCGGGCCGCAACCAGTACAGGATCGAGCCGAGGGGCGGAAAGAACCGGTTGTTCAGCGGGCCGAAGCCGCAGCCCAGGCCGACCACCTCGAACAGCATGGTGTAGAGCACGACCTTTTCGAACACGATCGGCTCGGCGTACCAGTGCGCGACGTTGGTGAATCCATTGATCCCCGTAGTCGTCAGCGCGAGCAGCCACGCCGCCAGGATGTACAGGCCGATCTTGACAACGTAGAACAGGTGCAGCGCTATCGGGGTACCGAAGCCAACTTCCGCCCAGTGCCGGGCCATCGGGATGATCTTCTCTGCCCGGGTGCCCTTGTTCCACTCCTCGAAGTCGATCTGCGGAGTCTCCTGTTTGAGAAATCCCATGGCGGCAAGATTAGAACGTGTTCTAGCCGGATTGTTGGGTTCAGCGGAACAACATCCGTCGTTGACTACTACGTTCTGTAGTAGTAGAACGTTGGTTGGGCAGGCAAATCCTCACCCGCCCCCACCAAGGACGGTGATCCGCGATGATCGATCAGACTTCGCCGGGACGCGAAGATGCGAGCGACATCCTCCGTTGGGCTGCAATAGCATTCGCCATCGGATTCGGAATCCACGGGCTAGACCATCTGCGCCGCGGCATGTCGGCATCGCCGCCATTCATCATGATCGGCGGCATGATCCAAGGGCTGTTCGTCGCCGTCGCGGTCGTTATGGCACTAACCCGGCGCCGGCGGGCGCCGGAGGCGGCGATCGCGGTTGGACTCGGCAGCGCCGTGGTATTCACCTACGCACACCTGTTGCCGACTTTCTTGCCGGGCTACCAGGACAGCTTCATCTCACCACCGCACATCAACGTGACCTGGTTCTCCTGGTTCTCCGCCCTGACCGAGATCGGCACCGGCATTGCGTTCGCAATCGCCGGTAGCCGGGCACGCCGATCCGTCGGCGAGTCTTTGGTGGTGCAGCCGCCTTCCCGACGAGGTGTCGCACGATGAGCACCGAGCGAGCAGGAACCCTGTTCTTCGACGGAGCCTGCGGAATGTGCACTCGGTCCAGGGATTTGCTGTTGCGGATGGATCGAACCGGAAACGTGCAGACCGAGGCTCTGCAAAGTCCCGGAACCGCACAGCGACTGGGTATCGCGCCGGCGAGCCTGCTCGAATCGCTTCGGTGGCTGGATCCCTCGGGCACCGTGTATTCCGGTGCGGAGGCCGCCAACGCGGCATTGTCGGCGGCAATCGGCAGCCGAATCCCGTTGGCGCTCTACCGGGTTCCCGGCGTCCGCTTCATCGAGGACGTCGTCTACCGGTGGGTGGTCGCCCACCGGTATCGCTTCCCGGGGACCACCCCGTACTGCGAGTCACACCCCAGCGCCTGCTGAGCTAAAAGGCAGGCACCCCATCCCGGTGTGGATGCAGCGCGCCCACCGGCGAGGTGAGCGGGATATGCAGCGCGTCAACGATTCCGGGCTCGGCATCGCAGATCCACGGTATCGCGTTGACCGCCCGCATGCCCGTTGCCAGCAAGCCGTGATCGTTGTGGCTCTCGCCGGGGAGATACCCGACTTCGAACTCCGCGTCTAAGCTCGGTTCTCCGTCGATATTGACCCGCCAGATGCCATCGGTTCCACCGGTTCGGCCCTTCGGCCAGTCCGGGGCCAGATCGTCGGCGATACGGTCAACGTGCTCGATGGTGACCACCTCGCGGCCGTCTACGACGCCGATGCACGCTGCCCGGGTGGCGCCGACCGTGCCGGCTTCGACGAGTCCGAACGCGGTGTTGATATCGCGCGGCGTGGCCTGAAACTCGCACGTCTCGCGGATGTCATCGAGTTCAACCCCCAACGATTCGGCGACCATGGTGACCGCGGCGCCCCACCCCCAGCGGAGCGTGCCCGGCGCCTTCAACCCACCCTGGTAGTCGAGAGGCTGGCCGAAGCCGAACAGATCGCGCATGTCGTATTCGGCTGGATAGTCCGAGTAGTTCGTGATCTCGATGCCACGTACCGAGTAAACCTTGTGTGACATGGACATCAGCGCGATGGGAAACAAGTCGGCGCCGAATCCCGGCTCGATACCGCTGGAGAACAGAGAGCTTCGTCCGGCTTCGGCCGCGCCGCGGATCGCATCGGTAACCTTGTCGGGCATCGAGCCGCGCGGGTAGACCAGCCCCGATATCGCGGTTGTCACAATGTTCTTGCCGGCGGTGAGGATTCGGCACAGGTCACCGATCGCTTCCTTCATCCGCTGCGGCGCCGGCGCGGCGTATACCACGCAGTCGGCGTCGCCATTGAGGATCGCCGACTCGTCTCGCGTGGCGCAAACTCCGACCGGATCGATGCCGGCGAGCTCACCGGCGTCCTTGCCGCTCTTACTCTCTGAGTGCACCCACACCCCGACCAGCTCAAGGTTGGGCCGGTCGGCAATGGTGCGGATTGCGTACTTTCCGACGCCGCCGGTGGCCCAAACGGCGACTTTGTATTTCGGTTTCACGAGTTCGGCTTCCTTCTCCAGTAGGGACTCTTGATCGCTTCGACGGCTTCGGTGACGTAGTGATCCAGCGGGCGACGGTTGCGGGATTGACGTACCCAGCGCTGAAATCCGTAATCGGCTGCGGCAAAGGCGAGTTGGACCAGTAGGCCCGGTCGGATATCGGTATCGGGGTTGGCGCCCATGCGTGCGGCGACCAGCTTGGCCGCCCGCTCTTTGTCGGCGGGTGTGTGCATGGTCAGCTTGCCGAGCACCTCGGGGGCGACCAGCAGGGCTTTGCGCCACTCTTCGGTGTCGGCCGCGTCGAACGAGCGGGTGCGGGTGACGATCGCGTTGATCAGCGCGACGTCGGGCGACTCGGCGGCGGGCCGCTGTTCGAGCAGGTTGACGATTGCGGTGCCGCCGTGCCGGACCGGTGCCAGCAGCACCTCCTCCTTCGTCGGGACGTACCGGAAGAAGGTCCGTGGCGAAACACCCGCGGCCGCGGCGATTTCCTCCGTTGTCACGGCGTCGTATCCGTGTTCAATGAACAGCCGGAACGCCGCACGCCGGATGTCGGCGCGGATCTGTGCGCGCTGGCGATCTCGCAGCGATTTTCGGTCGGTGGGAAAGGTCATCGGAAGCAACCGATTCCGCCGTCGACCTGGATCGTCTGCCCGGTAATGAAGGTCGCGTCACTGCTGAGCAGGAACGCCACCAGCGCACCGACGTCGGTGCGAACATCGCCGATGCGTTTCATCGGAACGCGCCGCACCGCCTTCGCGTAATCGTCAGGGGCGAACTGCTTCCACGATTTGACACCGTCGGATTCGGCGAAGGGGCAGATGACGTTGACACGGATGTTGTCGCGCCCCCACTCCAGGGCGGCGACCTTCGACAGGCCACGGATGCCTTCCTTCGCGGCTGCGTAACCGCCCCATTTGGGCTCGCCGCCGGTGCCCGTCCCCGAGCCGAGGTTGACGATCGACCCGCCGCCGGCCTCGAGCATCAACGGGTGTACTGCCTGCATGAGCAGGAAGGTCGCCCGGGGGCCGACGTCGTAGCCGAGCGCCAGGTCCTCGGTGGTGATGTCCACAAACGCCTTGGGCTCGTTGGTGGCGATCGCGTTGTTGACCAGCCCGTGCACCGTGCCGAAGGCGTCGACGGCAGCCGCCACGATTCGCTTGGCGCTGCCCGGATCCCGCAGATCGGCGACCAGTTTCGCGACCCGGCCCACCGCCTCGAGCTCGGTGGTTGTCGCTGCGAGCACCTCATCTTGGATGTCGACCAGCAGCACCGCCGCACCACGTTCGAGCAGTGCGATGGCGATGCCCTTACCCACGCCTTGGGCGGCACCGGTGACGATCGCGACGTGCCCGCGCATCGAGTCGGGATGAGTGTAGGTCACTTGACCGGCCCCATCTGGAGCGCCACGCCGCGGTGCATTTCGTAGGTGCTACGGGCACCGTCGGGCAATTCGATGAACTCCACCGGTGTCCCGTCCGGGTCTTTGACGAAAAACATTCGCACACCGCCGATCTCGAACGGCTCCTGGTCGGGCGGATAGCCGGCGTCGCTGATGCGGCGATGGGTGTCGTTCAGATCGGTCACCGACAACGACACGTTGTGAATACCGGTAATGCCGCGACGGGCCGGCTTGTCGGTGCCGGGTTTAGCTCCCAGGGACAGCAGTTCCACCATCAATCCACCCAGCAAGCCACCGACCACGCGGCCTTCTTGCTTCCGCTTAGCGTGCAGGACCGCGTCGAAAGGCTCACCGGAGACCAGGGTTTCGAACACCACCTCCATGCCGAGCAGGTCTCGGTAGAACGCCAGCGCGCGGTCCATGTCGGTCACGCCGACGACAAGGTGACAGAACGAAACGTCGGCCAGGACTGCGTCAGTCATGGTGCCTCCGCCGCAAGCTTGGCCGCCGGGCGGCCGGCGAACAGCGGCAGGTCCAGATAGGTCTTGATGCCGGGCTCGGCGGCGCAGACGTCGGGAATCGCGTTGACGCAGTGGTTGGCGGTGGCCACCACACCCGGATTTCGTTTCAGCCCTTCGGCGATCGTCTCCGGCTGCAGTCCCTTGAAGGTGAGGCTCACGGTCGGGTCGCCGGTGATCTCGACCTCGAAGCGTTCACCGCGCCCACCGAAGTTCCAGGCCGGTTCCAGGTTCTCCTCGCCCATCAGCCAGTTGACTGCCGCGGTGATCACCGGCTCGCCGTCGACGAGGGCCTGCCAGCGGAACCGGCGTGCGGCCACGGTACCGGTGGGAAGAGGAAATGGGCCGTAGTCGATGTCCGAGGTCGCCACGGCGACGTCCTGAATGGTCCGGATGTTCGGATCGATGCGAAATCCCATGTGGTCGGCGACCATTCGCACCGACTGCTTGAAACCCGCCTCGAGCAGGCCGGCCATCGGCCCTTGCATGGCTTCCTCGCGGGTGCCGCCGAATCCCATGATGTGGCGCACGACGTCCGGGGCGTTGTAGGTGCGGATGTCGGAGAATTCCTCGGCCCGCACGTGGGTGACCGCCGACGACAGCGAGGACAGCATGAGCGGGAATCGCTCGGTGATACCGCCCGGATGGATCCCCGAACCGTGCAGGGTCACACCGGCTTCGACCGCAGCGTCGGCGACGGCCTGGTGACGCGAGTTGCCCGGATCGGGGTATACCCAACCGACCGGGGTCACCACGTTCTTGCCGGACCGCAGGATCGCGATGACCTCCTCGTCGTTGGGGACCAGCGGGCTGTACACCACGCAGTCGGCCTCGGTCGCCAGGACCTCGTCGACGCTGGTGCTGGCGGCCACACCCAGCGCGGCGGTGCCGAGGATCTCGCCGACGTCGCGCCCGTTCTTGTCCGCACTGTGCACCCAGCACCCGACGAGCTCGAGCTGCGGGTGATTCAGTACGCATTCGATGGCGGCCTTGCCGACTCCTCCGGTCGCCCACTGAACGACACGAAGTTTGGACTGACTGTTCACGCGCGCACCCGCCTTTACACGTCGACGACTTAATGGCACAGTATGTCTAGATGGCAGTCACTGTCAACGATGCGGAGAGGTGGATGCGATGGGTGTCCTTGATGGCAAGATCGCGATCGTCACCGGAACCAGCCGCGGCGTGGGTGTCGGCATCGCCCATGAGCTGCTACGCGCGGGCGCCACGGTCGTCGGGTGTGCGCGCTCGCCGCTGGACAGCATCCCGGGCATCGAGCAGGACTGGGCGGCCCGCGCCTCCCAGAAGGTCTGCGACCAAGGCGATTACCGGTCGATCGACTCCTTTGTCGGCGAAGTCGTCTCCGCACACGGCCGGCTCGACATCTTGGTGAACAACGCCGGCGGGACCGTGCCGGCACCGCACGCGGAGAGCATTCCCGAACTCGTCCAACGCATCCAGGGCGCACCGCGCAGCGACGACGACTACGAACGCACCGCGCTGTTTCACGCCTACGCGGTGCAGATGAACCTGATCAGCCCGCTGTGGTTCGCGATCCGGGCATATCGGCAGATGACCACTCAGGACGGAATCGGTTGCATCATCAACATTTCCAGCGGTGCCGGGCATCCGGCTGGATCACCGACCCTGGTCTCGTACGGGGCTGCGAAAAGCGGTCTCAACCACCTCACCCGGTCGCTGGCCGAGGAATGGGGGCCGAAGGTCCGGGTGAACTGTGTGGCACTCGGGCCGACGATGACGGAGAACTTCCGGTCGTTCGTGCTGCCCAAAGACGATCCGACCGGCGAAAAGTACTTCGCCTCCGTGCCGTTGCGTCGCGCGGGCGAGCCCGCCGAGGTGGGCCGGGTGTGTGTGTTTCTGGCCGGCGGAGACGCGGACTTCGTCAACGGCACCACCATCGAGCACGACGGCGGCATGCTGCCCGGCGTGCTCTACGACGCCGGCCTGAAGACGATCACCGATCTGTTGTGACAGCGCGCAGGCTGCGCTGGGGCAGGCCCGAATACTGACTGAGCGGGCGGATCAGCGCGTTGGAGCCGGCCTGCTCGATGATGTGGGCGGTCCAGCCGGTGATACGGCTCATCACGAATAGCGGAGTGAAGCTAGGGATGTCGAATCCCATCAGGTAGTACGCGGGGCCGGTCGGGAAGTCCAGGTTGGGCTTGATGCCGTTGGCGGCGAACATCTCCTTCTCCAGGATGGAGTAGATGTCCAACCAGCGCTGGCCGTCGTGTGCCTTTGCGACCCGGATCAGGGCCTCTTTCATGGTCGGCACTCGGGAGTCACCGTTCTTGTAGACCCGGTGGCCGAAGCCCATGACCTTCTCTTTGTGAGACAGCTTGCCGTGCAACCACTCCGAGGCCTTCGAGGGATCACCGATCTCGATCATGTCGTGCATGACCGCCTCGTTGGCCCCGCCGTGCAGCGGCCCCTTCAGGGCGCCGATCGCCGCCGTCACCGCGCTGTAGATGTCCGACTGCGTTGACGTGACTACCCGAGCGGCGAAAGTGGACGCGTTGAAGCTGTGTTCGGCGTAGAGGATCATCGACTGCTCGAACGCGGTGCGGATCACCGGGTCGGGAATCTCGCCGAAGCACATGTTGAGGAAGTTGTCCACATAGCCGAGGTGGCTGTGCGGTGCGATCGGCGCCAAGCCTCGTCGGCGACGAATGTCGATGGCGACGATGGTGGGCAGAACGGCGAACATGCGCAGCGACTTGGCGTAGTTGGCCGACTCGGTGCTGTCGTCCTCCGCCGGGTCCTCGGCGCCCAAGTAGCTGATCGCGGTGCGCACCACGTCCATGGGATGGCAGTTGTCGGGCAGCTTGGCCAGCAACGACTGCAGCGAACGGTCGATTCGACGACTGGCCCGCTCACGCTGGGTGAACAACGCCAACTCGCCGTCGGTCGGCAGTTCGCCGTGCCACAGCAAGTATGCAACCTGCTCGAAGCTGCAGTGGGCGGCCAGATCCTGCACCGGGTAGCCGCGGTAGGTGAGCGAGTTGGTCTCAGGCACCACTTTGGATATCGCGGTGGTGTCGACGACCACCCCGGCCAGACCCTGGTAGATCTTTGGCTCGGCAGTAGCGACTGCGCTCATTGGTTCGGTCCTTTCACTTCAAAGTTGAAGATGTCGTCGTCGAATTGGCTGTAGTCGGCGTAGCGCAGCAGTTCGTAAAGCCGTTTGCGATGTTGCATCTGATCGAGCAAGCCGGATTGTGTTCCCGTGGCACCGATTTCGCGTAGTCCGGCTTCGACCGCCTGCATCGCCAGCCGCAGGGTGGTGACCGGGTAGATCACGATGTTGTAGCCGATGTCGGTGAGCTGCGAGACGCTCAGCAAGTCTGACTTGCCGAACTCGGTCATGTTTGCCAGCAGCGGGGTGTCGACCCCGGCACGGAAAGCCTCGAAGTCCGCTGGGCCGGTGAGCGCCTCGGTGAAGATCAGGTCGGCGCCGGCGTCGGTGTAGGCGCGCGCCCGCTCGATCGCGGCATCCAGGCCTTCGATACCGGCGGCGTCGGTGCGCGCACAGATGATGAAATTGGGGTCTCGGCGTGCTGCCACCGCCGCCCGCAGCCGCTTGACCATCTCCGCGGTCGGGACGACGGCCTTGCCGTCCAGGTGCCCGCACCGCTTCGGGTTGACCTGGTCCTCGAGGTGACAACCCGCCAGCCCGGCATCCTCCAGCTGGGTGATGGTGCGCGCGGCGCTCATCGGCTCGCCGAATCCGGTGTCGGCATCGATCAGCGTCGGCAGGTCGGTGACCGCCGCGATCTGCGCGCCGCGCGACGTCACCTCGGTCAGCGTGGTCAAGCCGATGTCGGGTAACCCAAGGTCGGCTGACAACACAGCACCGGAGACGTAGACCCCCTCGAAACCGATCTCGGCGACGAGCTTGGCTACCAGCGGCGAGAACGCGCCCGGGAAGCGTTGCAGCCGAACGGAATTCAAACCCGCCCTAAACGCCGCCCGTTTGTCGGCGGGGCTGGCTGCCGCCCCCAACAACCCGGTCATCGGAAAATCCCTGACGGAATGGTCGGGGCCTTGTCCAGCACTTCGGGCAGCGCCCGCACATTCAGCGCTCCCAAGTCGCCGCCCTTCAGATCGCCGACTTGCTGCACGGCGTTCAGGAACCGTTGCTGTTCAGCGGTATCCACCACCCCGTCGGCGAGATTGGTGAACTTGGCGATGTACTGCTCGCGCTGGAATGGCCGCGCGCCCAAGGGGTGCGCATCGGCGACCGCCAGCTCGTCGGTGATCACCTCGCCGCTCTTGAGTGTTACCTCCGCGCGTGCCCCGAACGCCTTTTCGGCCGGGTCAGTCGAGTGATACCGGCGGGTCCACTCCGGGTCCTCGACAGTGGAGATCTCGTGCCACAACTCGACCGTGTCCGGCCGGTGTGCACGTTCGGGAGCGTACGAGCGTTCGTGGTCCCATGTGCCGTCCTGCAGCGCGACGGCGAAGATGTAGGGCAGTGAGTGGTCCAGCGTCTCCCGGGAGGCGTCGGGGTCGAACTTCTGCGGGTCCCCGGAGCCGGTGCCGATCACGTAGTGGGTGTGGTGGCTGGTGTGCAGCACGATCGTGGCGATCTGTTCAAGATCGCCGATGCGCTCACGCAGCCGGCGAGCCAGGTCGATCGGCGCCTGGCTCTGGTACTCGGAGGAGTGTTCCTTGGTGTAACTGTCCAGGATGGCCCGCTTGGGCTCCCCCGGCGCGGGCAGCGGCACCTGGTAGGTGTGCTCGGGGCCGGACAGCAGCCAGGCGATCACGCCGTCCTCGCCCTCCCAGATCGGCGCCGGCGAACCCTCGCCCCGCATCGCGCGGTCGACCGCCTCGATCGCGACCTTGCCGGCAAGCGCAGGCGCGAAGGCCTTCCAGCTGGAGATCGAGCCCTTGCGGGATTGACGGGTCGCGGTGGTCAGGTGCAGCGCCTGACCGATGGCTTGGTAGATCGTGTCGGCGTCAAGCCGCAGCATGGTGCCCAGGCCGGCGGCCACCGACGGGCCCAGGTGGGCGACGTGGTCGATCTTGTGCTCGTGCAGGCAGATGCCCTTGACCAAGTCGATCTGGATTTCGTAGGCCGTTGCCAGGCCGCGAATCAGGTCGGCGCCCCGCACGCCCAGCTGCTGGGCGACGGCCACCAGCGGCGGGATGTTGTCCCCGGGGTGGGAGTACTCGGCGGCCAGAAAGGTGTCGTGGTAGTCGAGTTCGCGCACGGCGACGCCGTTGGCCCAGGCGGCCCACTCCGCCGAGTAGCTGCCGTCGACGCCGAACACCGTCGCACCCGGCCGCGCCCGGTGCGCCAGTGCCTGGTGGCGGGCGGTGGTGACCGGTCGCCGCAGCACCGATGCCGCGCTGACCGCAGCGTTGTCGATCATCCGGTTGATCACCATCGCCTCGGTCTCGGCGGCCACGGCGACCGGATCGGCCGCGACCTCCGCGATCTTGAAAGCGAGATGGTCGGTGAGCGGAAAGTCGTCGGCGCTGCGGTGCGTTCGAACCGAATGGATCAACATAATCCGCACACTATGCAAACTCCGCTGCGATGGAAAGTCCCTGGACATGTGTAATTTTGTGTCCTCTTCCGCCGCATATTGCGAATCTTGTGAAAGCCATCCGGAGTAATGTGTCAGCGGTGGCGAAGATGTTTTCGGGTGCTCGGTTGCGACGGCTGCGAAGCGAGCGCAGCCTCAGCCAGGTCGCGCTGGCGCGCGCGCTCGACTTGTCCACCAGCTACGTCAACCAGCTGGAGAACGATCAGCGGCCGATCACTGTCCCGGTGCTGCTTGCGCTGACCGAGCGCTTCGACCTGCCTCCGCATTACTTCTCCCCCGATACCGACGCCCGGTTGGTGGCCGACCTGTCGGATGTCTTTACTGCCACCGCCGGAGAGGATGCGGTCAGCGGCGCCCAGATCGAGGAATTGGTTGCCCGGATGCCCGGGGTCGGCCGAAGCCTGGTTGCCGTGCACCGACGGCTGCGGGACGCCACCGAGGAACTGGAGGCGTATCGCTCGCACGCGACGACAGAGACATCGCTGCCGCCGGAGCACCCGATGCCGTTTGAGGAAGTCCGCGACTTCTTCTACGACCGCAATAACTACATCGCCGAACTCGACACCGCGGCCGAGGAAATGTTTGCCGAGAACGGAATGAAGATCGGCGGGCTGGACGTGCAGCTGTCGGCGCTGATGCGCGACCGGTTGGGGGTTAGCGTCGTGATCGACGGCAATCTCGCCGAGCACGCCAAGCGTTCCTACGATCCCGATGCCCGAGTGTTACGCGTCGCGCAATGGCTATTGCCGGGGCAGCGCGCCTTTCAAATCGCCACCCAGCTGGCGCTGCTCAGCGAATCGGAGTTGCTGTCGGCGATCGTGGCCACCGACGACCAGCTCACCCCCGAATCCCGCGGCGTCGCCCGAATCGGCCTGGCCAACTATTTCGCCGGCGCATTTCTGCTGCCTTACCGCGAATTCCACCGGGCAGCAACCGAATTGCGGTATGACGTCGACTTGCTGGCCCGCCGTTTCGAGGTCGGCTTCGAGACGGTGTGCCACCGTCTCTCAAACCTGCAGCGACCGCAGCTGCGCGGGGTGCCGTTCATCTTCGTCAGAACCGACAAGGCGGGCAACATCTCGAAGCGCCAGTCCGCCACCGCGTTTCACTTCAGCCGGGTGGGCGGCAGCTGCCCGCTGTGGGTAGTGCACGACGCGTTCGCCCATCCGGGCCGGATCGTCAGACAGGTCGCCCAGATGCCCGATGGCCGTTCGTATTTCTGGATCGCCAAGACCACCGCACCCGAAGGGCAGGGCTATCTGGGCCAGCACAAGAGCTTCGCGATCGGCTTGGGCTGCGACCTGGTCCACGCCGACAAGCTGGTCTACTCCACCGGAATCGCGCTGGACGACCCGAATACCGTCGTCCCGATCGGAGCCGGCTGCAAGATCTGCAACCGGCCGGCATGCCCGCAACGCGCATTCCCCTACCTGGGCGGACGTGTCGTCGTCGACGAAAACAGCGGCAGCGGCCTGCCCTATTCGCCGGTAACCGAGCCGCGATCGGTATAGCCGGCCCGCGAAACGGCGGCGGCTACTGAGCCTGTTTGACCGGCGGCCGGTAGAACATCAGCAGCTGGCCGACCCCGCCGCCCAGTCCCAGCAGTAACGAGATCAGCAGGCCGTGCCAGCCGTTGCGCCAGTTCTGCCCGAAGATCAGCCAGTCCAGGCTGTACTGGCCGGGCCCAATTGTGGCGACCGCGACGGCGCCGGCGGCCAGCACCAGGTTGTATTCCCAGCCCTCCTTGACGATGAAGAAGCCGTTGGGTCGGTGCACGGTCCACGCGGCGACGAACATCAGGGCAACGAAGCCGGCAGCGGGAATGGGCGTGAAGAGGCCGGCCGCCAACCCCAGGCCGGCGCTGATCTCGGTGCTGGCCGCGACCACGGCCTGGAACGTGCCGTACTTCATGCCGATGCTTTCAAACCAGCGCGCGGTGCCCGGGATCCTGCCACCGCCGAAGAACTTGTTGTAGCCATGAGCTGCAAGGGTCAGCCCCAGTACCACCCGCAGGATCAGCAACCCGAGATCGTAGGCAACCATAGAGGCCAACCTAGATCATCGGGCAAGCACGGATGGGCCGAGGTATCCTGCGACCCGCAAACGACCGCAAAGGAGTCGCACATCAAGATCGCCATCATTGGCGCCGGCAACGTCGGGCGCACCCTGGGCACCGCCTGGCGCGACCGCGGTCACGACGTCGGGTTCGGCCTGTTGCGCGGCCGATCCTGAACATTCGAATGTCCATCCCGAACCCACCCGTGCTGCTGCTCGACGGCGACGCGAGCTACCCACCGGAAATTCTCGGCCACAAGGGGCACGGCATCGACATGATGCGCCGTAACGGTTTGCCGGTACCGCCCGCGTTCTGCATCACCGCGGAGGTAGGCGCACGTTATCGCGCCGCACCGGCGGCGACGATCGACGCGATCTGGGACGACGTGCTCGACGGGATGCGCCGGCTGGAAGCCGCAACGTCGCGCACCTTCGGACGAGGGCCTCATCCACTGCTGGTCAGTGTGCGCTCCGGCGCCGCGGTGTCGATGCCCGGGATGATGGACACGGTGTTGGATCTCGGGGTCAACGACGCCGTCGAGGAGGCACTGGCGGCAGAAGGCTCGGTCGGGTTCGCCCGCGACACCCGGCGGCGGTTCACCGGGTCTCCGGTCGGCTGCGACGCGCCCGCCGATCCGTACCTGCAATTGCGCGCCGCGATCGAGGCGGTGTTCGCGTCGTGGGACTCACCGCGCGCCGCTGCGTATCGCGCCCATCACGGGCTCGACGATCGGGGCGGTACCGCAGCGGTAGTGCAGGCGATGGTGTTCGGCAACGTCAACGCCAATTCCGGTGCCGGCGTGGTTTTTTCGCGAAACCCGATGACCGGCGCCGACGAGGAGTTCGGTGAGTGGCTGCCCGTCGGTCAGGGCGACGACGTGGTATCGGGCACGGTCGACGTGGAACCGATCACCGCGCTACGCGACCAGCAGCCGGCTGTCTACGACGAGCTGATCGCCGCCGCCCGCTCGTTGGAGCGACTCGCCTCCGACGTGCAAGAGATCGAGTTCACCATTCAAGACGGGACGTTGTGGCTGCTGCAGACGCGGCCGGCGAAGCGGTCGGCGCAGGCCGCGGTGCGCCTGGCGTTGCAACTGCATCGCGACGGCCTGATCGACGAGACCGAGACTCTGCGGCGGGTGCGGCCGGCGCATGTGGAGGCGCTGCTGCGGCCGTCGCTGCAACCGGAAAACCGCTTGACCGCACAGCTTTTAGCCGAAGGCCTGCCAGCCGGGCCCGGCGTGGTCACCGGGCGGGCCTATACCGAGGTGGACGCCGCGATCGATGCCGCCGACCGCGGCGAGGACGTCATCCTGGTGCGCAACCACACCAGTCCCGACGACATCCACGGCATGCTGGTCGCGCGCGGCGTCGTCACCGAAACCGGCGGGGCCACCAGCCACGCGGCCGTGGTCAGCCGTGAGCTCGGCCGGGTGGCGGTGGTGGGCTGCGGGCGCGGGATCGCGGAATTACTGGCCGGCAGGCTGGTCACCGTCGACGGCACCGAAGGCGAAGTGCGTGACGGGATTCTGCAGCTGACCGCCTGGTCCGAGGACCACACACCGGAGCTGCGCGAATTGGCCGACATCGCCCTGCGCGTCAGCCCGCTTCGCGGCCACACCAGCGGCGACTACCCACGACTGGAGAGCTACTCCGACGGCGCGGTGCGCGCGGCGATGGCCAGCGGCCACACCGACGTAGTGTCCGCCAGCCCGCTGCTGGCGATGCTGGCCGCGATGCGCCTCAACGAGGGCACGTGAGCGAGTTGGCCGTGTTGCAGGCGGTCCGGCTGAAGGGTCGGGTGAGCCTGGCCGACCTGGCCGTGACGCTCGGAGAGGATGCGGACGACCTCGCCGGCACCGTTGAACGGCTCACCGAGTCGGGCTTGCTTGTCGACGGCAAACCGCTGCGGGTCAGTCCCGACGGCCGTGTCCGGCTCGCCGAGTTGCTGGCCACCGAGCGCGCGCACATCGACACCGCGGCGCTGGCCGACGCCTATGCCGAATTTCGCTCCGTCAACGCCGAATTCAAAGCGCTGGTCACCGATTGGCAACTCAAGGACGGCCAGCCCAACAACCACGAGGACCCCGACTACGACGCCGCTGTGCTGGCTCGCCTGGAGGACGTGCACCACCGGATAACGCCGATCGTCGACGCCGCTGCTGCCCAGCTGCCGCGGCTGAGCCGCTACTCGGCCAAACTGCAGTCAGCGCTGGACAACGTCCATGCCGGCGACACGGCTTGGCTGTCCCGGCCACTCATCGACTCCTACCACACCGTGTGGTTCGAGCTGCACGAGGAGCTGATCGTCGCCGCCGGCCTGACCCGCGACTCGGAAGCTAAATCCGGTGATGCCCAATAGGTTTCGTCAGAGCTCGTCGTTCAACCTGGCGACATAGTCGTCGATGTCGCCGACGGCGGATTCGGCCGCATGGACGCTGATCGCCACCGTGTCGCCGATACCGTGCACGCCATGAACGAGGCCCATCAGCGGTGACAGCGCCGGATAGCCGGCGGTCCACAACACCGGTGCCGCACCGAAGAGCAGGTCGCCGGGTCCGCGGTAAACGCTGGACACCACTGTGTGGCCGGACACCCGCGATGGCCGGACGTCGGGGTCGAAATGGCTGACGCCCCAGCGCAGCAGCGGCGCGGGCACAGCGGCGAACGCCTGGTCCGCCGCGCGCACCGCCGGGTGCTGTGAGCGCCGGCGGGCGTCGGCCAAGTCTGCCGCGATCCGCTCCACTCGGGCCTCCCGGCCCAGGCCCGGATACAGCCCGACAGTCACGTTGGAGAAGTGGTTATACGCTTGTGGCACACCGGTTTTAGCCATCGGGACCTCGGCTATCAGCGATGCGTCCGCATCGCCCAGGTAGCCGGAGAGTGCACCGGACACTGCGGCCAACGCCGCGACGGTGACGGTCGGGCCGCGCACCTGCGCGCGGTGCCGCAGCAGGGTCCGCATGGTGCGCACCCCGGCAGGCCGGGCGTTGGTGGACAGCGCCGGCCGCGTTCCGGGCCCAGGCCGCAGCAGCCCAGCGCCGGTGTCGCGCACCAGCTTGCGATGGGCGCGAACGGAATTGACGGCGCGCCAGGGCAGGAAGCCCGGCGAAGCCGACACGTCGGGTACCGGCTTGGGCCGGCCGAAGAGCCAAGCGGCCAGCGCTGACGCGCGCGCACCGTCGGCTAGCGCGTGCGCGGCCTGCATCACCGCGACGGTGCCCGGGCCGGTGCCGCCCGGCAGGTCGTGCACTGGCCCGAAGAAGTGCAAGCGCCACGGCGCCCGGCGGATGTCTACCTGGTCGTCGGCGAGCCGGACCACGGCGTCAAGACAGCCGCTCCAGCTGTCGTCGTCGAGTTGCTGGCGAGTGATCCGCTCGGGTCCAAGGGAAGTCGCCACCCAGCTGGGATAGGTCAACGGCGATCCGTCGTCCACGCGTACCGTCAGTGCTGGACACGCTCGCGCCCGACCGCGCACATCGTCGACCGCGCGCTCGAAATCCGTTGGCTCGCCGTCGAATGCGTAGAGCAAAAATTGGTCGCTGGGGACCTTGGCCGACATCCAGTAGAACTGCGCATCGACGGCCGTCATCCGGGCCGGCATGTCCACCTCCTCTTAGACCACAGTTGTCCGACTTGTGTGGGTGTCACGGGACGGTGTGTGGGATTGCAGCCCATTAGCGTGTCGTAGCAGGCCGCAGGGATGACTCAGAGTTGTCTTGTCACCCGTGGTTCGGGTTGACCCTACTGTGGTGTGTCACCCCTGCGGTCTGCGTTCGCGGCGTGACTGAAGAGAGGCCTGACCGCAAGCTGCTGTGAGAGGTACTTGAAGTCGGATTGTCCGCCGCGGATTCCCCACCCACATGAGCGAAGGGAACCCGTATTCCATGATCGTCATCGGCATCGATCCGCACAAGACCACTCACACCGGCACCGCACTGGACCCGGCCACCAACTCTGATGTCGGTTCGCTGCGCATCGAAGCATCCCTGGCCGAATACCAGCGTCTGATCCTCTGGGCGAAACCATGGCCCGAACGCACCTGGGCGATCGAAAACGCCGACGGTCTCGGGCATCACTTGGCGCTGTGGTTGCTAGCTCGCGGTGAGGTCGTCCTCGATATTCCGACCACAGCGACTGCACGGGTCCGGGAACTCTCCCGGGGAGGTCGCCGTAAGAACGACCGCATCGATGCCGCGGCGGCGGCTAGTGTCGCAGCGCTGCAGGGCGATGCCCGTCAGGTCTACCCCGAGACCACCACCGACGCGCTGGCGCTGCTGGATGAACGTCGAGTCAACCTGTCACACAGCAGAACCCGCGCGATCAATCAATTACACGCGCTGCTGCGCGAGTTGATGGCCGGCGGCGCACCGACGTCGCTGACCCCCGCCAAGGCTACCGCCGCACTCGGTGGATTCCGCCCCCGCACCGGCCCAGACCGGACTCGGGAGGACCTTGCCAAGGAGCTCATTGCCGACGTCCGACGCTTCGACAAGCAGATCAAGGCCAACGAGGCCAAGATCGCCGTTCTGCTCGACGAGCACGGCACCACTCGGCGCGAGGTCGACGGCGTCGGATCTGTCTTGGCCGCCCGCCTGCTGGGCCGCACCGGCCAGGCGACCAGGTTCGCCTCGGCTGCCGCATACGCGAACTACACCGGCACCGCGCCCGTCCAAATTGCGAGCGCTGATTCCTCTAGGCACCGGCTGTCCCGCTACGGGGACCGGCAACTGAACTCCGCGATCTCCCGTCACCGGTGTGCTTGAACAGGAAGCCGCCGTGCGCCTCGATCGCCTTACGCAAGACCTCGTCATGCGCGGCCAGCGCCGCCCGCATGCCATCCGCGTCGGCCTCCCACCGACGCGTCGACCCCTCCACACCGGTGAACAGAAACGTCACCACCCCCGAGGGAGCAGCCGCCGCAGGAGCGGACACCCCCGCAGCATCTCACAAACAGACGCGCTCCCACCTCGCACATCGGCGGAATCCGACCGAGACACCCACGTCCCGAGGCGCGGCCCAGCGCTACCCGGTGGCCGGATCGCGGCGGCGATATGGCACATGCTGGCTGGCCAGCGATGACACGATAGTGACGTGGAACGACAGTGGGGTGGCCGCGTGACATGACGGCGGCAGCCTTGGTGTGCGGGTCGTGCGGTACTGAGCTGCCGCCGACCTCGAAGTTCTGTAACGAGTGCGGTGTGGCGGTTGCGACTGCCACGACACCGGCCGAGTACAAGCAGGTCACGGTGCTGTTCGCCGACGTCGTGCACTCGATGGACATCGCTGCGGCGGTGGGTGCCGAGCGGCTGCGCGAGATCATGGCCGAGCTGGTTGAGCGTTCTAGGGCGGTGGTGCAGCGGTGCGGCGGCACGGTCGACAAGTTCACCGGTGACGGGGTCATGGCGGTGTTCGGTGCGCCGGTTGCGTTGGAGGACCACGCTATTCGTGCCTGTCTGGCGGCCTTGGGCGTTCAGGAGGAGGCCAAGCGGCTTGAATCGCCCCGGCGTGTCCGGACACTTCACT
>Ga0209656_10000868_pt1 | contig 19597 bp, 19 predicted proteins | sample BogFormECP12_OM2_FD_188239 | JGI IMG/M metagenome (GOLD analysis project Ga0209656, IMG submission 188239) | Bog forest soil microbial communities from Calvert Island, British Columbia, Canada - ECP12_OM2 (SPAdes) (version 2) | ecosystem: Environmental > Aquatic > Freshwater > Wetlands > Bog ... | reverse complement strand
CCCGCTGCTCGGTGGAATCGACCGGAATGTCTTGTTTAAGGATCTTGACGGCAAGACCGCCTTCGAAAAGGAAATCGATTACTTTGGCGCGCGCATCCGCCGCTATCCCAACCTCAACGTGATTTACCAGGGCAAGCCTCTCATGCTGATTTACCTGGGCGCCGCGCAGGATCCCAACCAGTCAGACAATCCCTTGTGGTTCCGAATCAGGGAATTTCTGGAAAAGCATCCCGAGATCACGAGTCAGTACACCTTCCAGATGATCGCCGGATACCTCGACAGCCAGCCCGGCCTCTGGGTCACGCAAGGCACACCCGATCGCCCAATCGAAATCAACCCGCTCTACGGCTTCTGGAGCGTGGTCGATCGCCTCAACCCCACCTGCACCGTGGCTCCGTTCTGCCCCTACTACCCCACCTACAACGAAGTCGTCACCAGCAATGGTTCTCGGGTCGAAAACTTCACCGCATCCATCGCCACCGCCGGTCAGAGCGGCTGGGGCTGCCCCAACTCGGAGGCTCCGCCCTATTGTCCTGACGATGCCCTGCGCTTCGGAAAAGATCGCGCGTACGTCACTTTCGACTCATTCATGACTTACGCGCGCCAACTGGATCCCATCTTTCTGATCGTCGATCAGTTCAACGAATTCACTCCCCCCGACGAAGGATGGAACGCCAATACCAACGACGATATCGAGCCCGCCAATCTCTGGGGCTTCGGCGCCCTCGACGCCGTGAAAAAACAAATCGCTACCTACCGTCAGAATCCCGCAGAGAACCCGACCGAACTCCCCTGATTCCCGAAGAGAACATCAGGGCATCGCAAGGGACCTCCGATTCAGCGCCAACCCCATGGCCCTGTGCTACCATCTACTGTTTTCTGTGGCAGCGGAAAACCGAACTCAGTCCGTTCGAAAGTCAGTAACAGTCCGATGAAAGACACTCTCGGAGTCCTTCTTGCCGGCGGCGCTGGAGAGCGCCTGTACCCTCTCACCCGCGACCGCGCCAAGCCCGCCGTCACCTTCGGCGGAATGTATCGCATCATTGATATCACTCTTTCCAACTGTCTCAACTCCGATCTGCGCCGCGTCTACATCCTCACCCAGTACAAGGCGCTCTCGCTCAATCGCCACATCCGTGAAGGCTGGAACATTCTCGGCCGCGAGGTTGGCGAGTTCGTGGAAGTCCTTCCGCCCATGAAGCGCGTCAGCGACCAGTGGTATCAGGGCACCGCCGACGCGGTGTACCAGAACATTTACTCCATCGGCTCCGAGCAGCCCAAGTACGTCCTCATCCTTGGCGGCGATCACATCTATAAAATGGATTACGGCAAGATGATGAGGCAGCACGAAGACTCCGCCGCCGATGTCACCCTGGCTACCATCCAAATTGATCTCGCGGAGACCGCCCGCTTCGGCGTGGTCGATGTCGATAAGGACGGCCGCGTCAACGGCTTCGAAGAGAAGCCCGCTACCACGGCGCTCCGTTCTCACCTGAATCCGGAAAAAGCCGCCGGCTCCATGGGCGTCTATCTTTTCAATGCTGACGTCCTCATCCCGGTCCTGCTGAAAGATTCCGAAGATCCCAATTCCAGTCACGATTTCGGCAAAGACATTCTCCCCAAGATGGTGGATGACTATCGCGTCTTCGCCTACGACTTCATCGACGAAAATAAGAAAGAAGCCCTCTATTGGCGCGACGTAGGCACCCTCGAGTCCTACTATGAAGCCAACATGGATATCGTTTCCGTGTCGCCGATTTTCAATTTATACGATCAGGAGTGGCCCATCCGCACCCATCAGCGCCAGTATCCGCCGGCCAAATTCGTCTTCGCGGAAAAAGAACGCATGGGCACCGCTCTCGATTCCATCGTTTCCAACGGCTGCATCGTCTCTGGCGGGACCGTCAAGAACTCCGTGCTCTCTCCCGACGTGCGTGTGAATTCTTACTCCGAGGTTGACTCCTCCATCCTCTTCTCGCACGTCGCCGTCGGACGCCATTGCCGCGTCCGCCGCTGCATCATCGACCGCAACGTCCATCTCCCCGAAGGCACCACCATCGGCTATGACACCGAGGCCGACCGCTCCCGCTACTTCGTCACCGATAGCGGTATCACCGTTGTCACCCGCGACTACTCGCTCTTCGAGAATCCCGTAACCGTCGACTACTTCACCAGCGAGTAGCCTTGCACCGGAAGTTCGCGCCTAACGTTCCCTCTGGAACATTTCAAAATGGCGGAATTTTATGACGTAAGTTGTTGCTTAGTCGCACTGATTCAGCTTCACAATCGCTCAATGAGTGTGGAGACAGCCCGAAAGCCGCATGATAATCCAAACGAGGATTAACAGGACAACGAGCACGGCTGTGCTCTTGCCGGAGCTATTTGGGTTTCCAAGAATGGGTCCAACCATGGCAAAAGTATACGTTGGCGATCTGCTGAGCGTAATGGGGATTTTGCGCCAACTACGCCACTACGAGCGTATAGCATCTTGGCATGTCAAATCGGAAGGTCATTGCTCAAATCGCTCTCACCCTCTTCATTCCATGTCTCATGATCCAATCCGCATACACACAAGCCAAACGGGCAAAGTTCCCTCTCACCGAGTTTGACAACTATGGCTGCATGGCCAAAGGCCGTGTGCAAGACTGCTCGGGAAAGGTGATGCAGCAAATCCTCGCGGATGGCAAGGACGCGATTCCGATCCTCATTTCACAACTGACCGAGACGGCAATTGCAAAGAACCAGATTGCCGATTACTGGGGCGATACTCGCTCCGGCGACGTTGCATTTGTTGTTCTCAACGATCTTTTTACGGATACCGACTTGCACACATTCGGGATGAACGGCGTGCCGGATTGGTCAACTGTCCAGAAGGGATGCAACAAGTCGGCACACGCCTGCTGGGATGAGTACCTTCGCAAGCACGGCAGGATGTCGGTAAGGCAAGCATGGCAGCGTGCTTGGAATCTGCGCAAGGGCCAAATTTATTGGGATGCTAAAGCGCGGTGCTTTCGAGTGTCCAAGGATTAGCACTTCATGGCTGCGGTAAACAGGCGATTACACTCATTGAGATTTAGCCGACCTGGCTCAATGAGTGTAATCGGGATTTTGCGCCAATTGAACTTTCTCCGCGCGTTTGCATTCCCAAGGAAGGGACGATTAGCTCGTCACGAAAAGGACTAATTTTGCGAGGAACCGCAGCAGCAGAACTGCGGCGTAGCCGACGGCGCAGCACCCAGCCGCGAAGACGGCAAGAATACTTACCATCATCCACACATAACATATATTCGCGAGACAAAGCCCGAGCCCCTGCCGAAAACCTTCGAGGGGCTCCTCTTGATCATCGGGAAGATCCGCAGAATGGAAGAACCTGGGTCGCGCTTCCATACCGCTGAATATCTGCTTGCACCGCAAGGTTGTCAAGGAGGCGGCCAGACAGGGTCAATGAGTGTAATCGCGATTTAACACCAAGTACGAGTTTCCCCACCTTCCTAGGAGCTGGCCATCCGGAAGGAAATATCCCGGTATCATTCGGGGCGTAGGACTGTTCAAATCTCGCTGCGACCCTTAGCGGATGCCGATTGCAGTCGACGGTTGGTTTGTCAAGGATCGCCCCGCCGAACCAGATTGAATCAGCCTCTCCACTGACGCCGCCCGCTGCCGCGCCAGTTCGTCTCCCGTGATCTCGAATTCTTTTTCGTATTCTGCCAGCGCCTGCGGAAGCAGGCCTTGTCGCTGGTAGAGCATTCCCCACATCCAATGGAGTTGGGGAAACCGGTCGTCGCTGTGTTCGGCCTGTTCCAATAGTTGTTGCGCGCCGGTCAGGTTTCCCATGCTGATCTCGACGTTAGCCAACCATAGCAGCGTCGACTCCCGCCAGTCCGAGGTCAGTTGCGGAGACTGCAACTCACCCTTCAGCACGGTTTCAGCTTCGCCGTATTTTCCTGCCGCAAACAGTCCACGGGCAAGAGCGGCCTTAGCCTTCTGGTTATCCGGAGCAATCTGGCTTGCTTTCTGGAATTGTTCAAGCGCAAGGTCTTTGCGCCCTTGATCCAGGTAGACATTGCCGAGCAGATCCATCGCATACGCGTCTGACGGGCTGACTTCAATCACGCGAGAATAAAAGGCGATGTCGTCCTGGTAATACTTCTGCTGGGAAATCGTCATGACAGAAAATGTCATAAAGACGAGACTCACAACAACGATTGCCGCTACTTTGGCTGGCCTCTGGTGAGACCACACTTTCTGGACAATCAGTGCAACCAACAGCGAAGCCCCCGCCGACGGCAGGTACAAATAGCGGTCATTCGTCGTGGACCCCTGCTCGTAGATCCGGATCACGGCCAGCGCCGGCAGCACAGGGATCACGATCAGAGCGGCGGCAAGGCCGAAAAACGACCGGTCACGAATCGCAAGCCACGCGATAACGGCAGCACCAATTACGACCGCGGACAACTGCAGCCAGAAGAGTGTAGTGGGCGATGCCGCTAACGGGTTGACGTAGGTACCGCCCAGGTTCCACGGGAAAAATAATTTCTTCAGATAAAAAAGCAGGATCGAGGGAGCACTGAAGACGACAGTCGCCCAGCTATGCTCCGCTGTTGCGGCGCGCACGCGGCGCATCACGGCCCACCTCACCACCAAATAGCCTGCCGTCACCACGCCGTAAGGGAAGATAGCTCTCCAGAGCCTCTGACCGCCGGCGACACGGTCTTTCAGTTGTATCAAGGCAATCGCCGGCAGAATCGCCAGCATCGCCACTCCCGTTTCCTTGGCAAAGAGACCGGCGCCGAACCACACCGCGCTGAGCCACACCCGGCGGTAGAGGCGATTGTCACGACCGGCTTCTGCACGGCCGTTTTTCTTGTCTTTGTCTGTGTCCAGCAATAGCGGGTCGAGCAATGTCAGCATCGCTGCCAGCGCGGAGATCGCAAAGAGAAGCTCGCAACTTGCAGAAACCCAGCTGACGGCATCGACGTGAATCGGGTTGACGGCAAAGATCGAGGCCGCTGCAGCCGCGCCGGCATCGTTCCCCGTCAGCCGCTGGCAAATCTGGAACACCAACCAGGTCGCCGCAACATGCAGCAAGATGCTCGAAAGATGCCAAAACCAGGGAGCAAGTCCGCCGAAGGTGTGCAGCAACAACATCCACACGGAAAATATTGGACGATAAAACCGGCCGGGCTGGTCGCTCAATTGACTCCAAAGATTGGAGCCCAGAAGTTGCGGCAAGTACTCCCACGACTGCACCTGTCGGTTGTTCACAATTTGCGGAAAATCATCACCTTTAAACCCGCAAAACAGCGAACGCGTATAGATGAGAAAGGCCACGCCGCAAGCGGCCAGAGGCAACCGCTCCGCGCGCAGCCACTGGAGCGTTGTTCGACGTGGAGAGTCTTGCCTGTCGGTTTTAGCTTTCTTTCCCTTTGGCATTTGACTTCAATTGCGGGGGCGCGACTCGACATCCGACTAGCCAGAATAGGGCGTTTGCCTTCAAATTCCAATGGGACTACCAGGCTACATTCTTGAGCGCAGGGAACTCGCGAGCGTGTGCGGCGGCGCCACACAGTCCCGTCCCTTACGATGTCCGCGTGCTGTTCCTCATCTCCGCCTGGCTGGCTCACGACGAGAAGAGCGGTGCCAGTGGTGGCAAGCGTGGGCCAGAGAAGTTGATAAGAGAGGTTGTAATTAGGTGAATGACAGATGTTGCGGCTCCGATTTCGGGGACGCTGGGCGGGTTTGCCGTGGTCGCTGTCGAAACCAGGCGTTTACACTCAGATGCCGTGAGCGCGAAGCGATCAGATTTTGATCAACAGATCCTGCGGAAACCGATCAAAACTCACCTCGAGACGTTTTGGGAGGCATCTTTTCCAGGGTGGCTTTGAGTGGCTTCCCAGCATCGCTGAGAATCCGCAGGGCGCGGTCCCGTTCGTTAGGGAAAAGATCTTCTGGAGGCCGCAACTCCGCCGATACAACCCAGAGTCTCGCGCAGCCGGTGTTATCGCCTTGACAGTAGGTCGCTACTAGTTGCTCAGCTGTCCTTGGCAGGCATTGGATCTTCTTGAAAAAAGCGCACCCGTTCAGCCGTTCGCACTGTGCCATGACTGCGCCTCTCGTTTCCAGCAATGATCTCTTGTCCGTTGAAGTATCGGCAGATTAGGAGGATTTCGTTAATGAATCGAAGTGGGTTGATCCCTTTGCGGCATCCCAGGGAATGTGCGAGTACCGTCTCGACGAGGTGGAAATGGCAATTTCGCGTAAGGTCCGCGTCGTCGCTCTGATCCTCAGTCTGTGCCTTCTGCTCGTGATCGCCGCCAAGACCGCTATCGCTTTTAGCCGCTATACAAAAGCGGAAAAGTCGTTCGCGTCAGTGCAAGTCGGGACTCTCGTGCGTCCCTTCTCGGGAGGATCGAAAGCCAAACTATCACGAGGAGAAATGTGGCGTGATCCATTTCCCGGATAAGAATTGTGCGGTGGAATACGTGTATTCCCATCCGTTCGCGCCGCTCGTTCCTGGTTACTACATCGTATCCTTTTCGCCAGAGGACCGGGTAATCGAAGCCGACGAGTGGGACTCGCCTTAGCGGGATGATGAGTGTAATCGCGATGTTACGCCAATTGAGGGCAGCCGTATTCACCCATGTGCCTATGCGGAAGTCCTCCGCCGTGTAGTGGCAGGAAATCTTCCGTGCACTAGACCGAGCCCAAGATCAAGGCGGATAAGTCAGGGACATGCCCGAAGCTAAGTGAACGGGTGGGGAAGGCTCAGACCTTCAGCTTCTTTCGAACAATTCCAGCCATACCAACCAATCCTGTTACGAACAATCCGAAAGTGGCTGGCTCGGGAGTCACCTGGGAGACCCCGCGGCCGCTGGTCGCCGTAAAGACTCCGTTCGCATTAAACGAACCGGTGTAAACCTCCTCAACAAGCCCATATCCTCCCCAACCGTCCGCCCAACCGCCTGAAACGTAACCTTCAAGCATATAGGTCCCAGGCGACAGGAGAGTCCAGCTAACTGGGCCATGTCCCAGGCCGCCATTGTTGTGGCGATTACACCAGGCACAGTAAGTGAATGCGCCGCTAAAGAGTGTGCCGCCTTGAGGAAATCTTGAGATCACCCCTGGATTGACGCTGAACGAGAAGGTGCTCGACGCGTAGCTGAAAGTTCCCCCGGCTAGCAGACTCCCCGTCAGCAGAGGCCCCAAGGTAAGACTCACAGTCCCGATATCGGAACCGCTAGGCGAGCCATAGCCGCCGGAGATCGAGGTCATGTCAGACACCAGGGATAGCCCGCTGGCACTTGCCACAAGAGTTCCGTCGTTGTTAGTAATCGTTACGGTATTGGCTAGAGCTGCGGACGGTAAGACCAGGGCCAGTAAAACCGTCAGAACGAATCGCTTCATGGCTACCTCCCGATCCTGATATTGGAAACCCGGGCGTGGATGAGCTAGCAAAGACTCTTCTGCGCATGGAGGCGAGGATCTCGCGGCCCGGCAGCGACACTTCCCGAGTCTAAAGTACCGTATCGCAGCCCTGGAGAGCTGTCATCCCCCAGATAAGGTATACAGGCGAGATCAAAAGACGAATTCCGTGCTTACGCTTATCGCGGCTGGCTATAGGTCGGGTCAAAATCGCACAACTCTTTGCCGCTTTCTCCGGGTCATTGTACGAAAACAGACCCTTAACTGTTGCAATGAGGCGATTACACTCATCGACGATTGGCCGATCCGGGTCAATGAGTGAAATCATCAATCGGCCATTGGGACCTTCGAGAAGACGCATCGCAGTGACAAGTTTACCGGTACCGGGTACACTGCTGCCAACCAGAAAGAAGGCTTCAGATGGCTTCCGTTCTGCGGGTCTCCCTCTGTGCTGTCCTGTTCTTTGCGACATCGCTTGTCGCTAAGTCACAGACATTCACATTCGCCAATGCGATGGTCGGCTCGGGTGATAACGCAGAGAACCTGTGTGTCAAATCAGCTACCGAAGAGATAAGCTGCAACGGAAGGTTTAGAGACGCAGATGCAACCGGTGTAGGGGCAGCTTCAGTCGATGTCAGCCCTCTGAAGATCCGACTCGGAGCCAACGTATCGCTCTCGAACAATGGTGGATCAAACGAGGCGATCACCGCTCGGGCAAGCGGTACCTACCAAGACGAGTTCTTGGTTGCAGACCTGCCGCAAAGTGCCAGTGCCTTCTTGTTCGTAGTCCTGCAACTGTCAGCCACTTCAGAGGGCCCTAACAACTTCATCTTGATGGACGCGGGGACGAACAATAATTCGTGCCAGATCATGTCCTTCGGGACGTCTGAATGCGCATTTCTATTTCCCATAAACCCCTCAGTTACCACGGTAAACATGTTCATTAACCTTACGGCACAGGCGTCTCTGGTGTGTGACGACGCCGCCTGCACTGGTGGAACGGCCTCTGTCAGTGCTGGTCGCTCCTCACCGGGCGGGGTCACATTCTTGGGTGTTATCGTGGTTGACGAAAATATTGTGCCTCTACACGGGCCGACCGTGACTTCAGCTTCGGGTCTCAAGTACCGGTCGAAATTTGCAAGCACCGCTGCGTTAGCCTCAAGTCAGCCTGCTTCCGAACAAGGTGAGCCCGTGACGTTCACGGCCACGGTGACCTCGCCCGGCCGCCCAGAGTTTCCAACTGGTAAGGTGACCTTCAAGGACCTGACCTCCTCGACCACCCTCGGCTCTGCAACTCTAAACAGCGGGGCAGCTACCCTCACAACGTCAACGCTGAGTTCCGGCGCGCACTCAATTGTAGGCATCTACAGCGGCGATCCGCTGTGTGCTGGAAGCAAATCCGCCATCTTAGTCCAACAAGTGAACTAGCCCTTCGCGCCAATTGCGGATGCAAGGACGTCACGTCGATTGTTGTAGACAGGCGCTTACGCCTGTAACTGATGGGTTACGAGTTCAATCGCGATGTTTTACCAGTTGCTCAATAGAACTGTGGCCCTTCCGTTCTTTACGTGCCTGATTCCTAATTGCTTCAAGTCGGGGGTGCCGACCGATACTGTTGAACAGTCGTTCATGTAGTAGACAAAAATGTAAATACCGCTCCCGGCGTGTTGGTCTGGCATTCCGCACCTTCTTACAACATCAAGCATCGTGGAATCTTTCTTGAAGGATGCGAAGCAGCCAACCTGCCTCGCCGTTTTCGGAGCGTCTGGAATCTTGAACTGCTCCGGCATCGGTTGATTGTCGAAGGCGTCACAAGGTGCGTGGCATCTCTCGGCCATTGTTTCCCGGGCCGAGAGCTTCTGGATCAACTCCTGGTGGACATTCCCGACCCAACTTTTTGTACCAGAAATTGTGTCGATCTCCTCGGCCAATGCGAGAACCTTTCCCGGTGCGCTACATCCTTCTAGCACCTGCTTGCGTTGCCCGTGCAGGCTGGCCGTGATCCTCACCTCTGGATTGTCCACGCAAATGCCCGTCTTCTCTGCCCAGTGAAAGAAGTCCTCATCTTGAAGCTTATGGATGAGCTTGTTCACGCCTGAAAGTGAAATTGTCTTTTTGCGGATGCCTTCGACGTGGACATATGCCGTTCCCTCGTAACGCACCGATCCGTCGTTAAGAATCGTGACGCTGTACCAAGGACAAAATCCCAGGCAGCCGGTGCGCTCCAGCGTTATAGAAAATTCAGGAGCAGAGGCATTTGACTGTGCGCTCAATTGCAAGCCCAAAAAGAGAAGGCTCAAGAACGACGTAAGCCGCATGTTCTTATTCTAAAGAGGTGCGGCAAAACGGACGGCATGACTGACGTAACCAGCCATTACACTCGTTGCCCCTCGTACTACCCTCTCCCCAAGACTGCACTCAATCGGGCTCAGTTCCCCAGAGGGCCGTTGGAGGCTATTCAAAGCGGCTACTTGCCGGCCGCCGAAACGCGCCCATGAAATCGTCCAATTCCTGGAGAGAAAACGGTTTTTTCAGAACCGGCGATGCAGTGATAAACGCGAACTTTTGTTTGGGATTCTTCTGCCGCAGGTCATCAATAAATTTGGCACCCCCGGCGCGTGAACTGCGGAGGAATTTCAGAGCGATGACAACAAGGTCATGGGGTCCGTTGTCGCAGTAAATGCGGAACGCTTCATCGCAGTTTAGCGCCAGGCCAACTTGATAACCGAGCTTGTTGAGCATAACGCCAGTCGCTTTCAATACCGTATCTTCCGCTTCGACCACCAGAACTTTCATCGGTTCCTCCCTTGTTTCATCCTCGAATCGTATGCAGAAAATCAGGATGATGAAGCCGCGGCTTGCGAGAAAGAAGACAGATGCCTTCATAATTGTGCAGCAGAAACCGCTGAGGTGCGGCGTTACTGTTGTAACCAGGAGTTTCCCCCCATTTGACCTCAGCAATGACTGCGATGGCTTGGAGAAGAGTTGTATTCTGGGCAGAAAACAGCAAGTTCCCACCTGCGCTTCTGGGAAGTCTGACGTGCTACAGCCGGGTCTTGAGGAGGAGCCCGGTGAAGGAAAGCGCGAGACCGATGACCAGTAAACCGGCGGCTGAGTTTTGTGAACCTCAGCATCGTTCTTCCCTTTTACTTAGGAGTCATGGCACTGATCATATCTTCTTCAATTGCTGTTAGTCCCACTACCCCATCAGGAGTCTTTCCAGACTCAACTCCTTCTGCTCCATCACAGTCAGTGATCGCCGTAAACGTCCAAGGCGTTTTCACTTCAGATAGGAATAGATATGACTGAGCGGACGATGGGTTCAAACCGTTATTACATCCCCAAGCAGCTAACCTTGTTGTGGGATATGACACGATGGCACCGGCGGAAATAATACTCTGTGATGCCCACAAAGCATTATGAGTAGGGGGTGTGTCTGTTGTCGGTAAGCACGCTACGCCAAATATTTTAGTTAGAAATGTATATTCGTTGTCATACAGCGGGCTATCCGTAAATGAAGCTCCATCCGTTGGGATAATTGTTATCGCAGACGCTTCTGGTACTTCGCATCCTAATTTTATGTTGGAAAATACCGGGCCCACGAGTAGTTCAACATTTTTGAATTCATGAGCCATTCCGTACCAAGCTAGCGCATATCCCATTGCTCCTGATCCAGCGCTAGTTACCTGCGCTGCGTAAGGTACATCAGGATTGTAGAAGTGATTAAAGACGGTTGCTGGTCTACACGCCGCTTGCTTCAGATTGCCATTACCATATTCCCAGAACGTTGCGAAAACGAACTGTATCAATGATAATCCGGCCTTCTTGTATGCCGACGCTACTCCGGAGCCCGCTGGAACAGTGCCTCCATTCCCATTGAGAAGGATTACAGTTCCGTTGGTCGGCTTCCCATAGGTGCCGAACGTTATTTGGATGTCTGGTTCATCTGGGCAAGATACGGTTGCCGTGGAGCAAGCTGCTCCAGTTACAAACCCCGTTGGACACAATGTTGGTTGAACATTGCCAACGCTTCCCAAGGGTAATTGAGCCGCGGCCGACAGGCTAAGGGCAAAGACGACTACGATCAGCAACTTTTTCATCATTTCTTCCCTTTGTGTTTCAACATTTGATGGTTTCACAATCTGCGCCGTTGAGCAAGATCCCGGCTGAGTTGGAGCCCTTAGTCTCTGAGGTTCAGAATCGCGTTGCGGCCGTCACCACATTCGTGCCGACCAGCGTGAGTTTGGTTTCCCGAGTGCCCGCGATTCGGAAAAAATGCGCCGCGGGGTCAATGAGTGTAATGGGGATGTTACGCCAAGAAGATAAGTTCTTGCCGATCGAGGTTTAGGGTTTAGCCGGGGCGTTGTTAGGAACTTTCCGTGTCAACTTCCGGAAGACAAATTCTTGAAAGATTTTGGTGGCGGCACTTATGCCAGTCCCGATGAGTGCGTTTTCGAACGTTAATCCCGCTCCATTGCGATCATGCGCTGGATAGTAGAGATTCGAGATGCCCCCTGCCGCAAGGCTTCCGATGATACCCGAGTAACTTGGCTGCCAGTGTCCGTTGTCGCCCTTGCAGATCACTGAATTGGCAATCGCATACAGAATCCGTGATCGCTTGCTCCCGATTCCCTTGTAGAAATAACGCGGATCTTGTTTCAGAAGCGATGGCAGTATTGCGCCTCCGATGAACGTGCCCGTAACTGTGTCGGTGTACCTGGCGCCGAAGCGCTTTGCATAACCTTGCGCGCCTTGGCCATATCCGCTGAAGCGATTTTGCGCCTGCTCAATTCCCGCAAAGGCCCCCGCAAATGCGAAAGTGAATGGATCTACCGCTGTCTTCCCGGCAAGCTTGAACTTTTGCTTCGGGGTGAGGGGAACTGCGCCGGGGATGTAGATGGCATAGAAATTTGGAACGACGCGAAGCACACGCTGCTTCTCTTCAACCTTGATCTGCTCTTCTGCAACCTTGATCTGGTCTTCCGCCACTTCGGTCGGCGAGAGTCTGACCTGCACCTCAGTTTTCTCGGTCGCAACCGCCAATGGCATCCACGGGACAACGTAGATCTCCCCTGGACGCAGGATTCCAGAAGATATTTGCGTTTCGAAGCCCTCCGACGTAATGGTTAGCTGGAAAGGTCCGGAAGCGATGTTGGCAAAGGAGAATTGCCCATCGTTGCCGGATAGCACCTCTTGGTTTAGGGATTGATCTTCCCCAGTAAGCCTCACCCGGGCTCCGACGACGACAGCTCCACTTTGATCAACGATCGTTCCTCTGATGCTTCCGGGCAATTTCTGACCGGGCAACTGTTCCCCGGCTGAAGCTATCCCCCGGCGTTCCGGATTAGGTACCGGCGTTTCCTGAGGGGTCTGTCCTAAGCAGGGCGACGTCCAACCCAGAGTGACAAACGCAATAACTATGAACTCAGATTTGAACTGCAGGGCCATGAATAACTTTACTTTGGCGCCTGGACCAGTTTACCGCGGAAGAATAACGCTGGTTTTGTTGTTCAACAGTGACCGAAATCACTAGTGGTCCGTGCTTCTCGCGATTTTTCGAAAAGTGGGGCGATTCCGTGCTTCAGTTCCCACATCGACGATTTGGTATCCCATTCCACTTTCCGGCATAGGGCAAGTACTGCAGCCATCCCGCGAGCGCGGACGCACAGCAGTATCCCGACGGGCTACTACGACACTGCACCTTGTGACCGTTTGCCATCACTCGGGACTGTCACTGAGTGATAAGGCGATTTTTCGCCAACCGAGTCAATTGCCTCGGCACCGACCATTGCCTACAGTGTTTACTGTATTTGGCATCGCCGCGCAAAATGGCTAGCATAAAAGGAGTCTGAGCGAGCACTCGCCCAGTATTCCACAACAAGCCTGAGATGGTTAGGTGCGTCGGCACAGGATATGCGCGAGCCAAAGCAAGCAGAAGAAATAACGGGTCTGTTGGCTGCCATTGTAGCCTCCTCCGATGATGCCATTATCAGCAAGAACCTTGATGGCATCATCACGAGTTGGAATAAGAGCGCGGAACGAATATTTGGATACTCCCCTGAAGAAGCCATCGGGCGACATATCACCCTGATCATTCCACCCGAACGCCACGCTGAAGAGTCAGACATTCTCGCGCGTCTCCGCCAAGGGGAGCGCATAGATCATTTCCACACCGTCCGCAGGCGGAAGGATGGCAGCCTCCTCGATGTCTCACTGACCATCTCTCCCGTGAGAGATTCATCGGGGCGTGTAATCGGAGCCTCGAAAGTGGCGCGGGACATTACCGCACAAAAGCAGGCTGAGCGAGCGTTACAGGAAAGCGAAGAACGCTTCCGCGTGATTACGGATGCTTCGCCCGTCATGGTCTGGATGTCGGGGACGGACAAGCTTTGCTATTACTTCAATAAGGGATGGTTGGATTTCGTCGGGCGCACTCTGGAACAAGAGTCTGGCAATGGCTGGGCTGAGAACGTGCATCCAGAAGACTTCCACCGCTGCCTGCAAACCTACGTTGCCAACTTCGATGCTCGCCGCCCATTTGAGGTGGAGTATCGGATGAGGCATCACACGGGGCAATACCGCTGGATACTGGATCGAGGCGTGCCGCGCTACGCGCCGGATGGAACGTTTGAAGGGTATGTTGGCGGTTGTCTGGACGTCCATGACCAGAAAGAGGCAGCAGAGAAGATTCGGATTGCTGATGATATGACGCGCCTGATGAGGGCGCAGGATGAAGAACGACGGCGTATTGCCCGTGAGTTGCATGACACTGCTGGTCAGACGCTAACCGTCCTGGGATTGAGTCTTGCGCAGTTGGTTGAACGGGCGCAGGTCATTGCTCCAGAGTTGGCTCAGGAAGGTAAAGAGATCGAAGAAGTAGTTCAAAAACTACACCGCGAAATTCGAACAACCTCTTACCTTTTGCATCCGCCCTTACTGGACGAATGCGGTCTCGCGTCCGCGCTCAAGTGCTACGTTGAGGGGCTGGCAGAACGCAGTGCCGTAGCCATCACTCTGGATGTTGCCGATAATGTTGCAAGACTGCCGAGCGGCATGGAGCTTGCCATCTTTCGTCTGGTGCAAGAATGCTTAACAAATGTCTACCGACACTCTGGCAGCAAGACCGCTCTTATCCGGGTAGCTTGCGAAGGAGAGAGTGTCCGAACAGAAGTGCGGGATCACGGCAAAGGCATACCGCCCGAGCGCTTGTTGGACATTCAGTCCCGCGGCTCCGGCGTTGGCATCAGGGGAATTCGAGAGCGTATACGTCAATTCCACGGAGAGATGAAAATCGAATCGAATGGTTCAGGTACTTCTGTGATTGTAAGCATCCCAATGCCCAGGGAAGCTCGTTCCGCAGATAGTGAGCCGCTGCAAGCTGCAGTGTAGCCATCACCGGGGAAACAGGAAGTAATCCCACAACGGCGGAAGGTCTTTCAAACTCACGCTGCTGGAGTTGTCTCACCGTCGCTGATTACCACCAGAATCCTGGCAACCGGCTGTTCCTCGAACCCCTGCTTTGGATGTCCCTTGAGAGGCAATACTTAAGCCCTGCTGCGCACAATATCCCCACTGTTACAATGCCCTGTTTCGAACAACTTACATCGGCGTGGTTGTCCTGCCGAACTTACAGCTCTACATCCGCGTACTGTCTTGTGGGGAGAGTTGTTGACCGAGTAGTAGGTTGCTCACCGCGCCCTTCAGCCCGGCTCGGGGGATGACAGAGATTTTGCTGAGAGCTGAAGGCTGATAGCTGACGGCCGGCTTTCCCGGGGGAGTTCCATTTGGAGGATGTCCAGGTAGTCGCGATGCTGGTCCGCCGCTGTGTAGCTGGCGACGCCGCTGCCTGGGAAGAAATCGTTCGCACCTACAACCGCCGTATCTATAACATCTGCTACCGCTTCGCCGGATCGGCCGATGACGCCGAAGACCTCGCCCAGGAAGTTTTCATCAAGATGTACCGCACCCTTTCAAGCTACGATAGCTCGAAAGGCGCCTTCGTCACTTGGGTGACCACCATTACCCGCAACCTGCTGGTCGATCATTTCCGCAAAACCAAGCAGGACCGCATCACCGACTCGCTTGACGCCACATCCCCCGCTCACGAGGATGCGCAGCCGCTCAGTGAGCAAATTCAGGACCAATCTGCTGCTCCCGACCAGCACGTACGCAGCCGGGAGGTCGGAGAGACCGTTCACGCGGCCCTCGGCAAACTCTCGCCGGAGCTTCGTGAAGCTGTGATTCTAAGGGACTTACAAGATTTTGAATACCGCGAAATCGCTACCGTCTTGAAGGTTCCGGAGGGAACTGTGAAAAGTCGAATAAATCGTGGGCGGGCGGAACTTGCGCGCCTTCTACAACGTACCTATAGGCAGGTGATGTGATGCCAGACCCAACCAGCAACGGAATGCAGTGTCAGGAGTTTGACGGCCTGCTCACGGACGCGCTCGATGGTGTCCTGACCGGCCTTCAACTCGACCGCTTCCAGGCCCACGCGCGGACTTGTTCCGCTTGCGGGCCGCTGTTCGCCGAAGTCGAGGCGGGCCGCAACTGGCTGAAGGATCTCACGGAGGTGGAACCTCCAGTCAGTCTGGTTACGAATATCCTGGCATCCACAACGGGCGTTGACACCCAACGCCTGCGGGTAAACGTATCTGCGCCGCAACCTCGTGTTACATGGGTCGAGAAGGCGCAGGCGTGGGCCTTTGAGGCGATGCAACCCATCTGGGGCACCGTCCGGCAGCCGCGGTTTGCCATGTCCTTCGGCATGGCATTCTTCTCGCTGTCGGTGGCCTTGAGCGTACTCGGCGTAAAACCCGCCGACCTTCGCCAGGTGAGTTTGCGTCCCGCCGCCATTCGCCACACGTACTACAATACGCAGGCCCGCGTAGTACGGTATTACGAAAACATCCGGTTCGTGTATGAGGTGGAATCGCGCGTGCGCGAACTCAAGCGCAATGTCACGCCCGCCGAACCCGCTCCGGAAAAGAAAGATCACAAGAACGACACAACGCAACAGCCCGAACAGAAGCAGGAGCGCAATTACAGCCAGACCGAAAATCATCTCGTTCTGGCCTGCGCTCCTCTGGGTCCATCTGTCGTCGATCCGTCAAATCCGGATCTGCCTGTAGTGTCGGTGACCACGTACAGGAGGTTCGTATGAACTGCGCCACGCACAACGATACGGCCGCAGTCGCGTTTTGCCGCACCTGCGGTAAGCCGCTCTGCGCCAATTGCACCCGCGACGTTCGCGGAGTCGTCTACTGCGAGCCCTGTCTCGCAGCCCGCTTGGAAAGCACGGCTCCTCCAGCGGCATTCGTGCCGCCAGCTCAGACCATATATCCGCCCGGTCCCCCGCCCATAGTACCGACGAGGCCTTCGGGCGGCTCAGGTCCAAATCCGGCAGTTGCCGGCATTCTCGCCGGATTCTTTCCCTTCGGCGTCGGTGCCGTTTACTGCTCCCAATATGCCAAGGGACTGGCTCACCTGCTGATCTTCGGCCTGCTCATCTTTGCTTCGGACCACGCTGGAAGTTGGGACGCGTTGTTCGGCATCAGCATCGCGTTTTTCTACGTCTACCAGATCATCGATGCCGTACGCACCGCCCGCGCTCTTCAGGAAGGCCAGCCTGCGCCAGATCCCTTCGGCCTCGCGCAAGCTTTCAGCTTCGGAGAAAAAAGCGAGGGCAAGAACATTCCCACCGTTGCGATCATCCTGATCGGCCTCGGCGTGCTCTTCCTGTTGCACACCATGAACATCTGGGAGTTCGGCATGGACCGGCTATGGCCGCTCATCCTGATCGGCCTCGGGGGGTGGATGTTCGCCCGGCAATGGGGCTTGGTCGCGACTCACCGCATGGGCTGCCAGTGCGATCGCTGCCGCATGCGCAAGATCATGGGCCCAGCTATGCTGGTGACACTCGGCGCGCTGTTCCTGCTCCAAAGTCTCCATGTCGCGAGCTTCGAACGTACCTGGCCCGCAATCCTGCTGGTGATTGGCGTCGTGAAACTGCTGCAGAGCAATGCTTCCTCGGCCGGACACGTCGGCCCGCTGCCGCCGGGCACGCCTACCGCAGTCGCGACGCCTCCGCCCCCGTCGTCATCCGACCCGGGCGCAGCACCTTCCGGGGAGGTGCGCAATGTCTAGCCCCGTTCAGACTCCGCTTCAAGCGCCACTTCCCCCGCGGCGTCCCCGCCGATCGATTGCTGGACCATTCGTCCTGATCGTCCTCGGCATTATCTTCCTCCTGGGCAATCTGCACATGCTGTCTTGGGCGCACCTCGGAACCTGGTTCGCTCACTACTGGCCCCTTCTGTTGATTCTTTGGGGTGTGATCAAACTGATCGAACACCAGCAAGCCCAGCGCGACGGATTGCCTTCCCGCGGCATCGGCGTGGGAGGAGTTTTTCTCGTCATCGTCATCGTCGTCTCCGGACTCATCGCTACCCAGGCTTCGCGCTTCAACTGGGGCGAAATCCGCGACAACATGAACATCGACGACGGCGATCTGGATAACATTTTCGGTGAGACCTACAACTTCGATGACCACCTAGAACAGGACATTCCGCCCGCCGTCACCAGTCTGCGCGTCAACGACGATCACGGCGCGGTGCATGTCAGCATCGCCACCGACAACAAAATCACCGTCGTGGTCCGCAAGCGCATCGGCGCCGAGAGCCAGAGTGACGCCGACAAATACAACCAGAAGACCAAGCCCGAGATCGCCATGGCCGGCAACGCGATGGTTCTCGATGCCAAGACTCAGGCTGCAGGCGACCACTCCGTGCAAACTGATCTCGATATCTCAATCCCCCGCAAAATGGAACTGCACATCACCGGGCGTCGGGGCGATGTCTCCGTCACCGGCCGCGACGGCGAGGTGGAAATCGCCAACCAGCACGGCGAGACCTCCGTCGAAGACGTCAACGGCAACGTGAAACTCAATCTGGAAAAAAGCTCCGCCAAGGTCGAGCAGATTACCGGCGACGTGCACATCGATGGCCGCCTGAACGAAGTCTCCGTCACCGACGTGAAAGGTTCCGCTCAACTCGACGGCGAATTTCAGGAGAGCGTCAAACTCGCGCGCATCAGCAAGACCGTGGCCTTCAAGTCTTCCCGCACCGACATGGAATTCTCACAGCTCGATGGCGAACTTGATCTCGACTCCGATGACCTGCACGCGGAAAAAATCGCCGGCCCCGTGCACCTGACCACTCGCTCCAAGCAGATCCGCCTGGAAGAAGTGTCCGGCGACGTCCGCCTGCAGGATTCGAACGGCGGCATTGACGTATCCATGCGTTCGCTGGGAAATGTGCAGATCGATAGCCGCAATGGCGATGTCCAGTTAAGAGTGCCTGACAAAGCCGGTTTCCGCGTGGATGCGCGAACGCGTGACGGCGAAATCCAATCGGACTTCCCGGAGTTGAAAATCGAGAATGGCGACCATGAAGGCACGGCCACCGGCAGCGTGGGCAATGGAACGTCTCACATCGTGATCAACAACGAGCACGACGGCATCGAGATTCGCAAAGTCTCCGCAACCGCTCCGCCGGCAACCCCAGCAACTCCCGCAACCCCGGCCAAGCCCGCCAAATCCTTGCCCGCCCCCAAAGCCAAAGTCGAACCCACCGATAACTGAAATAGACTGGAAGAATCGAGAATGTCGGCTGTGACGTGGAACAATGTCGCTTCACCGTCGCGTTCACTGCTACGAAATTAGCCTTGTCATTCCGAGCGCGCCGAAGGCGGGCGGAGGAACCTGCTGTTCCATGCATTCGAGAATGACCCTGTGGAGCTTCCACTCCGGTCCGCTGCCATTGACGTTGATCTTGCGTTTTTGCCTTGACACCAGCTCACTCCCCCAATTTCTTCATCGCCAGCTCTTCCACCCGCGCCAGCACCTCATCCTCATTCAATTTCGTCGAATCAATCACCGCCGCATCCGACGCCGCGACTAGCGGCGACGCCGCCCTCGTCCGGTCGCGATGATCCCGCTCGCGCAAGTCCGCCGCCACATTCGCCGCCACCACGCCCTTGATCTTCTGCTGCTCCATCCGCCGCTGCTCGCGCACCACCGGGTCGGCATCCAGAAAAATTTTCAAATCAGCATCCGGAAAAACCTTCGTCCCAATGTCGCGCCCTTCCATCACCACGCCGCCGCCCTCGCCCATCTCCC